>Ga0209393_1000359_pt1 | contig 22809 bp, 27 predicted proteins | sample SSWtaG_2_FD_184117 | JGI IMG/M metagenome (GOLD analysis project Ga0209393, IMG submission 184117) | Hot spring microbial communities from Sandy's Spring West, USA to study Microbial Dark Matter (Phase II) - SSWsed_130316 (SPAdes)... | ecosystem: Environmental > Aquatic > Thermal springs > Hot...
GAAAAGCCCTACGACGCTTTCCGCGAAGAGGGGCGGATCGTGATATGCATACACGACCTCCCCAGAGACTTGGAGGTGGAGGCCGTCGACGTCGGCGGGTACTACCTCGCCCTAGACGCCGTGGAGAAGATAGGCCCCGTCGAGTTGAGAGAGGGCAAGCTACACATCCCCAAAAAGACGCAGGCCGCCCTGCTCATAAAAGGCGCGGAGTGGGCCGACGAGGTGAAGCTCTACACAAACCAAGGCATACACACGGTGAAGATACAGAAACGGAGTCGTTGCTCCATCCCCTCCGAAACCGAGAAAAACTTATAAACAGAGGACAATTAACACATGCATAGCGGGGTAGGCCAGCCTGGTAGGCCGCGGGGCTCATACTCCCGCGGCAGTGGATGAGAAACCCCGAGGTCCCCGGTTCAAATCCGGGCCCCGCTATCCAGTTTTATCAGTCCTCTAGTTGTGTCGCTTCGTCTCGCGTCAAATGAAACCTCTCGGCTATCTTCTCCTTGCGTACTTCGCGTAGAGCGTCCACGCGTCAAAAACCCAGTCCACAGCGTCGTGTCGCCCGACGCGTCTCAAGACCTCCTCGACGATGGGGGCTCCGACGGCTTTAAAGCCAGCTCGAGGCGGCGTTTAGCCTCTTCGACGCCACGCCGACAGGTTTCTACGTTGCCCACGACCGCCCCCGTCTGCCGCCTTATAGCTCCTCTGCTACGTAGGTGTGGCTCTGTGTTGAGTAAAACTTGCGACGAGCTGTCAACTCTACCCGGCTTAGAGACGATTTGAGCTACGCCATGGCGGCGCCCCTCTGCAGCATCCCGTGTTTCATGTGGAGACGTGTGCTGACGTACATTCGGAGGGCACGTCGTCATGGCTGGGGATGCGATAGACGGAGCTCATGAGGCTGGCGATCTCGTACTCGGGGGTCTCAGTTGCGCCGCGTCCCCCCTGGACCCCGTTGCCGAGATCTCTGCAGTTGGCCGCTGCAGATGGGTACAGAGGGCGTCTTATACTTCGTCGTTTAAATACAGGCCTGCATGTTGACGGCTTCCCGACCAGCTCTGCGGTCTCCCGCCGTAGCCAACGCTTAAACCCCGGGACTTGTATCGTTCGGCGTGTATACCGAAAAATATTTACTATAGGGTAGCCATTACCATGTATGAAGCTTGTCCGGCTTTTGAAGGGGGTGTGTCCTAATTGTAAAGCCCCCCTCTCCGTGGAGGAGGTGCCGGGGGTTAATAACGCGAGGTGTCTCAACTGCGGTTCTGTGATAGAACTGCAGGGCTTTGTAATTGACGTCATGGTTCGCCTTGGCGACTGCGAGATTAGAGATTGGGAGCGCTTCGGCCAGCTGTCTCCCACTAACCAAGAAAGGGTTCTCCAGGCTTTGGAATCCGGCATGGCGCCGCGCGAGCTTTATCCTCTCCTGTTGAAGCTTAAGGAGACCGGGGCTTTGATATGTACCTAGAGTTTCCTGCCGTCTGGAGGTATTTCCGCGACTACATCGAGGCGTCTGGCGGTATACTTGAGCTGAAGAAAGCGCTGGACTGGAGCGTGTGGTATGCGGCGAAGTGGTGGCGGGAGATCTACGACGCAGGCGCTGTGAATCTAAAGAAGCCCTTCGTCAAGGCCCTATATCTGTCGCTAAGGGCTAAGAATATGATTGGAGAAGATGGGAGGCCTGTAAAGGAGGTGAAAAAGCCCGAGTTGCCCAAGGGTCTCTACGCCAGGGAGTGGGTGGAGATGCATCAGCAGTTTGACGAGCTGGGGGCCGTGAAGGTGGCTAGAGACGAGGTGGATAGAAACGTCCTGGACCTCCTCTTCAGCGATATACAGACCATGGGTTGGCACAGAATTATGGTGAAGGCCTTCCTAAGGGCTTGTGAAGAAACCGATGGCCACGCCGTGCTGGAGCCGTACTCCAGGGAGGGCCACCTGGCGCAGCTTTACATCGAAGATTATAAACCCGAGTCTTATCTCGGGTACGACCCCAACCCCTCGCTTGTGGAAGTGGCCAGACAGGTGGCGCCAGGCGCCGTGTTTACCCCGGTTTCTTCGGCCTGTCAGCTTTCAGGCCAGTTCGACGTGGTGTTGCTTGTCGAGAAGCTTCAATGGGTGGCGGACCCCTTGCGTGAGCTTGACTGCATAGGCAGGTTGTTGAAGCCCGGCGGGAGGCTTTACGTAGCTCAGCCAAACGTCGACTCCATGCCTGGGTATCTTGCGATACTCAGCGCAATAGGCGCCCAGCAGGTATACACATGGAAAGAGGTGGAGAACCTCCTGACCTTGAGATTTAGGCTGGAGAAGCGCCTGATAAAGACCATGCCCTTCTACGGAGCCATCTACGTAAAGCCCCACTCGGCGGAGGTGCGCAGATAGCCCCGCGCCTAGGGCGGGCGCGCGCCGTATAGCTCCTTGTTATACGGCAGACGCGGCACCAGGGCCATGGCGACGGCCGCCCTGTTGAGATCCAGCCGCGTGACGCGTCTCCGGGTTAAGACGCCTATGATACCCTCGCGGTAGCCGACGGCCCCCCGCCTGAAGTGCCGCTCAGCAAGGGCACCAAGCTCCACGCCGCGGAGCACCTCGGCGAGGAAAAGGGCTGGTATCTGAAAGGCGGGGCCGAAGCCCAGGGTCACCTGGCCGGACTTGTCTGCAATAGCCGCCACCGTTATGTCGAGGTGGGTTCCGCCGGCCTCCACAGCCCCCGCCTCTATGCCAACCCCGTGTTCGGCGCCCTCCGCCACTTGCACTGCCGCCTTTGCCCTCTCCATAGCGCCGTTTACAATAACGTCGAGACCCACCGGCTGTGGAGGCAACGCCGCCGGCTTGGCGACGGCAACGACCCTCGCCGGGATGCCGAACAACCTGTAGGCTTCCTCCACCGCCCTTTTCTTATTTGGGTTTCGCGAGGCAACAGCGACGATCACACCTCCCTAAAAGATCCGGTTTATAAGCGGTAGCGACTTGGAAACTCTAGGCACACAAACCCCATCTCCTCTGCCTCCTCCGCGGAGACTTCCCTGGGCTTCTCCAGGACCTCCTCCTCGTCGGGGCTGTAAGACAACGTGGCCACTATGCGGCTCGGCGGCACGCCGGCGAGATCCACCACCTCCTTCACCGTATAGAACCTAGCCCTGACGTAGAAGGGGTGTCCCCTCGCCGCGAGCTCCCTATAGCGCCTACCCCAAGGCGAGTTCCTAGGCACTATACACGCCACGACTCTCCCCGCGACGCGCATCGCCTCTTTCAACACCGCGGCGGGGTCCTGGACGAAGCAGAGCGTCACCACGAGAAGCGCACACGGAAACGCCCCATCTCTCAGGGGAAGCAGCTCGCCCACGCCCTCCACCAGATCCAGACCGCGGGGCGCCAGCTTGAGCATCTCCCTAACTGGATCCACGCCGGCTCTAAGTCCCAGAGGCTCCGCGAACCTCCCAGTCCCGACCCCAACCTCCACTCCGCCTCTGCAGTCAAACTGGGCGGCGGCGAGGAGCTCGGACTTATAAAGCGCCAGGTGCCTCCCGTACCAAGCGTCGTAATCCAAAGCCCTAGCTCGAAAAACCTCCATTCCCCAATCAGGGCTATCTCCAGAGAGATCTATCGCTCAGCCTCCGCCTCAGCTCATCCAGAGTGGTATTACATCCGTTTCTCCTCAGCCACTCCGACAACATGCGGAGGAAGAGCTCGGCGTTGTGCCTCCCAAGCGCCTTCTCCAGCACCTCATACACCCGCCACGGCTCCTCGAGGAGGAACCGGTCAAAGGGCTTCCCGACGGCCGACAGTGCGCGGTAGTGAAGGAGCGTACGGAGAGAGGTAAACGACGGGTCGCCGTAGAACTTCACCAAGAGCTCTTTATCGACGCACATCACGTTTTTGTGAATATAACCCTTCTCTTGTTCCAGTCTACAGTAAATTTAAATCGAAGGGGCTCGGCGATGTCTGGCGCATATGCAGTAAGCGTATTTCGCCTAAAGATAAAAACGTAGTCTGCCAGCGAGCCTACGTCCTTCGCCACATCTCTCCACACGTCGTGTGAGTTAAACACGAGGACTGTGGTAACTGGATAAGTCAAGGTAGATTGATAGAGCCTAGCCGCCTCTATGAGGAGGGGTTTGCCAGCCACGACGGCGACCTGCTCGTACTGGTCTGCGAAATGGACGTCGTATTTCTCACGGTTTATCATAGAAGCGCTCTTGTACCACCAAGCCAACGACTTGTGGTCGGCCACGGGGTGGTACATCCACGTAAGTCCAGGCAGGCGCCAGTTAACTCCAAGAGCCTCTGCAAATTTAACAAAGGTGGGCACCACCTTGTGGTGGTGGTACAACACCCTATGTCCACTTCTTGTAAGCGCAACGGCAGTTAACACCATTAATTTACTAGCGAGGCCGTCAGGCGGCCCCACCACGGCCACCAAGCTGCCTTTTAACACTCCTCCGTTAAGAGCCTGGTCCAGCTCAGGCGCGCCTGTTGTAAAACGCTCCGTCGGAGGCTCCCGGCTTTCTTCCCTAGGCAGAACCACCACCGGGGACTCCTCGGTGATTATGTAGGGGAGAGAGGCGTATCTCACAGATCGCCCCCTCGCCTTCAGGATCTTGATGTGGCGAATCGACGCCCCGTCTTCAAATATCTTGTGTTCCACCTCTATTATGGTATCCGCCACGTAGTCCGTCGGCGTAACCTCTGTACCTTCTTTAACCACGATCACCGGCCCGTCGCGTGATAAGCCGTGGTAGAAGACCGCATGCAAGAGCTCCCTCTCCTTCTCGCCTGCCAGGGCGTTTATGCCGTCTATAACCACGGCGTCTGGTCCAAGCTCCAGCACCTTCTCAACTAGGAACTCCGCCGCCGCGTTCTCCTTAACACTAACTAGATCGAAGACGTGTAGAGACGGGTTGAGGCCCGCTGACGCGAGGTACTTTGCCAAACGTTCTGCAGTTTCGTAAAACGTGAACCAGGCCACCTTGTTAAAGCACGTCGCCGCCTTGGCCGCGAGGAGGGTCTTCCCGACGCCTGGCAACCCCTTAATAACTACAAGCCCCTCTCTAAACCAGTCACACAGGTCATACATGGGGACACTCCTTCTTCTTTATATATATCTCTTTCGGTGAGCGTCGGCGTTTATACCTTGAGTTCTTCCACTGCCAGCTTCAGCGCCTTCGCGGCGAGCTCCACCTCCTTTATGTCTATATGCTCTTCCTCTGTATGCGCCAGGCGCGGGTCGCCGGGGCCGAAGGCGGCTATGTTTTTCGTCAGAGAGACCAGAAGGTTGAAGTCGGCGGTACCCCACTTCCTGCTCAGCTTAGGCTCCACGCCGAGTTTGAGGAGGGCGCGGGTCAGTGCCCTAGCCGCCGGGTTTGTGGGCGAGACCTCCGCCGGGTCGGTACATCCCCGGGCCTTGGCCTGCGGCGGGAGAGCGGAGAGGAGGTCCCGGCACGTCCTCCCAGGCGGAATCCTCACGTCTAGAACCATCACGCACCTCGTAGGTATTTTGTTGGGGGCTTCGCCGCATTGCACCATCGTGGGGGTGACGGTAAAGGAGTCATACCTCTCGGCGTGGCCCAGCCCCTTCTTCACCTCTTGGTAGATGCCGAATAGCTCTTCCACTATGTTGCCGTATATGGGAGAGCTGGCGTGTCCGCCTCTTGACTCAAGCTCTATATACACCTTGGCGCCGCCTCTGTAGGCGTAGGCGATGTGGAGAGAGGTGGGCTCCCCCACGTATATATGGTGAGGCCTCGGGGGGCCGCCCTGGAGGAGCGCCTGCGTCCCGGCGCTGTCGTCCTCCTCCGCCGTGACTAAGGCAAGCACCAGGGTGCCCCGGGGCTCTGCGTCGAGAAACGCCTTCATGTAGGCCACGAGGGGCCCCTTATCGTCCACGGCGCCGCGCCCCCACACCACATCGCCTTCTCCCCTCACCGGGAGAGGCCCCGGCACCGTGTCCATGTGGGCGTGGAGCCAGACCACCGGCGCCCCGCCGCCCTTCACAGCTACGACGTTTCCCGCGTCGTCTATCCATACGTCGGCCACGTAACTCCTCAGGAGGCTGTGGAGCTGCTTGGCGAGCTCCGCCTCGCCGTGGGGCGGGCTGTAGATCTTGAGAACCTCCACCAGCACGGAACCAAGGTCCATAGGCGAAGTATTTGAGGTGTATAAAAACCAGAAAAAATATATAGGACTACGTAATTCTGTCGTGTTCCTCCGAAGGGTTCTCTACATGGCGAGGAGATTTGGCGCATTTACCGCGGCTCAGGCCGCCGTTTATCTAGACCTTCCAGCGGAGGAGGCGGCACGTCGGTTAGATAAGGCTGTGGAGGGCGGGGCGTTGAAGGCGGTGGACGTCGCCGGAGTTAGGTTCTACTACAGAGACCCCGTGGAGGCCGCCGATGTGATACTGGGCTCCGTCGACGTTGCCTCTCTGCCGCGTGAAGAGAGGGAGAAGCTCATGTGGCTATGAGCTGGCGGTGGGAGAAGGTGGGCGACTGCATGGAGAGGCGGTACATCTCAGGCGAGAGGATGACGGTGGCGCAGTTCCGGCTGGGGGCGGGTTGCGTGGTGCGGAGGCACAGCCACTCCCAGGAGCAGATCACAGTGGTCCTCGAGGGCGTGCTGGAGTTTGAGGTGGGCGGCAGGAGGTTCATGGCGGCGGCGGGCGACGTGGTGCGCATCCCGCCAGGCGTTGAACATGCCGTAACGGCCGTCACAGACGCCGTGGTGGTGGACACCTTCTCGCCGCCTAGAGACGACTGGGAACAGCGCGCCTAACCGCTGGGAGCGTATATATACACCCCTTTTCTGATCTTCATGGCAGAGAGAAACCTCGCCGTAGGCGTCGCGCTGGCCCTGGCGCTGGGCGTCGCCGCGCTTCTCGTGGCGCTTATACACTGCCAGCCTAGGGCAGGCGTCGAGGCGCCCCAGCCCCCCAAGCCCAAGATTGTGCTTGTGCCTATCGACTTCGTGCTCCAGAGCCCTCAAGTAGATCAGCTGATGGCGCCGCTCGCGAAGCTGGCGCAGAGAGACGACGTGGCGGGGCTTGTCTTGGTTATAAACTCGCCGGGGGGCACCGTGTCGGGTACCGAGGCTCTCTACACCGCGCTCCGGGGCATAAACAAGACGAAATACGCCGTGGTGACGGGCCTCGCCGCGTCGGGGGCTTACTACGTGGCCGTCGCCGCGGACGAGATATACGCGACGCCTTCCAGCTGGGTGGGAAGCGTTGGGGTAATCGCTGTGTTGTGGCCTGAGGAGTACCTCTACGACATACCTGACTACATCTACACCACAGGTCCCCTTAAGTACTACGGGAGAGACCTCACGGACTACTACAACGACATTGAACGCATCAGGCTCAACTTCGTCGAAGCCGTCCTCAAGGGCCGCTCGGGGCGGATAAAGACTGACCCCGTCGTTTTCGAAACCGCGGCCGTCTTCACAGCGGACCAGGCCCTGGAGATGGGGCTGATAGACAAAATCGGCGGCGTGTTCGACGCCGTGGCCGACATGGCGAAGGCGCTGGGCTTGAAGAACTACACCGTGGCGTACATCGGCGAGGCGGTAAACGCCTCCTCTCCCCAGAGCGGCGCGAGCTGGCGTGTCTCCCTCTCGCAGTTGCTCAACTCCACGCCGGTTCCCATGTTTTACATATACCCAGCGGTCCTCCAGGTAGACATCACGACAGACGGGAGGAGAAACGCCACGTTGCCCACCTCTCCCGCGGACAGGCCCTACGTCGTGTTAGACATGGCCCACAACAACATGGCGCCGAGGGGCTTCATAGAGGTGCTCCGGGCCGAGCTCGCAACGAGGGGCTACGCCCTGGTGGTGGCCAGCACCGAGAATCAGCTCACGGCTCTGCTGGGCAACGCCACGGCGCTGGTGGTGGTGAACCCCGCCGCGCCCTTCTCGCGCGACGCCGTAGCCGCCGTGGTAAACGCCACGGCACGCGGCGTGAGGGTGGCTTACTTCTACGACATGAGGGCCAGCGCTATAATAACCATCTCGGGGATCTCCTACGTGGCGCCCTACTCTGCCTTCGCCGTCTTCGACCCGCTCCTGACGTATTTCAACATGTCGGGGCTCCGCGCCGTCTACAACTTCACCGCCGGCGGCGACAGCTACCTCCGCAACTGGCAGTTCGTCGCGGTTGAGCCAAAAGGCAACTGGAGCCTTCTCCACGGAGTGGAGAGGCTGGTTCTGTTCAGCCCCTCAGCCGTCGCCACCAACGCGCCGTATCGTCTCGTTGTTAAAGGTTACGTCTTCGGCTACGGCGAAGGCAACTACACCGTGGCGGCGCAGATAGGCAACTTCCTATTCATAGGCTCCGTCAGATCATTCACGCCGTATTTCATAACACAAGGCGACAACCGGCAACTCCTCCGCAACGTGATCAACTGGCTCACAGAACCCAGGGCGATAAAGAAACTAGAAAAACCACCCACCTCCGGCGTCATCTACACATAACGCCGAACGAACTGTTTAGTTCTTGTACAAGGACCTGTAGCAACGGCTTCGGCATCCTTGCGCCAGCCGCGTTTGGGTGGTCCCCGCCCGAAGCGCCGTATCTCCTTGCGAACTCCCGCAGAAACCTGTTCAAACCCACAGCCCTCGATCTCAGGCTCACTACATTAAGTCACCCCTCTCCTCGGCTGCGACGCTCACCTCGGCGTCTGTAAGCCCCCTCGCCAGATTAGCCGCAAGCCCCAAACCGGGCGGGTTTATGACCACAGCCACGGCGCCGTGGAGAGCCGCGTTCTCCGCCGCCCAGCGGACCAGCGCCTCGTTTATCTTTGCCTGCTCCTCCGCAAGAGCCATGAGGCGGCCCATGGACGACGGGGGGAGGTTCTTCGCCAGGTGGTCCACAACTGCACGTTTAAACTCGTGACCCTTCCGCGCCCGCTCCAGCACCGCATGAGAATCCCAGCCTTAAGCGCACGATCCTCCTATCCTAAGCCTCCAGCGCCTCCTCTACCCACTCAGTGTGGTCGAGGTAGTCCCCGATGGCGCCATACAGCGCAACTCTGCTGTATAGCCTTGACAGTCTGCCCCCCAGCTGGCGGTAGGTGAGCTCCGAGGCGGAGCTCCCCACCTCATGCACCACCTCAACCCCCGGCAAATCGGCAGAGAGCGGATGGTGGTCTATATACACAACCCCCCGTAGCTCCGGAAGACCCTACGCACCTCGTCGGCGGTCTTCTCGTTAATAGCAATGTCGACAATATAGACGTCCCCCTGGGCGAACTCCCTGAAATCCCTCGCCACGTCGACGGGGTGAGTGAAATATATCTTCACCGCGTCTTACTCGCCGGCCAGCGCCGCCTTAACCACAGCGGCGGAACAGACACCGTCGCCGTGGGCCAACGCGGTCAAGACACGCGCCACAGGTTTTTAACCCCCTAAGTTTATACACATGGCGGCGGAGGGCCCCGGAGGGGGCGCCGTGAAGCAACCGCAGTCAGTCCCCCTTGACATATAGCACAGCCGGCCTACTCTACGCATTTATCATAACATGTCTCCCTCATTCCGAGCGCCGTTGCCCGGCGGTCAGCCACGATGCGGCATTCAATGTATGGGTCTGCGACGGCTCTCTCCCGCACCGGCCCGCCGATGCGTACATGTCGCAACGACCACAGACGTGGCGCCTGTAACTAGAGGTGAGTAAAAGCTTTAAACCCTCCGGCCAGCGCAGACGTGGAGATCGTGGTGAAAGAGGTCTATAAGTACTACGGCGACTACCCCGCCCTCAGAGGCGTGACGCTGGAGGTGCCCAAGGGTGTCTTCCAGTGCATCCTCGGCCCCTCGGGCTCGGGGAAGTCCACCCTTCTCCACATAATCGGCGGAGTGGACAAGCCGACTAAGGGCGAGGTTCTCGTGGCTGGCATGAGGCTCATCGACTTAAACGACGACCAGCTCGCCGAGTTCCGCAACAAAAACGTGGGCTTCGTCTTCCAGCTCTTCTACCTAATCCCCCGCATGTCGATACTAGAAAATGTGGAGCTTCCCCTCATCCTCCGGGGGGTGCCCCGCGAGGAGAGACGGAGGCTGGCGCTGGAGGCGCTTCAACTCGCCGGCCTCGGCCACGTGGACCCCAGGAAGAGGCCTACCCAGCTCTCCGGCGGAGAGCAGCAACGCGTCGCCATTGCGCGGGCCATAGTGGCCAAGCCCCGGATACTCCTCGCCGACGAGCCCACAGGCAACCTCGACAGCGCCACGGCCAAAGTGGTCATGGACACCTTCCTCGACCTCAAGAAACAACTTGGCGTGACCATAGTGATGGTTACCCACAACCTAGAGCTGTTGCCATACTGCGACCGCTACGTAAGAATGAGAGACGGGAAGATAGTAGACTAACCCTAAGCCTCCCGGCTTGAGAGATAACGTATGAGCAGGTCGCGGGGCGTCTTGCAGCCATTTTTCTCCAGCCACTCGGCCATCATGTGGAGAACCAGCTCTGCGTTATGTGCCCCAACTGACTTTTTCAACACCTCGTACACCCGCCAGGGCTCCTCCACGAGGAAGTAGTCAAAGGGCTTCCCGAAAGCCGCTAACACTCTATAATGTACAAGAGTACGCAGAGAGAAGTCCAGCGAGCTGTAGAACCTAACCAAGAGGTCTCTTGTGAGGCACATATCAACACCTCACTTTCTCCCCTATCCGTCCGCCGGGCCCCCTAACGCCAACTACGCTTCTTTCCTCCACGTTCACAATGACGTCGAAGAGCATGTCGAGGTCGTGTAGATCTCTAAGCGACACCACAACAGCCCTGCCCCCTCTCGCCGTCTGTAACAGAATGCGTATCACGGAGTACAAAACCTGGGGGCTGTATATCGTCGCAAGCGCCTCAAGCCCTCTGATAAACACGGCGTCATAATCCATAGAGACCACGGCGCTGAACAACTCCTCCATGTTCAGGCCCACGTCCACCGCGTCGACTCCAAACTGCTTCGCATAAACCGCGCCGGCGCTCGACACGGCGATGTATACAGTCCTCATTCCCCTCTCCCGTAGCGCCTTCGCCGCCTTGAGCAGAAGCCACGTCTTTCCAGCACCCACCGGGCCTACAACTGTATGTAAAAGCCCTCTATACAGCCCGCCCACCGCCTCGTCTAGACACGTGCCGGTTTCAAGCCGCTCGACCACCATTTTCGCCGGGGCCTCCGGCGCAAGGAACACGACGCCTCTGCCCTCTCTTATGATGAATGGCAGAGAAAACCCCGCCCTCCCGCCACGTATCTTCTTCACCAAAGCCTCTCTCACCGCGCCGTAGGGATATACCTCGTATACTAGCTCTATCACGTTGTCGGCTACATACGTAATTTTAGTGGCCACTTCTTTCTCCGCTGTTAAAAACACGTCTATCCCCCAGTGCTTCACGGTCCTGTACAAGACGTTGTGAATAACGTCGAGGCCGCCGCCCGCCGCCAAGATCTCCGTGATGGAGTCAATAACCAACGCCTCTGGCCTCTCCCGCGCCACGGCCTCAAGCAGAGTGTTAAAAAACGGCTCCGTCCCAGCCAGCGGGGCCTCCCAAAAAATTAGCCGCTTCCCAAAATTGTAACCAAAGGTAGACACATTACGCCGGAAGGACTCCTCATCTTCAAAAACAGAAACCCAAAACACACTCCCGTAGTTGTTATATGTATACCACGCCGTAAATGTCGTCTTCCCAGCGCCCGGGGGCCCATATACAAGCGTGACCCCTTGCAATCTCATTATACCGTCTGAATCCATATATATATATATTTCGGTATACCTAAGCAGAATTTTCAAAAAAGTTATATGTTCGACATCGAGTCGAAGATTACGTAGAAAACTACTCCAACTACCGGCGTATATACAAAGCCTATCAACATCATGAGCGTTAGGGGGTCTAGGGCGAGGCCTCCTATCTCAAGAACGCCGAGGGGGCTGAAGGAAAGCGCAACTATGTATATCATAATAGGCAGGAGCATAACCGCGACTACGAAGATTTCAAACATAAGCGACAGCGACCTGACTAGAGTCTGCGCCTTTACCTGCTTCGACCGAAGCATCCAGTCAAGCCTCGCCAACAGGACGAGGTCTACCCTCTGGGTAATCCTAGCAGCCTTGGTTAAAACCTCCACAGTCTCTCTATAGACGGGGCTAGGCGTCCGTTCCGCGCTGCTCCGCAGAGCCCCCTCAGGGCTCGCCCCCATAACCACCATTTCACGTACAGCCAACGCGAGTTCCCGCGCTATGTATTTATCCTCCTCCACCTCGGCAAGCCTCGCCAAAGCCCGGCCCAGGGGCACCCCGGCGGCGAGAAGAGGAAGCAACACTCCCAACGTGTAGACGAAGTTGTTTTCGAAGTGGCTACGCCTAGCAATCACTAGGTGCAGGGGGTACAGGACCATGCCTGCAAAAGCGATAAAAACTGCCATAAGCCCAAAGGCCAGCCCGGCCGGGAGCCCCAACAGGAAGAGCCCAGCTACCCCCGCAGATGCGCCGGCCGCAATAGGCGCTACGACGAGGGCTGTGACGTATCGCCGGTAGGAAAAGGCCAACCCGCTCTGCCGGTAAAGCTCGTAGAAGAGCTTCATATACGCCCAGTATTGACGGCGTTGAGCGTCGCCTCCGGGTTTAGGTGGTAGCTCGTAAATATCTTCGCGACGATGTAAGGCGTTGAGTAGCCTCTCTCCACCATGGCTGCTATGAGCTCTCTCCTCCTCTGGTACTCAGACCTGAGGAACTCCAGAGAGACAAACCGAGCCCTGGCGATGGTTTCGAGGTGTCGGCTCTCCTCCACCTGCTCCAACACGTCTCTCTCAGGTCTCCACCTAAAGACATAGTGGAGACGGGGCCTGCCGCCCCGGGACACCCCCATGTTTTCTGCTATCTCCACCACTCTCCGCACTATACGGTCGCCCACCTTGACCCTCAAAATTCTGACGAAGACATGTGCCAGGCTTATAAGCATCGGGGGGACGTTCATAGGCCGCGTCAGGAGGCGCCTTACCGCGTCTTCTATGGTCTCGGCGTGTATAGTTGTGGCGCCTGAGTGCCCCGAGCCGAAGGCCTGGAAGAGGACGTAGGCCTCCTCGCCCCTCACCTCGCCTACCACAACGTAGTCTGGCCTGGATCTCATGGCCACCGCCAGGAGGTCGAAGGCGGAGACGTCCCTCATGGCCTCAGCGCGCGACGGCCTGGTGACGAGGGCCTGCCAGTGTTCATGGACGATGTTTATCTCCCTCGTATCTTCTATGGTCAAGATCTTGGCCTCCGGCCGCACGAGGTAGAGCAAGGCGTTGAGAAGCGTGGTTTTTCCCGCGCCGGTCGGCCCCACTATGACTATGTTGCGGCCGTAGTCCAGCATAAGCCAGAGGTAGGTGACGGCGTCTGCCGAGATGGTACCCATTTTAACCATGTCTACAAGCGTTATGGGCACTACGAAGTATTTCCTAATCACGAAAGAGGGCCCCCTCGGCGAGACCGGCGGCGTCACCAGCTCCACGCGGTACCCCTCCGGAAGCATGCCCTCTAAGATGGGGTCGGCGTAGGACACAGACTTCCCCACAAGCGCCGAGAACCTCTGCACGTATCCGTCCAGGTCGTCGGGGTTCAGCGTTATGTCTGTCTTGAGGGACTCCCACCGGCTATGCCACACGTAGACAGCCCCAGGCCCGTCGACGTGGATGTCCTCAATGTAGGGATCCCGCACAAGCGGGTCAAGCGCCCCGTAACCCAAGAGGTCCCGCCTCAGGTAGTACATCAACTTCCCCTGCGCCCTTTCGTCCACCCGGATCTTAAACTCCGCCGCCGCCCTCTTCGCAAGCTCCTCAACATACTCCACCCGCCTCTCCCTCGCCAGCTTCAACACGCCGTCGCGCACCTCCCCGACGTTTTGAATAGCCCGCTTAAGCCTAGCCAACGTCTCCGCCGCCTCCCTCGACAGGGGAGGCTCCACCGCCTTGTAACGCCTAAAGCCGTCCCGGTCGACGTATATCACTGCGTGAACTAGGTCGGAGATCTCGTATTGATCCAAGACAGTTATAAGTTCATCCACTGAGGAGCCCATAGCCCAACCGCGAGCGCTATTGCCGCCGCTCCGGCGTGCACCAAGCCGGCGCGCGGACTGCTGTACACCACCCTGCCCACGACAAGTCCCCCCACAACCGCAGTCGCAAGCCCAGATATATAAAGAACGCGGAGGACGTCCCCCCTCTCCAGCACCACAGGCCTGATGCCCTGCCCCGCCGGGGCAGAGGCCGCGAGCTGCGCCAGCTGAGGCAGAAGCATGTAGACCAAGACGTCGGCGAGGACCGCAAACACCACCACCACGGCGTAGAACAGCACCACATACGGCCTGAGCTGAGACGCCACCGACTGCCTAAACTCCACCACCGTCGCGAAGCCGCGCGCCGCCACGTCAAGCACCTCCGGAAGCCGCGCGCCGGACCGCGCCGCCTCCAGCACAATCAGCGCAAACCGCCTGAAATTCGCCGACGGGACCTCCCCAGCAACCCTCCACAGAGCCTCCTCCACGGTAAGCCCACCCACCTCCGACAGCGAGAGGACGCGCCTAAGCACATCCCCCATAGGCCTAAGCGCAAGCGCCGCCGCGGACTCCAAAGCCCCCTTAAGGCTGAGACCCGCAGAAGCCGCGTCAGAAAGCATCCGCAGAACCTGCGGAATCTGACCCTCAAGCCTATACACAAACACAGCCCTCCTCCACGCGCCCAGCCCCGCCGCAACCAGCACAACCCCCACCACAACCCCAGCCAACAACACGTAATCAACCATGTGGAAAACAAACCAAACCTAATTTATACCGGAGCTACATTCTTTAAAGTATCAGCAAAACCCCACCAAGCGCAAAAAGCCACACGCAAGCCGCCGCGACAACCCAACCGCTTCACCACCGCCAACACCCAAACGCCTCGTTCCCGTGCAACCGCCGCCACAGCTTCAACTCGCCGTAAGCACAACAGACACCTCAGCCCCCCGGGCGGTCACCAGCTTCACCTCATACAGACCCCCCGGCGCAACCGCCTCTCTGCACCCAGCCACCACGCCGTTGGGGTACACATAGACGGTGCCCACCGGCATCCAGATGTTTAGATACTGCGGCGGGGGGCCAGGATTTATAGGCCACGGAAGACGGTCTGCAAAGCACACAGCATCACGAGAGCCAACTCTGTAGACATAGACAGTACGCGGCAACACCACGCCGCCGCCGGCATTAAACAGCCAAACAAAAACCACCACGCCACCTCCCACGTTCGTGACATAACCACCCTCAATTTTCACCACCTCCACCGGAACCTCCACAGAAGACACCCCACGCCCCACAAACCCAGAAAACCAAACCCAAACCAAAAACACACCCACAGCCACCACAACCACGATGAGGATAGCCCCAGTGATAGACTCTAAACCACGGAAAAAAGAAGACATAAAAAACCCGTAATTTTACGACGCGGTTACCGTAACTGCAAACTCAGTGCCTTTCTGCGTAACTATCTTAATCACGTAATCATAACCAGCGTCAACAGTACACGTCGAAGTGTCTATCGTCACTGTTTCCAACGTGCCGGGATTTATCTGGGTTGTTAGCGGTATGGGATCGCATATTGGGGCTATTGTGCCGGGTCTTAGTAAGTAAGCGTGGACTATGGTTACTGCTTCGCCGCCGATATTGCGGACGTAGAGCGTGGCTTCCCCGTCGGCGGTATTAAGTGAGGCGGCTTCTATTTTGAGTTTTTCTGAGGCTGCCATCTGGTCGGCTTGGCTTGTGGCTTTGGTTACGTACCCTGTGAACCATAAGTATATCAGCAACGCGCCTATTACCGCCACTACTATTAACAACACCGCGGCGACTATTGGTTCGAGGCCTTTTGTTTTGGTTTTCATAGGGCCCCGTTTGTCCATTTTAAAATATTTTCTGGTGTGCTTTAAATACCCCACTGGATAAATATCCAATAGATAAGTAGTATGGCGCGGTGGATACACCAGAAAATATTTTTGTGTATATTTCGCGGGGTCTATGGTTGGGGTTTCTGAGGTGGTGGCTTCGGTTCTTCTGCTCTTGATAACGGTAGCGCTGGCGGCGGCGGTTGTCTCCGTGTTTTTCAACGTGGTTTACATCCCGTCTCAGTCTCGGCTTGTGTTGGAAGGCGCGAGGCCGCTGTGTTCGGCGCGGGTGGTGGCGGTGGCGGACGACGGGAGCGGGTTTGCGACGGTCTACGTGTACAACAGGGGCAATTCTCCCTGCGTCTTCGACGCCGTGTATGCCATATATGGGGGCGCCGTAGTGTCGGCGGGTAGCATATATCTGCGCGTGGAGCCGGGTCAGGTGGGCTCGGCCGCGGCGCCGCTTCCCTACAACCGTAGCTGGGTGTACCGCCTCACCGGGCCGAGGGGGGAGCTTGTGGAGGGAAGGCCGTGAGCCGGGTGAGGGGGCTCTCCACTGTGGCGTCTTTCGTCGTGTTTCTTACGGCATTCGCCGTGATTATGTTTTCCATATTCTTCTTCTACGACTTGCTGCGGGGGGAGGCCCAGAGGGGGGTCGCCGCTGTGCAGTCCTCCGTGGTGCGCGACGTCTCGGTGAAGTTCTTTTTCGACGGCGCGGCGTGTGGGCTCGAGGGAGGGCCCTACATATACTACGTAGCGCTGAGGGAGGGCGTGGTTGCGCATCAGGGGGTTAACGTGGTATGTCCTCCAGGCCTGGGGATGTATCGATATATAGGGGTTGAGAGAAGCGGCGACGTGGGCTACGCAGACGTCTACGTGGGGTCTTTGATAGTGGACGCGGTTGCGGATAAGCCGCGTCATGTGGTGTCCGCAGTTGGGGATGAGTTTTTCTTTACGCTGTATCTGAAGATTTTCAACAACTCAAGTGGGTGGGCCCCCTCTCTGTTTGAGGTGGCGCTCGACTTCGACGGCTCTCTGCTTGACTGCAGGTTCGAGTCCGGGGGGACCTCGCTCTCCCTCGGCCCTTCTGTAGTCAGCCCCGCCGGTTTGGAGACCCGCCTCCTCGGCGTCGTGGCCTGCCGAGCCGTGGCGCCTTTTCACACCACGACGATAAACGTGCACACGAAACAGCAATATCTGGCTCATCAGTGGACCCACTTCGCACCTGCGGTGGTGATGGTCATAAACAGGACAGCTTCCGAAGGCCCGCCGCCCCCTGGCGGAGCTTGTGTATTTACGCCGACTGCCGGTAGCCGCTTCGGCTCCCCCAGCGGGCTTCCCTCCGACGGCTTTAACGAGTTGAACGGCTGGGTCGCCGCGTGGGACGGAGGCGGAGGCGGCGTAGTTGTCGCGCTTATGCCGGGCATAGCTCCGCCTGACTCCACAGGCACGGGCTACACCTACACGGTGAGGCTGGAAAACGTCCAGATAGGGACGCTGAGTATAACGGAGGCCGCCACCGTCTCTGTGCTCGGCGCCATGCCTGCATTTATGCAAGCGGCGGAGATAAGAGTGGGTAGCTACACGGTGTATGCAGACGGGACGTCATACCCGCAGTCGCTGGCGCCCGGCAGTTATCCGGTATACGCCACTCTGCAGGCAAGGCCGGAAGCCGACTGGTTCGGCCACTCCGCGACATTGCAACTTCGGTGTACAGCCTCCTCTAGTAGCGTCTACAGCATAACGCTCAGGGTACCGAATCCCGAAGAATGGGGACTCCGGGCAGAGATCTACACCACATCCCCCCTAGTTACTGTGCCGCCTCTGCCCATTGGAGGCTCTGGCTACGCCTACAGAGGCGCTTGGAGCGTGGGCGGTATATACATCTATCTTTCCAACAAGAAGCCTGAAATTTCACTGGTTTCGCCCTACTTCACTCATAAGGCTGGGCTTAATATTGCTCCTAAATGGGCGGCGTATTGGATAAACCCGTCTGGCATCAGCTGGCAGAACTACGCAATTAAATACGTCGGCCGCCTCTACGTGCCGTGGTCAAACATCCGCGTGGGGGTGTGGCGCGACGATGGCGCATATGTAAAACTGTGCGACGTAGATACGGGAGCCGCGTGGTGGGCAACTACGGGTGCTCCGCAGTGGGACTGGAGATCTGGGCTTTGCGCCGGAGCGCCACCCGTCGAGGACGTCGAGGTGGGATTCTTTGAACGCTCTGGAGGTTCTGCCTTAATTTTTGTGGTGGGGGAGGATATAGACAACGGCAGAGCGTGTATACCTACAATTGACGGGGCTTGGTGCTGCGACCAATTTAAGTGGAACGATGGGAAGTGTAAGGGTGGGTGGAGCTTTTTACAAGCCTCTTCTGATGCGGTGCCCTATTTTGTGGCTGATAAATACACGCATGGCAGTAGCGACGGGGGCGGGACGCCGCGGCCGTGATTGGCGTGTTGTTGTTTTTGGTGTTGCTGGGCGGGGTCACGTCGGCGCAGGTTTTGGTTTTTAGTGATGGGTCTGGGTTTGTGCTTCCTAGGGCGGGGGGGTTCTCGGTGTATTCTATTGACGGGAGGCTTGTCTATACCGGCGGGAGCCCGGCGTATGTGGGCCCTGTCTGTGTGGGGTTTTTTACCGGCGACGGCGTCTCTGTGGTGACTGCGCGTGGGGAGCTTCGCGTCTTTTATCCGCTTAATTTTACGCCTGTTTTGCTGGGTACGGACTGCGCGGCGGTGGTGGCCGTGAACCAGACGTATGGCGTCTACATCTCGCCTGGGGTGCGGTACGGCTTTCTGCTTCCGGTTCCGCCTTTTTCTATGGCGTTTCTAAACGGCGTTGGGTACGTGCTGGACGTGAAAGGGGACGTGTGGGTGGTGGGGCCCGGCGGCGTGTCTAAGGTGGCGGTTGGGGGCTACCCGGTTTCTGCCGTGGCGGGGCCTGACTGCGTGGTGGCGTCTGTGGTGAGGGGGCTTGTTCAGTATTTCTTCCGGGTGGACAGAGGCGCGGCTGAGGAGCTTGCCCGGACGCAGGTGAGGGTGGGTCTTTCTGTGCCGTTTCACGTGGGGCCTGGTTGCAGGCTGGCGTTGGCAGACGGCGTTAAGAGGACGGCGGTGGCTGTGGATGGGGAGCATGTGATCTACGGCACCTCCACCGGCCTCCTCGAGGTGTATAGGGGGGAGGAGCTGGTCTACTCCAGGGACGTGGGGGCGCCTGTTTTGTCGGTGGCGTCTGCCGGGTTAAACATCGCCTACGAGACGTCTAGAGGCGCCTCTTCGCTGGTTCTGACGCCTATCCGCGTTGCGTCTAACTGCGGGGAGTGGACCGCCTACGTGGAGCGCGGCTCTGTCTACAGACTCCCTGTGGCTGTCCCGGCGGGGGAGGGGGCGCGGTGTGTCTACGTGTCTAACAGAACCGCCGGAGGCGTCGTGTATGCCGTGTATAAAAAGCAGTACTACGTGAGGCTTATATCTCCTAAGCCCTTCGAGGGGTGGGTGGACGAGGAGGTTGAGATCCCGCCTCCGCCGGCGGCGTCGGCTGGATTGGTCAAGCTCGTCCCCCTGGGCTGGGAGGTGGAGGGGCGGCGCAACGCCACCCTCGTCGTGAGGAGGCCGTTTACCGCACGTGCGGTCTATAGGGCGGAGCCCGCGGTCTCCGGGCCGTTGGGCAACGGGACGGCCGTTGAGGTTGAGGTAGCGGCGGAGGAGGTGGCGTGGCCTGAGGAGCCTCAATACGAGGTGAAGAGGCTTTACCTGGTGTCGGTGAATGCGCCGGGCTACGTGGAGGGGGGCTCCGGCTACTACCCTGCCGGCTCTGTGGTGAAGATAGGCGTCAAGGCCCCGGAGCCGCCTGCCGGCTGTAGATATGTGTTTTCGGGGTGGGTCGGGATAAACGCCACCGGCGAAGTTGCGGAGGTCGTCGTGGCTAGGCCTATCCGGGCTTCGCCGCGGCTGACTATGCAGTGCCGCGTGTCGCTCGCCACTAGATACGGCTCGGTGGTGGATGCGCCGGAGTGGGCAGACGTCGGCACCGCTGTGGAGCCCCGGGTCGAGCCCGCCGCCGTCTGGGACCCCTTCCCTCTGTTGTACGAGTTCTCGGGCTGGAGGATAGACGGCGCCGTGGCCAGGAGAATAGTCGTGACAGCCCCCGTCTACGGCGAGGCGGTGTGGCGTCTAAACCCAGCGCCTTTAGCCGCGTTAATAGCGGCAACGGCGGTTGCAGCTGTGCTCTACTTCATAAAGCTGAGAAAACCCCCGAAGCATTAGAGAGCTGTCGACGACTCCGTGAAGTAGCTATTGTTTGGTGGTAGCGAGGGGTTGACGCGGAGGGAAATCGGCAGGCGTAGGTGGGCCGAGTTGCGGCCTATGTGGAACATGTCAAGAGACGGCTTTCAGCGGTGTATGAGAGGCTCCCAGGCCCTGAGCCTCCCTTTGAGGAGGTGGAGCGGTGGAATCCTTAATGCTCCGCGAGCTTTACGTGAAGGGGTGGGCCGTGGAGAGGGTGTTGGTCGACGTGGTGAAGAGGAGGGAGTTGACGGCGGATTTCGCCTCGCGGTGGGGGAAGTGGCTTGTGGAGGCTGTGGAGGATCCAGACGCGCTTTGGCGGCGCAACCCGCCGCAGGAACTGCTAGACGAGCTTGTGTGGAAAAACCTAATCCTCTACAACATGTACGATAGAGAGCCGCACTTCCGGGTGGACACGCCGCCTGAGAAAGACCTGGAGCTCGGCGTTGGGAGAAACATCGCTTGGCAGACGCCGATACACAGAGAGGCGGTTAGGAGGGCGTTGAAGGAGGCTGGGTTGAGTTAGGGAGGAGCTACTTGGCGCCGAGGCGTTGTTTTAGGGCTTCTGCGAATTTGGCGGTGCGTTGCGTAAGCTCTTTGACGTCTTCTTCGACTTGTTGCGGTGTGGAGTATTTGCTGAGGACGCCGCTTTCGTCTAGGCCGTTGTATTGGACTTCGTGGAGGTTGAGGGCGAGGGCCGTGAGGAGGACTACCCCGTCGCCGTATGTCTGTCGCAAGGCGCGGGCGATCTCCCACATCTTGCCCGTGGGCATGAGGGCGATCAGCCGGTCGGCCAGCTCCACCTCGGCGCCCTCCCGAGTCGCGAGCTTCCCCTGTATCTCTTAAACAACTCGTCGCGCGCTAGGGCGGCCGCCGCGGCGAGAGCCGCCTTCCAGGCCTGAAACGCCTTCCCAGCCGCGTTTCTGTGAAGCCCCTCCTCCATGAAGCGTAGGGCCAGCTCCGCCTCCGCCAGCGCCTCCTGGAGTCTAATCTCAACGTACCGCTTAAGGTCTCTCCAGGGATGTATAATCTGCACGAAAGGCTTGCTGTGAGAGTTTAAATATCTCACGAATATGGTACCAAGTCCCGGGGCGGTCCTGTCTCTTCGCCGCTTCTCCAAACGGAGAGCCTCCTCTGGGCCAACTGAAAGCGACACATCGTGAAGTTCCTCGGACGGCTCGCCGCAGGCAAGGCTTATCAGGCGTGGAAGGCGCCTCTTGCGTGTTGACACGGCCTATATTGACAAGCTCAAAGCAACGGCTAAGAGCGAGGAAGAGCGGCTGGGGTCCACAGCAGTGGCCAGGATCCAACGACGCGATGTTTTTGCTTTCGCCTCTGCTGGAGGGCTTGGGGCGCGTCGGCTTGGACCGAGGAGCGCTTAGTATCTACGACTGCCAGCGCCGCGGCCGGAGCCCGACGTGGCTTTGTCTAAGCACCACCCCGCGGAGGGGGGCCGTTTTGACGCTCGGCCGAGGTGGCGGAGGGGCCGGGTCGAGCAGAGACGTTGAGAGGGCGCTGGAGGATCTGCACAGGTCGATGTCTGGGTCTCTGGCGACTTCTGACGTCGTCTCAGGGAGCGGAGTCATATTTTTATTGCTACATTTCCCCGGCGCCATGGAGTTGCCTCTGCTTCAGGTGGTGTTTCTTGTGTTGCTGATAGCGCTTCCCCTGCTTTCGAAGAAAGTGGAGCACAACCTAGAGCTGTTTTTCCTGGCTATGGCGGTTGTGGGGGCCACGTTGGAGGGCATGTGGAGTCTGCATCTGCTGGAGGAGGCTCTTCTGCATCCGTTGGCTGTTTATCAGCCGGGGGTAGGCTACGTGCCGGTTGGCATCACCCAGGTGGTGTTGGCGGCGGGTTTGGTGTTTTACGTCCTTAGGCACAGGTTGGCGGCTATGGCGGATGTGTTTGCGAGGCCTGGGGTGTTGGCCTTGTTGATCTTTGTGCTGGGCCTCTCCAGTAGCGTCATCTCCGCCATTGTGGCGGCGGCGGTGTTGGCGGAGCTCCTCGGCTTTGCCAACGCCTCCCACGGCTATAAGGCTAGAGCCGCCGTGTACGGGGCCTTCGCCATCGGCACAGGCGCGGCTCTTCTTCCCATCGGCGAGCCTCTCTCCACCATTGCGATCGCGAAGTTGAAGCAGGGCTTCTTCTACCTCGTCGATATTCTCTTCGACGCTGTGTTAATCGTGGCGGCGTTTTTCGCGGCGTATTCGTACTTCACCTTGAAGAAACTGCGCGCCGCGGCGGTGGAGGTGGAGCCTTACGAGCCGGAGCTCCGCGAGGTGTTTCTAAGGGCGGCGAGGGTCTTCATCTTCATCTTCGCCTTGACGATTCTGGGGGAGTTTTTCAAGCCGGTTGCAGATATGGTGGCCGATCTGGGGAAGGAGGTGCTTTACGTCTTCGGCCTGCTCTCCGCCGTGGCCGACAACGCCACGCTTGTCGCCGCGCTTGTGGTGCCCGAAATGGCCGTGGACGCCTTGCGGAGTTTTCTTATCTCGCTCGTTATTTCAGGCGGCTTGACGATACCAGGCAACGTGCCCAACATCGTGCTGGCGACGGTGCTCAAGATAGGCTTCAAGGAGTGGATAAAGCTGGCCCTGCCCATAGGCCTCGTAATATTTATCGCCATAGGCATTTACGTCCTGGCGCTCCTGC
>Ga0209393_1000365_pt1 | contig 22580 bp, 20 predicted proteins | sample SSWtaG_2_FD_184117 | JGI IMG/M metagenome (GOLD analysis project Ga0209393, IMG submission 184117) | Hot spring microbial communities from Sandy's Spring West, USA to study Microbial Dark Matter (Phase II) - SSWsed_130316 (SPAdes)... | ecosystem: Environmental > Aquatic > Thermal springs > Hot...
GTAGCATTGACCTATATGTTTTAGACTCTCCAGCAGAAGCGTTGACTAGAATAGCTCACTCCGTAATAAAAGAGGCTGAAATAAAGATTGATGATATATCCGAGGTCTTGAAGGTTGCTAAGGAGCAGCCAAGCGAGCTAGCAAAGCTTCTCAAGGTTGAAGAGCTGGATCCCGCACTATTCTTCTTCGCGGAGAAAGTTGATAGAGAGTTATGTTTAGGGATCAGAAAACCGGAGAGCTTCGATAGTGGGCGGGGTTTGAGGATTTTGCGGGGCATTGTTTCTAGAGGTGAGGATATACCACCATACCACTTACCTAGGCTTGTTAGCGTAGCTGTACTAATACATAGAGTACGTAGAAGAGGTAAGGTTGAGTTGTTGCTGAGGGTTCTAGAGAACCTTAGGTACCGCAGGAACGCTGCTCACATAGGAAGCTTGCTAGTGAGAAGAATCATATGATGCCGAGGATTGTTGTATATTTTAGGCTATTCGCGAGTTTTCAGAATGAAGCAGCCGTGTACTTTATGATGACAAAACGTTACATCGTGATGGGTATTTGCAAATAGGTTTGTTGGCACTTAATAGTATTTCTACAAGAACTAGGTTGTTAGCGAGAGCGTTAAATGCGAAACTTTACTTACTGAAGTCCAAACCCCCTTACTTTGACCTAACCTCAAAGATTGTTAGTATTGTAAGTGAAAGTATCGATACTTTGATAATACAGCTTCCTACAGGACCTCTCTTGCTTGCCTCGGTCTTGTCAAAGAGTTTGGCTAAAAATAATGATATAAAAATTGTTGCTGACACGCACACAGGCTTCCTAACAGCTGAGTTCAAACTAAGAATTTCAAAGCACTCCATTCTAAATGCTCCTTTTAAGACATTTCTGCGTTACGTCGATCTAATCATCATTCATAATGAGACCAACTATAAGCTAATGCCAAGTAGGTTCCACCTCAAGACTCTTATACTATATGATCCTTTTTATGTTATAAAAGAGTTCTTCAACGAGAAGAATTGCGGTAATTTTGAGTTAAGCTGTCTAAAGAACAGGGAATATGCTGTATATCCAGCAAGCTGGCACCCGGACGAACCTATGGAATTTCTCGTAGAAGCGTGGACTCGTAGCAATGTTTCGATACCTCTAGTAATTACTGGTAATCCTCGACAGCAAATTTTAAAGAAGATATGGAAACACGTACAAACACGTAAAATAATCCTCTCTGGTTATATTGAAGATTATAGAAAGTATCTGTGTTTACTATCTGGAGCTCTTTTCGCAGTGTCAGCTACGACTAGTAATTTCGATATGCAGTGTAGTGCTTACGAAGCTCTAGCCTTAGGTAAACCCCTTGTCGCTAGTAATAGATCGGCTATACGTAGCGTTCTAAGAGACATCCCAGTATATTTTGATTATGACAAGGAGTCCCTACATAAGGCTGTATCCAATCTCCTTAAAGACTACGAGCACGTGCTAAACAGGACTCACGCATTTGCCATGAAACTAGAGGAAAAGATAAAATATCAAATAGAGTTTCTCTTGAATACCCTTAAACAGAGGTCAACACAGTAACTACATTTATCGCAGCCCTCTCACCAAAGTATTACAGTACTAAGCAATGTTACGAGATCTTTCTCAAGTAAAATCAAACCATATAGCACTAACTTCCTACAAAAGCTATCATTTACATCAAGTAAAGGGCTCTCTATCTGTTATCTTAAGGAGAAACTCTTTAGAAAAGGTTTAAAGGGATTTACAGACGTACTATACGGTCTCCCACCGTGGTGAACGCTATACAGAAACCCTACAGTACGTAGACTTAGAGTACCTATCATCGTACGCGGTAACGAGAATCTCTAAAGGAGATCTAGCTGAGAGGATCTCACACAGATATTCCGTACGTAGGGTTCTTCTGAGAAAGGTGCTAAGTGCTCTATGACTCTCTACGTGGTGCTCGCATTGACGACTTCTCTAGAGATACGTATGCTAAGGTTGCGAATATACTTAGGTCTGTAGGTGTTAAGGGTGTTTTTCTTCGTAAACATAGGTGCTATTAGGGGTTAAGATGACGGGGAACTCATTAGGGAGCTTACTAAGTACTACGAAGTTGGGAGTCGCTCACATAGCCACCTAGACCTAACACAGCTACCGCTAGGGAGTTCTACACGATTTACTGAAGTCTAATGAGGCACCCTACGAGCTAACAGGTAGGTACGTGAGTTCCTTCGCCTACCCCTACGGTAGGTACAACGATAAGGTGATAGAAGCTGTTAGAAGGGCTGGATTTACAATAGCTAGGACCGTAGAGGTTAACCCCCCGCTTACAGAAATTAAGGATCCGCTTAGACTTCCCACATTTTCCACGATTACCCACTCACGAGTAAGAGGCTGGTGTACGAGGTGCTGAAAAGCCTCTTAATGGGGAGGCTATACATAGCTAAGCTATGGCAAGTAATGCTAACTGAAAAACGTAGGGGATTATTCGAAACAGCTAAGTCCCTCCTAAACTTTACTGCTAGCACGTATCGATCTAAAGACGTTCTACTCGTCTTCTTGTTCCACCCGTGAATGATAGAGAAGATGAAAGCTTGAAAAGCCTTTGAAGAGCTAGTTTCGCTAGCAAAAACAGGGGAGAAGTAATTACGTTAGAGGAAGCTTAATAATAAGTTCTATGTTAGAAGAGCATTCGAGTAGCAGATGTAGGTAATTTAGTTCGTAAATGAGGGAAGGTTGATTAGGAAATCGATTCCTACACGTAATTGTACCACTGATATGGTTGGTGATGCTATGATACGCATACTCTGCATGGTTAAGTGTAAGCATTTCTTCCTCAAGGTTGAGGAGGTTTACTGTGTTGAGGAACCGTACTGGAGATAAAAATGATGGATTCTAGTGCTACTCGACGTATATAGTTGTGCCCGATCGAGCATCTATGAATTATTTAAGGGCTTGCATGAGAATCTTCGAAAAAAATATTAGGAGAGTTTATGGAGATGGGGTCATTATGCATATTTGCAAAGATTACGAGAAGTTCTACAAGCTTATCGCATATTTTCATAGAGCTAAAGGTCTACTGCCGAGCCTCGTTCCGTTAGAAGAGCTTTACATAGGAGTGCAGATATTTACTAGTGACATATATATTGAGGTAGGCTTGTTGCTGGCAATTCCATATGGCTTGCTATCTGATGCTTTTGTATCATGTAATGGAGAGGATCTTCACTAAGGGAGGTATTAAGTGTTCTACAACTTTCTATCTAGGGTAATACTATCATGATTAATCTGGTATTAGATACTAAGAGCATTACCGAAACCCTCTTATACGATACAGTATTGCTCACAATAGTGTTGATTCTAGCATACGCTCTTTCAGGTAAAGGGAAGCCTAAGGAGAGTGAGCATATCCAGATGAGGATGAATAAAGTATTAGATAAGTTCGTGATGATGTTATCGATTGCAACGCTGTTTCTGGGATTGCTACCATTAAATACTATCGAGAGACCGAAGTTATACTTTATCCTTCAAGGGGTTTTAGCAGGGATTGTTCTAATGCTATATGTTAAAGAGAGGATAGGTAGTTCGGTTACGATTTTCTATACTATAGTATCATTTCTGTCTATCCCTATCATTGTATACTCCAAGAACATGTTTTACCCTAGGTATGATGTAGCACAAGAAGCTCTCTATATAACAGGTTCTTTAGAGCCATACATGAAAGCATCTGTTGAAGGCGGATTTTACTACTTTATACCTGTAGATCCTCTAATCATAGTGCCTCTAGCTTATGTTTGTGGCGAAGACATAGGCTTTCTCCTGCCTGCAGTGCGCAATTTTATTGTGTACTTGGTGATAATGCTATCGATCTTCGCTATCATTAAGAGAACTGGTTTAAAACCTCTCTATGCATCCATACTTGCATATACTATAGCGCCTACATTGTCTTTTCAAGATAGAATATTCTCACTACCCTATGTCAATCTAATTCTCTACATTCTATTTTTAGCTATCAGTAGTGGCAGACTTGATTTTAGATTAAATGCTATTTTAGTGATAGTGTCTGCCGTATCAGTGTTTGCGCATCCTGTAGGCCCTATCGCACTGATTTCTATGTTGTCGCTTTCAATACTGCTTACAAAAGTTTTCAAGGGGATATGTGAAGAGGCTCATAGGGTTTTGAGCTCCATTCTTCTACTCTTTACGTTAATAGCTTTCACATACTGGTTCTTTACACACATATACATTCTGTTAATGACTAAGACCCGGAATCTATTTGACGCCACTGTAAGGTTCATAGATTTTCTCCTCGGGCGTGATGAAGCCCCTGAAATCCTCTTGGGGTACACAATATCACCATACACTCTTCCCGCTTATAGTGATCCGAAGTTTTACACCTATGCTTACTTTTGGGCATTGCCATTAGCCGTTGCCTCATCACTCCTTCTAGTTAGCCTCGTCAAAGTTATGACTAAGAAAAGAGACAACAAGGTAAACGAAGTTTTCACTTTTGGTCTAGCTTCTTCACTATCAACATTAATATTTATTGGAACGGCGTACATAGGGTACACTATGAACATAGAGCCGGGTCAATATCTGATTCCCACAGGCTATTATGCATCGACATTAGCCATGGGCGTAGCATTACACGAATATAGCATAAAGCGTAGGCTTGGGTTTTTTATATTCACTGTTTTATTAGCACTAGGAGTAGGACTGGGACTACATAGTCCCAACTGGGCTCCACTAGAACACCCGGACTTTAAGACTTCAATTAAAATGCTTCCATACACTAATTACATCGAAGCCTCTTGTATCATTAAATATCTGAGCGAGGGTCTAACTGTATACTCGGTTTACGATTTCCCCGTAGGTGCTAGGGGTAAGATGCCAAACTACATGCTCGATCAAATAAGGTTAGGCAATGTAGCAGGTTTCAAGGGCATCATTATAGGGCTTAATGCAAACGATCCATTACTGAGTTCAAACATTCAATACTTGTCATTACTATACTCAACTGGCAACCATGTATTAGCCATGATAACTTCATAGAGTCTCAGGTTATACATCTTGATCCGGGCCCTTTACTTAGCTAACGTAAGTTGCGTCTCCGGTGGATGTAAGAGAGCATACGAAATATCAAAGCGAATTAAAAGCTACGGAGTTGAGTATATCCCGGTCACGATTTTAACAGAGGCTATAGAGAAACCTCATAGTACCGATTTAAACGAACGCTATGTTGTTATTAATAGATTGCATCTACGCGGTTTTAGTATACCATTAATTCACAATTTGATTAATTACATTATAAGGTTGGCTTCTAGGGAAGGTGTTGAAGCCATTATATCAGCTCATGAGTTGCCTACATACATTCTTACGGCATACCTAGCATCGAGAACGCTGAAACTGCTCTGGTCCGCAGTCGTACAACTGCCTCCTAAGTATTCGAGAAGCATTCTAGGCAGGGTCTTCTATACTACTCTATTTAAGACAACGCTGGTAATGGCTGTGAGCTATGCCGTAGCGGAAGAACTCTGGTTCATAGATGGTAGACTGAAGAATCATACGTATGTACTCAAAACTCCTGTAGGAGTAGACCCCAAAATATACGAAGTTCCTCAAGCAGAAGAAGAGTTCGATGCTATATTCTACGCTAGACTAGTAAGGGAAAAAGGCTTATTCGACATACCGCTAATATGGAGGAAAGTGGTTAGACGCATGCCTGGTGCAAGACTTGCCATTGCAGGGCCAGGTGACGTTTATACGCTAGAGATGTTCAAGTATCTTGTGAAAAAGCTTGAGTTAGAGAAGAACATAAGCTATTTGGGTTTTTTACCAAGAGAGGTGCTGTATTCTACCTTAAAAGCATCGAAGGTGATGATATACCCATCGCACCTGGATGCTTTTCCTATGGTCGTTTTAGAGGCTTTAGCAGCGGGGGTTCCTGTGGTAGCGTACAATATTCCGGCTATTAAATGGAATTACCGTACGAGAGCTGTGGTAAAGGTCAATGTAGGAGATAAGGAGGCTATGGCAAATAAAGCTCTAGAGCTGTTAAAGAACGATGAGTTAAGATCTACCCTCTCAATTGAAGCAAAGAGATTTGCATCAAAGTTTACTTGGGACAATGCAACGGCAGAAGAGGCATATGTAGTTAAAAAGCTGGCAAGGAGTAATCTCACTCAACTCACTGCTTAGTAGTCCATTAGGTGACCCGCGTGTCAGAACCACTAGTATCTGTTTACACTACCGTTTATAACAGTATAAAGAGTGTTGAGAAGAGCATTGAAAGCATGGCTAAACAGCTTGAAGGGATGAGCTATGAGATTGTAGTGGTCGATAATTATTCCACTGATGGCACGTTCGAGAAAATTATTGAATTATCTACCCGTTACCCCATACGCGTATATAGGTATAGGTGTTCAAGGGGGTTAGGTAGGAGGATTGCGGCAAAGCTTAGCCATGGAAAGTATTTAATTTACGGTGACCTAGATTGTATCTATACTAGCTCTCTGAGAAAGATCATTGAAATACACTTGAACTCCGTTTATAGGGATAGCAAATGTTTGGACATATTGATATGCCCTAAAGCCATACTTGAGAAGGAGGGCTTCCTAGATTTAAACAGAGCTGAGGACGTAGAACTATTCACTAGACTTGGTGAGAAGGGGCTCGTGTATACACTACCGAAGATAAAACGGGTGAGTGTTCCTCTTCGGTACGAAATGCTTACACGCTCCTTATCAAGCTTTCTTCATAAACTTATCCCGACCTTAATTAGCGAACACAGATATGCGAAGAACCTTCTTGAATACCTAAAGAGAGAGCTTAGGAATAAGCGAGATTATGTTATAGGTGGCGGTGCCACACCTTCAAAATTCGTCAGAGAAGAGTGGTTTATTTGGAGAATTTGGAGAAGGAACCCGATTGTAACCGTACTATTAAGAATCTTTTTGTTCATCGTACTATATTACGTGGTTTGCTGGCTTATGAATCTGAAGCCCAAAGCTTATGACGAGCACTTAACTAACCACCTATATAGAGACTTCATGTCACTTAAGCACATAGCCTTGCCTCAAGAGCTAGGCTTGAGTTGCAAGGATATAGAAATACCTAGAGTTAAGGAACTAGTTTCATACTTGCAGTATGCATTAAGATTTAAGGCTGTTGGAGAGTTCAAAAGGCTGTGGCGTCTGCTGGCAATCTGCAACGTCTTACGTTTAAATTGAAATTCGTGATTTGTAGCTTTAAAGGAGCTAGAGTGGATCCACATTAGAGAGAATAACTTTAAATGAAGATAAAAAGATTAAGCTGTGTAGCGAGTATACTCCGAGCTTGAGTATTGGTAAATTAGCGATGCAACTGTTACAAGCTAGCCGTCATTAACTTAAGGTATTGCATTAAACCACAAACCGAAGGATAATGCTATGAAAATCTTTGATAACCCACCTATCTGTATAGTTATACGAACCTACTTCAGAGCTGAGTCCCTAGTTAAGGTCCTAGATTCTATACTAGCTCTTAACTACCCCAAAGAACTGATCGAAGTCGTCATTGTAGTAGATCCTCACGATGAGGAGGCTTTAAATGTTATAAAGAGGTTTATGAGTAATGGTAGCAACGTCAGATTTAGGACAGTTACCCTAGACATTAATTCAGCTAATAGAGGTAGAAACTTAGGTATTATGGGATGTGATAGTGAGGTGGTCGCTGTAGTAGACGACGATGTGGTGCTACATCCCGAAACAGTAAATGTCGCTTTAAGGCATCTACGTGATGAGAAAGTAGCTGCCGTAGGGTTTCCTGCTATATCGGTAAGCCGACCATTAGGAGAGAGGCTTCATCACCGGAGGTTCTTAGGCTTAAAAGCTGTTGAAGTTTTCACAGTAATGCCTTTAACGTTCTTCAGAAGGTCCGTGCTACTAAAAGTAGGTCTCTATAGGGAAGATATGGGTCCTCCGCTAACTATTCACGAGGATTGGGAGCTTGGGTCTAGAATAAGGAGGTACGGTTATAAGGTGATAGCTTCGGGTGAGCTCCGAATGTTACACTTGGTAGAGCAGCCACCCTCTAAAGGTGAGGGTACGGCTCTGGCTCAGCATAAGCGTAGTACTTTAGTTCATAAGCTTGGAGACGTTATTAGGAGTGTGGTGCGCTATGCTAGGGCTTACGTGGATAAACACTGGTGGAGCTTCTTTCAGGTTCTAAGGGTTAGCCCTCTCTCTCAAAAGCTTGAGTACGTATCATACTACCTGATACCTCCTGCTGCAGTTTTACTGCTAGTACTTGATGTTTTCTGGTTCCTCGCGTTTCTGCTGGCAACACTTACCCTTGTTGAAGTCTACAGCTTTGTGAGGGGTTACTACAGGGTGCTGAGTATCTGGGAGAGGCTAGCTTACCCACCAATACTGGTCTTAGCTAGGGTTACTAGGTCCTACCTCGCGTTAGCTGGGCTACTCTACAATACCATTAGGAAGGGTATAGGTAGGCTGGGTTAGCGTATGGGGCTTGCTGGTAGGAGGATAGCGAAGGGTAGTATGTGGCTATCCGCAGGTCAGCTCGTTTCAACGGCTATAGCTTTTGCTGGGAGTATACTCATAGCGAGATTACTCACACCCGGTGAGTACGGGCTCATTAGCGTAGCCCTCACGTTCTCAGGCCTACTACTGGGGTTGCTAGACCTGGGGATCTCCGATGTTATAGTTAGGTTTGCACCACTAGATAATAGAGGTAAGGGGTGCGTATCAACAATGCTCTTGTCTAAGACTGCAACAGCTGTCGTGGCATCGCTACTCGTCTTCACGCTACGGACTACATGGCTAGAGCTCTCAATAGACCCTACATAGCTCCTATGATAGGAATACTCTCCATCTACGTTCTAGGTGAGACCGTATCTGGAACGGTATGCCAGGTTCTAGTAGGTGTTAAGGAGTACTCTAAGGCTGGGTTACTGAGCATAGTACGTAACTCCATTAGAGTGATAGCATCGGTTCTGCTGATTACCGTGGGGTTAGGTATCTACGGGTCTCTACGGGGGTTCTCCATAGCTTCGGCATTAACTCTAGCGGTCTCACTAACCTATGTCTCTAAGTACCTAGGTAATGCGGGGTTTAAAGCGGGGTTGCTTAGGGAGGTCGTGAAGTTCTCGCTACCTCTTTACGTACCTACTATCCTAGGGCTTCCCCTAAATCAGGCGGTGAGCATCTTCTTAGCTAGGTACGCTACAAACGTTGAGCTAGGTAACTACTCCGTGGCTTCAACTCCTAGTACCGCTCAGCATAGTTAGCGGTGCTATGGCTACAAGCATATACTTCACCCTACCGCTTCTAGTAGGTAGAGAGAGCAAGCTCCACGGAGTCGTTTACAAGGCTACTAAATACACCTCAATAGTAGTGCTACCCATAACGATGGGTCTAGAGGTCTTCTCTAAACCTCTAACATACCTGGTCTACGGGGCTCAGTACAGTACCGCACCAGCCTATTTATCCCTCCTAGCATTAACGGGTTTAACAGCAGTACTAAGCTCGTACATTATAGGGCCGTACCCTAAGAGTGTTGGTAAATCCGTGAAGGCTATGAAGATCAGCTTAGTGAACTACGCTATATACATACCACTAGCACTACTCCTAATCCCGACATACAGGGTTATAGGGCTTATAGTAGCTAGTATAATAGCAAGCTTTTCCTCCACCCTATACGGAATACACATCCTACGTAGAGACTTCAGTTTAGAAATAGCAACTAAGCGTAATATAATAGTGCTAGGAGTACTTTCTCTTCCAGCAGTATTAGCTTGGCTAGCGAGCTTTCTCCCACTTTCAAGTATTGTAGTTAAGTTCTTGCTAGGACTCACTATGTACTCGATTTCCTTGATGCTAGTGCTACCTATAGTCGTTAAGAAGTCAGAGATACTAGAGCTTATTGAGATAACGAAAGGCATTAGGGTACTTAGCTTTATTGCTCCAAAGATCCTTTCAATAATCCTTATAATTTCAAACATCTTGAGCTACGCTAAGAGCAGGTCTCGGCAAACAAGTTAATAGGGTAAAGCCGGTGGCGATACATGAGGATAGCAGTAGTAGATGATGCTGGGTTTGGGCTAGGAGGTGGCAGAGGTGTTTACGGTAAGGAGGTGTACTCTGGCATTCTCTCAGTTATATATAAAGACCTACTTGGCTTAGACGTGGTTAAAGTACTCCTAGGAGAAGGGGCTAGTGAGTTTGAGGACGTGGTCAAAGTTGTTGGCTCCAAAACACCCATAGTTAGAGCTCTATACGATAGGAAGACTGTAAAGCAGATCCTACACATTTTAAGAGAGAAGGGTGTAGATGTCGTTCATGCAAACGTCATTAATCCCCGCTACGTTAACCCATTGATTGCGGTTAAGAAGAGGCTTAACATTAAGCTCATAACAACAGTGCATTCTTGGGCATTCATATGTCCAACTGGCTGGAAAGTAAAATTCCCCGAGATGAAGCCCTGCGGTATAAGGGCTCTCAGCATTAAATGCCTTAGATGTATTAGGAGTATGAATAAAGCCCTCGGCCGTAAGTATGCTGAGGTTGCTAGGGGCTTCTTCCTCACGTACAGCCTCCAGAAGCTTGCGAGGAGCTCAGACATCGTTATAGTCCCCTCGAAGGAACTATCGGAGAAGCTGTCTAGAGAGGTCGGACTAGACAACGTGGTACACATCCCTAACCCAGCTAACCCCCAGCTTCTAGACGTTAAACCTACACCACCGGAATCCAGCGCAGCCCTCTTCATCGGGAGGCTAGATTACTCTAAAGGCGCTCACCTACTCCCGAAGATAGCTGAGCTGATCAAACCTGTAGAGCTACACGTAGTTGGACAGGGACCCCTCGGAGACTACATACTTAAGAACTCCCCTAAGAACCTAATCTATCACGGGTACGTGAGCAACGAAGAGAAGATAGCCCTACTACGAAAAGCCTCGGTAGTTCTCGCGCCATCCATATGGCACGAGCTCTACGGATACGTAGTTATAGAGGCCTTCTCCGCGGCTAGACCCATAGTAGCCTTCTCCCTAGGCGGCCCGAAGGAGCTGGTAGAGTCTTCAGGAGCAGGCCTTCTAGCCCATCCCTACAACCTCGAAGAACTCTCGGAAAAAGTCAAGAGTTTAGTAGTAGATAGAGAAAGGTCGTTTGAGCTAGGGCTTAAGGGGAGGACGTACGTTGAGGAAAATCTCGCTCCCACTAAATATGCGGAGAAACTTAAAGAAGCTCTCGAGGGCATGGCTTAGGGGGTTTGATCTATTTACTGGTTAAGTTAAAATAATTGTCAAGGCTCAAAACTATGACAACAAATTCTGATAATGCAGGGTTCTCTAATAGACCTCTTAAGCTACTTGTACTAGTAAATTTACTGGCAAGAAGTGGTGGAACAATTAGAGCTCTACAATCTATAGACTACTACCATAGAATCGGTTACAAGCTGGCATCATTCCTAGACTATTTATCCTACATATGGAGCGTGAGAGAGGGGTTCAAGGATGTTGCTTCAGTATATAGGAAGTACAGCATTTTACCTATCGGGTATGAGAAGTCCGTTTCTTTAGCTCATATAGCGGAACTCTCTCCTAAGGGCAGGAGGTGGTTATACAGCGTTATCGGAGAACTACTATACCGCTGCAATCTCAGTAAAAAGGTGCTCCTGGTAGAGAATTACAAACCAGATATCATAGTCTCATTTCACGAAGACCTACCTTACCTGCGCCTAACTTACGAGCTGAAGACCCAGCTCTTAGCACCCGCTATAACGTTCCTCCAGTTACCGCCTTTCTACGGAGAAAGTTCTAGAGAGCATAACATAGAGAAAGCTTGCCTTCTCCATAAGGCTGTACTATCAGGTGGTTCTTGGCGTAGTAGCATGGATATACTTATCTTAGAAAGCCTCCTAGACACCAGCACTCATAATGAGGATAGAAGAGAGATCGTGGCTCTGCTAAAATCTCTAGATATGGTAATAGCTATGTCTAAGGCTATAGCAGTCGAAATGAAAAGAATCCCGAAGAACTTGGTATGCATGGATCCCGGATATACACTAGATGACAATGCTTTAGACCTCGTTAAGAAGGTGAAAGCTCTGAACATTCCACGTGGAGACTACGTAGTCTTTATAGGGAGACCTATGGATTGTCGTAAGGGTCTAGTTGAAGCATTAATAGCTTTCAAGTACTTGCTTAAGGAGTTTCCTACCTTAAGACTCTTTGTAATAGGTGCGGTGTCACCCAAATTTGAGAGTAGTGCCTACAGTTTTTTAAGGAGATGCCTAAGGATAGATGAGTCCAAGGTTATCTTTACGGGCTTTCTAAACCGGGAGGAATTATACAAGTTAGTAAAAGGTGCATGTTTAGTTCTCTATCCAAGCCATGTTGACTCTTTTTCTTTTACAGTCTTAGAGTCGCTCATGCTGGAGACTCCTGTAGTTGCCTATAGGATTCCAGCTCTTGAGATATACTATGGTGGCGTTAAGAAGCGGGGTATATGGCTCGTGGGGGAGGGAGATATTGGCAAATTCGTGGGGGCCTCTATTGAGGTGCTAGAGCTATGGAGGAAAAAGGATGTAGAGGTGAAACCTCCAAGAATCCGGTCTTGGGATGACATAATGAGAGAGGAAATCGAGCTAATAAACAGGGTTCTGAGATGAGAGAAAGTATAATCCTAATATCCACACCCCTTGAAACTCTCCCAGCTGGCGGTTTTATTAGAGATGCAAGGGTTTTACCCTACTTTTCAAAGAGCTTTAAAGCTAGGGGTACCTCAACGGTCATCTACATACCCGTTAACAGCGTTGTATCTGCTATTAAATTAGCTATTAAAGGGGGCTCGGATATTAATGAGGCTTTTAAGCTCGTGGCTAAGGATCTAGCGAACAATATAAGGAGGAACAGTGTCGAGGCCCCTCTTCTAGATGAAGCCCTCGCTGAAGTACCCTCCGCACTTAAATGGGAATTGCCTAGCCATGCGACCCTGAGTTCTAGGATGCTCAATAAGGTTCTAGGCTTCGGGTATGTCTACGTACATAGAATTAGGAGCGTAGAGGAAACTTTGCTGAAGAAGTTCTTAAAGCATGTTAACTCCAGCTTCAGCAGAGTGGGATTCGTCTACTCCATGAACGAGAACATAGAGCACTTCATATCCCTAGCCATCCTAGTAGAAAGGCTGAAAACATCCGCGGGCATCATGTTACAGCTCCCCCTTTACGCCTACCCTAACATAGTCTCTACGAGTAAACAAAGTTTGACCGTTAAGATAGCAAGTTGGCAACTAAATAGCTACTTAAGAGGGCTCTTTATAGCTATTACACAGAAAGGCTACTTGAGGCTTGTTCAGGCTGTCTCCCCAGCACCTCTAGTAGAGAGCTATGACCTTGTAGACATTGCTCGAAAGTACGGTGTTAGGATTAGTATCCCAGTTCCAGCAAACGCTTTCGATAAAGAGATCCTAGCGTATAGAAGTCTGCAGGAGAAAGAGCCCGTAGCAGTTTACTTCGGGAGGCTTTCTCCAGGGAAGGGCTTGTACGATTTGCTACATGTGTGGAGCCGTGTAGAGAGAGCCCTGCCTAAGGCTAAGCTACTACTCATAGGCTCTTTCGCCTCTGGTAAAGTTGAGGAGAAATTTAATGAGCTAAAGCTTAAACTGGGATTGAAGAATGTAGAGTATTTAGGTTACTTTAAACACAGAGAGGAGCTATACAGGCAGGTATCTAAGGCTAAGGTCCTAATATACCCGTCTCACGAAGATTCTTTCCCGCTAACAATGCTGGAGGCTGTCGCATTAGGTCTTGTATGTGTGGCATACAACATTCCCGCTTTAAATTATGTCTATAAAGGCATTCCAGCTGTTACTCTGGTAGACGAAGGAGATGTTGAAAGCCTTAGCAAGGTCGCTATAAGAGCTCTTGAAATGAGCTATGATGAATACCTCAAAATACAAACAGCCTCCGAAGTCATGGAGTTCCTAAGGATCTACAGCTCTTGGGAAAATGTGGCTATGGCAGAATTAAGCAATATACTTCATATCTTAAACTTATCTTAAACAATGGCAATTAACTTGAACGATGTTCCTCGAATTCTTAGCGTCAGTTAAGAATAGGACAGAGCTCAAGGCGCTACTTTGCGGAAATACGGATCAAAGACTTGCCTCTAATCTCCGCCGGGATGAGAGTCTATAAAGTTCCCTGCATGTAGGCTCTTGGCCATCCTTTACTAAGTGCTGAACCTCCAATGAAGCTCATTATGCGGGCTGATACCGCCTAGATCATGGACATTAAAACATTAAATATTTCACTACACTATACAAGGTAAAGAGGATGTTTGACACGTGAATCTCAAGGTTCGCGATTATGTAAGGAAAGCTCTCAGAGTTTTAATGTACTAGGAGTTTGTTATGGGTTTTTATATGTGGTAAAGGCTAAGACCCTAAGAGATACGGTTTCAAATGCTATGCTTCGGATAGCCTTGCGTGGAGAGAAAGTAATTAAGGTAAGTAAAGATAAGTACATATGGCGTAATCGGCTTTTCTACGTACCAAGTGAGCTAGTAGAGGAATTCTTTAGTTTTGTCGCAGAGGTAGTAGCAGGTAAAGTCTACTCTTTTGAACATAGATACGATGTCATAGTTGATGTTGGTGGGTTTCTTGGTGAGACTGCTTGGTGGTTTATAACTGAGGGCTACGCTAAGAGGGTCCTAGTCTTTGAACCCGTATACTATGAGCTATGCAAGCACAATGTCGGGGACGTTGCTGAGGTCTACCCTCAAGCTGTGCACCGGAGCAAGGGAGCGCTCAGGTTAAGATCGAGTGGGGGGCAATCCCGGGCAACCTCCGATGGAGAGAAGGTAGTTGAAACCGTTACCTTAGCCGAGGTGTTAAGTTCTTTAACTGGTAGTGTAGCTGTTAAGATGGACTGCGAGGGTTGCGAGGAAGTTCTGCTTCATACACCTTGTGAAGTGATTGGTAGAGCTGAGGAATATGTTGTCGAGTTTCATCCATTGGTTGATATGGAGCGTGCTGTGAAGTACATGGAGGATTGCGGCTTTGACTCTTCACCAAGGCTGACATACTCTAGCAGGCTTGTTATCTACCACTTCCGCAAGAAGCGCTAAGTCGGTCTTGGCGGCTATCCACCGGTTGAGGACTTATAGCTAAGCAGATTGTTGGGGAAATGCTAGTATCTTGCGAGCTACGGTATTTAAGCGGGTTGCCTCAGAACACCTATTAAACGTCATAGGTTCTTGGACTATGAGACCTAGGCTCCTCGTGCTCTCAGAGCTCTTCTGGCCTGAGGGGGGTGGTGCTGAGCTTGCTACGTACTTGATTGTCGACTTGCTTAGGAAGTTCTTTGTTGTTACTGTTGTTACTGGTTCTGTAGAGCCTGCTTTACTGCCTGGTGTAAGGTATGTGTATGAGCCTTTGTTGTCGAAGCGAGTAAAACCCTTATTGTGGTTGAATACTTTGAAGCTTATTAGGACTAACAGGTTTGAGAGGCTACTCCGGGAAAGCGATGTCGTGTATATTCCTAGGCTAGCGTTCCCCGTGATACCCCGAGCTAAAGCTATGGACAAAAAAGTCATTGTACACCTACACGACTACATACCAGTAGCATACTCAGCCGCTGTACTAGCACCATACGAAGAACACAAGCACAGGATTACACGAGACGACCTCTTACTCGAGTGTAGAAAAGGAGTAAAGTACTGCTTGGGGGTCGCCTCGCTCTGGTGGCTTCCAAGACTAGCTAGGGAGTGGATTAAACAAACAGACAGAGTTGTATGTGTCTCTAAAAGACAAGCAGAGATAGTAGCAGACCAAATACCGGAGCTCAAAGACAAAATAAAAGTAAACTGCAACCCCGCTCCACCAGAGCTATTAGATAGCGAGCCTAAGAAAGAGCTAGACGACACGCCTACGTTTCTATATGCTGGAGGAGATAGCTACGTAAAGGGCTTCCACATATTACTAAGAGCACTAAACAAACTAGCAAAGCATGGGATTAAAGCAAAATTCATATTTACAAACAAATACAGCCCCCAAAACCTTAAAACGCTGAAGAAACTAAGTGAGAAGTATAGCAACCTAGACATACAGATACTCGGGAGAATAGAATATAGAGAACACGCTAAGTTGTACAAGAAAACTTGGGCATTACTATTTCCATCGATTTGCGAAGAGCCACTACCATACGCTATCTTAGAAGCCATGTTTGTAGGCACCATTCCGGTAGCCTCTAGAGTGGGTGGTATACCTGAAATTATTAGTGGAACTCCTGCCGAGGAATTAATGTTCCCACCTGGAGATTACAACAGATTAGTTGAGAGCATTGAAAAAGTATTGTCTTTGTCTCCAAGCAAATTAGTTACGATATCCCGAGAATTAAGAGCTACAATGAAAGAAAGATTTGACAATACAGGGGTTAGTGAGCATTTCATTAAGTTTCTAAATGTATAGACAGGCAAAAACTAGGCGAGGATAAATAAAACATGCTAATCTTCACTGGACCGGCAGCTTCCGGTAAAACAACCTATATGAGAGTTCTATGTCGAAAATTGCGAATTCATGGAAAGAAGTGTATTCGCCTAGTATCCACACCTTTTGGAGGACCGGCCTTTCTCTTAGTTGTGTTTCTGACAAAATTGTTAATTTTCTCTCATAGACCACGAGTTATCTGGCCTAAGTGGAGGGGGCTTAGGGTATTAGAAAAGTTTAATCCCAAACTGCTCTCTAAACTTCTCACTCTACTTGTTACACTTGACTTCTTATTTAAAACACTTCAACACCTAGTACTAGAGGCTTTGGAAAAGTTAGGTTTCACTGTGCTAGTCGAAGACTATCTCCCTCAAATGATATCCGACCACCTCTTCTTCAAACTATACAGTAATTCGAAGTCTAAGATGCTAGAGCATATTATTGTATTAGAGGTAAGGTTCTTCTATAGATATGCCATGAAATCTGGCAATACTACATGTATACACGTATATGCTGATTCATTAACGAGAATTCGAAGAGAGGCGCGAAGGTCTGGAGCACCTTATATATCTAACTTCTATGACAAGGTAGCACGTAGTATCGCCCCGAGAAATGTATGTAAAGCCCTAGGGATCAAGACAGTATTCATTACAAACGAGGAAAAAGTACTTGTGTCATCGGAGTGTTAAAAGACGCTTAAGTAACACTTTCTCGTTGCTTTACATGCAAATCAATAACCATGGGGAAGTTTAATGGTGGTCAAGCTGATTCACACTACACTAACGCTTTCAGGCGTTGATGGTTCTGAAAAACAACGCAGGTTCTTTTTATGACTTACTTCTCTCGCCACAGTTTTACTTATGTTTACTGGCTTCGTGGTTCACCTTTCTTTGCATCTATTCTTGCTAGGTTTCTTTCTCGCTTTAGTGTTTTTCAAGGCATCTGCAATCCATACTATGAAATCTATATCTTGTCAAGGCTTAGACGCCTCTGGGTTCATATCGAGTTTTGGTCTCCTCTACTCCATGTATTCACGAGGTTTTTTGCTTAAGAGGTTGTGTAAGTTTCTAGTTTGTGACAGGGGTTTCCTAGACTTCATCATTTGGATTATTACTACTTTGGAATATCCCGGCTTTCTCAATACTATTTATGGCAGGTTTTTATTCAGATGAGCCCTCAAGGAAAGACCAATATACCTCCATGCAGGCTTGGAGACTCTTGTTAAGAGAGCTGATGTGCCACGTGAATTCCTCGTTAAGGAGTTAACAATCTATAGTGTTCTGGCAACATACATAGCACGTTGCGATATTGACACTGGTGCCAAGAGCGCTTGGGATGCGTTGAGGGATGTTTTAAAGTGCCTAGAGGATTGAGGCAAGATCAAAACATTGATGTTACTGAAAGTGTTCAGGAGATCCCATAAACCAAGAGGTGAGGAGGTACAAGTGCTTGCCGAGGTTGCTAAGCTTAATCAAGCTGTACTTAGCATACCTCAGAGTTGTTAAAGGCGTTCTTGAGGGTGAATTGCTCTGTGAGGAGGCTAGATATAAGTGGTTTATGGAGAACACTATTGAGGTCATTAGCGCGTTAAAGGGGCTTAACTACGCACTATACAAGTTCAGGAAGCCTGTAGAGCACGTCTCTGTAGACCTAGACGTTCTGATTGATAGGAGAGATGTTCCAGGGCTATTCAAGCACTAGTCAACCAGAGATTTAAGGTGGTTGTATGGAAGCATTGATATGAGGGAAATTAATTCTTGCTACAGATTACTATCTCTTAGCCGATGAAGAAGCGTAAGTCGTTACCATATGTAGATGTTGTTATCCTACGTGGAATTCTAACGCATTCTACTTTCCCGTAGTTCTGAGACATATTATCGCTGTTTTAGAGCCTCATCACCTCGTAGTTGTAGACAGGTAGTCGTGATGGAACTCAGGAGGTTTAAAGAAACACGTAAGCGATGTTCTTAAGCTTGTAGAAACCAGTGCAGATTTAGCTTATGCAAGAAAGATTGGGGGTATGCTGGCAGATAGTGAAGTAATGTGTTTTGTTGTTGATGATGATGATGTTGTGATACCAAAACGTTTCAATTTGCTAGTGAAGAGGATTATATCAAGTTTCTTTATGAATCGTAGAGTGGGATTCATAGCATTTAGCACATGCAGGGGTATACCTAAGGCTGAAGAGTGTTTTCGCATTAGGGTTTCTAGAGTTATTAAACCCCTAAGATCTTTAAGCGTAAGTGACGTATTGAAAAGAGATATTCACGTATATTCCCGCGGTTATACATTCTTTTTCTGTGCGAAGAAAGAACTCATAGGGTCGTGGATCCGCTACTAGATTTGTCGGCGTACGAGGATTACCACCTCTCGCAACACATTCTAAGCAAGGTATACTTGTGGGTAGAATTTTCTTCACCTTGTGTAACTCACATGATAGAGATCTACATAGGTACTTTAAACAAGGCTTGTGGGAAGATCAAATGCGATGAGAGCAGGCATTTCCTTAAAATACGTTATTTTACACATAGTAGGCAGGCTGATAGGGGCTATGCATAAGAGAAACCTCAATCAATTCCTTGCATACATAGGCTCCATTGTAGGCTTACTTGTACGATGGAAATTTAAGTCGTGGAGACGATAGTATCAGCATTGCCTAAATCAAAATAAACATAAAATACGAGTTAAAGGAGAAAAGATCTGGTATCCTGTTGCAATTCTACCTACTCGCAACTGAGGACAGTCTTAAAGCAATTGGCTTAAAGAGTATATAGTGCAGTTTATAGATAACAAGAACTTTATCTACCTCAGTGAAGTAGGCTATATGAAGATAGAGATTTTTATGCAAGATACACTATATACCGCAGAAGCTTAGGATGAAGGAGGCTATGCTTTGAGTGAAAGTTTTAGAGGTGCTAAATTAATCTATGATCGTGAGTATACATGGGTATTTCATAGCCCTGGTCTTGAGCCTTGGGTATGCAGTCTCCTTAGGAGGCTTAAGCCTGTTAGTGTTCTTGATGTTGACTGTGGTTTAGGTTATTGGGGTCTCATTTTAAAGGGTTATCTAGGAGTTCCTTATATTGTTGGTGTTGATATTGATAGCTCTAAGGTTGAATTTGCTCGGAGGTTAGGCGTGTATGATGAGCTGAGCTTTATACCAGCGATATTAGGGAGTTTAACTATCCTAGGGCTTTCGATGTTGTTTTAGCTATTGAGTCTATTCACGGCATTCTTGATACCAGGTTATTGGAGAGGCTTGAGGGTTTCACTAGGAAGGATGGGTTAATTGTTTTGGCCTTACTTACCTTGTCGAAATCTATCACTATAAGTGATCTGATTAAGAGGGGTTACATCACATATCATTACCTTCTGAGAGGTTTTCTCCTAGTTAGAGTTGATAAAGCTGAGTATGCTACTACCCCCTACCCGCTTGTGGAGGATTGCTAGATTCGCGATCATGTTCTTACACCCTGTGCTTAGAGTCATGGGGGTACTTAGGAAGGGCTACATTCTGGCTGTAAAGGTGGTTTAGTTGAAGTTTGTAGCACCAGCTATGAGCATGACTATTGGGAATAACGATATTTACATTACCTCTGATAATGCAGGTCTTTGTAGGATCTCTAGATTTAAAGGTCATAGTGTAGAGGATATTGTTTTAATTCGAGGTACTCCCTGTGTTGCTGTTAGGTTTTCCTTTGATAGCCTACTTGTCTCTGCTGGTGAAACCCTATACGTTATCTCTGGTAATGAAGCCAGACCTGTTCTCAAGGCTAGATCTGGTAATTGGTTTTGGCATAGTGTTGAAGGTTGTGGTAATTTCTTTGTCCAGGAGTATGGAGAGCCCCCTACGGGTATCTACGTATCCGAGGATCTCATGCACTTTAGGAGAGTCGTTACAAATAATGCTATAGACCCTTTATCAAAACACTTTCATTACATAACGTTTGATGAGAGGAGAGAGCTGTTAGCCACCACTCTTGGAGATGGTAATGTTGTTAGAGTAGCTGTTTCAGACGATTGCGGCTCCACGTGGAAACCTCTGTACAAGGGTCCGTGGCAGTTCGTACCAGTTCTTATCGATGGCAATATGTGGATCTTAGGCTTTGACAGCGGTATCGCAAGAGGTGGCTTAGCCATCTACAATGCCGAAGTGGATAAGTGGAGCTTTGTTTTCCTAAAGGCTAATGGATATCGCTACGCGCAATTTACGTCGATCACTAAGTTCGATAACTACTATATAGGCTGCTTAGGTTACCCAACAGCTATTGTAGCTTCAAAGGACATGCTCTACTGGTATCTACTTCACCTCGACGAGACTTCCACTAGCTATAACCATTTTGTTAATGCTAGTGTGTGGAGGGATAGTATTATCGCTACAAATGGTAAGGAATTGTTCATCCTCGACTCTAGAGATGTTGAAGATGCTTTTAAGGAAAAGCCTTTTCTAGTTCCTTACAAAGCTTGGTTTGATAAAATTAGAGGATCTGTATACATATTGAAGAGATTTCCGTGGATGTTAAGATTATGAAACCAAAGATCCTAGTGTTTACAAAGCTCTTTTGGCCTGAGGGCGTGGAGCTGAGCTTGCAACATACTTGGTTACCGATGTAGAGTAAAGTACGAGGAGCTTCTCAACCTATACGATCGGGTATGGGCATTAATATTTCCATCCCTATCGGAGGAGTCATTACTGTATGCGGTTACTGAGTCAATGTTGATAGTTCAATACCCATAGCTTCTAGGGTTAGCAGTGTACCCGAAGTAATTGAAGGAACCTATGCCGAGAGCATGACGTTTACGCCGAGGAACTCTGAGGAAATTACTGAGTACCCATAGTTTACGGCAAGGTTCTTGAATTACCTGAGAAGTATTTCATAGCTCATTATGGATCTCGCGGATCTATTTCTGCTCGTAAAATGGTATTCTACGCCTTGCTAGAATTTATAGAGTACTATCAGCATCCTTTTATACATTTAATAGTATTTAATAGTAAGGAAAGCTTTATGGTGGTTTTCGCCATTCTCTTTACCATTGATCACTTTACGTCGTTCAGTTATGGACCGTCTCATCAAGAAACAGCACGATCTCAATCTGTGTACCATCACTAAAGCAATATATCCGTACTCTTTTTATGAAATCATTGAATTCATACTAACGCAGTTTAGGAGTAGGAAGAGAACACAAATAAGTAGACTCATATTAGGATGTAGATTGATAAGGCTATTAAAACCTAATAGGCTAAGAACCTATGGAAAGGTGCTCGTGAGGTGCTGAGAAAGATTAGAAGAGCTTTTGCAGCTCGTTACTTATTTGGTAACTGGTATTCGTTATTACTCGAGTATGTACTTGCGAAAATGGGTTTCGATGTTAGGCTTAGAGCTAGGGTTGGTGAATGCATTTTTGAGATAGATCCAGAGGTCTTTGCAAGGTTTGTTAATAGGTTTTCGCGCGGGCTTATTAAATCTATTAAATGTGTTGATGGCAAGTTGTTTGTGAACGATATAGAGATTAATAATATTAGTGATGTAATTTACGAGACAGAGACTTGGGCTAGAGTGCATGGTTGGATATATGATACTTCTTGCGACTGCTGGGTTAAGAACAACATTAAGTTTAGACGTGTGCGTGATACTATAGTTGAAATCTTTGATGTGGAAGTTTATAAAGCTTTGAATTGTAAAGAGAGGGATGTCGTCGACATTGGTGCTTATATCGGTGATTCAGCTATCTATTTTGCCTTAAGGGGTGCTAGGAGAGTGATAGCTGTAGAGCCTCATCCAAATGCCTTTAGGGAGATGCTTGATAATATAAAGCTTAATAATCTCGAAAACGTGGTAGTGCCACTTAACGTTGGCTTGGCCAGTAAACCTGGTAAAATATGTATTGAGAAAGTTGATGTTGAGGGAACTATAGGTACGTATCATAGGTCTGGCGAGTGTGATGTAATGGTACCTGCAATAACTCTAGCTGATGTAGTAAGCAAGTATGGCGTTAATCATGATGCTATTTTAAAAATGGATTGCGAGGGCTGCGAATTCGATGTAATACTTAACGACTATGAGCATGTTAGGGTGTTTAAGGAACTACTTCTCGAATATCACT
>Ga0209393_1000366_pt1 | contig 22512 bp, 20 predicted proteins | sample SSWtaG_2_FD_184117 | JGI IMG/M metagenome (GOLD analysis project Ga0209393, IMG submission 184117) | Hot spring microbial communities from Sandy's Spring West, USA to study Microbial Dark Matter (Phase II) - SSWsed_130316 (SPAdes)... | ecosystem: Environmental > Aquatic > Thermal springs > Hot...
CAGTTATCCACGACATAAATGGCACGGCAATTTTGCAACAGTCAAGATTGTTGATGTTCAGGAAACAACCGGCAGCACCGTTTACGACCTTGAAGTTGAAAACACACACCTTTTTGTCACCAGCGGGGGTGTTATCACACACAATTGCATTGGCATCCCGACTGTTGCTGGCGAGGTTGGCTTCAATGACTGCTACAAGACCAACTGCCTCGTTGGGGTCATGTGCGTAGGCGTTGCTTGGGAACACGAGTTAATGACGAGCGCAGCAAAAGGTCCTGGCAATGCCGTCGTCTATGTCGGTAATGCGACAGGGCGGGACGGCATCGGTGGCTGTTCAATTCTCGCCAGCAAGGAAATGCGAGAGGAGTTGGAGATGCGACCAACCGTTCAACTTGGTGACCCGTTTGCAGAGAAATGCCTGATTGAAGCGTGCCTTGAAGCCTTCAAAACGGGTGCCGTCGTCGCTGTCAAGGATATGGGTGCTGCAGGTCTAACATGCACAACCGTTGAAATGGCTGCAGCAGGAAATGTGGGCATGGTCGTGGATATTTCGCTTGTCCCAAAGCGTGAGCCAGACATGGAAGCGTGGGAGGTTATGATGAGCGAAAGCCAAGAGAGGATGCTGCTTATTGTCCAAAAAGGGCGAGAGGATGAAGTCAAGCGAATTTTTGACAAGTGGGGGTTGCATTGCGTCGTCATCGGTCAAATCACTGACGATGGCATTGTGTGGATTTACGATGGCAAACGATTAGTCGCTGAGATTCCGGCAAAAGCCATAGCCGAAGCACCTGTCAAGGAACTACCGATGCAGAAGCCAGAGTATATTGAGCAGGTTAGGATGTTTGACTTTTCCCAACTTCCTGAGCCTGACGATTACACTGATGCCCTTTTGCATCTTCTCTCTTCGCCTAACATTGCCAGCAAGGCTTGGGTTTACGAGCAATACGACCACATGGTTCAGGTGAACACTGTTGTTCCGCCCGGCGCTGCCGACGCTGCTGTCCTCAGGCTCAAAGACTGGGACGAGAAACTTGGCATAGCCGTAACTGCTGATTGCAACTCCCTTTATTGCTACCTTGACCCATACTTGGGCGCTCAATTGGCAGTTGCAGAAGCGGCTCGCAACTTAAGTTGCGTCGGGGCAGAACCTGCTGGCGTTACCGACTGCTTGTGCTTCGGCAACCCAGACAAACCTGACCGCTATTGGCAGTTCGTTGAGAGCGTCAAGGGTATTGCTGATGCTTGTCGCGAATTGGGCGTTCCCGTCGTGAGCGGGAATGTTAGTTTCTACAACGAAAGCGAAATAAGTGTCATTCACCCGTCACCGTTGATTGGGATGGTTGGAGTTCTGGAAGATGTAACCAAACACGCCACTATGGCGTTTAAGGACGAAGGAGACATCATCGTTCTCTTAGGATTTTGCATTGAAGAACTTTCAGTCGCCAGTCGCCAGTCGCTATTCGCCCTTGGTGGCAGCGAATATTTGCGCTGGAGATTTGGGCTGGAGGTCGGGGAACCACCAAGGCTTGATTGGCGTTTAGAAAAATCAGTGCAAGCAGTTTGCCGAGAGGGAATCCGAAGGGGCATAATCAAATCCGCCCACGACTGCAGTGAAGGGGGCTTGGCTGTGTGTTTGGCTGAATGTTGCATCGCAGGTGAAATTGGTGCTACAGTTAACTTGACAACCGAGATGATACAATCGTCAGTCGCCAATGAATTCGCCATTCGCCATTCGCCATTCGCTATTCGCTATTCATCCATCCTTTTCGGTGAAACGGCGTCGCGCATCGTCGTGACCGTTGCACCCTCCAAATTGTCGGAACTGAATGCCATCGCCGAAGAGCACAACTGTCCAATGTTCATGCTGGGCAAAGTCGGCGGCAAGAAGTTAGTGATAGCCTTTGATGGCAAGGAGTTGATTAGGGAGGAGGTGAGCAACTTGAAGGCTGTTTGGTCAACTGCTTTGGTTCAACAAATTGGCTCGTGAATTTCAACGCTTCATGATGTTTTGACTGAAGCCTTTTGCTCAGGAGGTGTTTGTTATGCGACTTTTCAATTGGCGCAGCGAAAAAGAATGGTCGGAAGAGACAAGACAGGATTTAGAGCAAGACATTGAGAAGATTGCCCGACAGCAGTGGAACATACCTATGGACGAGTTTGTCCCAAGACCGCCCCATAGGATTTGGCGGGTCGGAGCCTTCATTGATGTCCAAAACATCTACATGTGCGTCAAGTCCGTTTTCGGGCACACTAAAATCAACTATCGCATCTTGCGAGATTTTTTGACCCGAGATGGTGCATTGGTAAAAATGGTGGCATTCACTTGTTACGACCCAGAAAACCGTTCGCAAGTAGACTTCATGCACGCCTTAGCGCTAATGGGTTACCGAGTGGTTGCGAAGCCGTTAAAGAGGATGCCTGATGGAAACATTAAAGCCAGTATGGACATGGAGATGGCTCTGGAAATTTTGGTTTCCGCCCCTCACCTTGACGAAATCGTTTTGGTGACAGGTGATGGAGATTTCGCCCCCATCATTGACCATATCGCTCGGATGGGGAAAATAGTTAAAGTCATTGGCCCAGACAGGTTGACCTCTCCTGACCTAATTCGCGTTTGCGACCAGTTCATCAACTTGGCTCAAATTGATGGCATATTCGTTGTGGAGTGATTGGTGCGAAATCTAAATTTCGGCTCGGCTTCGCTTCTAAAGATGCGTGGTGAAGGAGGGCTATGGGTCATCCGCCCATTGTCGTTATTCTCGGTCCAACTGCTGTTGGAAAAACAGATGTCTCAATTCTGGTTGCTGAAGCCATTAATGCTGAGATTGTTTCCTGTGACAGTGTTGCTGTTTACCGATACATGGACATAGGTTCGGCTAAGCCGACGCACGAACAGCGAGCGAGAGTGCCGCACTACGTGATTGATGTTGTCAATCCTGATGAGCCTTATAATGTCGCAATGTATGTGCCTGACGCCGAGAGAACGATTGAGGAGATATGGGGACGAGGCAAGGTCGCGATGGTTGTAGGTGGGACATCGCTTTACTTGTCGGCTTTGCTTGAAAATTTTGATTTGCCCATCGCTCCACCAAACGAAGAAATAAGAAGGCATCTTTATGAGTTGGCGAAGCGGGAAGGCTCAGAAGCCTTGCACCGTCGCTTGATGGAAATTGACCCCCAAGTAGCACAGCGAATTCACCCTAACGATCTCGTCAGGATAGTTCGGGCTTTGGAAGTTTACGAACAAACAGGCAAGCCCATTTCTGCTTTCTGGCACGGTGCTTTTGAAACCCCTCAACTGCGCCGCTACCCAAATGCCTTAGTGTTTGGATTAATCTGTGAGCGAGGAGAACTTTTTCGTCGCATTGAGAGTAGAATGCACAGGCTACTTAAGGAAGGCTGGCTTGACGAAATTCGCAGGCTTCTGGACATGGGTTACTCGCCCGAACTCAAATCAATGCGCTCTTTAGGCTACCGCGAGTTCACCCAAGTAGTGCTCGGCAACTGGACATTAGAGAAGGGACAGCAGGAATACTTGCGTAACGCGAAAGCCTTCGCCAAAAGACAGTGGTATTGGTTCAAGAGACGCCCTTATGTCCGTTGGATTGACACAACGGACAAATCAACGGAACAAGTCGCAAAAGAGGTTGCGAGTTTCGCGTTGCATGTTCAAGGTTAGTTTTCCGTTGTCCTGTAGTCCCTTTGTCCCGTTGTCCTGTTGTCCCATTGTCCTGTAGTCCTGTTGCCCTGTTGTCCTGTTGTCTCGTTGTCCTTTATCTTGTCCCCTGCCCCTTGTCCCGTGTCCCACTAAACAATGACCCGAGCATGTTTGAGGGCTTCGCCACATTGGCATGTTCGTTCTGGTGGGATTCGCTTTATCATCTCAACCAGCAGAGCCCTCGCTTTGTCTATGCTCGCTGCAAAATTCCGCATAACTTCTTCAGCAGAGACAGGTTCAACTTCACCTTCAGCCACCAAACCAGTGTCGTAATCAGTGACGATGGAGATGTTGACATAGCAGAGTTCAGCCTCACGAGCCAACACGACTTCAGGATATTGGGTCATGTTGATGACTTCCCAACCCAATTGAGTGAACCAACGGCTTTCGGCTTTGGTTGAGAAGCGTGGTCCTTCAATGACGACGACTGTCCCTTTCTCGTGGTGAGGGATGCCCAAATCTTTACATGCCTGAATAGCGATTTCCCTCAGTTGCGGGCAATAAGGGTCGGCAGTGCTGACATGGGTTGTGATGGGACCGTCAAAGAAGGTGTCATCTCTGTGCCGAGTGCGGTCAACGAATTGGTCGCAAATGACGAAATCGCCCGGCTTAATGTGCCGTTGCAAACTGCCGACGGCGTTGGGAGCGAGAACTCGCTCAACGCCAAGAGCCTTCATCGCCCAAATGTTTGCTTTGTAGGGAATTTTGTGGGGCGGATATTGGTGCTTGCGACCATGCCGAGGCAGGAAAGCCACCCTTTTGCCGGCGATTTCAACGATGGTGACCAAGTCGCTTGGCATGCCAAAGGGCGTTTCAACCTTGATTTCCTCAAGCACCGTCGCTCCTTCAATGTTGTAAAGCCCTGAGCCGCCGAAAACCCCAATCTCAGCCTTTCTTTCTTTGACCTCAGGAAACATCCTTCATTCACCCTCCTCTCGGTTTTCGCCTTCAGCGCTTATCTGCCACACTGGCAATTCCACGACGAATTTGGCTCCGCCCGACGGTGAATCTTCCAACCAAATGCGACCGTTGTGGGCTGTGATCAGGTTTTGGACTATCGCCAATCCCAACCCAGTCCCACCTCTTGCTGCTTTAGTCGTCACGAAGGGGTCAAAAATTCGGTCACGCAATTCTACAGGAACGCCAGGTCCATCGTCTTCAACTTCCAGCATCGCCCATTTTTCTCGGACACCCGTTCGGATAACCACTTTGCTTCCTTTGCAACTTTCAGCGATGGCTTCTCCGGCATTCCTGACCAGTTGGACGATAATCTCCTCCAAGTCGCCCCTCCGACCCCATATAGGTGGGACAGGTGAAAGTTCAAGGTTGACTTGAATTCCGTCTCGCACCAAAGAGTAGGAGACCAACTGAGCCGCTTCCTGAACGACCTTGTTGAAGTCCAGAAGTTCCTTTTCTTCTGTCCGGCGAGCATCGGCGAAATGAGTGATGGAGTGGGCAATTTTGCGGATTTGCTCCGCTGCTTGCAAGATGTCCGTCAATTTCTCCTTCGTTCGCTCCCTCAAATCCTCGGTGTCCAAAATCAACTCCGCGTTGCCCATGATGACCTGAAGTGGGTTGTTGATTTCGTGGGCAATCCCTGCAGCCAACTCACCCAATGTTGCAACCCGAAAAGACCTCGCCAAGTGCTCCCAACCCTCATCCTGTCGTCCTGTTGTCCTGTAGTCCGTCGTTTCCCTCTCTTTGTTGCAAACCCAACTCGCAATTAATTCTGCCGAAACTTGAATGGCAACCTCGTCCGGTTCGGCAGATTCCCCTGAAAAAACAGCGACGAAAAGGTAAGCAGGTTGCTCGCTTTCGCCTGCTGTCCGCATTACCTCCTCAAAACTCTCTGGCGGAACTTTTGCCATCCACAGAATCTGTTGCCCCATCTGAATGCGGTAGGTTGTCCTGTTGTCCGTTGTCCTGTTGTCTAAAGCCTCTAATCCCCAATCCTCAGCCCCTGAACTGACCACAACCTCCCACTTGCCTTCCTTCAAACAGTAAATCCCTCCCCCTTCTGCTCCCAGCCAATCCAAGAGCGAGCATAATGCCTCTTGAAGCCGATTTTGTCGCCCTAAGGCTATAGCCTTCCTCAAAGCAGACAAGTCTCTTCCGTGCTGTCCTGTTGTCCGTTGTCCCGTTGTCATGTTTTTTATCCCTTGCCCTTGTCCTTCGTTTTTGATGTTTGCGTTTAACAGATTGTAACGATAAAGACAACTTGTCAATCGCTCAAAAGCGTCGGTTGCTTTAGGTTGTCTTGTTGTCCGTTGTCCTGTTGTCCTCGGTTTAGAAAGGGAGAAATCATCTCTGCGAATTCCTCCTCAGTTAAAATCCGAATTCCCAACTCCTGAGCCCGTTGCAACTTGCTACCGGGATTTTGACCGACGACAAGAAAGTCCGTTTGCCGAGAGACACTGGATGCTGGTCGCCCTCCAAGCCTTTTAACAATGTCTTCTGCTTGGGAACGAGTCCATCTTTCCAATTCACCTGTGAAGACAACGACCTTGCCTTTAAACGGTGAGTCAGGAACGATAACTGCCTCTTCCTCTGGTGACGGCTGAACTCCTGCTTTCTTCAACTTCTCCATCAACTTCTGTCCCAACTCGCTCTGGAAGAACCGAACAACACTTTCAGCGATTTTCGTTCCGATGCCGGGGATGCTGGTGATTTCCCAATCTTGAGCCTGTGCTAATCTGTCAAGACTACCGAACCTTTTCGCTAACGACTCTGCCACTCGTTCGCCGACATGTCGGATGCCCAAAGCGAAGATGAACTTTGATAGTGGTGCTGTTTTGCTTCTCTGAATTTCGCTGAGAACCTTCGTCGCCAACTTGTCACCCCAGCCGGGCAAACTTGTCAGTTGCCACTTTTGCAGGAAGTAAAGGTCAGCAGGGTCGGTGAGCAAGCCCGCTTCAACTAATTGGTGAACTCTTTCCTCTCCCAACGCTTCAATGTTCAGGGCGTTGCGGGAGCACCAATGCTTGATCCAGTTTTCAACCCGAGACGGACATTCGTGGTTGGGGCAGTAGTAGTCCACTTCGCCCGGCGGTCGGACAACTGGTGTGGCACAGATAGGGCATTCCTTTGGCATCTCAAAAGGTTTCTCGTCACCAATTCTTTTTTCCTTGACAACACCCACGACTTCAGGGATGACACCGCCTGCCCTTTGAATAATGACCCAATCGCCAACCCGAACATCAAGCCGCTTGATTTGGTCTTCGTTGTGGAGCGTTGCGCTTGTAATTGTCACGCCCTCAACTTGAACGGGCTCGAGTTCGGCTACGGGTGTCAGTTTCCCGGTGCGACCAACTTGAACGACAATGTTAAGCAACTTGGTTTCCTTCTGCTCGGCAGGGAACTTGAAAGCGATTGCCCACCTCGGCGCATGAGCCGTTGAACCCAAACGCTCTTGCCAGTCAAGACTGTTGACCTTGACGACAACACCGTCAGCAGAGTATGGCTCGTCGTGGATGCGCCTAACCCATTCGTAGCAGTAATCAATGACCTCACTGATGCCATGACAGAGACGGCTATGCGGGTTAACTTTGAAGCCTGCCCGTTGCAACCATTGCAAGACTTCCCATTGCGTCTCAAACTCAATTCCCTCGTAATATCCGACACCGTAACAGAAGATGTCCAAACGCCTCTGAGCCGTTATGTTGGGGTCAAGTTGGCGGACGGAACCTGCTGCAGCGTTTCTGGGATTAGCGAAAGGTCGCTCGCCTCTGCGAATTTGTTCTTCGTTGAGTGCCTCAAAATCCGCCTTAGTCATGAAGACTTCGCCCCGAACCTCAATGATCGGTGGCGGGTTGTCAATGAGCAAGCGAAGCGGAATTGTCTTGATGGTTCGCAAGTTGTTGGTAACATCCTCACCTTCAATGCCATCGCCGCGAGTTGCTCCCAAGACCAAAACACCGTTTTCGTAAGTCAAGTTCACTGCCAAGCCATCAAACTTCAACTCGCAAGTGTAGTCAATGACTTCCGTCGCCGGTAAGCCCAGAAAGCGCTTGACCCTTTGGTCAAAGGCACGCAATTCCTCTTCGTTGAAGGCGTTGTCCAAACTCAACATCACCTTTCGGTGCGTCACTTTGGCAAATTCTTCCGCTGGTGGAAAACCAACTCGTTGAGTTGGGCTGTCTGGAGTCACGAGGTCTGGGAAGCGCTCCTCAATTTGCACCAAACGCCTGAATAAGTGGTCATATTCCTCGTCGCTGATGATGGGTGAGTTGAGCACATAGTAGAGCCAGCAGTGGATGGTCAGTTCCTTGCGCAATCGTTCTGCCTCCCGCTCTGCTTCTTCATGGCTTAACGCTTCAACAGGCTTGTCAATTGCTTGTTTGCGCAACTGTTCAACTTGTTGGCGTGCCTCATCAACGGTCATCCGTTGCATTGTCCATCACCCCTCAAGATGATGGCAAGGTTACTTGGACTGTTCTCCTCGTTAAGTCAGCACTAATGCTTGCCCCAATCAGACTCAACAGTGCCATGCCCAATAAAGCGTCTTCACCGTAAGTGACCAAAATGTCCACAGTTTGCTCGGTTGCCTCTCCCATTTGAACCCAACCTTCAAAAACCAGTTCGGGTTGGATGCGTCCGTCAGCGAGTTCAACAATGTCCAAATCAATCAGCACCAGTCCCAGAGCAACGGCAATGCTTGCAGGTAAGCAAAGGGCACCGTTAAACCCCGTATCCAAAACCGCTTCCAATTCGGTGACGCCTCTCAACCCTCCGACCTTGACAGGCACTTTCATCCGCAATTCTTCGTCAATTCGCCCTTCCACCGTCATCTTCACCACCTCTTTTTCTCCAAAAAGCCAATGCGCCGTGAGAAAAAGACTTTTTCAGGGTGACGCTGGCGAATTTTAAGCAGGGCTTCAGTGCGAGTTGGTGCGATTTCGTAATCACCGCTGTCTGGTTCAATGACCACATACTTGCCCCAGTGTTCCTGTTCAAGTTGGCTTTTCAATTGTTCGTAAATCGCCATGCCCTTTCGGACAATTTCGCTGACTTTCACTGGCTTGACAGTCACCAAAGTTTTCTGCTCAGCCATTTCGCTCACCCCTTTAGTCTTGTTTCCGTTGTCCTGTCGTCCTTTGTCCTGTCGTCCCCTCCCCCTCGGCTTAACACCTCAACGGGCTTGTCAATGGCTTGTTTGCGCAACTGTTCAACTTGTTGGCATGCCTCATCAACGGTTGCCACTTTTAGTTCCATATCCAGTCACCTCGCCACAAAAAATGCTATTGCACTTCGGGCAAACTTAAGGTCACCACTCTTTGTGGCAGGTCTAACTCTATGCGAGCGTTAAGGGAGTTCAAAAAAGCCATGCCGATCAATGCCTCATCAGCAAATGCGACCATATCAGTAGCAGGAACTTCGGGCGATTCGCCAATTTGAGCCCAGCCACTAAAAATCATTCGTGGATAGGCTCCGCCCTCGGCTAACTCCACCAAAGCAATGTCAGAGAGCACCAGTCCCAGCGGCAAAGCGAGAGTTACAGGTAGGAAAACCATCCCGTTAAAGCCGGTATCAACGATAGCATCTGTTTCTGTGATTCCGTGCAGCCCACGAACTCGGAGTGGTAGACGAATCTGTAGGGCTTCGTCAATTCGCGCTTGAATCCTCATTGCTACCACCTCACTCGGTCCAAAAAGCCAATTCGCCGCGAAAAGAAAACTTTGTCTGGATGTCGTTCGCGCAGCCGAAACAATGCTTCAGTGTGAATTGGTGCGATTTCGTAATCGCCGCTGTCAGGTTCAATGACCACATACTTGCCCCAATGCTCCCGTTCAAGTTGGCTTTTCAGTTGTTCGTAAATCGCCATGCCCTTTCGGACAATCTCGCTGACTTTCACAGGCTTGACAGTCACTAATGTTTTCTGCTCAGCCATTTCGCTCACCCCTTTAGTCCTGTTGTCCGTTGTCCTGTTGTCCCTTCAGTTCTTCTGCTGCCCAAATTCAAGTTTGCCACCGACGAAAACGGCTATAACTTTCACACTCTGCCATTCATTGCCAAATGCCTCCTCATGGGGCAGGTGCGAAAGCACGACCAAATCGGCAAGTTTGCCCGGAGCAATTGTGCCAACTTGACTTTCAACATTGCAGGCAAAGGCAGCACCTTGAGTGTAAGCCAACAATGCCTGTTTCAAATTCAGCCGTTCGTTCGGTTCAGGATGATTCAACGCCCCAACAATTCCTTCCAACGGACCGAAAGGCATCCCGTCTGAGCCGAAAGCCAGAGGAATTCCTGCTTTGATGACAGAGTTAAATGGGTTCATTCGTTTCGCTCGTTCCCAACCCAACCTCGCTTCGTAGAGCCCATTAGGCTGTTGCCACCTTACGACAAAGTTTGGTTGCATGGAAGCCACCAAGTTCAATTTGCTCAACCAACCAATGTGCTCAGGTCGCAAAAATTCCAAGTGCTCCAACCGATGCCTTAAAAATCGCCTGCCTTCCATCCGAACGAACCGAAAGGCTTCAATGGCTTGGTCAATTGCCAAATCGCCGATGGCGTGGACGGCGAGTCGCCAGCCCATTTCGCTCAATTCCAGCATCAACCCTTCAGCAACCCGGTCTCTAAGGAGCAAACGACCGGTCTCATCGGGAGCGTCAGCATAAGGTTCACGGAGTGCTGCTGTCCGAGCACCAATTGAGCCATCAAGAAACAGTTTCACGAACTTCGCTTCACATCGCTCTTTTCCAATTCGCCATTGCAATGGCTCTTTCAACTGCTGCGCCGTCGCAGGCGGGATACAGCAAATGAAGCGAACTGTCAAGTCACCGTTGGCGACGGCACTTTCGTAAACTTCCAAGTCAGCATAAAGGTCTGCCATCGCCGTGACACCATGCTCAAGTGCAATTTGGCTGGCAATTCGCAAGGCTTCTCGCTTCTCCGAAAGGGTCGGCTCAATGAAAGGCTCCAAGTATCGGATGGCATCATCAGCAAGTAACCCATTTGGCTGACCTGATGTTTTGAAAACGAAGGGATGGTTGCTGGGCAAATTCAAAAGTTGTAGTGCTTTAGTGTTGACGACCCACAGATGTCCATCAATTCGCCTCAAGGCAACGGGCACATCGGTGGCTACCTTGTCCAAATCCCAGCGGTTCGGATAACGCTTTTCGTCAACAAACAAACTTTCGTCCCAATCGTAGCCAATTAGGAAACGGGACGAGGGACGAGGGGCGAGGGACGAGGCATTTTGAACGATTTGCAGCAACTCTCTTAGGCTGTGAACTTGACTTAAGTCAAGCCGCAATTGTTTAAGCCCCATGCTGATTGGGTGCATGTGGGCATCAATGAAGCCGGGCAGAACGGGGCAACCTTTAGCGTCCCAAACATTTTCACTTTCTGGTCGCACAAAGTCGCTCTGCGGGGAGACCTTGACAATTCTTTCGCCATTCAGAACGATAGTCCATAGCCCTGCACCTTCGTCGCTTAAAGGCAACTTTGCATTGACAATGGCTCGGAAGTCTTTTGACTGCACGGCGAACTCACCAACCTTTCTCAACGATTTTGCACTATCATTCGTGTTGCAAATTGGTGGCTGCAGTTTCAAACTATGACTGGTAAAGCCCAAAAACGATTGAGCCCAACAAAAGTCTGGAACTTCGGAAACATCATTGAAAGCGAAGGGCAAGGAGGGAAGTGGCATGAGCAAGAACGGACGGGCGTTGGGAAGAGTCATCACAGCGATGGTCACTCCTTTTGACGAGAATGGGCAGGTGAATTATGCAGAAGCAGAGAGGCTTGTTGAACACCTAATTCAAACGGGCTCGGAAGGGATTGTGGTCGCTGGCACAACGGGCGAATCGCCGACTCTCTCGCACAAGGAGAAACTTGAGTTGTTCCGAGTTGTCAAGCAAGCAGCAGCGGGACGGGTGAAGGTAATCGCAGGGACAGGCAACTACAACACCGCTGAAAGCGTTGAGTTGACTAAAGAAGCCGAGCAAATTGGCGTTGACGGCATCCTGCTCGTTTGCCCCTACTACAACCGCCCTAATCAGGAAGGTTTGTTCCAGCACTTCAAAACTGTTGCACAGGCGACTTCTTTGCCAGTCATCATCTACAACATCCCAAGCCGAACGGGTCGGAACATTGAAGCGAGCACAACTTTAAGGCTTGCAGAGGAAGTTCCCAACATCGTTGGCATCAAGGAAGCAAGTGGCGACATGAAACAAGTTGCCGACATTTGCTCAAAAGCACCAGAAGGCTTCGGTGTTTGGAGCGGCAACGATGAGGACACTTTCCACATCGTCGCTTTAGGTGGGGTAGGTGTCATCAGCGTCGTCTCCCACATCTGCGGGCAGGAGTGCAAACAAATGATTGAAGCGTTGGAGAAGGGTGATTTACAAACGGCAAGGCAAATCCACTTCAAGTTAATGCCGCTGGTTCGCGCCTTGTTCCCACCGACGAGCCCCAACCCAGCACCAATCAAGGCTGCTATGAACTTGCTCGGGTTCAAAGTCGGTGCTCCAAGATTACCCTTAGTCCCGTGCACTGAAGCGGAAATTGAAGCAATCAAGAAGGCATTGCAGGCTGTGGGGAAGGTGTGACCTAACTGAAATTGGGAACACGGTGAGAAATCTTCGCCAACTAAAGTCATTGTTCAACGAGAGTTCTAAATTGCCCATCCATGCTCAGGTTTCAAACTAAATTAGGCGAGCCAAAGAAACAAACCATGCTATGGGCTTTAGCCATAGTTGGTGACGGGTTCAATGAGCGCTGACTTTAGTTGGCAAATTTTTTCTCGGAGGGTTGGGTTCCTGCCCGACCGTGAAAAAAAAAGATTTCGGCACAGCAGGAGTCGTGCCCTCCGAGTTGTCGCCGAATGAATTCGGCACTCAGAAAGTTCGTCATCAACCACTGGCTGAAGCCAGTGGCATGAATAGTTTTAGAACACACTTCTTGTGGGTTGACAAATTCAGTTGCAGTCGCTATCATGTGAACGGAAAATCCTGAATGACGGAGGTGGTCACAAATGCAAATGACGGCTGAGAAGTTGGCGAAGTTGACGACAGAGTATGCAGGTTATTTGGAAGGGGACAAGTTGGACGCTTTCTTCCGAGAGTTCGGGATCAAGTTTGCGGCTGGTCACTGGGCAGCAGGCGAATTCGCTGACCGTTTCAATCCTATTGGCTACAATGTCCACCGACCGGATTTCCGAGATACTGTTGTGGACCAAATTGCCCGTGTCGCACAAGCAGGGATTGAAGGGATTGAGTTCCACGATGTTCTCTTCCTTGACGAGAAAGGTCAAATTGATGACGCCAAAATTGCTGAGGTCAAAGATGCGCTCGCACACCACAAAGTCATACCGACCAACATGAACATCAATGTTTGGACAAACTCCATCTATCGGATGGGTGGCATAACGAACCCTGACCCAGCAATCCGAAAGCGGGCATTGGAGCAGTGCCTTCAGGCGGTGGAAATCGCCCAACGCGTTGGCTGCCAAAGTGTCTCTTTGTGGCCGGGCTCTGACGGTTGGGATTACAACTTTGAAGTCAACTACGGCGTTCAACTTGACTGGTTCATTGAAGGTTGCGTGGAAATCAACAAAAAAGCGATGGCTGCTGGCTTGAAGTTCGGAACCGAGGCGAAACTCAAAGAACCGCGCGAAGGTAACATGGTCATCGCCACTACAGCAAAAGCAGCGCTGGTTGCGAAAGAGGTCAATGCCATTTGTGGCGGGAACAACATGGGCGTCACCATTGACTACGGTCACGAGCAAATGTATGGTGACGAACCCGCAGCGCAACTCTACATGCTTAAGCGGTTCGGAGTCCCCATCACCAACTTCCATGTCAACACGGCTAAATATCACAGCAACGACGAAGACCGTGTGACGGGAACGGGCGATGTTTGGAAGTTGGTGGATTTCTGTTACGCTGCCATTGACACCGGCTACGACGGCTGGTTTGGCGAAGACCAATTCACTTATCGGATGGAGCAAGTCAAGGCGATGAGGCTGAGCAAGGAATTGTTCGGAAACGCAATGAAGAAAGCCTTGCTCATCTACACTCAAAAGGACGAACTTGAAAAGGCTCGCCTTAGTGGTGACCAAGGCGCTGTCCTTGATGTCGTCAAGCGCATCATCTATACAGCATGACAACACTTAGGTTGATTTTCGCGACTTAGCGTGTTATAAGTGTAAGCGGTGATTGTAGAAAGACCGCTGCAGGGTTTCGGGGGTTCCCTGTCAGCGGTGACAAATCAAAAGTAAAGGGGGTGCCAGGAATGGCGCAGAAGAAGGCGGCGAAGAAAGCGCCCGCCAAGAAGGGCGGAAAGAAGAAGTAGTTGAAGCCGTAAGGGCATGAAACTGAAAGGGCACGCCATTCAGCGTGCCCTTTTTCATTTTTCTCCAGTCATGACTTTCAAGCGAACTCACAAACTCACGCTTTCGCCCGGTTGCAAAATTTTCACAGTCACTTCAGGCGCGGCCGCTTGAACTTTTTGGGCGAACTCTTTTGGATCAGCCTCAATCACTGGGAAAGTGCCATAGTGCATGGGAACGACAATTTTTGGTCTCAAAAGTTTCGTCGCCTCAACAGCGTCGTCTATGTCCATGGTGAAGTTGCCACCGATGGGAAGGAAGGCTAAGTCTATTGAGTGGAGGTCGCCAATCAGTTTCATGTCGCCAAACAAACCTGTGTCGCCAGCATGGTAGATGGTTTTACCGTTCATAAAAAGCAGAACACCTGCAGGGTTGCCCGTGTAGACAATTGAGCCGTCCTCCTCAACGAAAGCCGAACCGTGCCAAGCAGGCACTAACTTCACCCGACCGAACGGGAAGTTGTAACTTCCGCCGATGTGCAGTGGATGTCCTTGCTTTGCGCCTTTCCGCTGGCAATAAGTCACCAACTCGTAAACGCCGATGATGGGACAGTTGTTTCGGTTGGCAATTTCAATGGCATCACCGAGATGGTCACCGTGACCGTGAGTGACGATCACGGCATCAACCTTCAAGTCTTCAGGTTTCGCCGCTGCTTTCGGGTTGCCAGTCAAGAATGGGTCAATGACAACCGAATGGGCATCTGTTGAAACTAAAACGCAAGCGTGTCCGAGGAAAGTCGCTTTGACCATCGCAACCACCTCCGAGTTCCAAAGTTTAACGCAATTTCACCTTCACAAACTTTCAACCCAAGCACCATCAGAAACTCGGACAGCAAACAGATTTGGTTCGGGTGCGTTTTGCCCAAGTTCCTCCACATATCGTCTTGGGACTTCTTCCAAAACTCTTGTCAAAGCGTCCTCCCTCACCATCGCCAAACACGCGCCACCGAAACCTGCACCTGTCAACCTTGCCCCGTAAACACCGTCAACGCTCATGAGGGCATTGACCATTGCGTCTAACTCTCGGCAACTCACTTCATAGTCATCTCGCAGTGAGGCATGGGAAGCCAAAAGGAGATAGCCAGCCCTTTTCAAAGCGCCCTCACGCATTGCTTGTTGGAAAGCGAGGACACGATTATTCTCCGTTACGACATGCCTTGCCCGTTTCCGTATCGGTTCGGGCATTTCGTTGAACACTTGCCCTAACTCCTCAATCGTCACATCGCGCAAACTCCTTAGCGGACGCCCCAAAGTCTCGCTCAGCCACTGCACCGCTTCCTTACATTGTCGCCTTCTGATGTTGTATTCTGATGCAGCCAAAGTTCTCGGCACTCCTGTGTCGGCGACAACGAAAACTGTGCCTGAAGGCAGAGGCACTAATTGGTGGCTTAAATCGCGACAATCCAAAAGCAGGGCATGGTTTTCTTTTCCGAGGAGCGCAATCATTTGGTCCATGATGCCACATTGGACACCTGCGAATTTGTGTTCTGCCAACTGGCACCACTGTGCCAAAGTCGGTCGGGGGACATTGGCTTGAACGAAGTGCAGGAAAGTCAAAGCAAACCCAACCTCAATCGCCGCTGACGAACTCAAACCCGCTCCAATCGGTATGTCGCTTGCTACGACAGCATCAATGCCTTTCAACTCAATCCCGTTTTGCTGAATCACCCAAGCAACCCCACGAGGGTAATTGCGCCAATTGGCTTGCTCGTCACTCTGAACATTGTCAAGACTAAACTCGTCGGAATCGTTCAAATCGGCAGCGACAATTTTCACTGTCCTGTCACTTCGCCCTCGCGCTGCAACGCAAAGGTAGCGGTCAACAGCGATGGGCAGAACGAAACCCTCATTATAGTCCGTGTGTTCGCCGATCAAATTGACTCTGCCCGGGGCAACCGTCACAATTTCAGGCGATGTCCCGAAAGATACACGAAAGACTTCAACGGCTCGTTGAAGTGAACTGGCATTGAGCGGCAAATCCCTGCCACCTCCTTCGGCAAGTCATCTTGGAGCGCTCGTTAAAGATTTGCCCAAAAAATTTTGTTGCGTTCGCCAGTTGAAAATAAGAGGGTTTCTGTCCGAAAATTCAACACCGCTTACCTGCGCTCAACTAACTCAAGGCTTTGCCTCACCTTGACAACGCTGTTAGTCGGGTAATAGCCCCGCAAACAGGTCAGCGGATAGGCAAGAACCCTTTTGCCAATGAGCGTGCCTGGGTTTATAACGGCGTTGCATCCGATTTCCGCTTCGTCGCCGACAATTGCCCCAAACTTTCGCAGCCCCGTCGGGTATTCAACTCCATCCAACTTCACGACGATTTCATCGCGGGTGATTTTCAAGTTGGACACAATCACGCCTGCAGCCAAGTGACTTTTAAAGCCCAAGACCGAATCGCCGACATAGTTGAAGTGGGGGCATTGGGCTCCATCCATAAGCACGCAGTTTTTGAATTCGCTGGCGTGCCCCAAAACCGCACCATCGCCCACCAAGACTTCGCCGCGAATGTAAGCGCCTGACCTGATAACACAATTTTTGCCGATATAAGCAGGACCGAAAATGACTGCACCAGGCTCAACGATTGTCCCTTCGCCGATGAAAACCTGCCCGTCCACAAACGCACCTTCCATGACAGTCCCGCGAATTTCGGGCTTGACAATGCTGCGCAAGTAGTCGCCAATTCTCGGAATGACTTCCCAGACCAACTTCACCCCGTCAAACAAGTCCCGATGAGCAAACTTGCTGAGGTCAAAATAGTGCTCAGGTTTAAGCCGCTCGTCCATTTATCACCACCTCAAGCGAAAATTGTTTTGACCCGAATTTTGAAACCCGGCAAGACATCTTCGCCCGTCAGAACATCACTGCCTTTCAAGGCTTTCCGCTCTCCGCTACTCTTGACAACCGTTACTGTCTCGGTGTTTGGGTCAACGAGCCAAATCAACTTGACGCCCCAACTGAGATACTCGGCGACCTTTTCCTTGTAGTCGTCAAAGGTTTCGTCTGGCGCCAGAACTTCCACGACGAAATCGGGAGGAATGTGTTCGAAGCCTTTGGGCAACTTTCCGTCGGGAAACCTTTCTCGTCTCACGAAGGAAAAGTCTGGCGCTCTCATATTTTCCCTCGGTCGGAAACCGGTTCGGGCATCAAAAAAGAAACCGAGTTTGTGCCTCAATATGTAACTGCCCAACCTCGCTGTCAGCCGAGCGTTAATCCACCCTTGCTCCATCCCCGCAGGCGTCATCAATTTCACCTCACCATCAACGAGTTCCACCTTACCCTCATGCTCTATCCGCATCAACTCCTCGTCAGTCCAGACCTTTTTGCTCGTAACTGCCATAGCCCATCACCCTTTCAGCATCGCCAAAACTTGATGGTGCAACTCTTCGGTGCAACTGCAAACGAGGTCGTAGCGTCGGTTGATGTCTGGGTCAAAGGCAACAGGATTGCCTTCAAAGTCGGTGACCACGCAACCTGCAGATAAGGCAATGGGCAGACCAGCAAAAACCTCAATCATCGGTTGTTGAACTGCCAGGTAAATATCGCAGCGTCCCGATGCGACATCGGCAAAGCCGCAAGGTCCACCATTGGGCAGGATAAACTTCACTGCGGAAAATAAGGGCTTGAACCGCTCAACAGTTGGGTAGAGGAAATGCGGCTTCATCAAGTAGGTTGCCAAATAGGCATCCTTCAGTTCCATCGTCCTGTTTGGGCGCAGCGGCAATTTTTGCTCCAAGTTTTCAACGGGTGCAGCGAATGAACCGTCAGGCGATGAAAATTCAACCCTGCCAGCAATGATGTCGCCGACTGCCGCTGACAAAGGTGAACCTGCGTTATCGTAAAGAGCCAAAGCGGTGAACCAAAAAGCCCTGATGCGACGGCGATATAATGCGCTGCCGTCAAAAGGGTCGCAGACGGCGTAAACCTGTTCTCCCTCCCCCGAAACTTCCAACCGCTGCAACTCCTCGCTCAAAATGACGATATTTAGCCCAGTCTCTTGCAGCGAACGCACATAAAGGCTTTCAAGTTCCCTGTCAATGCGGATGACCTCTGGGTCCCATTCGCGGTAGCCTTTCGCTCTAACTTCAACTACATTTGTGGCTAATTCGCCTAACTCCCGTGCTCGCTGAACTGCCTTTACAATCGCTTGGGTGATGAACTTCGTTGCGAATGAAGCATCCATTGCCATCCGTCATCACCCAAGCAGAAGTTTGTCATCCCAAGCTCTGTTTCGTTCGCCCCTTTCGCACTGAACCCAATTCCGTTATCCTTTTTACGGCTCCCCGCAATGGAGGTGGCTTGGATGGGACGGACATATCCTGCCCATGAGATAGCACAGTTGACAAAAGGAGAAGGTGAGGTCATTTGGGCTGATGGGTGCTTGGCAATTTTGAAGGCATTGCTGGAGAGCGAAGTGGCTTATCTTGGTGGTTACCCCGGCGCCCCTGTGTCCAACTTGACTGACGCTTTCCTTGACGCTGAAGAACCTATTCTCAAGCCGATGGGCATCTTCGTCGCCAACAATGTCAACGAAGCATCATCAGCAGCGATGCTCAGGCTGTCGGTTAATGCACCCGTTCGCGGAGCCGTCGCTTGGAAGGTCGTGGGGACAAATGTTGCGGCGGACGCTTTGGCTCATGTCTGCTCGTCAGGCGTTAAAGGTGGCGTGGTGATTTTCGTCGGAGAAGATTACGGTGCAAGCAGCACTTTGGTCGTCCAGAAAACCTTGCCTTACGGTTACAACTTCGGTGCACCTGTCCTTGACCCGAAGGCTGATTTGAACCATGTAGCCCACTTAACCCGCATCGCCTTTGACCTTTCAGAAGCCTGCCAGATGCCTGTCTTCTTTCTCGTCCGAACCAGGGTCGGCAACATGAAAAGTTGGCTTCGGGTCAGAAATAACCGACATCCGACCTTTAACCTTCACACCCCGCTGACCGAACTCCCGAAATCACCTGACCGCTTCCCCATCCCGCCTTTTACACAACAGCAGGAACGCGAAAAGTGGCACAAGCGAATTCCAAAGGCAAAAAAGTTCATCCGAGAGAACGACATCAACGAGCGTTACGACAATGGCGGTCGCAAAGCCATCATTGTTCACGGCTTGCTCTTCAACTTAGCGTTGCGAGCCCTTCTTCGGTTGGGCGAAGCAGAAATCCGTCAACCCGAACTTGCCACCGCTTCTGCCCTTAGTGACCCATCACCTTCCAGCATTCACTCGCCATTCGCTACTCGCCACTCACTGCCGTCCTCGTCGCCAGTCCCCAGTCCCCGATCCCCAGTCCCTATCACCTTTGGTGTTCCACTCCTTTCCTTGCACGCCCTCTTCCCACTGGTGGAAGACGAATTGGCGGAGTTTTTAGATGGCAAGGACGAAGTGCTTGTTGTTGAAGAAGGCGAACCTGCGTTGCTGGAACGGGAAATCCGTGCTATCGCCCAACAAATCGGCTGGACAGGGCGAATTGTGCGTAGCGAATATTTGCCGACGACAGGCGAATTGAAGACCGACGACTTGGTCAAGGGTTTTGCAGAATTTCTCGGAAACTCAGGTTCTGGGTTGCAGGTTAACGGTTTTCGCCTTGAACCCTCAACGCGCAACGCTCAACCCTCAACTCATCACCTTCCCGTCGTCCCCCGCTTCCCCAACTTCTGCACGGGTTGCCCAGAGCGACCGGCGGTGCTGACAGCGGTGAAAATTTTCCGCGACCGTCACCCTGAAGTGCGATTGGAAATCGTCTTGGACATCGGCTGCTACATCATGGGCATCTACTACTTGCGCGACTTGGTTTCGCCCGTGACGGGAATGGGCACTTGTCTGGCGTCCAGTTTGGCGAATTCGTTTTTGACGCAGGAACGGACGCTCTATGTCGTCGGCGACGGGACTTTTTGGGCGCAAGCACTGACAACCAGCATCAGCAACGCTTTGTATCATCGGCAAAACTGCGTTGTGCTCATCTTGGAAAACTTCTGGACGGCGATGACAGGACATCAACCCAACCCCAGCACGAAAGTTGGCGAACGGGCGGGCAACTTGGACATTGAAGCGACGCTGAAAGGGATGGGAGCAAAATGGGTGAAAGTTGTCAACCCCTATGAGGTCGGCGAAGTCGTTCGGTTGCTGGAAGAGGCGTGGAGTTTGACCGACATTGGTCCGAGATTTTTGATTGCACGGGGCGAGTGCATGCTGGAGCGAAGCCGTCGGGAGCGAAAAGAGCGGGAACAGCAAGTTCAGGCAGGTCGGCGCGTCGCTGAAGCGCATTTCGGTGTTGACTCGTTGGTCTGTGTCGGCGACCACAGTTGCCTGCACTACAACAATTGCCCATCGCTGACAGTTCGTCCGTCACCAAACCCGCTCAAGCGGGATTTGATTGTGCAAGCGGAGCAAACTTGCGTGGCATGTGGGCTTTGTGGCTCAGTCGCCCACGCAGCCAAACTTTGCCCATCTTTCTACCGCATTGAGTGGGTGCAAAATCCAAGTTGGTGGGAGCGATGGCAATTTGTTTTGCGCCGATGGCTTATCGGTGTGTGACGATAACGCTTGTAGGAGGGGCGTTAGCCCGAAAAAATTCCAATCGCCAGTCGCCATTCGCTAATCGCTGCTGTCTGGTAGGAGCGGCGTCAGCCGCAAACAATTTTCGCCCCTTACGGGGCTCCTACAAACGACGAAGATGTTGACGGTAGGAAGGGCGTTAGCCCGAAAAAATTCCAATCGCCAGTCGCCATTCGCTAATCGCTGCCATCCAGTAGGAGGGGCGTTAGCCCCGAACAAAAATTCGCCCCTAACGGGGCTTCCCACAAACGAAGAGATGATGCCTGTAGGAGTAACTTCAGCAGCGAACAAATGCCAAACAAAACTTGCACGCACGAACTATTTCGCGTTAGCACCCTCGTGGCAATGGTGATGTTTATGGAGCGGATGCCTATCACTGTTTTAGTGGCTGCCGTTGGTGGTCAGGGTGGACAACTGTTCTCGCAGTGGCTTTTTGATGCAGCAAAAATAGCAGGGTTTGCACCTGTCGGTGTTGGACTGCCCGGATTGTCGCAGCGTGAGGGTGCAACCACTTACTACCTTGAGTTCTTCGCTCGTCCCGAAGAAACATCGCTTTTCTCCCCGTTCCCCGAAAAGGGTCAAGTTCAAATCCTCATCGGGCTTGAACTTTTGGAACTTTTGCGGGCAATCCAAAGCGGATACCTTTCAGCCGATGGAGTTATCATCGGCTCAACGCACCGAGTTTTGACGGTGGACGAGAAATTGCCGATAAAGGTTGGGTTCATCACCGAACAACAGGCTTTGCCAATTTTGCATCAGGCAGCGAGGCAGTGCATAGTCTTTGATGCAGTCAAAGCAGCAATCTTTGCTGGTTTGTCTGAACGAGCCGCTAATGCTATTTTGCTTGGTGCGCTCGCTGCATCGGAAGTTTTGCCTTTCCCACCCAACGCTTTCCGCAAAGCCATTGAACACTACGGTGTCGCCGTCAACTTCAACCTTCGTGCCTTTGAGTTTGGGCTGAAATATCGCGAATGGTCCGACAAACTCAATCAACTTGAAAGCGAAGCGATGACTGAGTGGGAGCAAATTTCTGAACCCAACTTGCCCGAATCGGTTCGCAGGAAAATGGAAGCGCTTGGTTTGGATGACGAACTGGCTTCAACCCTCAAACACGCAGCCCGTTGGCTCTGCCACTACCAAGATGCCCGATACTTCGCCAGATACCTTGACTGCCTTCAAGCCATTTGCGAACGCGACCGAGAACGCAGTTCAAATTTGCTCGTCACAAAAGAAGTGGCGAGAGTTTTGGCGTTGAGGATGGCTTACGAGGACGCTATCAGGGTAGCCCAACTGAAAACGCAAAGGCAAAGATTTGTTAGGTTGAGACGGGAACACTATATCGCCGATGATGCCGTCTATCGGGTCGTTGACTTTTTCAGCCCTGATTGGGACGAGTTGACAGGTTTGCTGCCAATAAAGGTGACAAGGGGCAAGGGACACGGGACAAGGGACAAAAATCTTCAGTCCCCAGTCCCCGATCCCCAGTCCCTATCAGAAGTTGACGACTTGCCAATTTTGCCGTCGCAAGTTGAAGAGTTGAAGCGACCTGCAGTTCAACTGAAGTTGGAAACGACTTCTTTGCTTGGCTTTCTGATGCTTAAGGCTTTGTTGCTTCTCAAGCCATTGCGCCCCTACTCGCAAAGGTTCAAGAGCGAATGGGAAGCGATAACAGAGTGGCTTTTGGCAGTTGACTGGGCTTTGAGGGAAGATTACGAACTCGCTTTCCTTGTCGCTCGCAGCGGCGAAATGGTCAGAGGCTATGGGCGAACTCGTCGGAAAACCTTGAGTGCGTGGCAAGCGTTCATTGCGTTCTTGAAGGCGTTGCGCCAACGCGGGACGCCGACGAGAGAAATCGTTTCGCTGGGTGAACAGTTTTTGGAGTTGGCAATGAGTGGACCTCAAGGTCCTGAAAAGGCGTGGC
>Ga0209393_1000368_pt1 | contig 22436 bp, 30 predicted proteins | sample SSWtaG_2_FD_184117 | JGI IMG/M metagenome (GOLD analysis project Ga0209393, IMG submission 184117) | Hot spring microbial communities from Sandy's Spring West, USA to study Microbial Dark Matter (Phase II) - SSWsed_130316 (SPAdes)... | ecosystem: Environmental > Aquatic > Thermal springs > Hot...
AAGCAAGCAGGTGGGATACAGAAGTCAGCATCTACAGGGGGCGCCTCCAGTGGAAAGAGATGATAAGCAGACTCATAGACCCCGAGGCGGCTTGGCGCGTCTACACACAATACGGCACGCCGAAGACAAACGCCTGCACCATGTGCGGCGGCTACTGCCCAATGATGTGGGTGAGAGAACAGGCGAAAAAGATTATTGATTAGGTTTTTTCGAGGGGAGTTGCGACCCCTCTATGGATCTTATAAATATAAGTAGCAAATTTTACATAATCTGGGTTGGACTCGGCCACGAGCACTGCGGCGCCTGTGGTTTTTACGTATTCCCGTATTACGATGGCCATATCATCTCTCATCTTGGGAGACATCCCCTCGAACACCTCGTCAAGGAGAACCGCTTTGATGCCTACAAGGAGCGCCCTGGCGAGAGCAACGAGTTTCTGCTGTCCGCCGGAGAGGGCGGCAGCCTTGCGGTTAAGAAGCGGTTTTATCTGGGGGAGTAGGCTGTAGACTATTTCGAGCCTCTCTTGGGGGAGACCCAGGGCGCTGGCGGCCACTTTTAGGTTCTCCTCCACGGTTAAGGAGGGGAAGAGACGTCTATCCTCTGGGCTGTAGCCGAGACCGAGGGCGGCCCTGGCGTGGGCTGGCAGGCTAGACACATCTCGTCCGGCTAAGTAGACGCGGCCGCCGTGGCGTATAAGCCCCATGATAGCCTTTAAGGTTGTGGTTTTCCCCGCGCCGTTGGGTCCCACGAGAGCGGTGGCCACGGCGGGAGGCGCCTCCACGGTGACTTCGCGTAGTATGACGGAGCCTCCTATAGAGGCCGAAAGTCTTTCAGTCTTTATCATATCTCCAACGTCTTCACGTCGGCGGGTTTTGCCGTAGCCACTACCTTGCCTGCCCGCATTACTACGACTCTCTCCGCGAATTTCTCCACCACGTCGAGGTCGTGCTCCACCATCACGATGGAGATGCCTCTGAGCTTCTCCAGTAGCCGCTCCATGAGCGACATCTTATCCTCCTCAGCCACGGAGCTTGTGGGCTCGTCGAGGAGTAGCACCTTAGGCCGTGACACGTAGGCGAGGGCCACGTCGAGGACCTTTTTCTCGCCCTCGGACAGAGAGACCGCCTTTACGGAGCGTTTATCCCAGAGGTCAAAGAGCTCGAGGATTGACTTGACTTCCTCGTGGGGCACCGCCCTCAGCGAGAAGCCACGGAGAGCTGCAAACGCCACGGCCACGTTTTCATACACAGTCAGCTCGGGGAAGAGCTGGGGGAGTTGGAAGGATCTGGCGATGCCCAGCCTCACCCTGACGTGCATCGGGGCCTTCGTCACGTCTCGCATCTGAAGGAATACACGGCCTTTGTCTGGCGGGTAGAGGCCGGAGAGGAGGTTTATCAACGTGGTTTTGCCAGAGCCGTTGGGCCCCACCACAGCTAGTCTTTCACCATCCCTCACCTCAATGGTTACGCCGTCTACCGCCTTGACGCCCCCGAAAGATTTATGTAAATCTACCGCCGATAATACCGCCATAGGCCCAGGGTGGCCAGCAGAGCTACTCCCACGAAGAGTTCGGGAGTTACGAACTGAAGCGAGAAGAGCCGCACTGCTTGATACGCCGCGGCGCCCGCCACGAAGCCCCACGGCTGAGGCAGAAAGTTGGATAACAATGCCGCCACTACGAGCTCGCCCGATGTGGACCAGTGGGCGTAGTGGGGCGAGACGTGGCTTGTGACGTAGGCAACGCCGAGGCCCCCTAGTCCAGCTGAGACCGAGGCGAGAGCCGAGGCTGCGGCTATCTGCCTGTTTATATGTGCCCCCAATGCAGAGACGCGGAGCTCGTTTATTCTTACGCCGTCGGCGAGCCGAGCCGCGGCGCTTTGAGAGTAGACCAGTCCCAGCGTCATCCACGCCGTTGCAAAGAAAAGGGCTAGGAGGTAGAGGCCGAGGTCCCCCAGCGACGCGTCAAAGAACCGGGGGAGGGGCACGTAAAGGCCGTCGCTTCCGCCCGTAGCCCAGTAGAACTTAAGCAGAATGCTGTACAACACCATGGAGAGAGCTAGGTTCAACAGTGCGTACTGGACGCCTCTGACCCGGGCCGACACAACGCCGCTGAGCAGACCCCAGAGACCTGCCGCGACCACGGCAGTTAATATATGCAACGTCACCTCCGCGATACCGAAGTGTCGGTACAGGAGACCTGCCGCGTAGCCGCCTACGGCGTAGGCGCCGCCTATGCCGAAGTTTACTAGGCCGTATCTCAGGAGGAGTTGCGCGCCCCACACCGCGAGGCTCCACATCATCACATAGGCGGCGACGAATTTAAGATAGTCACCGCCCGCGGCAAACACCACGGCGGCCACGCCAATAAACGCAACAACGCTAAGCCACCCGCGCATATCTCGTGAAGATGCCGCCAGGCCTTATCAATAACACCGCAATCACCGCGATGTATATCACAAGGAGTTCCAGCTCTGGGTAAAACATCACCACGGCGGTTCTCGCAACAGCCACCAGCGCCGAGGCGGCGGCGGTCCCCCAGATATTGCCGAGACCTCCTATGACCAAGGCGGCGAAGGCGTATATTAACACCTCTGCGGAGAGACCGAGGGTGTATGCCTGCCACGTGGCAGCCACCGCGCCGAGCAGAGCCGTGGCGAAAATGCCTAGAAAGATAGAGAGGTGTTGAACTAAAGGTGACCTCACGCCAAGCGCCGCCGCCATCTCTCTGTCGTCTGACACAGCTCTCATGTAGAGCCCGAGACGGGTTTTATAAAGCAGGAGGTAAAACGTCGCCATGAGTCCGGCGACTGCAACTCCGGCGAGGAAGTAAGCGTATGGTACCCGTTGGCCCCCCACAGACGCCGCGCCGAGCCCCGCGGCGAGGTCAGCCAAGGTGTAATTGCCGTAGCCGAAGACGAGTTTAAACAACCCCTCCATAAGGAGGAGGAGGGCGTAGGTGGCGAAGAGTTGCTCCAACTCGTTGCGGGTAAGTCTGACGTAGAGGTAGAAGAGAGGGGGCAATGCGGCGAGAACGGCGGCTGTGGCCAACGCGCCGGGGACTGGGCCGAGACGGGTGATCAGCGCGGTAGCTAGGTATCCCCCCAGCACGAAAAAGGCGCCGTGGGCTAGGTTTAACACCCTGGCAACGCCGTAGATAAACGCCATGCCTATGGAGACTGCGAGTAAATTGAGAAAAAAGGCGTAAAAAGCAACCAAGGCGTTTATCATAAACGTCTAGAGCGACTTGACCCACTGGTCGCTTAGAACGCCCACCGGCGGGTTGACCTCAGCCGCGTGCATGTACTTAAGCGCAGTGAGCTTACCGCCTTTTGAGATGCCCACGACAGCCCCCCTCATGGCGTTGTGGTTAGGCGTCATGATTATGTAGTCGCCAGGCGTTGCGTATGCGAGGCGCTCAAAGATCTTAACTACGGCGGAGAGATCCGGCCACTCTACGTTCTCCACAGCGGCGGCGACTTCAAACGCGTACTTTACGCCGAGGATCGCGTTGGCCATATGATACGCCGGATAAGGCGGCGGGGAGCCGAAGCGGGAGATGTAGGCCTCTACGAAGTCGCGGTTTATGTAATACGCCTTGGGATCAGGGAAGCCGTGGTAGTGAGGACCTTCCACGATCTGGTCATCAGGCATCCCCTCGTAGAGGCCGAACTCGCCTCTCGCAAAGGCGACCCGCGTCTGTTGGAAGAGACCACGGGCGGTGGCTTGTTTTATAAAGTTCACAAGGTCTGGCCCCCAGAGAGAGGTGTGAACTAGATCTGGCCTTAAGTCCAGGATTTTGGATATTTGCGCCGAATAGTCCGTGGCGAAGAGCGGTGTGAATAACTCATCTAACACCTTGACGTCCGGCTTCATTGTCAAGAGGGCGTTTTTGAAGTCGGCCCACTCGTCGCGTCCATATGCGTAGTCCTGATTTAACCCCACCACAGTCTTTACGTCGGGCATCACCTCTAACACGTATCTAGCCAGCGCGACGCCGTCCGTGACGGTGGTGCCGCCAGTCCTAAATGTTACCTTCTTCATCATGCCCCTATCCACCAGCTGCTTTGTGGCGCAGTCGAAAAAGACCGTTAAGGTTGTCCCTATATCCTCGGCCACTGGCGCCACGGCGAGACAGTCCGCGCTTGAAATAAGGCCGACGTATGCGTCCACGCCGGCTTGTTGTGTTAACTCTCTATACACAGCTACCATCTTGTCGGGACCTCCACTTTCGTCTCTAACCACTAGCTCCACCTTGGCGCCCAGTATTCCCCCGGCCTGGTTGATCTGATCCACCAATAGTTGCGCCGCGTTTAGCGCAGGTATGCCGAATATGGAAGCTGCGCCTGTCTGGAAAGTCACAACGCCAAGCTTAAACACCTCCTTCCTTCTCGCCGGGGAGACCGTGGTGTACTTAGGTGCCTCTAACGTGGCTGTCCCAGTGGGAGTAAGTTGCGAAACTTGAGGACGCATTAAAGAGGTGAGACCAGCCCCCACGCCGAGACCCGCCACAAAGGCGATACCCATCTTAACAGATCTCTCCGTGACGCCATACGGTCACGTAATTTAGGTTATATAAACTTTTAGTATCATTTAGTATCATTATGATGCATTATAAAGAATTATAATAATACAACAAAATCCTGAAGAAGATTATTACAGTTAGCAATACGTCGAGTTACCACTGGAGAATTAGAAAAGACATAATGTCTTTTGAGGGCTTTTCCTCTTTACACGGCCCACGTGACACATAATACGGAGATATGGTCTGTATTACGGAATGACCTCTGTGGAGTCTAGCAGAGGGTCGTAGTCTAGGTTTTCCTTCTTGATTACGCCGGCGTTGAGTAGTTGTTTTAAGCGGGGCACTGCCTCCTCTAGCGTCTTAATGGTTTGTTTAGTCACGGCACATACGGCGTCGAACCCCTCTTCGCCCCAGTACTCCTCGTAGTGCGTATAGAGGCAACGACCCCCGCATACGTGCCTATACTCACATGTGAAGCACTTGTCCTTTAGCCTGGGCGTGCCGCCGTTGAGGCCGATTTTTATGTGCCCCGCCTCGGCCCACTTCTCCGCCGTGGCTATGGGGCAGCGCAGTATCCTTCCGTCGGTGTTTATGGCGAAGGCGTACTTCCCGGCGCCGCAGGGCACCCAGTCGTAGGGCCTCACGAGAAGCGCTCTGTAGATGCCTAGAAAGGGGATTATCCCCAGCACCCTCCCCCTCTCGGCTTCCTTTATGAAGTGATCTCTGAGCCTCGCCACGCCGGGGAGGTAGCTCTCCTCGGCCCACCGGAGGAACTCGCGGGGGCCCCACTCCTCGGTCCAGATGACGTTTAGTTGCCAGTGCACCGCGTCGAAGCCGAGGCCGAGTAGATGCGTCACGTCTCTGTATATGTCCGACCTCCTAGACACGGCCATCCGGGCGACCACCTTGCACCCGCACCCCACCTCCTCCTTCAGCCACCGCAAAGCATCAACTACCTTTCTATACACCCCGGGCCCCCGGTAGTAATCTGTGACCTCCGGCGGCCCGTCTATGGAGAGCAAGACGGTGGAGAAACGGCGCCACAGCTCCGGCGGGAGCCGCCGAATTAACGTCCCGTTTGTCTGGACGCCGAAGCGGGCTTGGGGCATCGTCTCCATGACCGCCTCTATGTACTGGGGGTTGAGGAGGGGCTCCCCGCCGTAGAAGAAAACGATGGGCCTCTCGTCCCTCTCGGCGATGAACTTAGCCACGTCGCCCGCGTCTACCTGCGGCCTCCAGGGGGAGTGAGCTGGCTTGAAGGAGCCTCCGCAGTATCTACACGCCAAGTTGCAGGCCCCCGTCGTCAAGAGGAACCAAAGCACCTCCATTCCGCGTCTCCTCTTTAAAAATAGTGATAGAGAACACACGTCAATCCGACGTCGGCCCCCCTCAGAGTCGCGGACGTTGTGCTACCCGCTTTTGGAGCGCTCGAGAGTCTGCGGCTTTGGCCTCGCCAAGCGGCGCGGACCAAGGACCTGCCATTTCTTGATACAGGAGAGGGGGCAGACGGCGGGGCTCTGATGCATCACTAGTCACCAGAGCTTTGCCAACTACGTGTCTGTCGTCTTGTTCATCGTCTCCGATGTCGGGCCTCCACATGCATGACCTCGGCTCGTACTGCCGCCGCGTGGAGAGCCGCGGCGTCTCGTCTCTCCGATGATCCTGTCGCGGCGTCTCTTGAGGCCGGGCGTTGCCCTAAGGCCGTAATTGAAGATCTTGATCTGCAAGATTAAAATACTGCAGATTATAATCTTCTATGTTTGTAGACAGAGAGGAGGAACTCGCCCTTCTCGAGAGACTTTACGAGTCTGAGAGGCCGCACCTCCTCTTGATATACGGCCGCAGGAGGGTGGGTAAGACTTGGCTGGTGAAGAAGTTTCTGGAGGGTAAAAAGGGGCTGTACTTCTACGCCCAGAGGAGGCCTTTGGAGGAGGAGCTCGTTAGACTCGCCGAGGCCCTCAGCGAGGTGTTAAGGCGCTACGTCAAGCCGCGGTGGGAGTCTATCTTCACCGCGTTGAGAGACGCCGGCCGCTTCGTCCTCGCCGTAGACGAGTTCGGCTACTGGCTAGACGAGGACCCCGGCGTGCTCTCGACGTTGCAGAGCGGGTGGGACGAGCACCTCAGCCGTAGCCAGATATTCCTCATAATGCTCACGTCGACACACGCCGTGGTCGAGAGGACGGTTTCATACGGCGGAGGTCTCTTCGGCAGAAAGACGGCGCAGATAAAGCTGGGCCCTCTTGCGCCGCAGTATACAAAGTATTTCCTGCCTAGATACAGCCCGACTGAGCTCGCAGTGGCATACGCGGTGTCCAGCGGCATCCCCCACTACCTCTCGCTATTCGACAAGAACAGAAGCCTCGAGGAGAACTTGGCGTTTCTCTTCTCGCGATGGGGCCCCCTCTATGAAGAGGCTGAAAACCTCCTACGGCACGAGGTGAGGGAGCCCCACGTATACCTCAACATAGTCCGCGCCATTGAAGAGGGGGCAACCACCTACTCAGAAATCGCAGACAAGGCTCGGATCAACGCCCAAACTCTCGCCAAATACCTCCACCTCCTTGAGAAGCTAGAGGTGGTGCGGCGGGAGGTTCCCGTGTTGGGGAAGGCTAGGCCTATATACGTCTTGTCGGATCTCTATATAAAGTTCTGGATCCAGTTCGTCTATGCCCAGAGGGAACGGATAGAGCTGGGGAATCCCCCGCAGATGGACATAGCAAAGTACATGGGCACGGCCTACGAGGAGGTTGTACGCCGGGCCCTTCCCCACCTCCACAGGTCGGGCCTGGTAAAGAGGCTGGGCCGATGCGGCAGGTACTGGCAAAAAGACGTGGAGATCGACATTGTCTGTCTTGACGACGGCTACGTCACCGCGGTGGAGGTCAAGTGGAGCGACTTAGACCAGGACGATGTGGAGGAGATAATCAAAGAGACTAAGAGGAAGCTAGGAGGACGTGAAGGAGACTACTACGTGGCGGTTAGAAAAGGGCCCCGCGACCCAAGAGTATTAACTGTAGACCACATCTTCGGCTAGGAAAAAGTTGGGGGATTATTCAGCCGTCGTCGGCCACCTAACGATGGTGTCTCTGGGTTGCTCCGGCTGGAGCACCACTGCCGACTTCACCGCGGCCGGAGGCGCCTGGGCTGCGGGAGGCGACGCCGCGTACCTCCTCCTGGTGAGAAACAGCGCAATCACGAAGAGCAACGCGACGCCGAGCGCCGTGGCCATGTTCACGGCCCATGTGAAGCCGGTGTTGAGCTCGGAGTAGCGGCTCTGGAGGAGCGCCTTCTCCTGTATCGTCTGTTGATATGCCTTGTTTAGCTCGTCGTAGCGGCCGCTGAGTTCGCTGTATTTCGCAGACAAGCTGAAGTAGTTCTCCCGGAGTTGTTGCTCAGCTTTTTGAAGCTCATCGTACCGTCTCTGAAGCTCGGAGAGCCTAGCTTGCAGATCGGCGATGGTTTTCTGAGCGTCTGTATATTGGCTGGACAACTTATTGTAGGAGGTCTTGAGCTCCTCCAGCTGTCTCCTCGCCTCGGCGAGTTGTGCCTCTACCGCCGCCTTGGCTTGGCTCACTGCGACAAGCTGGGACTGGAGCTGGTCAAGTTGCGTCTTCAAGGCGTCTCGCTCAGCCCTGACCTGCGCCAGAGCTGTGGATAGCTTGTCGTTGTCCAGCCTGGCGGCGGCGAGAAGCGCTGTCAAGTTCGCCACTTGCAACTCCCTGCTCCTGAGCTGTGCCTGGAGGTCGGCTATCTGTTTCCTCAGCTGGTCCACCTGCGCCGTCAAGTCTTTCACGCGTTGTTCCAACGCGGCGGCGTGCCGGGCCAAGTCCTCGTAGGTGGCGGGGAGCACCCGGCCTATGTAGTAGTTATACAACAGCGTGTTGTTGAGTAGGTAGATCTGTATCTCCAGAAGGATGAGGGGATCTATCTGTCTACGGGGACAGTAGTTAAACGACGCGGCTATTTGCTTAATTTCGCCTCTTTGTAGCGAGAAGCCGCCAAACGACCTCTGCTGAGCCTCAGGGTATAGGGTCCCCTCTTGGAAGAACTTAGCCGTAACCACCACCTTATTTACAGTCACTGGGTCCAGCGCCTTGATCTGAACCGTGACCCCGTAGTCTCTGCAGAAAAGCCACTGGTCAGTACGTATAACCAAGACCTCTATGGGGGGCGACGTGAAGTGGTCTGTCAAAGTCCCAGCGGCGGCGAACACAGCCGCCAGGACTAGCACCATCCATCTCATACACGTTTTTGTCTACAGCATATTTATTAATTTCGCGACGTCTACTCTCTGCGACGCGGCGCCGCTAATAAAAACGCCAACAAAACTAGGCCCAGAGCCGCGCTGGGCCAGAGCCAGGGAAGCGCGGTGTAGAGGAAATGCGACACAGCCGTGGAAATGGCGGCGACAGAGACTGAAAGAGGTATCTGCTCTGTCAGCCTGTGGCTGTACCTAGCGGCTATTGCGCCGGGTAAGACGAGGAGGATAGCCGGCATCAGCGAACCGGCCGCGTAGACGCTTGCAGCAGCCGCCAACGACATCGAGACTATGAAGAGCCTGTCTAGCGTTGACACCCTCACGCCTACTGCCCTGGCGAAGTTCTCATCTACGGAGGCGTAGAGATATTTAATTCCATATGCCGCGGGGAAGAGAGCGGCTAGGAGGAGAAGCGGGATCTGTGTTGACACATCTCTCCACGTAATCAAGACGTATTCGCCGGTAATTAACAACAGCGGGTCCACGGCGGCGGCGTAAAAATGTCTAATTACATATAGCAACGCCAAGATAATCACGTATTGAAGAGACATCACGACGCCTGTGGCCACATCTCTCCTAAGTCCAAGCATCTCCGCTACGGGGACCAACAGGTTCAGGAGGATCATGAAGACGAAGGTGAATAGGTAGAAAAGCGGCGACGCCAAGCTCCCCGCAAATATGGCTGTTGGCACAGCCGCGGCTAAGGCCGCGGTCAACACAGTGTGTCCCTGTGAGTGGGCCAAGAAGGTCATCCGTCTGCTTACCGCAAGCGGGCTGAGCGCCGCCACTACGGCGGCAGACATGGCCAACGACGCCAGAGGCCAAAACAGCAGTGGCGTGTAGAGATGCGCGTGTAGAAACGCGGCCGCCAGAGACGCCCCAGCGGCGGCTTCAAGGATGGTGACCGTAGTCCTCGGTGACGCAGACATAACCCACAGGTGTTTTGGCTATCCTGACGTATCTGTAAACCCTTGACAGAACCTCCTCTCTGAGAACCTCGTCAGGCGGGCCGTAAGCTATCAACCTCTTGTTCAAAAACAAAACCTTGTCCGCCAAGTCAGAAGGCATCGTCAGCTCGTGGGTCGTCATGAGTACCGTCCTCTCTCTCTTTATCTCCCGGAGTAGCGACAGAAGTTCGACGCGGCCTTGCGGATCCACGTTTGCTAAAGGCTCGTCAAGGAGGAGGAGGTCGCCGTCGAGGGCCAACGCCCTGGCTATGGCGGCTCTCTGCAACTGGCCGCCGGACAGCGCAGCCAGTGGCTTATCCCTCAAAGCGTAGAGGTCCACTGTTTTAAGAGCCTCTTCCGCCGCTTTTCTTGCGTCTCTTATTTTCCTAAACTTGGCGGGTAGGTAGACATATTCCCACACCGTGGCGTTAATCTCCGTCTTTATTTGCTGAGGTACGTAGCCGATCCGCGCCGCCCGATCCCCTCCGCAAAGCCCCCCTACACACACCTCGCCGCTGTGCGGCAAAAGACCTAAAATAGCAAGGAAAAGGGTGGTTTTTCCCGCCCCGTTGGGGCCGGCGACTAAGACAAACTCCCGGCTTGCGGAGAACGACACATCTTCAATCACCACCTTCCCCCCGCGTAGCACCCATAGGTTCTTCACGACAAGAGACACGTCAAGTCAAAGCCCGGTATTTAAATGCACACAGCGGCGACAGATACATAAGTTCAACGTCGACGACGTGCACAGTTTTTAAACTTGTCCCAACCCTCGGCTGTGGAAGAGCTGGAGAAGGAGTGGGTAAGGGGCGCCACATGGTATCTCGAAAAGGCCTTAAAGCTGGTGGCCTCCTCTGCGGATCCGCTCTCAGTAGCTGAAAGAATTAGACAGGTGAGACCCGGCATGGCTTCTCTGGAGTTCCTCTACCTAGCGATTAAAGAGGCTGTGGCCAGAGGCTCCGACGTTGTGAAAGCGGTCAGTAGGATTTCAACATATGTAGAAGAGGTCAAGAGGAGACTTGACATAGTTTTAGCCGGAGTTGAGTGCCCCCGTCGTGTAGCCACCATAAGCTTCAGCAGGGCGGTGACCCGTTTCTTGGAACTACACAGAGGCTGCGTCGAGAGGGTATACCTAGCCGAGAGCAGACCCGGCGTAGAGCTCTCCCAAGCCTACGCTGTCTATTCACAACTAGCCGAGGTGGTGCCTATCCCCGACTCTGCAGTAGGCGCTTTTGAATACGACTGGGCCATAGTGGGGCTTGACGGCCACTATCTGGACTATGTAGTAAACAAGGTGGGGACCTTGCCCCTCCTCGCAACGGCGAAAGTCATGGGAGCGAGGACAGCCGCCGTGTTTGAGAGCTATAAGGTCGTGCCCCTCTTGGCTTCTAAACCTCCAACCATTAAGGCGGAAATAGCTGGACAGACGGTGGATGTTCCGCTTTTCGACAGAGTACCGCCTAGGCTCATCGACTTATTTATCACAGACCTGGGAGTTGTACAGGCGGTGGAGCCGGAGGCTATTTTCCGCGACGTTTTAGAAAAAGTATTTATCTAGAGTCGCCGACAATGTCGTGTTCTGTAAAGATGTTGTTAAAGGCGCCGTATATAGACTCGACGAGGAGGTATATTTACACAGCGTGGAGAGACGCGGCGCCTGGCTTGTGGCGATCGCCTATGTCAGGTCCCAGAGAGAGAAGGAGGTCTGCTACCAGGTGGTGCTGAAGCTGAAGCCCGGCACCAGGTACTTCGTCGGCCACTGCGAGTGTCCCGACTACAAATATAGAGGCGGTCCCTGTAAACACATCGTAAGGGCTAAGGTGGCGTTGCGGGAATATTTAAAGATGGCAAAACAAGCCAGGCAGTGAGACTCTTCACAGTTAGGGAGGCCAACGAGGTAATCAAGGAGCTGAGGCCGTTGCTCCGCCCCGTGGTGGAGGCGGCCCGGCGCTGGGACTCCTTAACGCCAGAGGAGATGCAGGAGATGGAGAGACAGGCGGACTGGCTCCTCCGCGCCGCGGCGGAAAACGGCTTCATAATCCGCGACTTTGTAAACGGAATCGTGGACTTCCCAGCACGTACAAAAGACGGCGAGGTGGTGTTCCTCTGCTGGAAAATAGACGAGCCCGAGGTGATGTTCTACCACGGCCCCGAAGGCTTCAGAGGAAGAAGAAGAATAACCCCAGACCTGTTCCCAGAGTAGCGCCACTAGCCACACCTTCTCCCCGGCCGTAGCTGTCCTCATCGGTGCAAGCGGCACCGTTCGGTACTTTGTGTGGTCGGCGCGGGGAGATTTCAGGCGGGTTGGAAGACCCAGTAGGGAAATACTGGATATGGCTACCTCTTGGCGAGCTCCAGAATGAGCTTGGCGATTTCCACGGCTACGTTGATCCCAGTGACTCTCTGGACGTTTTTGAATTCCGGCACCCCGTTGACCTCTATGACCACATATCCTCTGTCTGACTCCGCCACGTCTACCCCCGAGTAGTGGGTTCCCACCGCCCTGCTGGCCTTTACGGCGACCTCCTCCAGCTCGGGGTCTATCTTCACGGGCTCGGCCCTCCCGCCGCGGGCCGTGTTGGTCCTCCAGTCGCCGGGGCTTATGCGGTATATGGCCGCTACCGCCCTGTCCCCCACCACTGTGACGCGGATGTCGCGGCTCGGCTTGTTTATGTACTCCTGGACGAGGTAGATGTGCATGTCGCTCTCCATGGCCTGTCTGTGGGCAATAAGGGTCTCCAGATCCTCCGGCGACTTGACAAGGCTGACGAACCTGCCCCAGGAGCCGTCTGTCGGCTTCACGATGACGGGGTACGACAGCTTCTCCGCAACGGCCCTAGCCGCCTCCAGGCCGAAGACTAGGAAGGACCGGGGAGTCGGGACGCCGGCCTCCCTCAGCTTTAGGTAGGTGAGGTACTTGTCGTGGCTCAGCACCAGCGACTGGGCGCTGTTTATCGACAAGCCGCCGTTGGCCTCGTAGGTATATGCCGCCGGTATTACGCGGGACCTCGCCGCCAGCCTTATGACGCCGACGCGGCCGAGGCCGTCCGGGGCGACGAGCTCCTCTGCGTTTACCAGACGGACGGAAGCCCCTAGCTCCCTAAGTGCGTTTAAGAGGAGCCTCTCGTCAAGCCTGGCGACGTCGTAGACGAAGTCGATTTCCCCATCGCCACACGGAACTGCCCTCTTTATAAATTTAATTCCTAATACCTAAATACTGCCCACAGCCTTTATATATACGGCACGTGATCACCACATGAAGACAGGTCTTATCCTAGTCCTCAGCTTTCTGGCGCTGGCCCTAGGCGGCCTCTTCCTCATCTCCGCACTCAGCAACCCGTCGCTAGACGCGTGGATACTGGCCAGGGACCTCGGCCTCTCGTTGGCGGCTGTCTCCACCGGCGTGGCTGCGCCCCTCCTCCACAAGAAGTTCACCAGCGACGAGGGGGAGGAGGCGGCGGCGAATAATTAAATACCTCCACTTTTCCCCTTTTATGAACACAAAGCCGTTGGTATACGCTCTCAGCGCCGTCGCGGTCGTGCTGGGCCTCCTCTTCCTCATAAGCACCCTCTCCGCCCCCTCCCTAGACCCGGTCATATTTGCGAGGGACCTGGTAACCTCGGTGCTCGCCATCGCCCTAGGAATCCTCGCCCCGATCCTTATCAGGAGGTTCACCAGCGAATAGTTTCGGGGAACCCGCCGCATTTCAGCGGTAATATATTAATAACACCGCCTTCAGTAACCCTATGAGATTTAAGGACTTCCTAAACAGCCTCGACGACCCCCTCAAGTTTTACCTCCAGTACAGCCTAAAGAAGCTGGGTCTCACCCTTGACGACGTCGAAGAGGAAGAGGCGCTGGAGGTAGTGGCCGAGGCCGCCGGCCCCCACATCGCCGAGGTCCTCTACGAGATGTACCTAGAGGTTAAACAGGGCAAGAAGAGGCTCGTGGCATTAAGTGCTTAGCCAATTAACCCCAGAAGCCTTCGCCCCGCTGGAGGCAGTTTTTAAGAGGGGCAGATTTAAAGAGGAGTTCAACGTAGAGGTCAAGCTGGGTAGCGCCCACCTCTGCCACATAAAGGTGTTCACCGGGAGGCCCCCCTTCTACAGGCCCTGGGCCGAGGTCTTCAACCTGAGCACCAGCTTTGTGGGGAGCCCTTGGGAGGAGCACATATACTGCGTCTTGCACCGCTTCATGGAGTCCGGCGACACGCTGTATGTGGAGTATGTGGACGACCCAGACACCTTAGCCGCCCTCCGCCGCGGCGTCCCGCCCCACGAGACCAGACTCGGCAGTTTACTCAGGCGGTGCGGCTTCCGCGTAGTTAAGGACTGGTACTTCCCAGAGGGCTGGCTAGAAGGCGGAATGAAACTACAAGCGGAAAAGGTGTAGACTCGGCCGCGGGCGGGCCTTTCATCCTGCCGCAGCCACGGCCGTCGAGCCCGATATATACACCTCCCGCATTTATAAAAATTCCTCAGCCGCGACATCGCTGGATCTAAGCGGTGCTACGGTCATACCCCATCGCCGCGGCTGCGCCAAAGATAGGGGCCGGCTTAAAAACTGGGCGTCTTCCTGTTGCAACTAGGCAACTAGGGCTATCTCTCTGAGGAGCGCCGCTAGGTGCGGCGCCTTGGCGCTGAGCTTGACCACTGCTGTGGACACGTCCTCCTGTGGGTCCACCCCATATCTCCTAAGCCAGTGGGCGTGGAGGCCCAAGATTTGGATCACAGCCGCCATGTGTGTAGTGTACATTCAGTTTAAAAAATGCTCCGTAGCGCCGTGTGGAACCTTTTCAGTGCCCGCCTCAGGCCGGCCGTGGAGAAACAGGTAGAAGAGCCGTTCTATCGACAAAACCACATGCGTGGCGCATAACGCGTAGGAGCTGAGGGCCGAAGTGGAGAAGCTCTCCGTAGTCGCCCCAAGGCCGTCGGGTACCATCTGGCGCAGAGCCACGTGGTCCAGTGGCTCAGCTACATCGGGGAGGAGAGGCCGGCGCGGAGGCTGAGGGGATCGGAGAGCCTTATACGGCGGTGTAGATAGTCGCAACGTATCTGAGAGGCGGGCCGGCAGGGAGATCCGCACCGCCGAAGAGGACTCAGCGGCGTAGGAGGAGATGACGGTCGCGAAGTTTATAAGCACCTGCGGCGCACAGTTAGTGCCCAGCGATTTCGAGCTCTTGCGGGCGTACGTAGAGGCGAGGAACATAGCCTACGCCAACCTCACCCTCCTCAGAAAAACCGCACAAGCGATCCAGCGGGGCGCGAGACGCAGGGAGCTGGGCCCCGACGAGAGGAGGACGGCGGATCTCCTGTGGCATCTCGGCCTCGCCGTGGCGTCTATAGAAGGGGGAGAGGTAACATATAGGCCCACCCCACAGCTCGCGCGGGTGGCGCAGGGAGATGCAACACTCCTCGCGGTTAGGCTGGCCCGGTGGACCCCCATGCGGTTGCTTCTGCGCTTCTTCGCCGAGAGGGGCGGCGAGGCGGCTGTGGATGAGGTGGAGGCGGGGCTCGGCGGCAGGATGGAGGAGACGACCGGCAGGTTTCTCCCGGCACTGAGGCTGGCGAACCCCAGACTCAGGGGGCCGGTGAAGAAGCCGTACAATAGACACGTCTTAGAGGCCGTCCTCCTGCGACTCGGCTCGGAGGTGGGGCTTCTAAAGGGCGATAGGAAAACCGTAGTGTTGACGGAGCTGGCAGAGGAGCTCTTGGAGGAGGAGCTTGTGGAAGTCGTAAGGACGGGGCCCAACAGCCCGGTAATTCTGGCAGCTGTGGCTGCCGCAACGGCCTCCGGCGGCGCTGTCTACATCGTTTCGCCCTGGATAGACAGGGATATAGCCGAGGCGCTGGTGAAGTTGCTGAAGGGGCGTGTGGTGGTGGTATCTAGGCCACCGCGGAATGAAAACCACAGAGAGGCCTTAAGGACGTTTGCGCAACATGGAGAGATTCTGTGCTACGGCAAGTTGCATACGAAGGCTGTGGCCGGGGCCGCTGCGGTCGTCACCAGCGCGAATCTGGTCGGGACAAGCCTCCTGAGGAATATTGAGACCGGCGTCTACTACCGCGAGACCCCTCACGTCCTCAGGCTTCACCTAGAGGAGGTGGCAGCCTCGGGGAAGCCTTGTAGCCTCCTCTAGACCTGCGCCGGACAGACATAATCCCACGTCTTCGGCAGACCTACACCGTGGGCAGGATGCGGAAGTCTTGGAACTCGCCTCTGTACTCCTCCCACTGGACCTCCACAGCCTCTACCCTAGCGCCGGGGGGTCCCACCTTCGCCCACTCTACCACCTTCTCCACGGCATCGCGGGGCCCCTCGAGGACTGCCTCCACCGTTCTTCCGTCTGATCTGTTGCGGACCCACCCCCTCACGCCGTAGTAAGTCGCGACGTCTTTCATAGCACGGCGGAAGAAGACTCCCTGGACCTTCCCCCTGACGAAGAGGTGGGCCCTGACGAGGACCATGGAGGTGGCAACACACTTTTTTATATCAATAACTATTGCCATGCTCCACCTAGTCGACTACGCTCTCTTGAAGCCTTACCTCGCGGTTGAGGAGGTTGTGCAAGGCGCCGAGAGGGCAGAGGCGCTGGGCGTGGCGGCCTACTGCGTAAACCCTGTCTATGTCCCCTACGTAAGGGATGTGTTGAGGCGGGTCAAGCTCTGCGCCGTGGTGGACTTCCCATTCGGCGCCATGCCAACGCCGCTTAGAGCCAAGCTGGTCTCCTGGCTGGCCGATTGGGCCGAGGAGCTGGACGTGGTGGCGCCCATCGGCCTCGTCAAGTCTAGGAGGTGGCCCGAGGTGCGGCGGGATCTAATCAGCGTGGTGGGAGCCTCCGGCGGCAGGGTGTTGAAGGTCATCGTGGAGGAGCCCTACCTCACAGACGAGGAGCGATACAGGCTGTACGACCTCGTGGCGGAGTCGGGAGCGCACTTCATAAAAAGCTCCACAGGCTTCGCCGAGGAGACCTATGCAAAGCAGCTGGGCAACCCCGTGTACTCCACGCCAGAGCGCGCCGCAGCCATCGCCAGATATGTAAGGGAGAAGGGCTACAAGCTGGGCGTCAAGATGGCAGGCGGGATAAGAACAAGGGAACAAGCCCGCGCCATAATAGAGGCGATAGGGTTTGGAGAAGACCCCGCCAAGGTGAGACTCGGCACCTCGACGCCGGAGGCGTTGCTTTGACCGCCCCTATGCTGTCGCAACTAGGCCAACGCTTTTACTCGCCCTCCCCCACAGGGAGGTGGCTTGTTAGGAGCTTCCACAGGGCGAAGGACAACACGCCTAGGGCCACCAAGACGGGTAGCGCGGGGAGGAGCTGGTCTATGAGGTTCTGAGCCTCCAGCTCCCTCCCCTCCCTCCTGAGCCGCGCGGCCTCCTCCGCCCTCCCCAGCACCTCCCGCCGCCACTCCTCCAGTTGCCTCCGCCCCGCCTCGGTCAAGACGCATCGCTCCCCGAAAAAGGTTCGTCTCCTCTCCACCAGCCCCCTCTCCTCCAGAAGCCGAATCACGGCGTAGGCGTCGTGGGGCTCCAGGTCCAGAAGCCGCGCGATTTCCTCAGGCGCCTCCCCAGCCTCGATAGCCTCCAGCACCAGGTAATGCTCGATCTTCACACGACCCGCAACACGCCACCTTAAAAAATATGTGTGTCTAAGGCCGTCTCCTGTTCATCCAAATGACGAATAACGCGGCGAGAATAATCACCACCAACCAAGCCAAGACGTGCCAGAGGGGCACCCCGCCCCCCGCCGACTTGGCTATGGTAACCCACCCAGCCGTCGTGGTGGTCATGGGCTGAGTTGGCGATGTGGCTGTGGTCTGCGTCGGCACCTCGCCGCCTGCCGCCACGTACCACTGGAGGATCAGCGCCCTTAGGCGGTCGGCCAGTTGCGGGTTGTATATCAGGAGGCCTACCTCCCTGTTGCGTTGGATGGAATAGTAGCCGATGTTGATAGAGCCCACGTAGAGGTAGGGCCCCACCACGATGATCTTAGCAACTAAGTCTTGGTCGATTACGGCCTTTATGTCGGCGTCTGTCCTGGCAACCACGGCGAAGTACTTCGGGTACTGAAGGATATACGGCACGAAGCCTGAGTCCATGTAGATCTGCTCCATGGCGATGTAGAGGTCTCCCTTCTGTGCGAGGATCCACTCCAAGCCTTCTTGCGAGTTTACAGGAGACACTAATACGCCGGGGAAGTTGTAACGTGGATATCGTCTATGGAAGTCGTTAAGTATTATCGTCGCCAGCTGGCGCGCCAGCGTCGTGTTTCTGACCACGAGCATGACTCCTTTGTTACGGTGAAACCCGGACCGTGTCGGGTTAATGTTTCCAATAATCACTGTTTCGTTGTCTATTACGTACAGCTTGGTGTGGACATTGGGGAAGTCGTTGTTCCACACCACCTTCACCCCGTTCTGCTCCAGGTAGGCGGCTATATCTCTAGCCTGTTGAGGAACGCCTCCGTAGACTCTCGCCGAGAGGACGACGTAAACCTCAACCCCCCGCCTAGCTACATCTACTAAGGCGTCGGCTAGAGGCCTATAGGTAAAGACGTAGACTTCCATGTAAACTGCCTTCTTCGCGGCCTTGACGTAATCTACGATCTTCGTCGTATTGATAGGCGACACCAACACGCCAGCTACCTCGAGACGAATAGGCGACGCCGCGGATATCAATAACGCCAACATCAACAGACCTAATACGACGCGCATATACGCCCCATGGCTAGCGTTTAAAAAGATTAGATAACTGGCAGAGTTCAGGTAAATCAACAGGCCGTTGAATAGAGCGAAAGAACGGACGGACAGCCGCGCTGAAACGCCGGTTGGCGTGGCGGCTGCCAGGACGCAGGGCGGCGGTTGCCGCGTTTAGTTAAACCTCGTCTTCTATTCCTCCGTTACATGGCTGGGGTTTCCGAAGGCTGAGGAGACGACAGAAGTGGAAATGATGAGATATCATAGAGTAGATTAACCCGTGAGATATGTTTAGTATTAATTCTGTAAATGCGACAATGTTTTTAAAGACTATCTTACGTGAGGAGTATGTGGTGGTTGTTTATGGGGTTGGGCGTTGTAGTTGTTGAGGCTTTAGCTTATTGGTTGATTCAACGTACAAATGTATCTAAGACGTTGACTCTCGCTACCGTCGTCTCGGCTGTGCTCATGTTATTTCCATTGGTGGGCTTGGCTTTGCTTTAGTGTGGGTCCTCGGGTGGTTCTGGGCGGCGGTGGCGTTGGCGGGGTTCTTCTTGTTTCAACACCTCGTAGGGCCTCGTCTTGTGTAAACAGAAGCTACGTAAGGCGCCCTAGGGAGAGTGAAGCTTGGCTTGTTGATTTATTTAGGGGAGGTGAAGCAGGCGGCTGGCTTTAATAAGCCGGTGGAGCTATACGTGGCAAGGGATCCCCTCCCCAACGCCTTTGCCGTCAGTAACGCCTTTAGGAGGGCAGTGGTTGTGAACGAGGGCATGTTATGGCTGGTGAACATCGGCGTTTTGGACAAGTAAGACGTCAAGGCGGTACTTGGCCACGAGCTGGGGCACATTGTCCCATAGAGATAACACATGCGCTAGCAGCCTCTATGACGCCCTACATGACATACGTAGTGGGCCTCGGCGCCTTTCTGGTAGGGTTAGTAGGAATTAAGGTGGCTCTTGAGGAAGATACAAACATAGTGCCTGGTATCGTCTTGACGGTGATTGGCGCCGGTCTGCTGGCGTCGTCGTTTCTCGTAAACGTAGGCGTGTTGGGGTTTTTGCGTATGCGTGAGCACTTAGCCGACCTCTTCTCTGTGAAGGTTACAAGAAGTACGAAAATCGCCGAGGCGCTTATAAAGATGGAACGGCCCTCGAGGCGTTAGGCGTGGAGAGGCGCAAAGCCTCTATTAAGCCAGATGTGGGGAATATGTTGTATATAATCCCCATGGCGTACGGCTGGCTGTCAGGCTTCGTCGGCTACTTCTCTCTAACCAGCCCACTCTCTACACACCCCTCCACGGAGGCCCGTTACTACGTCGTGGAGAGGTACTACCGGCAACTTCTCAGCTAAACCAGGCTTTTTAAACCGGCCTGTTTTTTAGGAGGCGGTACCAGAGTCTGTGTATTGAGACTTGATATCCACGTCGCTGGGCTGTGGCTAGGGCTTCTTGCATCTTTGCCTCCAGCTCCTGGGGGCTGTGGGGGTTGGTGAAGCCAGCCGACTGGGGGGTCCAGTCGTATATAACCACAACTCTCCTGGCGACTCGCTCCATCTCGCTGAGGGCTTGTTCCACCTGGCGTATGTGGTGGAGCGCTGCCACGGACACCGCAGAGTCGCATTCGCCATCTGTCAACGGCAGCGCCTCGGCGGGGGCGTGTACCACTTTGAGAAGGCCTACGTAGAGGAAGTGTCTAAGGGCAGTTTTTAAGTAGGAGACGGCGGAGGGGTCTATGTCTACGGCGCATACTCTGTGGCCGCGGGCGAGGAGCCACCGCGTGGTTGCGCCGTGGCCTGCGCCTATCTCCGCCACGGTTTCGCCGAGGTCTAAGGCGGCCAGATCGGCGAATATCTCGTCATGCATGGAGCTGGGCTAGGGCGTATTTGGCGGCGGCTTCGGCGCTTTCCGCCTTAACGACGGCGAGGAAACCTGTGACGTGTTTAAAGATCACCTCTGGGCCTTGGAGTCTTCTGAAGTCTATGGCGTTGGCGTGTCTGTCGGGGCGCCAGAGGGTGTAGGCGCCGGGATTTCTCCTGTCTTTAACAACAACGAAGGCGGGTTCAGCCGCAGTGATGACGCCCAAATCTTGGAGGGCGTTCCAGAGGGGGCCTGGGGGGATGTGGTCCTCGGCTGCGATGGCGATCACTGGCCCCTTTATCACGGCGTATCTACCTGCGGCCGCAACCTCGGCGGCTCTCTTAGCCTCGGCGTGGTGCATCTCGAGGCCCCTGAGCACGTAGTGCTCTAGCTCTGGTACTGCCATGACGGCGTAGCAGGCGAAGTCTATGCCGAAACCTGTCTCCAACGCCTCCCTGCTCATGGCAACTGAAACGGGGTCCTTCGCGGCTTCCAGCATAAGTCTGAGGGTGTGGAAGGTGCGGGGGAACTTCTGGGCCAGATCGGCGTAGGGGAGCTTCTCTACAAGTTTAAAGGCCTCGGCGAAGGCGGGGAGGTCGGCTTCGAAGTTGGAGTATATGGCGTCGGCGAGGAGGTCTAGGAACTTCGTGTCCTTTACCTTACCTGTCGGCGCCAAGTCGCCGAAGTATTTGGCAACGCCGTTGTTGAGAGAGTTGCCGTAGGGGCCTGCCCATCTCTTGGCTGTGGGGCCGTAGCGGTCGAAGAGGTCGACGTAGTGTATGAGGGTGGCCTGCAAAGGCCTCAGCTTCGCGTCTACCGCCAGCGCCACCTGCATGATGCTAGACGGCTCCTCGGCCGGGTCCCTCACGCCGTGGTGATCCAACACGGCGTATCTGTCCGGCAGTTTGTCGCGGAACGAGTCGCCGACGTCAAACACCACCACGTGTCCCTCCACGCCCAGTACCTCCTCGGCGGCGTTGTAGCGGTAGATAGCTTCAGCGCCGTGTCGGTGGAGGAGGGCGGCGGCTAGGGTGTCGTCCATGTGGGCGACCCCCCCGTGGGTGACCGCGACGTATCTACCCCCTCTGATGATGGCGGCGGCTTTCTGGACGTCGTCTAGCCAAGTCACAAGTTGTTGTTTTAGCCGGCTTATATGGTTTTTAACATTTAAATTTTCGTCTTTTGCAGATATTGTGGTTTCTGTGTCTGTTTTGAACCTGGAGAAGGTGTTTCCTCCCAACGTTTACGCGTTGAGAGACGTCTCTGTGGAGATTAGAGAAGGGGAGTTCCTCGTGGTGCTGGGGCCCTCTGGGTCTGGGAAGACCACGTTTATTAGGTGCATCGCTGGTTTGGAGACGCCGACTAGGGGACGGATCCTCTTCGGCGATGTGCCGGTGGTGGACGTTGAGCAAGGCGTCAATGTGCCCCCTGCCAAGAGGAACGTAGGGATGGTGTTTCAAAACTGGGCCTTGTACCCGCATATGAAGGTGTTTGACAACATCGCGTTTCCGCTTAAGATCAGGAAGTTGCCGAAAGACGAGATTGTGAGGAGGGTTAGGGAGGTGGCTGAGGCGCTTGAGATCGGGCATTTGCTTGACCGGTATCCGCGGCAGCTGTCGGGCGGCCAGCAACAGAGGGTTGCCATAGCGCGGGCTCTCGTGAAGGAGCCGCAGGTGTTGTTGATGGACGAGCCGTTTTCTAACCTCGACGCCCGTCTGAGGGTTTCGGCGCGTGAATTCGTGAAGAGTTTGCAGAGGCGGCTGAAAATCACGACGATTTTGGTGACGCATGACCAGCACGACGCCTATGCCCTTGCTGACCGCATCATGATCATCAACAACGGCATGGTGCAACAAATCGGCACCACAGACGAGATTTTGAACAACCCGGCTAACGTCTTCGTGGCGCAGTTCTTCGGCGATCCGCCGATAAACATAGTGGAGGGCGTCGGCAGGGGAGGCCACGTGGATCTGGGCGACGTCAAGTTGCCCGTGCCGGCGCCTGAGGGCAAACTCCAGGTGGGGATCAGGCCCACCGACATATACATAGCCGATGCGCCCCTCTCGCCGGGCGATATAGAGCTCCCGCGGGGCAGGATAAAGCTGGTGGAGTACCTTGGCTTCACCCCCGTGGCGGTGGTGGCGTGGGAAAAGA
>Ga0209393_1000374_pt1 | contig 22323 bp, 29 predicted proteins | sample SSWtaG_2_FD_184117 | JGI IMG/M metagenome (GOLD analysis project Ga0209393, IMG submission 184117) | Hot spring microbial communities from Sandy's Spring West, USA to study Microbial Dark Matter (Phase II) - SSWsed_130316 (SPAdes)... | ecosystem: Environmental > Aquatic > Thermal springs > Hot...
TACATATGTATTATTATGTCTTTCTAGCAATACTATAACATGTAAAAATTGCAGTTCAAGTTTAGTCAAGTTTAGTTGACAGATAATCGGGTAAAGAGTATCATAGAATTATTTACGAAAATCGTAATGGGATTCAACTCTCTATAGAGACCTTTCCGCCGAACTTTCATATACACACTTACACATATGAACGGTAGCAAAACGCTACACACCACTAAAAATTGAATATTTATTACAAGTCATGCATTCTTTATCTATAATTATTAGAATTTCATGCCCTCAAATATTCAAAGAAATAGCGCATTATCAATTTGGTACCATATTTAGGTCAATTTAACAGTCGATTTCAAAATATTTATATATTCTTTTACTATTATTAATAGTAATGTCCAGGCAAGTCTCATTCCACATCCAGGATCCGACAGTATGGGAGCAATTCAAAGAGTTCGTAAGACTGAAGTGGGGCAAGTTACATACTGTACTATCTATAGAGGTAGAGGCAGCCATAAAGGAATACATGGAGAGGCATCTCCCAGAACTAGAAGGTACATTAGTAAGGCAAAGAAGGATTAGGTACATAGAACCTGCTACACGTACCCCCTTGACATCAAAAGAACCCTCAATCCTTGAATCAACATTCCCAAGGCATTCAACGATTGGTAAACTGATTACCATAGTCAAGAATATCAACCCAAATATAAGGAATATCTCAGACCCTGAGATAGACGCTCTGATAACAGTAGTCGCTGGAGGGAGTAAGACGACTATTGAGGGGTATAAGCGAATGTTAAAGTCGTTTGGGGTACTGATACCAAAAAACAATACTAGTAAACATGGTGCGACTAGCTACATAGTAGACCATAACGCAATCTCTGAGATCCTAGATGGTACAGCCATCTTCCGTCTACGCAATGCATACATTGCATATGAAGAAGAGCTTAATAGCAATCAAGATACTACATTAGATGCCAGTCCTGAGCAACATACCGTAGAGGCAACTACTCCTGATACCGATACCGATACCGATACTCTTGCTAATAATCAATAAGAACAGAGGCAGAAGTCCAGAAGCGGACCCTAAAACTCAACCTATTATTTCTTTGAATTTACGCCATAGCTCTCTGAACTCTGCCTCTGTTACGGCATCGTCTTCCAATGCCGCATCTAAAGTTATCATGAACTCTTTTATAGCCTTAACTTTTGCCTTGAACCTGTACCATGCCCTCCATGCAACAAATAAAGTCGATGCAACAGATACTATAACTCCTAAGGCAGTAGCCAATACGGTATGATCAACCATACCTTATTTACATTCTCTATCAAAAAATAAAGGTATTGTTTATCTTACCTATGAACGCCTTAGAATCAAGGATACTAGCCCTTCAGTACAGTGAGTCTCAAAGAGGCTATAGTCAGAACCATCAGATCGTAAAGGACTTATTCCAATCTATGTCTGATCATAAGGTCTATCCTCTCAGCCGTTAATACCAATGCCTTCTCCACACTCTCAAGCCTATCACCCAACGCATTGATCACATCAACAAGTTTATCTATGCTCCTACATATCTGGGTATTATTCTCTGCTATCACGCATAGGCTCAGTAGTATCAGCTCCTCACTCTTCATATCCTTTGTTGATATACTAGATATTATCTTGTTATATACAGTAGGGGCAATAGCCCTTATCATATATAGTAAAGCATCTTCTACCATCCACTCTTATAAATAATTAACAAGTTATAAACGTATGCAAGAATAGTTCTAAGACATCCCTTCTCCTTTTAAGAAAAATTCTAAGTAAGAATAATATATTTGGGGTAAAACAATTGGCTCATTGGCAATTAGATCACAAAGAAAGGTTACCAACTATCAGCGGGGGCATAAAGTAGAACTTAGTGCCAAGAAGAGGTTAGAAAAAGATCCTATGGTTATAGTCATAAGATCAAGTCGAAGCCTCACATTAGCAGACCTGATAGCAATCTTCCCCGATAAGGCAGAGATATGGTTAATACAGTGCAAGAAGGAGCAGATACCAAATAACCCAATAAAGTACTTCAATAGATTCAGGGAGTTCAAGAGTCTCGATGGTACATACACATTAAAGACCTTCCTATACGCAAAGAAAAATGGCAGGTACCAGTTCATCAAACTCTAAATTCTCCCTTATTTTATTCAGTACTGTGAAGCCTTCGCTGCCATCCTCCTGGCTAATGTCTCAAGCTTTATCTGTCGCATGAACATACCAACGATCTCCTCTATCTTCTGTCTCTTCTCTTCATCAGTCATCTCAGGATACCTGTTCTCTACAAGAACAGTAACTATCTCTTTGAGATCAGCCCTTAACTGCTCTTCAGTTATCTTACCTGTGCTGAATATGTTGTAAAGAAAGTTGATTGTATTGGCTATCTCCAGTTTAGTTCTTACGTCAGTCATATCAGCAAGCATCTCATTCACAAGTGCAAGTATTGGCATATCACTCGAACACCTTGATTGTATTACCACAATGCGGGCATTTAACTCCTTCGATGATATCCACTATTGCCTTCATGATAATATCCTCCTTCTTCACACCAGTCTTACCCTCAAATTCATTCAGCTTTTCCCATAGCTTTGCGGGAACCAGGAGGTCTACCCCTCTTACGCCCAACCTTCCTTACACCAACATCCATTATGTCAGTCTCACTTTTATCAGTTTTCAAGGCATCATCTATTGCTTCATCTTCTTCTATCTCCTTCTTTGCATCTTCCACCAGTCTACTTATCTTGGGGTCCACGACCACACCTTCATAGTTCCCAAAATAGTACTCAGCACTGGCAAGTACTTCCATGATATCAGGATTCTGCCGCAACTCCTCTGGTAGTGCGTTGATATCTAGAGCATCATTAACTGTATCGTCTGCAGTACTGCTCTGATCAGCCTCCAGATCTGGTATATCATTGGACTCCATGAGCTTCGTAATCTCAGTCGTAACCTCACCGATTCCTTTGCCAGTTGTCTCAATCAGTGATTTAATCTTCGCCAGACCAGGATCATGACCATGATCATCCTTCTTGGTCAGAGCCTCAATCTCACTCATCTTGTTGACGCTTGTTGTATCTAACTCCCTCGATGCAACAAGAACACCACTCAACCATGACTCATCGATTTTGGTATGGATCTCCCATGGCTTTCTGGGTGTATAGGGTTCTATGGTTGCTGGTCTATTGGTCTTCAACTTGTGTATAATTATACGCATTATATGCCTCTGCGAACTCCATATCTCATCAAGTATCTTCGGATCTGCTTTGTATGACCTGATAAAGTAATCCCTTATAGGTTCGATCAGTCTATCCCAGAGGTACTCTGGATACTTGAATGTATGCCTCCATACGGTTCTACTGTATGAGTAATAGAGACCTCTCTCATAACCAACTATGGCATGCCTATTCAGGACATCACGTATTATAGGATTCAGTGCTCTCTGTACAAAGAACCACTTCTTCATTCGTTTTATAGCGATTGGATACACATCATACATTCGCATAGCAATGACAGTGGGATTCATCTTGATTCTCCATTTCTCTTCTGTATACTCATCCATGAGACATCACACTTACTAATGTTGTCGTACATTATAAGTATTCATGATATAAATTTTATCAAACTTATTATAAGAATTATAAACTTTCCTTAGAAAATTTCAAAAATTTTTTTGATGTTTTAGCCGACGTACTGATGAACATATACCGTAGACACTCTTCAGATCTTTACAAAAATTTCTACAAGAAGCCAGTTATATCATTAAATTATTGTAGTCTTATATCTAACTCTTCCTTATCAATATATTGAGGGATAAAGGATGCCACTATTCAGGTCTGGAATAGATATGTTCCAGAAGTACCAGGCAAAGTATAACCCTACTATAATAGCCACAAGGTTCGAGAATGTCCAGAGTGTTGCACTGGCTAGGGCACAGGCAGGTCTTAATGCAACAGACACAATCAGGCAGATGATCATAGACTACCTTGATGAGCAAGGCATAACTGGAGGTCTAAGGGCTACATACCTTGCATTCGCACTCTCTCTATGGAGGCATGTTAGTAGGCAGGGAGGCGCAGCCTCAACAAAGATAGCCGATGGGCTCAAGGCATACTTCCAGACAGCATATGATCTTGATCCAGTAAAGTTGACTGATATAGCAAATGCAGTCATAGTAGCTACTGGTGCTGGTGGCGGTGGCGGTGGATCATAATAGTATTCTAGCCAATTGATAGATAACGCTGATGACAGTGAAGAAATTTTATAGACTGTAATCTAAACGATCTATTTTTTGCATTTCTTATATGTAAGGTATATAACTACGGCATCGATATATACTAATGATATGGTAGGGGAAGAACCCACAAAGAAGTCTAAATCAAGGACTGGAGGTATTACAGAAGGGAATGGGGTTGGTAACACTTTTAACATGCAGAATATCCAGATACCAGTAGAGGCAAGGGATGAACTTACAGCATTGCTTCAGGAGTTATTACTTAAGACTCATGAGCTAAGCTTTGAGTACTCAACACTTGATTATGAGCACTTAACCAATTGTCCACTTGCAGCTAAGGCTCAGGAGTTATTCAAGGTTGTCAAGAGGCTCAATGAGATAGTAAGGAGAACAGTACCTGTAACACCTCCAAACTATACGAGGTAATATGACCGATCCAGGGTTACAGCTCACACCTCTTTTTTTAGAGGTAGATGGGGTTACCGTGGAGCTCCTGGAGGTATCAAGACAGAGTATCACTGAGACAGACGTGTGGTATATAGTATCAGTCAAGATACACTACAAGGGTATAACAAGCAGAACCTTCCCATTATTCGTTAAAGATACAAGGGATATGGTCAACAAGCTTAAGGTTGAGATAACAAAAGTCAAGTTCATAGAGTATGTATATGGATTAACAGAGGTGAAGAGGCTGATAACATGAGCGATGGTAGCGAAGAGACAAGACATTATGATACTCATGATAATAGCATCGATGCTACTTTAGATATCAGCATAGAGGATATACAGTATATCAGTAGAGTATTAACAGATGCCCTGATCAACAGACAGCAGGGGGTAGAGTCAGAGAACGATGGAATCAGAAGACACGACCATCAACAGAGTCCTCAGCAGGATCGCTCGATATATGAGTATTACAGGGTATTCTACATAACAGAGGAGGAGATATCTAAACAGGTAGACCTTGATCTTCTGGCTTCTGCTGTCCATGGTATAGTAGATCCCCTGGGGCAGCTTGCTGCATTCATCACAAGTGTTATCAATGCAGCAGTATCCAGTATAAACACATTCATAAGTAATGCCGTAAGTGGAATCAGAACTCTGATATCGACAATCAGTACTACCGTAGACTCTGCCATAAATACAGTACGCAATGCTATATTATCATCACTCTCATCAGCAGTAAATACCTTATCATCACTTATATCATCAGCAATAAGCACCTTATCCTCACTTATATCATCGATAACCTCCACTATATCCTCACTTATCTCATCAGCAGTAAGTACACTATCTTCACTTATCTCATCAGCAGTATCAAGTATATCATCAGCCCTCTCCAGAGCAGTATCACAGATAACCTCAACCATATCATCCATAGTATCACAGATAACCTCAACCATATCCTCACTTATCTCATCAGCAGTAAGTACCTTATCATCACTACTCTCATCAGCGATAAGCACACTATCCTCACTTATCTCATCAGCGATAAGTACCTTATCATCACTACTCTCATCAGCAGTAAATACCTTATCATCACTTATCTCATCAGCAGTAAGTACATTATCCTCACTTATATCATCAGCAATACAGACAATAGTCTCTACGGTAACATCACTGGTATCAACAATCACTAATGTAATCTCATCAGCCATATCATCAGTAATAAGCACACTATCCTCGCTTATCTCATCAGCCATATCATCTCTGGTGAATGCAATAAGCAGCTTTGCAAGTACCATCATAACAAGTATAACAAATATCTTCCAGCAGATCTGGAATGTACTCTCTCAGATAGGCAATATAATCTGGAATGCCCTGGTACAGTTCGGCAATGTGATATACAACATATTACAGACTATATGGAATCAGATAGTAGGCTTCTTCCAGCCTATCTTCAACCAGCTGTATCAGAGTATAACCACATTCATGACAGAGTTCATACCCAATGCATTAAGAGGTTTGAAGGAGTTCATTCATGAGTTATGGTCTGCAGTAGTAAACGGGCTTGGTTATGCTGGGGCACAGATCGTCAGCCTATTCAATTATGTAGTCTCCGCATTTGCTGATATGGCTCAGAAGGTAGGTGCTGGGTTCGGGCAGATAACGCTTACACTTACTGGATTCAGTAATGCAGTGATGAATGCTGGTTCGCTCATACGAGCTGGACTGAATGATATTATCAGTGCACTACAGTCGATAGGCAATTTCCTCAAGCCACTATTTGACTTTGGGGCATGGTTCAAGGAGCATTTCCTTGACAAGGTTGCAGAGTGGTTCGATGAGTACATTATACGTGGCAATGCATTGAGAGTAATAATAAATGCTGGTCAGATTATACTGAGAGGATTCACATCAATGATCACAAGTATGGGCAAGGCATTATGGGATATGTTATCCACGCTTGGCGGTTCATTCATAAACATAATCAGCTTGGGGGTAAGGGGTCTACTTGATTTTGGTCAGACAGTAGCCTCCAAAGTAAGTGGTATATTCCTAACTCCTGTCATGGATATGATAAAGTCTGTATTCACTGGTCTTAGTACCCATGTTAAAGATATGGTGCCCAGGATAGCAGCTGGGCAGACCCAGGGTGAGATACTTGAGGCTATGGGCTTATTCGGCTTACTTGTCAGTACACAGTTCACATTCAGAATGGTTGCTCAAGCGTTGTTATGGCTGGGAGAGATGACAGCAGACTGGAGTCTTGCACCAGCGGTTACCCTTAGCTTCCTTGTAGGCTCAAAGACAGTCCAGGTATCTATACCACTCAAGTTCGGTAATGTTGTGAAGCATATGGCAAGCGAGTTCAAGTCATACTCAGATGAGCTTATGAGGGGATTCTTCTATGGTCTTGCCATTTGGGTTACGCAACCAATAGTTAGAGCCATAAACAGTATCTTCAGGAACTCCATACCTATAGAATTACCAGGTATTGATATCCTCAGAGAATTCATAAGGAGGTCAATGCCACATGCAAGGTTCAAGGAAGTACTTGAGAAGGCAAGATACTTCATGTCTCTACAGGGATACTCAGATTATGTCATAAACCTTTTCATGGAATCAGGAGATACTTACAACCTGACTATATCAGATAGGTTCAATGCAAAGAGAATAATACCATTATCGATGATCTATGCATTACCAGAAGCTACAGATATAGCAAGAATGGCTATAAGGGATGTCTTTGGCATGGGTAGGGAGGGTATAGATACATTCCTCAAGGTATATCATGCAAGGGGCATGCACCCAGATATAGGCATACTCTTCTACTTACTCCATTACAAGTATCCACCCCCAGAGAGGCTATGGCAGTTCATAACAAGGGGTATATCTGGTGTCCTATGGGCTAGAATAACACCCGATATATTGGATGCGATAAGGGGAGAGGCTGAGAGACTGAACGCACCGTTACCAACATCAGCGGTTGAGTGGAACTTCAGGGCAAGAGAATTACTTGCTGCACTTCAGATATACATGACATGGCAGGATCATGCAAGGTTCACATGGATAAGCAAGGATCTGTTAGGCTGGGATAAGAACTTCACATCCGATAACCAGATAATGATAGATACACTTGCAGATATACCAACAAAGATAGATCAGAGATGGATGCTAAGATGGGGACTGTATGAGCATCTTAGCACAAGAGGGGTTAATGTAAACTCACCCATCAGGGACTTTGCTGTAAAGATTCTTGATGACAGACCAGTAACTGAGATCAAGCTAGATATCCAGAATTTCGCAAGGACTATACAGGCTACAGGATTACATCCAGATTGGGTACCAGTGGTTGCTGTTGCTGAGACGATGAATGCCCTAACAGAAGAGAGGACATTGTTAAGGACTGGGTTCATAAACCTCTTCAAGGAAGGATTCTACGACATCCCAGCATTGGAGAAGCTACTCAGCGGGTTCGTAAAGGCTGCATTCAACGTATCATACTTTGATATGGAGACCATGCAATGGAGGACTGGGTGGGTTAATCTACCAGTGATGTTCTTACCTCCAGAGAGGAGACTCTTACAGTTAAGAGCCCTAATGGACAGGAGCTTGGATATACTCAGGGAGATACAGAGGGATATAAGCACTGGGTATCAGGAGTTCATAATTGAGAGTTATGATGAGTATAAGAAGAGGTTAAGTGCAGTCATAGATAACATAAATAAGTTCTATGCCTCTGATTACAAGGCAATAACTGGTGTTGATCTACCACCAGAGTTAAAGTTAAAGTTCGTTGAAGATTACTATAGACCATATATCGATGCTTTAGGGATATGGCGTGATGTATTCACCATAAGGAGGGCAAGGGCATGGGCAATGAGGTGGATAGGCTGGGTCTTCTACAGAGTAGCCATAGGTGCTGTAACCGCAAATGATGTGGCTGAACTGCTCCACTTCATAAGCACTAAAGCAAAGCTGACCAACTATGAGACTGAGTTTATACAGCAGATACTTGAGAAGATGTATGCGATGGCAGCATCTGAGTACATGCCTACCCCATCTACCATGGCAACACTGAGCGAGTACATAACATTGGACAAGGAGCTGTTGAGAAAGACACTGATAGAACGCAGGGTTCCAGAACCATGGCTGAGCCTATGGTTACGATACATAGAGGTAAGACCAATAAAAGCAGACGCAAGAGCGTTGTTATCTGCACATATAAGGGCATTCAGATTAGGAGTAATCCCTAAAGAGATGGTGCAGGCATTCATCAATGAGCTTGGGGCATATGGGTTTACACAGAAGGAGGTTGAGTTCATAACAAGGACTATGGATCTGGAGGAGTCTATACTTGAGTACAGGACAAACAGGCAGGAGTACATACCATCACCATTGACATTGGCAAGTATAGCAGAATACTTGCCTGAGGCAAGACACTTCTACGATGATGTAGTCAAGGCAAAGAGAATACCGCCTACATGGCAGGAATTCTGGGCAAAGTACATCGACATAAGACCGATGGTGGATGATATAAAGAAGTATCTTGCAAGGGCTGAGACACTGTATGCTAGATTCATGGTCAGGCGTGAGGAGTTCATCAGAGTCTTGCAGGAGGTCAGGAGCTATCTTGGCTTCACAGACAATGAGGAGAGGTTCTTATTGAAGACGATTGACCTTGAGAGGATAAAGACCATATGGATGGAGTTGATGGGTACGGTTGAGAAGCTTGTAGCGTTGAGCGAGTATTCACCAAAGGCTGCAGAGTATGCTATAGCCAGAGTGGAGGCAATGATAGATGCATTACCTATACCAGCACCTGATAGGGCTGAACTCAAGGCTATGTGGACTGAGTACATCAAGAATAGACCAGTCAAAGCAGAGGCAAAGACATACATCACACAGTTGATCAATCTATACGTAGATGGTCTGATCACAGAACAGGCATTTAAGAGAGAGTTAAGGGAGATGCAGCAGTGGGGCTTCAGTGATAATGAGCTTATGTTCTATGAGGCTCAGGCAGCCTTAAGAAAGTTGAGGAAGATGCGTATACCTGTAGGTGAGTGATCTTGGGGGTGATGAGATAGATGGTCTCCTGGTTCGATATAGCCAAAGGGATGGGTTATGGTAGAGCAACAGAACCGTTCAGAAAGAAGAACAGATGTCCATACTGTGAGTTTAAGATAAAAGAGAAGGCAAAGAGATGCCCTAACTGTCGCCTACCATTAAGGAGATGTAGCATATGCAACAATGTGAATCCAGAACTAGATGCGGAAACCAATATATGCCCAAGATGTTTCGATCTAATAACAGAGGCATGATAACAGAGAGGTAGAGTAAGGATGACATGGATAGGCTTGAACTACAAAGGGGTGGAGTAAGAGGAAGCGTATGGAGGTTCGTATCATGGCTTCCTCTTCCATAGCCCGTTACCCCTGAAGAATGGAATCTTATCGTAGACGCATTTGATGCACTACATGGGCGTATCAAGGGAGGTATAGCAGAGTTCACTGGTGATGGTTCTACAAAGATGTTCATCATAACACATGGATTTGGAGTCGATCCCCTAGTAGTAATGGTAGGTAAGGCTATAGACAATCTACCAGACATAGATTACTGGACTGCGAATACCATGGACGTAGAGGTGTGGTTCAAGGACCCGCCAGCAGATGGTACCACCATAAAATTATGGTGGTTAGTGATAAGACCCGTCCCATAACAACCTTTAATTAAATGTACATGAGACTATTTTTTATTGGGGGTCTGAGAGATGATAACAGAGGATCTTATCACAAATAAGTCCTGTCCATTATGTGCCAATTCATCTCTCATGGTAGACAGTATTAACGGTGAGATAGTGTGTACAAGGTGCGGGTGCATCGTCAAGGAGCGAGCAGAGTCATTCGATGTAGAGCACATTTCACGGGATCGTGAAGATTACCTGAAGAATACCAGGGCATCAAAAACTTCGCCTCTGGAGAGTAAATATGGTGTCTCTGCTACTCGGATCGGGACAAGTAACACAGACTATGCGGGGCGGGTTCTGGATACGCAGAGCCAGGATACTGTAATGAGGCTAAGGAAGCTTGAGACCAAAATACTTGTCAGGGCTCTCAATAAAAAGAGCCTAAGATTTATTCACACCGAACTGAATAAGGTTAAGGATAAACTCTCACTGAACGATCAGATCATTGAAGATGCATTGAGGTTATACCTGAAGTGTGTAGAGCGGAATTTAGACATTGGTAGACACAGATTACCTTTACTCGCAGCTGCTATTTACCTGGCATGCAAGATCTCAGGGGTAGTCAGATCAATCAGTGAGATATCATCAGCCTTGAACATTAAGGAGCGATTTGTCTTTAGGTATTACCTGCTACTCACTACGAATATGAATATACAGGCGCCTCTTACAGATATATTTACAGATATATCAAAATGGGTGGTAAGGATAGCAAACAAGATGGGATTGGATGAGGTAACAAAGAGACTGGCTCTACATTTCTTAGAACTCCTGAAGAAGAAGAACTTTATGACCAGCAGAAAACCGATAAGCGTGGCGGCAGCTCTGATCTATCTTGCATGTTATATATCCGACAAGCCTATAGTCCAGGCTGATGTTGCAGAGATAGCAGATATATCAATTATTACGTTAAGGTGCTCCTACATCGATATAAAGGAGACATTGGGTCTGTGGAATCTCCCATAGACAATAACATACATCATTTATTTGTACCTGTTCGGTTAATACCCATCGTATAGCCTCTTCCTGTTGATCTCATTCTTCCTCTTATACTCCTCATGGACAGTGTCTGCATCCATCCCCATTACTATCATTGCATGGATGAGGAAGTGCATTATATCTATCAGTTCCTCCCTAGCCTTTGCCACATCCAACTCTTTCTTACTGATCTTCCACCACTTCCAGTTTGTTAGGTTCTGTAGTTCACATACCTCCTGTATCATAGCAGTACATAGCATGTTCAGCATCTCTTCCCTTGTATACTCTCCATTAAAGACCCCTCTCTTAGATGCAAGCATATCTATATACTCCTTCTGCATCTTCATTATGCTCTCAAGTCTATCCATAACATCAACTCATACTCATGTCAGGAATATTAGTGCATCACTGCATCATGCAGGATCATACTATAATCGTCTCTACAATCTTACTCCTGAGTATCCTCTTACACTCTTCAAGACTCGGCTTCTCAATAACATACCAGTGATCCTCTACTGCTCTAGTATACCCTAGATGCTCAAGCATATCAAGTATATGCTTAAGGACTACCTTAACGAACTTACTCTCAAACCTGTATGCTCTGAATAGATATAGCTCTCTATACAACCATAGCTTCATCTGTTCCCTTGTGAACCTATCATAGCGTTGCAAAAAGGTGTAAAGTCTTAATGCCTGCTCCTCCTTCCATGGATGTAAAGGATATACATAGTACAGCCTACCAGTTAAGTGTATAGTATCCTTTACTCTTACGGTATCTGTAAAGAACCTTTCCCATACATCAGAGAGCATGAAGAAATTGTATGTTATGCTCATGTTCTTGTAGATTCGTATATGATAATCAGGAAGTTCTCCCTAATATCTACAATAACAGCATGCACAGTACTAGATTCGATCTCACGAAATATCTCATTAAGAGTCCTCTCTAAGTATGATGCCCTGTCCTCACCTGCTTCATCAGCATTCATGTATATATCATTCAGATCCATGACCTTAGCCATGATCATATCTCTATCACCTCAGTACTGAAGTACACCACTATACCTATATTACCGTCATCTGTAATCGCTGACTGCTGTATAGTTATCCCTTCATTTGGGGCTATGACTATAGCACTTACTGGTTTGAAGTATACGAAGGTATTACCACCGTCGTTGCTGTTATGTATTGTTAGCAGTACGATTGGGGCTTCCTTCAGTGTTACAGTTGCATTATACCTTGCTAATACTGTATCAGGGATCGCTGGGCTTCTATTATCAAGCCTAGTTATTGGTAGATCAGTACCATCACTAATACTGCTTATCCGTTGAACTATGAACTGTATATTCCTCGTAGTCCTCACCCTATCGTAGTGTGCCTCCAGTATTATTGCATGTATCCTTAGATACATACTTGATCCATTCCATATACTCATATGGTGCATGTTCCCTGTCAATGGACTGGTAACAAGGGTGGCAGCATAGAACGGATTAACAACCTCTATATTCTTGGTAACATATATAGACTCATACACATCCATATCTGTTCTATGTAATGCCCTTGTCTTCTTACCAGTGCCATCTGGAGGCAGTCTAATGAAGCTCTCGCTACTCATATCATATCATCCCTCATACTATCCATACCTCATCTGTATAAAGTAGCGTATATACAGATTATCTCCTCCATCCCAGTTGACAGGTATCCTTGAGAATGCCTTCCTTGCAAGCATTATCCCACCCATGTCTGCATTGAATATCCCAGTCTCGGTTATCTCATGTGAACCACTTAAGCCATCCTCACTTGAGAATACATTCTCAAGCAGTACTGTATCATCTGTTATATCTGTAGTCATCTGTAGGGTATTAGCAGGCTTACGTATGATCTCATTCTCTAATGCAGTCTGCTCAGGGCTTTCACTTGTAGTACCAGTACCTATAGCAATATACCCAAATCTATTCTCGGTAAAACCATGGAATATTAGCCTAAGCATAGCAGCTAATCCAACATTAGTTACGACATCCTCCAAATTGTAGTTGTAATGGTATTTACGATACATAACACCATTATCTCCTTTATGACCATCATCCCCAATTAACACCTTGATCCTCCCATCCTTATCTTTCAGTATTACTTCTACCCATCCATTAATCTGTAAGACCTCCTTAAGCATTGACATTAGCAACCTTTATCTATCTATTAATCTTTTAATACCATTGATTGAGGCATCCATTAGTAAATGCATACGATAACTTCCTGAAGAAGTTAAAGTACCATGAGAAGACATTATCAGAGGATGCCATATACATTAACTGGCTACACACACTCAACGGAGCACCAATCTTCTCCAGGTCGCTATGGCTTGAGCTGTATCCATTCGATCTATCACAACTGGGTTTGGGTTTACTATACGATCTACTTCCTATAGACTTTGATCCATTCTCGTTCATATTTGAGTTTGAGATACCTACACCAGAGGAGTTCATGCAGGGCATACTCATAAAATTCAAGAGAATAGAGTTAGACGAACTCTTCTCAGAGCTTGGCAATATTGAGGAGTACATTCACAAGATGATAAAGGAGGAGCATGAGGAGGTTCTACTGACCAAACTTGATAAAGGATATTATGATAGGACAAATTATACAGAGAGCTACTACGATCCATTCTTACCAAGGGAGTATGTCAAGAGTACAGCCTATAGGCTGAGGCTTGAGCGTAAACCAGGCATAAGCTGGACTAGTGCAATGGACACAACAGGCAAGGTCATAGATATAGTTGAGGCTACAAACGATCATCTCTACAATAGACTTATGCTCCATTATGCTGCCATGGATAATGCATTCATCCTTGGGTTAGCAGTACTTGGTAGGAGCAGATTAACGGATATGAGCGATGGATATGCTCTGATACCATACATAGACTCAAAGGGCAGGAGCATGAACGTTAAGGTAAGGACACTAGACCATATACAGTTGGGGTTCATACTTGGGCTAATACCATTGGGCTATGGGTTACTCATGCCACATGAAAGTATATACAGACAACCAGAGGGCAAGAAGAACCCACCCATCCTAGACATATCAAGGATGAGGATTGATAGTATGAAGAGGAATCTCCTGTACACATCATTGGCATATGCTAACTATAACAGACCAGAAGAGAGTATAGATGTACATAAGAGCGACAGAACTACACAGTATGATAATCTGCAGTCATTGAGAAGGCATATAGAAGCATGGGTATCTGGTAGAATACCCGCAGAAGAGGCGAATGCTGTTAAGATAAGGCAGTATCAGAATGCAATGCTACAGGCAATAGGATATAGAACGAAGAGGCATGAATGGGGCTTTAACGTATTCAAAGGCATGACAGATGATGAGTTCAGGAGATGGTGGGTAGATAATTGGAGTAAACAGGGGTTGAATGCAGATGTACTGAACAGGCTATACGATGATGCAAGGATATGGTTATCATCAGCGATAAAGCACAGGAAGAGTATAGGAGAGACTGTGAAGAGGATCAGGAGGCGGATGTCTCTGGTAACATGAACTTAATATACATCTTCTACCCCCTATAGATGCTAAAGTTTTATTAGTCAGATAATCCATACCTCATCTGGATATGGGCGATCTGGTCTTAGATGCACATAAGAATAAGACACCCCTAGATCATCCCGATCAGAGTGTTACATCAGATAAGATTGCTCCACAAGAGCATATAACATTTGAGTTGCTAACATCAGACCCTCCCCTAACACCAGGGAGATGGTGGATAAGGATAGATACAAAGGAGTTAAGGTATACCTTAGATGGTGTTAAGATACATGTAATCCCTTTACCGTTTTCCCCGTTCTCGATTGATAAGCACTTTACTATGGCTATTATAAATCTGTTGAGTGATAGCCATCTTGCAACATCCCTAACATTAGCAATATCTTCATTATCATTAACACTCTCTAGCCATACACCAGAATCGGTATCTCTGCCTATGCCAACTATAGGCATTGAGTACTCATTCAGTTAGTGAGGTATTATGGGAAGTACAAGGTTATACTTAGAGTATGAACTTATAGATGGTAATGGTAGGTTATTGAGGAAGGGCAAGAGAAGAGCAAACTCCTTCGTTGGCAATATAATTGCATTATTATGGTCTCTTATGACATCTAAGAATGCTCTAAGCAATCAATATATCGGGGTATCTAGGACTGGTATAGTTGATACTGGAAATACAGCAAGATCACTAACTATTAGTACTAGGGCAAATGCTGGTGCAGGAGATCATACATTTGGTATCTGTGTAGGTACAGGAACAACAGCAGTAGCACTAGATCAATACAACCTTGCCTCTCCTATAACCCATGGTACAGCAGCAGGTCAGTTACTTTATGGTATAACTACAATAGAGTCCCTAATAAAGGGAACAACAGAATGGCTATTCAGGATAATAAGATCATTCTCTAACTCAACTGACTCAACAATAACAGTGAATGAGGTTGGATTATTCTTCTTCTTTATGTATTCAAGTTCTTTATCATCCCAGTTCATGTTAGCAAGGGATCTTATCTTAGGACTGGAGATTGACCCAGGGGCAACATTAACAATGAGGTATGTGCTATCACATTCAATACCATGATTGAGGTTGGTATATATGCAGAGGAAGAAGAAGTCTAATAATAGAGAGGCTTTACCTAGACTCTACCTAGAGTATGAACTTATAGATGGTAATGGTAGGTTATTGAGGAAGGGCAGGAGGAGGAGAGCAAACTCCTTCGTTGGCAATATAATTGCATTATTATTTTGTATAACAAGCTACTCAACTACAACCTATGTAGCACAGGCGGGTTATCCATCGGAGATACGGGATAGAACAGGTGCATTAAGAAATATTCTTATGTCTGCAGGAATAACTGCTGCTGCTTCATATGGAACACATTCATATGGTATCCGTGTAGGTACAGGAACAACAGCAGTAGCAATAGATCAATACGATCTTGCCTCTCCTATAACCCATGGTACAGCAGCAGGTCAGTTACTTTATGGTGATACCCTAGTAGAGCCAATAACAAGGGGAACAACAGAATGGCTATTCAGGATAATAAGATCATTCTCTAACTCAACTGACTCAACAATAACAGTGAATGAGGTTGGATTATTCTTACAAATTCCAGCAATGCTAGCAAGGGATCTTACTGGAGGTATACCTGTACCATCTGGGGCTACTATAACATTCAGATATATAATATCTCATTCAGTATGATATTAAAGTAAGTGATGATAGATGCCAGTGATAATTGATAGCAAGAATAGATTTGTTGGTACAGTAACATTAACAGCACTTGACGTTGAGACCACTGTTATAGAGATTACTGGTGCTACAGATGATTACCTTGTTGAAGGTTACATAGATCTCTCAGAATTAAGTAGTGGGGATAAGGTTACCATTAAAGAGTATATTGCAGTGGATGGCATCAATTATAAGACATTCATAAACACAGAGTTCTCTGCCCCATTGGCAGAGTCTGTTATAAGATTCCATACAAAGACACTATTATACAATCATAAGTATAAGGTAACGATAACACAGACCTCAGGAACATTACGATCATTCCCATTTGCATTTATACAGGAGATCATGGGCATAGCATAATATAGATGACATTCACATCAGCATTACCAGCAAACCTCCTCAAATTCTCCTTACCATTAGCCAGGTTCATCTATGTAGTTGATTCTGCTTCAACAACAGAGATAGCTGTAAGAGCAGATGCCGTATTACAGCTCACAGACTCATCCATAGGCATAGAGAACAGGTTAAGCCCAGTACCATTATCAGTATCAGATTCATCATTAGGCTTAGAGGCTATAACAGATAGGCTTGTAGAGTTACTTGATTCAGCCTCAGGCATAGAGGCTATTATCAGAGAATTACTCAGAGAGGATTCAGCCTCAGGCATAGATCAGTCATTACCATTGGCTATAGCCATATCTCTCTCTGATTCAGCCTCAGGCATAGATGAGGCATTCCTTACTCTGGTTGAGTTCCTCCTTACAGACTCATCCATAGGCATAGAGAACAGGTTAAGCCCAGTACCATTATCAGTATCCGATTCATCATTAGGCTTAGATCTCATTACAAGGAAGGATATGAGGTTCATCAGTGATGCATCATCAGGCTTTGAGGAGTCATTACTTGAGTTAGTTGCTATGGATGTAGCGATTGTATTAGAGGCATTAACGCCTGATAGATCATTAGAAGACTCATCCATAGGCTTAGAGAATAGGTTAAGCCCAGTACCATTATCAGTATCAGATTCATCATCAGGGATAGAACAGGCTATCCTATTCCTTAGGGAGGTTATTACATCAGATACGGCATCAGGCTTAGACCTTCTGGCAGTGAAGAACATGAGAATCCCAGCAGATACAGCCATAGGTGCAGAGGTAACACTCTTTGAGAGATTGCTTAAGGACGATGCAGTAGTATCAGAGATAGTATCATTCTTAAGTAGACTATTCACAGACTCATCCTCAGGCATAGAGAATAGATTAAGCCCAGTACCATTATCGGCATCAGATTCATCCTCAGGCTTAGAGAATGCATTCTTCACATTATTTGAGACTGTATTAACAGACTCTACAGTAGCATCAGATACCATAAGATCAAAGAAGATGTTACATGCAGATATAGCAACGACACTTGAGCAGGCAGTTATATCGTTACATAGGGTGCAGTTAGGAGTAGCAGTAGATAGTATAATTCATAGACTATTATCTAAAACCGACTCATCCATAGGCTTAGAGAACAGGTTAAGCCCAGTACCATTATCAGTATCAGATTCATCCTCAGGCTTAGAGACAGTAACAGACAGATTGCTTGAGCTCATAGAAGAAGCAGTAACAGAGGAGCGTTCAGTTATAAGGATATTCACACCACCATTCCCTCAGTTAATCAACTCAACCATAATGTCATCATCATTCTATGCTGGAGTGGAGAGTAGAATATTGATGGATATGATAGGATCATCAATAGTATATACAGCGATCGCAATCTTATACAGATTCAGAGTACTTCTGCAACAGCTCAGTATTCATAATATGCTAGACACAGATCCCAATACATCGGTATTCAGGATATTCTATGCGTATATCAACAGTCAGCATACAATGACATCGTATCCCATACAATCCATCTTACGTATAGTCATACAATCAATGTATACCCAGACTTTATCCACTCTAGTCCAGACTATAGGTTATGATGTAACAACATACCTATCAAGTTCGTTGATTTATAGCCTGAGAACTGATCCAACAGTCAGGATAAGGAAGAGGTATACACAGAGGATCACAACAGATATGCACACAGATACCCAGATACTGTATTTCACTCAAGTCCTGCTTACGACTATAGACAAGATATATACAGATACACTACTTCAGGTATCATCCACCATCACTGCAGTAAGGAGCATAATCAACTCTGTGTATCTAACCTTACCAACAACAATAGTATTCAGTACAGGGGTGATAACAGGGAGCATCGTTGAGAGTATACAATATGCTCTCAGTACTTTAGAGTATCTATCATCCTTCGTAGAGAAGGAGTTACTGGAATCGGTGGCACGCTCATTCATCACCTTAACATGGAGTGTACACCTACCTGCAGTATCATTGACTGATGTATTTGCATATAATAGGCATCAGGAAGTATTCGGCATATCATATCAGAGCAGACTATTAACAGATGTATTCATACATCTGTTAGGATGGGCAGTCCATATCGGTGCATTCTATAGGGAGTTGACAGATGGGTTCTTCTATGGTACTCTCTTAAAGGTGAGGGAGACCACAACCGCATTCAAGTACCTGAAGCAGTTACAGGATCTAATACGTAATAACTTCAGATACGTCAGAACAGGCGATCCAGTCCTGCCTATAGACCATAACATCCTTGTAAATGCTCTCCAGTTATTCATAACATTCGCTCAGGTTTTAACAGACGAAATATTCATAGATGATATTGCTGTAAGGAACAAGTTAAATGAGTTAAGGAGTGCCTATGAAAAGTTAAGGCATGTAAAGTCATTTGATATAATTGTATCAAGGGATCATAACAGGCTGATAGATACAATAATCAAGGCAAGGGAGTTCCTCAGGCTACTCTACGATAAGGTAACAGCATCATGATAATAACCATGATAATAGCATCGATGATACCATTCTGGTTAAGACTTTTATCTTTCTACTCTATATCTAGAATGTGAGTAACTATGCAGATGGAGTTAGCAAGGGGTACATCGACAACACTGTTATACAAGTTCATCGATGTCAATGATGAAGTATATCATAAGGCAAGTAATGGTGCGAGTCTTGAGGAGTTAGAGAAGGAATTCCATGACTTACTTGAGTCTAAGCGTAAACTTACTGGCAATCTATTCCTTGAAGAAGGGATAAACACCATATGGACTGCTATATGTGGTGGTTCCTTCACACCATTCGATAGTACTAATGCCCATATAGGAGTAGGGGATGGTACAGCAGCAGAGAGCTATACACAGACTGGGCTTGTAGGAACAAACAAGTACTATAAGGGTATGGATGTTGGATACCCTACATTCGGTACAGATAGGAAGGCAACATTCAGATCAACATTTGGAGGTACAGAAGCTAACTTTGCATGGAATGAGTGGACTGTTGCTAATGGGAATAGTGATACTGCGATAAACCTGAACAGGAAGGTTGAATCACTGGGCACAAAGACCAGTGGTTCTACATGGATATTAACGGTGGAGTTGATAATAGGTTAATGATTAGAGATGATACCAGAGACTGAGTATACTGTAAGGCAAGGTAAGCATGTAGGCTCAGAGGTCAGTGTAACTGTAGGTGAACCAATCAAGAAGTATCAGACCGAGTTAAAGGGCATAAGATTGTACATTAACCTAAAGGTTAAGGATAGCAATGAGAATATTATAGAGGAGAGGGTAGAACAAGGTAACAGCTTCCTTCTTAACTTCATGCGTATGCTTTATGCTGTACTTACAGTATCAAGCTATAATGACTTTGTCCATAAAGGAGTGGTTAGGAGCGAGAGTACGGACTTCTTAGGTGATACAGTTACGGTACAGTATACAGTTGATGGGTTCCATGCATGGGCACCAAAGGAAGTTGATACACATGGTATAGTAGTAGGTACAGGCGAGACCATGGTAACACCAGATGATCAGGAATTAGAAGCACAGATTGCCAATGGTATTGGGGCTGGTAAGATGGTCTACCTCTTCTCTGATATAGTACCTACAGCAGTAACTGCTACAGAGGCATATATCATACTAAGGCGTTCATTCATAAATCATAGTGGAGGGAGTATAACCGTAAAGGAGTTAGGGGTAATAGTATGGGTAGTTGGTACAGATAAATACAAGTTGATCATCAGAGACCTGATATCTCCAATAACAGTTAATAACGATTACACACTCGATGTACAGTATGTTATAGTCGTAACAGTATAAACAGGGTGTATGAACAATGAGCAATCATAATATGAATAACAGCAGTCTCATAACTGGTTATATAGTGTATACACTCAAGACACCAGATGGTAAGGATATACTTAGAGGCGTAAAGCACTTTGACTCCTTCGTAAGGAACTTCATGGTTATGATTGAATCAGTGTTATTGGGGCAACATAGCAGGTTTACTCTACCGCCATACAGTAATGCAACCGATGTTACTGGGTCATCAGTACAGCTTGGTAGACCATCACCACCAAGTGGTTCATCAGGTGGTTCATCAGGCGATCCATACTTTGGCTGGAGCATAGTTGCAGATGCTGGAGATAGGTTAGAGTTCTTTGGCTTACCTACTGATTGGGGTATACTGGTAGGCTCAGGAGACTCTCCTACTACTATAAACTTCTGGAAGTTAGAATCTCCATATCCACATGGTAGGACTGTAGGTAGGATGAATTACATGAGTTCAAATATAACAGAACCAGTATTTGATGGCTCATATGTAAGGTTTGATATCAAGCGTATAATCATAAATGAATCTGATGCAACACAGATAGTCAGAGAGGTAGGTCTAGTAGGCTTAGAGTATAGAACACGTAATAAGTTCTTATTCGCAAGGGATGTAATAACACCACCAATATCAATGCCTCCTAAAAGCATGCTTGAGATAACCATAGTCTTAGCTGGGTTACTTGCACCACTTAACATATTCTTTAGGAGGGATGCTGGTGTAGGTACAGATAGTAGCATTAGATCAATAATATAGACATCATAATTATTTATTATTGGTGATGCTGTATGACAGAGTTATTCCATGTAACCTTAGAGAAGAGGCAGCCAAGGGAGTTAATACGTTCAAATGATCATAACTCAAAGGTAGATGCAATATATGAACTTACAGAGGTAGCTAAGAGAATACTTGCAGATATCATATACTGGTATATAGATAGATTATGAGTGATTGGTTGATAAGCTGGAAGGGCATACTCTTGTCTTCTACCCCATAAATTTATATGGTATATTATAAGCGACAGTTGACTCGATATTATATGTTAGTTAGATGATAGTTAAGTACTATATATGAGTCTATGTTAGGCATTGTATAAGTGAGACTTAGTTAATTAATCAGGTTGCCTATAATATTGGGTATATAAAGTAATATGTTAGTTATGTAACAGATAAGTGTTATAGTAGGATATATAATAGATGTTATATGTGTGTTATTGATTTATTACTTAACTAACTATTAATTAACTAACTGTTAGACTAGCCCCATCCCTATACCCATGACATACTGATTAGGAAATTTCCTAATCAGTATGTCATGGGTATAGGGATGGGGCTGTCTAACAGTTAGTTAATTAATAGTTAGTTAAGTAATAAATCAATAACACAC
>Ga0209393_1000376_pt1 | contig 22307 bp, 24 predicted proteins | sample SSWtaG_2_FD_184117 | JGI IMG/M metagenome (GOLD analysis project Ga0209393, IMG submission 184117) | Hot spring microbial communities from Sandy's Spring West, USA to study Microbial Dark Matter (Phase II) - SSWsed_130316 (SPAdes)... | ecosystem: Environmental > Aquatic > Thermal springs > Hot...
GTTGTAGACCTGCATGCCTATCAGCTTGCTGCGAGGTATGCCTGACATGCCCCACGTACGTAAAACCAACCAATAAGTTTTACGTAACCCGCTTTCCTTGGCAAAACTCGAATACCGGTTTGCGGTACTTTGTGCGTGGAGATCCGTGAGGCGCAGCGGTTTATGGAGTCTGTTTACGGCGTGAGGGATAGGGTCCGGGGGGTTGATAAGACGTTTGCTTGGCTTGTGTCCGAGGTCGGTGAGCTCGCCGCAGCGATGTTGAAGAATCGTGGAAACGCTTCAGTGAACGAGGAGGCCGCGGACATATTGGCCTGGCTTCTAAGCCTCTGCAACGTGGCCGGCATAGACCTTGAGAGGGCTTTCATGGAAAAGTATGGTGGCGGCTGTCCACGATGCCGCCGGACCCCCTGCGGCTGCCCCCTGCTTTAGCCGCCCCTCTGCCTTATCTCGTCCATTATCTCCTCGAGTGTTTTGCCTGTAACATCGATGCCGAGCTGACGGGCCCTCTCCAAAACCTCCTCACGTTTAGCTGACTTCTCAAACTCCCTCTTCGCCTCGCCGAAGGCCTTCGCCAGCTTCGGCAGCTTGCCCGGCAGGATGTAGATGGCGATAAGTATTATGGCGGCGATTATGGCAACCTCTGTCAGGGTTATGGCCATGGCAACAAGTCTGTAAAGTTAAACTTAAAGGTTTAGGAATACGCTCTCCTGTGGGCCGGTGGTCTAGCCTGGCTATGACGCCGCCCTCACACGGCGGAGGTCCCCGGTTCGAATCCGGGCCGGCCCAGATAACTGCTTTAGCCTAATATCTCCGGGGCTACGCATGCATGGTGTGTGGGGGCTTGTTGAGGGATTATTTCCGTGTAGCGGCGGCTGTTAATGCGTTGTTGGTCGTGGGACTCGTGATTTACACGGTTTACGGCTATGCAAGTCTGCCTGAAGTGGTCGCGGTGTCGTTCGGGCCCGGCGGCGAACCGAGGATAGGGCATAAAACATATCTCATCACACCGCTGGCGTTTATGGTAGGCAGCGCGGTTGCGGTAGCCGCCTTAATCACGGTCTTCACGCTTAAGAGGTATGTACTCATCGAGCGGTACCCCTACCTCGTCAGCCTGCCCGCACTCGCCCTTATACTGGGCAAGCTACCCAACGACACGGCCAGATCCTACATCGACAGGTTATTCACACCGCTGCCGCTGGTTGCCGCAGCCCTCCAGGCCATCATGGCGTTCGTTGATACGGTCATAGTTGAGTCTGCTAGGGTGGGGCGTCTCACACTTCCTGAAATCCTGCAAATGGTTGTGATTGCCGCTCTCTCGTTTGCCATAGTTGCGGGGTTAACCTTTTACTATAGGAAAGTGTTTATTGAGCTGAGGAGGCAGGGCGGCTGACCATTACCTCTTTCCTTTCTTTGCCAGCAGTTCAACCCATGGGTTGTTTTCGACGAAGCTGGGAACACCCCCCACCGATACGTGTTGCTCAGGCTTAGCCCGCGGCTTCTCCGCTGATGGCTGGATACCACGCTCCACGAGGGCCCTAACCTTTTCCCTGAGCTCCGCCACCTCCTCCGCAAGCCTCTCCAGACCGCCCACACGCCTCTCCAACTCCTCCAGCCTAGACATCAAGCCGAGGAGCCCCGGCTCCAAATTCCTCTCAACTGCCTTCGGCATCTCCGGCCGACCATGATGCTCCAGCCTCGACTCGATTGCCTCAACCTTCTTCAAAAGCTTCTCGAGGGCCGCGGCTATGTCGGGTGAGTTGGGCGGTGGCCTAGGCTGTGTCGGCGGCCGGGATGTCTCGCGGATACGGGGTGAGACTGATTCATTTACCTCGATGTCTGTGTATTTGAGGAGGCCGAGTCCATGCAGCCGGAAGACATGCTCCCCAACCCTGTCGATTATGTTTTTGGGTGCGGCTATGTATGTGAGAAAGCCTGCGGCCGCATCCCTCGCAGCCTCGATGACCGCTGAGAGAAGCTCCGACGGACCCGCATCCTCCCCCACAACCCTAACAACGCCCGAAACCCTGTCAGACCTAAGCCAGAGAACATCACCCTCAACATCAACCTCGTAACCACTCCGTCTGAAGAACTCGGCAAGCCTCCAGACCGGCCCGACGCCAGCGGACAATACAACCACTGAGACGAACCCAAATATATCTCTGAGGATGCGTGTGACAGGGAACAGGCTGGGTGGTTTAATTGTTTGAGGAAGAATACAAGCGACGGTATGTCTTCGGGGCGGACTACGGCACCGGCGATTTCAAGTACGGGCCCATTACGCAGGGTGAGAAGCCGCTTGTCGTCGAAAACAGGGGCTATTTCCCGGAGCCCTCCCTCGTCTCAAAGATAATGGGGGTGGAGAAGGAGGTTGTTGTCGGAAAGGATGTCGCACTGTTCTTGGAGAGCGGTGCAGAACTGCTTAGACGCATGGTCTACCCGATGAAGAGCGGAGTCGTCGGGAAGGATGACGTCAGGTCCTGGAAGGTTTTGAAAGAGCTTACGGAGAGTGTGCTGGAGGAGTTTAAGCCAAGGGGGTTTGGGTTTAACGGATTCTACGTCGTGGCAGCCCTAGCGGCAACAGCGCCGCGCTACATGTATGAAAAATTTTTCGAGATATACCGTGGCCTCGCCGAAAAGTCATTGGTGAAGGCCGCGACCATAATTCCGCAGCCTCTCGCGGTGGCGATTGCGCACAAGGTAACATCATGCGTCGTGGTTGAGGGGGGTCATGGCAACACACAGGTTACGCCGATTTCCAGGGCGCCCATAAGGGAGGCCATGGTTGCTTTAAACAGAGGGGGCGCGGACGCCAACGCCATCACAGCAGAGATACTGAAGGACGGGGGCTACGGGGACATCGCCAAGGAGGAGGTGATTGTCAGGAAGGTTAAGGAACAGCTCGGCCTCCTACCCCTTAAGCTGGAGAAAGCACTAATGTATGCGAAACAAAACCCCGCCCCATTCAGGAAGAAGGTCAAGATACCTGGGACAAGGATTACGGTAGACCTCGGAGACCTCTCATGGGCAAGGTTCCTGATAGGCGAGTACGTTTTCAACCCCTCCAACCCCGTCTTCGAGAGCTACTTCAAACGCGGCATGCCTAGGCCATCCGATGTAAAGATAGGGGAGCAGGTCTTCTACGGGATGACAAGCATAGCCGACTCGATAATAGAGGCGGTTGAGAAATGCCCCGTAGAGCTGCAGCCATATCTTTACAGCCAGATAATCCTCTCCGGCGGCAACATGTCATGGACAGCACCGCCCGAGCTACGGGACGTGGCCGTCGACGCGCCGACAAGGCTCAGACATGACCTGGTTGAAAGAGGGGTGGAAAACCTAAACATCAGGCTAACCGAAGACCCCCAGTACGCCGTCTGGAGAGGCTCCATCGTATACGGATACGCCGTCCCCGCCGACTATCTGTGGAGCTGGGAGACAATGGAGGGCTGGATGAAGTTCAGGTGATAAGCTTTTCTCGACCCATAATACCGGTGAAGGGCCCTTCTTTCTCGAAGAGCTGCGGGCCCGGTGGGACTTGAACCCTGCCGGCCAAGGCCTTGTGGCTTCTTGGCTCACGACCCCCGACTTAGAAGGCCGGTGCGCTGTCCATTCTGCGCCACGGGCCCGTCCAACACTCCTGCTTCAACGCATGTTTTTAAGGATTCACGGCACAACCTGTTATAGCCGTCTCTTCAGACGGCGTTGACTATCACATAGTTTTTCAGGATTTTTCTGATTCCCCGCCGCAGCGTTATCGACAGGGTTGCGGGTGTTTTGCCGAGCATGTTTGCCAGCTCACGTGTTGTTATTCGGCGTGGGACGTCGAAATAGCCTTCCTCGAGCGCGGTTATCAAAAGCTGGTTTGTTGTTTTATTTGGTTCGAGGGCATTGGCTTCAACACTTTCAAGCAGTTCAACACCTACACCTTGGGATTGTAACCCATCAACAACGTGGGGGATTTCATGGTCGTGGGCGATTAGCCTCCAGACTACTCTCCCATTCTCAATGTCGTATGTTCCCCTTCTGACGAAGCAACGGTTTGCGAAAACCCCGCATACCGTGCATCTCCTGGTTTTGATGAAACCTATGACGGTAGAGGCGGTGCCCTTGGCGAAAAACGCTTCATCCACATATTTTGAGGCCCTCAAAACCTCTTTCACATACTCCGCTGTTTTCTTATCGGGGGTCTCCACGGAAATCAAGTGCATTATAGAGCCGTCCTCATGCAATACACAGTCAACTATTCTTATGCGGATGCCGTCTATCTCCTTTAGCTCGTGGACCCATGAGGTTGGGGGCACCTCGATTGAGAGCCTTACGTGTTTAAGACCCATCAGCAGTGTTTAGAAAAACGACATGCCATAAATCTCTATGTGTACAGATATAGACAAATGTATGCATGATATTTTTAGTTAAGAACACGTGAGTTTATAAGAAAAAATTTATGAGGGTTCTATCTCGAGCCAGCCGGCCATCTCTAGGTGGAGTGGTGAGCAGAACTCTGTGCAGTAGAAGACATAGACTCCTGGTTTGTCGGCTATGAACTCAATTGTTGCTGTTTCACCGGGTTCGATGCTTGCTATCACGTTGTATTCGCTAAGCGAGAAGGCGTGTGTTGCATCCTTTGTTGTCTCAATGTTTGTCAAGTGTAGCCTCACAAGGTCTCCCTGCTTGACTCTTATCAGGTCAGGTGTCATCGTGCTCCTCACCAGCGTGCCGTAAACCTCCGTCACCCACCTGTCCCCTTCCTGCTTCCTCTCAACGCGTTCCTTGCCTTTTGACGTTGCATGCGGGCTTGGAGAGAAGGTCTCTGGGTCCATGCCGACAGGATAGACCTCCAAGGGTTTCAGCTTCGTGGCCAGTATCATTTTGGCGTAGTGTGGCTCACCTATACCTATTGGCATATCGTATAGGAGCTCCATATTCTCTCCGCTTATGTCGATTAGCTGGAAGTTCTGCGGGACCAGTGGTCCGACATCGTTGAATCTGTCGACAGCCCATTTGTTCAGAGCAACGAGGTATTTGCCCTTCGGCGCAATTGAGTTGCTCTCCGGTGTGCAGAGATGCCCTATGTTGTAGTGTATCCTTATCTCCCCAACCTTTGTGAAGGGTTTGTCACCTGTGTAGTCTGGCGGCCCGAGCGTGTATCGGTCGACGGTGTTGCCGATGAATGTGCTCACATATCCACGGCCCTGTGGGTCGAACTCGTTGTGTAGAGGGCCAAGGTTTACCTCTATCTGTGCCGCTTTGACGTCGTCAAACCTTAGAACGGGCACGCCGTATCTGTCCTCGCCCGCAAACTTCTTGTCAGCGATGGCTGTCTTGATCTTTTCCACGTCGTATATTGTTACCACCGGGGCCAGCTTTCCACCTATAACAACGTATCTGCCGCTTGGTGATATGTCGCATCCGTGTGGGCTTTTAGGCTCGGGTGCGAAGAAAAGCACCCCCTCCTTTGCGGCAACCTCCAATGGAATAACCTTTATCCCATTCATCTCCACCCCCTTTCCCTGCCTCACAAGCTCCTCGGCCCGTTTCCAGTTTATGATGTGTAGGTAGTCAAAGTCATGTTTCGAGGCACCTACTTCGAGCGAAGGTTTGCCTTCGAGGACGTTTCCTATGTGTAGCTCTGTGTTTATGCTGTTCATGAAGGCCCAGCCCTCGCTTGGACCCCAGCCGATAACCTCAAGGTCCTGCATGTAGGGCGGCAGCTCTATCTGGAATCCTCTCGAGATGTCGAGGGTTCCACGGGCCCTGTCGAAGGCTATGAAGGTCGCCGTCCCCCTAAACTTCTCCGCATAGTTTGTCTCCGTGAGCTTTACATAGGTTACACCGGGCTTGTATCCTTTCCCAGGCTCCCATGGGGCTGGGAACTGGCTTCCGCATCCAACATACTCGCTGTTGGGTGTTACGCAGGCACCCCCGTGCTGTGACTGAGTGTTTGGTATTTTCACTATGTCCTTTGTCTCAAAGTCTTTCAGGCTTATAGACGCGATTCTCGCATTCAGCTTGTCTCCGATGAAAGCCCATTCCCCGTCGTATTCGCCGCGTGTTTTTGTTATCTCGGGGTGGTGTGTGTCCGCCATAGTAAGCAGCCTAACGCCGTTAGAGCCTTTGTGGAGGAGCTTCATCGTTTTCACATCCCCGTACCCATATCCCTGCCAAGGCTCTGGTGTGAACACCGCAATAACCTTCAGCAGCCTCATCGAAGGCACACCTATAACGAGAACCTGACCAGAATGGCCGCCTGAAGAAATTAGGATGAACTCGTCCTTCCAACCTCCTGGGACATATGTTTTGAGGGCGGCTTTAGCATGGCTGAGCTCGAGTTTCCTGTTCGCGATGATGTTATTTATCTCCTCTGCTATTGGCGGTGCCGTTGGTGCCGAAAGTCTTCCACCCGTAAACCCTACAGCAGCACCCAAAACCACTCCAGCACCAAGAGAAGCCAGCAGCTTTCTCCTGCCTAAATTGGGCTTAACAACTCCCATTTCCTTGTCGGAAATTATTACTGCACTGCGAGGTTTAAGCAGTTGTCTAACATGTTAGACGCCGGTTTTGCACATACTTTAAATGAAGGATGTGCGTATTTCTGTCGAGTGATTGGCTGTGGTTAGTAAAGTTGTGGTGGCTGTTGTTGCAGTTGTCGTTGTGGCCGCGGTTGCTGGTTTCTTTTTCCTGCAGACGCCCACACCTACAGCGGGTGGGAAGGTCTACAGGATTGTAAGCACTAAGGGCAGCTATGTGCCGCCCCCCGACTGGAAGTTCGGAGACCCACCAGTTATAAGCGACAAATACTACAACCCCAGCAGGCTGACGATAAACGTCGGCGACTCGGTCGAATATGTAAACGAAGACGAAACACCCCATACCTTTTCCTCCCTAAAAGTGCCGCCGGGAGCTTCACGTTTCGACTCAGGTGCGGTAGAGCCTGGTAAATCCTTCAGATACACTTTCAAGGTCTCCGGCGACTACACGATATACTGTACGCTACACCCGCATAAGGGGGTTGCCCTAACAGTCAAGTAACTGAGTGGCCGGTTTGAGGAGACGGCTTCTGCTAGGGTTGGTGGGAGCAGCAGTTGTTGCTACTTTCATGGGGCTAGCCCTGTTGAGGCCTGCGTCAAGAGAGAAGGCCTTCGACTTAAGGCTTGGGCAGGACAGATGCAGGAGATGTAACATGATTATATCCCGTCTTGAGTATGCGGCTGGAATAATTCTGTCTGAATCCGGTGACTGGCATTACTACGACGACCTCGGATGTTTTGCACAGGACTATGTTGAGTTTGAGTCCGGTGGGAGGACAGTAAAAGACTCTAAGGCGGTTGACTTTAAATTCAAAAAACCGATAGACGCAAAGACAGCTTTCTACGTCCACGCCGACCCCAAAGTGCTTTGGACCCCAATGAGCTACGGGTTTGTTGCATTGGAAAAAGCCGAGGACGCCCGTGAGGTTTCTGAGAAATACGGCGGCGAGGTCAAAGCTTTCGAGGGGCTGCTTGAGTGGGCAAGGAAGAGGAAATGAGCGGGAAAACGGCTGTTCTAATATATGCCGCAGCACTGCTCCCTGTAGTCCTCGCTATTCCATCATTCATTCTCCCGATGTGGGAATTCCAGCTCAATGCACCCCTTTACGGACAGAGGTGGCTACAGATCACGGTTTATCCGTTAACAGGGGTCTCAGGCGACGTTGAGGAGATAAATCTCGTCAACCATTACGTGGGTTTGGGAAACATAGGAAACGAGCACATACCTGAGATTGTCTACATGCCCTACGTTTACACGGCCTTCATAGTGATGACCCTGCTTTCCGCGGCAACTCTTTTCCTACGGAGAAAAAAGCCCGCCATCCTATTTTTCGTAATCGGATTGGTGCTTGTTGCATCGATTTACGCCTACATCTACGTATGGCTTTACGGTTACACCCACACAATCATACCTGGGGCACCGGTCAAAATAGAGCCATTTGACCCCCCTTTCATAGGTGAATATAAAATAGCAAACTTCGTGATAAGAAGCTATCCAGGACCCTCACTCATCCTGTTGACAATCTCTGCAGCCATCGGAGTCATCCTAACCGTTCGAGGCAGGTTTTGAAAATACTTCTACTCTTTCTGCTCTTCACCGCACTACTTCCAGCACATCTACCGACACAACGGCTTAACGACCTACAAGCCATGGTGGATGCAGCTGAGCCCGGCTCCGTGATTGTCATACAGCCCGGCATCTACAAGGGGCCTGTGAGAATTTGGAAACCGTTGACCATTGTCGGCGTTTCCGGCGCAGTTGTCGACGGTGGAGGTATCGAAAATGTTGTGTTGGTTGAATCTGATAACGTTGTGTTGAAAGGCTTGAAGGTTGTTAACTCTTACACAGATGTCGCTTTCGAGCCGGCAGGCATTAAGGTGTCCGGTAGCAGGGACGTGACTATAATCGGCAACACGGTAGACAGGGTCATACACGGAGTTTACGTCGTGAACTCCACCAACGTCATTGTTGTGAACAACACCATCTCAAGCTTCGCGGAAAGGGATTTCAACGACCGGGGTCATGGCATATACCTGTGGTACACCCGAAACACATACGTTGCCTACAACAGGATAACCCGTGTAAAGGACGGGGTCTACAGCGACCACTCATACAACATAACCGTGAAAAACAACGTGGTGACCTATTCAAGGTATGGAACACACCTGATGTACACCACAGACCATGTTATTGTGGGCAACGAATACCGAAACAACCTTGTTGGGATGGCTTTGATGTATTCCTGCTCCATTCACGTCGAGGGTAACATGGTCAGGGAGAACAGGGGGACCTCGGTTAGCGAGGGGATTTTCTTGAGGGAGGCATGCGACGTTGAACTGGTGAAAAACATGGTCGTCGGAAACGCTGTCGGCGTAAACATAGTGGCCACACCCTACCCGCGTGAGAGGAGGCTGAATGTTGAAAACAACACCATAGCCTTCAACAACATAGGGTTGACTGCCGACATCTGGGCCTCGGGCGTGGTCGAAGGAAACGACCTTCTTGAAAATGCCCAGCAGTTCTACCCTACTCCGGGAACCGTTGTCTCGCTGGTGTGGAGGGGCAACTTCTGGAGCAACCGGAAATACCAGACGGGGGAAAGGTTCCTCCTCATAGACCCCGTGGAGGATTTGGTCGACCGCTACCCCCTACTGCGGGCCTTCGTATACAGCCCGGGCTACACGGCTTTGACGATGATGAAGGCCGTCATCGAGCTGAACCCGAGAGTTAAGGCCCTCGATGAAGCCCCGGCCCAGTCCCCACACGTGCCTATGATGGTGGCTGCTGGGAGATACGGGTATTGGCCAATTGCGGGGGCTGTGCTAACATTTTTACCGTTGACATTTTTCATCTTGGCGTGGAGGGATGGACGCGGTAAAGCTTGAGGGGGTTTCAAAACACTTCGGCGAACGACTAGCCCTCGACAACATATCTCTGAATGTGGGGAGCGGTAAGTCGATACTTTTAGTGGGTACGAACGGGGCTGGAAAGTCAACGCTGCTGAGATGCATACTCGGCATCATCGGCTTCACGGGAGCCATAACGGTGTACGGCATGGACGTCAAAAGGCGTGGGAAAGAGGTTAGGAGGCTGGTGGGCTATGTCCCACAAAACATCAGATACGGTGAGAACGTTACGGTGGCCGAGCTGGTGGACTATGTGTCGGACCTTAAAGGGGTTGACGTACAGCTGGAGGATGTCCTATTGCCGCTCGGGCTGGAGAACATGGCCTACGTAAAGGTAGGCTCCCTATCGGGTGGGATGAGGCAGCGTCTTGCGATTTCCTTGGCCCTGATAGGCGACCCGAAACTCCTGCTCTTGGATGAGCCCTTCAACAACCTGGACCCTATGGCGAGGAATACTGTCGGCGAACTTCTAAGGAGGCAGGCAAATATGGGGAAAACAGTTATCGTCAGCGTCCATACGATGAGCGGGTTGATACACAGTTTTGAAAGCGTAGCGGTCCTGAGGGATGGCCGGCTTGTCAGGGTATTGGATGCCTCCGAGGCGATAGAGGTGGTTAAACCGGTCTACAGAATACATGTCCGAGGGAAGGACGGTTGGAGGACGTATAGCACAGACAACCTGTTTGAAAAGCTGAAGGAACTGGATGGAGAGGGGTTTGAGATGGGGAATGCATGGGTTGAGGAGCCCGATGCCGAAGAGCTGTTGAGGGCGATTGGGGGCTGAGCACTGCTCTACTCAAACTAGTCGTTAAAGGCGTATACTCCTCACTGACAAGCAGGTGGATCATCGGCTATGTAGCGGCCTTCACATCACTTTCGCTGACGTTTTCACACCTCGGGATACTGGGGCTGGGCACGGTTGGTTTAAGGGCCTTCAGCGGAGCACTGGCTGGAATAATCAACCTAAACCTCTACATAGTCCCACTCATATCAATTATAACAGCATCGCTCTCAATCGTCTCCGAGAGAGAGCAGGGAACCCTGGAGTTCCACCTATCATTACCGATAACAAGGCCTGAGCTCGTGATAGCTAAGGCGCTCACAACAAACCTTGCGATAGCGTTTGCTACGGTTCTCGGCTACGGGCTTTCCAGCTGGTATATGATGCTCTTCCTGACGGAGGTTGACCTGGCCATATTTCTGAAAATCTTGGCAACATCGCTCCTGATGGTTTTCTCTTTTGTGGGGCTCGGTATGTTTATAACAACCATTACGTCGAGCAGGTTTGCGGCCCTCGCAGCCTCAATCGCCGTATGGATATTTCTTGCGATGGTCTATGAGATGGTTTTGATGGCCTTGGTCATCGTTTTCAAGCTCTCGGCCGCGGAGCTCTGGTTTCTTATCGTCTTGAACCCGTTGGAGGCCTCGAGGCTTCTCATGGTTTATTCCGTCGACCCACGGATGACTTTCCTAGGTGAGTTGGGCTCCTTCATCATCAGAGAGGCCGGCGAATGGTTTGTCTACCCCCTCATCGCAATACCGTTGGCCTACGGGTTAGCGGGACTCTGCGCCGCCGTCTACATCTTTAAGCTCAGCGACCTCTAGCTATCTGTACGCCCATCCAACCAATCGTCTCTCGAAGAGGGCGAAGACTATAAACAGGCTTACACCTAGCAGTGAGATTACAAGGAGGCCTGCGAAGACGAGTGGGACGTCGAACCTCGAGCTGGCCGCTATCATCAGGTACCCAGTGCCCTCGTTGCTGGCGACCGTTTCAGAGATTACTGCTCCCACGAATGCGAGTGTCGACGCCACCTTCAGGGAGCCGAAGAAGTAGGGTAGGGACCTGGGGATGCCTATTTTGATGAATATCTGGCCCTTGGAGGCGCCGAGCGACCGCAGCACGTCACGTATCTCCGGCTCTATCGTTGCTAGGGCAACCGCGACGTTTACGACTATGGGGAAGAAGGAGATGAGGAAGGCCGTGAGGGTTGCAGGCACTTTGCCCACCCCGAACCAGATAACCAGAATAGGGACTATGGCTACCTTCGGTATTGTGTTGAAAGCAACCAGCAGGGGATAAACCGCTTTGTATACGATTGAGGAGTATCCCACAGCAAGCCCGAGCGCAAGTCCGAAAACTATCGACACTCCGAAACCTATTAGGGTTGACTGGAGGGTTGCATAGGAGTGCTGGATGATAATGTTTAGGTTTTGGTAGAGTACTTGGATTGTTTTCGACGGCGGGGGCAGGATGAACTCCGGTATGTTGAAGACTATTGTGCTGAGCTCCCAAATGGCGAAGAAACCGAGGAAGACTATGATGGCTGGCGTGTACTCCTTCAGGGTGTTTGAGAGAACTACTGTAAGAGGTGTTTTCGGCATTTACCTCACCTGTATCATGCCTCTAAGGGAATGCAGTTGTTCGACGAAGCTGTCTGTGTAGGTTATGTCTATGTTGCGTGGTCTGGGGTACTTGGACTCTACTACGCCTATGACGCGTCCGGGCCTAGGGCTCATCACGTATATTTTGTCGGAGAGATAGAGTGCTTCACGTAAGTCGTGGGTAACCATTAGGACCGTGCATTTTGTCTCCAGCCATAGGCTCTGGATGACCGACCAGAGCTCCTCGCGGGTGAAGAGGTCGAGGGCTCCGAAGGGCTCGTCTAGTAGGAGGATTTCCGGGTCATGTATGAGTGCTCTACACAGGGAGACACGCTGCTGCATGCCGCCTGAAAGCTCCCATGGCTTCTTGTTGGCGAAACCCTCAAGCCCAACAAGCCTCAACAGCCTCAACGCCTTCTCCACATACTCGTCCCTGTGGCTTTCCAGCCTCGACTTATGGGGTTCTACCACCTCAAGCGGCAGCAGAATGTTTTGGAGCACAGACCTCCACGGTAGAAGTACCGGGTTTTGGAAGGCCATTCCCACTATGCTGAGAGGCTTTTCCACCTTTTTCCCGTTGACGTAAACCTCGCCGGAAGTGGGGCGCAAAAGTCCTGAAACAAGCTTGAGTATGGTTGTTTTACCACATCCGCTGGGCCCAACTATCGAGGTGAAGCTGCCTCCCTCCACTCTCAGGCTCACATTATCCAAGGCCTTAACAACGGAATACTGCCTAAAACCCGACTTAGAAATGTACTCGAGGCTTACATTCCTTAAATCGATCAATTCTGCACCCTTGATAAAAAGAGTGGGGGTGTTTAAATGGTTCTCTCTTCCTTCGGTGGTAGGAACTTGTCTGTGAAGACCTCGTCAGGGGAGGGTGTCCGCGGTAGGTTGAAGGCCGTTACGACAGATTGGATTGTTTTCTCAAGCCTCGCCCGGTCGACGGCTCCGAGTCCGTTGCGTCTCACTTCTTCCGTCACGATGTTGTCGCTGAGCGCCAGCTTAAGCCGCTGCAGCTCAACGTTCCTGTCGACGAGGGGGTCTCGTTGTTTGACGTAGTCGGCGGCCTTATCGGGGTCTGCGATAACTTCTTTCAGGGCGCGGTTGACGGCTCGGACAAACTTGGCTACGGCCTCAGGTTTTTCCTGCATAAAGTCCTTCCTGACTATGATTGCGTTGCCGTAGAGCTCTACGCCGAAGTCTTTGTACTTGAATGCGACGATGTCTGAGGGGTTGACGTTTAAGGCGAGCAGGTTTAGGTAGCCTGTGAAGTAGAAGCCCGTTATTGCGTCTACCTCGCCTTTGACCAGCGAGGGCTCCCTTAACGGCGGCGACATGCTAACCCACTCGACCTTTGCAGGGTCTATTCCCACAGCTTTGGCGAAGACGGGGAACAGCCGTCGCGGCGCATCGCCCTCGGGGGCCCCTATCTTTTTACCCTCCAAGTCCTTTGGGCTGTTGATTCCCTTGCCTTTCAACGTAAGCACTGAGTATGGTGGGCTGTTCAGCACAACGTAGACCGCCATCAGCTCCTTGCCGGGGTTTTTTACGTTAAACTCTATCAAGGCATCCAGGCTTCCGTAACCAATCTGATACGCTCCAGAAGCCACTTTCGAGACCGCGTCGGCAGAGCCGTAGCCTCTGTCCACTATTACAGCCAATCCCTCCTGTGCAAAGTAGCCTTTCTCAAGAGCCACAATGAAGGGGGCTTGCGGTCCTTGAATTGCCCAGTCTAGGACGAACTTTATTGGAACAACCTCAGTCTTTGGCGGCGGATTCACCACGGGGCCAAGGAAAATTCCTGCACCAAGGCCTATCACCAAGAAGACGACCGCAGTTACGACAATTTTTGTCGAAACCATGGGCAACAATATTGTCGCCTGTATAGGTATTAAAGTTTGTGTTAGAAGGTCGCGACACTGTACCCCTTTTCAACGGCCTCCGCGAAAACGGCCATCGAGTCGTCCATTATGACAAGCTGTCTGTCTATTTTGTCCTCAAGATTGTAGACTTTTGCATTGCCCGCGCAGACAGCCACGTAGACCTTGAGCTGGTTAAGGGCCCTTAGGAAGTTTTCTATGAGCGAGTAGTGTGGGTTGGATGGGTCTAGTAAGGTGGCCCCGGGGCCTAGGAACAGTATTCTCACGTCTTCGACGATTTTTTCCCTAGCCATGTTGCGGGCGATGCGGAGGGCTTGGCGTGCCTTCTCGACCTCATTGGGGCCTGAAAGGATTACGAACAAAACCTTGCCGCCCATCACCCTAACCCGTAACCACATATATCGCGGGCTTTAGGGGCAGTGAGTTGGCGGCCTTCTCCCTCTCCATGCCCGACAAGGCCTCAGACTCGTCCAGCACAACGGCCTTCAACCCAGCCTCGCGTTCAATAAGAACAGCGACATCCAAACACAGCGTGCGGTCGCTTTTCATCAACTCTACCAGCATCTCCTCACGGGGGCTGAAACCAGCCAAACCGCATAGTGACATATGTTTCTCCCACCTGTTTCTCAGCTCTTGAGCCAGCTTTGGCGCTATCCGCCGCCCTTCCTCCTGTTTTTCGGGCATTTTTTCCATGAGCCATTTTAATGCCTCACCCAGCTTTGAGTGCAGGATTTTCTCGGCGAACGTGGTTTTCCAGCCTGCGGCGGTGTAAAGCTTCACCATCGTGGGCTGGCCTTTGACGACCTTCAAAACCTCCCTCACGTCATCCATCAACTCCTGCAAAGCCTTCTCATACATTAGGTGTTTGAGGTCGTCCTCCGTCAACGGCATCTCGGGCCATCTTGACGTGGAGACATACCCGCTCTTTCCCAGCAGTCTCCAAGCCTCCTCGGCCGCGAACGGTGCGAAGGGTGCGAGAAGGGAGGCCCAGGCCTCTGAGTAGACCCTGCCCGCCCGAGTTACTCTGCCGCTGTTACGCCTAACCCACCACCTCCAATTGTTGAGCATTCCATACACAACCTCGTTGCATGCCGTCCTTGTCTTAGCCGCCTCCAGGGCCTCCGTAACAGTTTTCACAGAGAGTTTTAGGGCCGCCAGAAGCCATCTATCAGCAGGGCCTTCAGCATCCTCCGCCTCCGCCGCCCGCCTCACGATTGCCAGAAAGTTCTGAACAAACTGCGCGGCCTCTTCCGCGTTTTTTTCACGCCAGTCAGGGTCGTCGAGGTCCTCAGCGCTCAGCGTAAGGGCAAGCCTCGTCGCATCCGCCCCATGCCTTGCGACGGCCTTTTTCAACGGTATGAAGTTGCCCTTACTCTTGGACATCACTTGGCCCTCGATTGTAATCATGCCGTTTACGCTGATTCCCTTGGGCCAGTGTTTTTCCTCGAATATGCCTGTGTGGTGGAATAGGTAGAAGGTGAGATGGTTGGGGACGAGGTCTTTAGCTGAAACCCTTAGGTCGACACCATACCAGTAGAGGAACTCCTGCCGCAGTGATTTTAGCAGTGAGGGGTCGAGGCCGTATTTGGCTGCCAAGATGTCTGCATCGCCGACGCCGTGAAACACGTAGTCGAAGGCCTCGGTGCTGAGCTTAACGGCTGCGTCAAGGTTTTTGTTAAAAAGCCTGCTCAAGGTGTAGAGGGCGGGGTAGATTGTTGAGTCGCTCAGTGTCTCAACCTTCCATGAGGGGTCCCAGGGGAGCGGTGTGCCCAGACCTGTCTTCCGTGTGCAGGCCCAGTCGTGGAGCCAGTCGACGACGTTGTAAAACCACGTCCGTGCCGCCTCAGGGTAGATATTCATTTCCGCAAGATGTTTCCTAACCTTCTCCTTCCACTCCGGGTCTGAAAACTTCAGAAACCACTGGTCCTCCACAATCTTCACCAGGCACTCGTCCCCGGACCTGCAGACAACCCTACCCGACAGGTCGTAGTATACGTCGCCTTCACCCAAGCTCCTCAGCCTCTCCTGAACAAGTTTCCTCGCCTCGGATACAGACCTGCCCCTATACTCATCAACCACCATAACGCCCGTGTGAAACTCCTTCGAGTAAATTTCCTTCGTCAACTCCTCCAGCCTTTCGTCGGACTGGCTTGTTACTCCAAGCTTTTCCACAGCCTCGACGGCGGGGTGTTCGCCGAAACCTTGCAGCGCTATAACCTGCACCGGCTTGATTTCCTTAACGGCCTCTGGGCTGATTCCGTAGGCGGCGAGTTTTTCAGGGTTTCTCTGCAAATCTCTCAGGGCCACGTAGTCGTAGGGCGCGTGGGCTGGCACGCTGTAGACGACCCCCGTCCCAAACGATGGGTCGACGAACCAGGCGGGTAGAATCGGAATCTCTCTATCTGTCAACGGGGCCCTTGCTTTACTGCCGATTAACTTTCTCCCCTCAAAGTTTTCCAGCACCTGCAGCCCCTGCCACTGCTCTGAGAGCTTTCGCACCGCCTCCCTGCTAACCACCAGCTTTACCCCGTCTTTAACGACCACAGAGTATTGTGCGTCAGGGTTAAGCCATATGTTCGTCACGCCGTAAACTGTTTCAGGCCTCAACGTGGCGGCCGCGAGCTTGGTGTCGCCGACTGTGAAATAGACAAGCGTGAATTCCTCGGGGTATATTCCGACGCCCTGCAGCCTGTCATGGTCTCCCGTCGCACTCTGGCAGGCTGGGCACCAGACTACGGGGTGGCGGCCCATCGTTACAAGCTCACGTCTTCTTAGGACACTGTACTGCCAGTGGATGAAGTTGCTGTAGTAGGGATGTAGGTTTGTTGTGTAAAACTCCCTGCTCCAGTCAACTGACCAGCCCATGGCCTTGACGAGCTGCCTGTTTTCAGCCGTGTAGTAGGCGCAAATGAACTCTGGGTGTTCGAAATACTTTAGCAGACTCTCTGGGACGCCGTCGATTTCCACGAGCATCCTCCTGATTGTCTCGTCGCCTCGCCGCAGCCTTTCACTTGTTCCAGCCACAGCTTCGCCGGTCCAGTGCCACGCCCATGGAAAGAGTACGTTGAAGCCCTTCATCCGCTTGTAACGTGCTATGATGTCCCCGCGTGTGAAGGTAAAGCCGTGGCCGAGATGCAGAGGCCCGTTCTGGTAGGCGTAGGGAACACAGATGAAGAACTTAGGGCGGGATTTGTCAAGATTAGGCTCAAACAGCCTGTTGTCAAACCATTCCTGCACCCACTTCGCCTCATAATCCTTTCCCGACACAATTTTCTGCTCCGACCCTAACCGGAACCCTAGCTCAACCAGCCTACGCGCCTCATCTGAAACCGGAGACGCTCCAAAACTATCCCCCATGCCGGCACCCGGGTTTTAAAAAGGCAGGAAGGCTATAAAGACTATTCAGGCGCTATGGGCTGGCTGAGAGCCTAGGGCAGGGAAAAAGAATACTTAATATAATACGTTTGCTGAAAGGGATAACTGTAGAGGTGGAGGCGGTTGGCTGAAAAACAGATAGCTCCAACGGTGTTGGTTGGGAAGAAGCCTGCGATGAGCTATGTCCTCGCTGTTTTGACAGGGTTTCAGGGCGGCTCTAAAGAGGTCATCGTCAAGGCACGCGGTAGGGCCATAAGCAGGGCCGTAGACGTTGTCCAGATAGCCAAGAACAGGTTTCTGTCAAACCTTCAGGTCAAGGACATCAGGCTGGGAACCGAGCAGATAACAGACGAGCAGAACAGAACGCTCAACGTCAGCACGATAGAGATAGTGATAGGACAGTCCTGAGGGGCCCTACATGGCCTCTAGGTGCAAAGGTTGGAGTTCCCGGTATGCACATTCGACCTAAGGACCGGCGTCCTGTGCAGCAAGTGTGAGGCTAAAGTCCGGAGCGGGGAGCTCACACAGACAGACCTCACCGTAATGAAGGCGCTCCTCGAGTACGAGAAGCGGGAACCAAGAATATCATCACTCTCCTACGTCAGAAGTTTTAAGCTGGACAACAAGCTCTACGTCGTCCTGCGGGAGGGCGGGCCAAGCCGGCTACAACCAAACATTATAGAGAAAATGGGTGAAGAGGTTTCGCGGGCCACCAAACTTGAAACATATTTTGTTGAGGAATTCAGAGACCTTAACAGGTTTATCCAGGGCCTAGTTTCACCGGCACGGGTGGTGGCGGTTAACAAGGTATGGCTGCCGGACCAAACGGAGGAGATTAGGGTTGTGGTGGACGACGAACGGTCCCTGAAAACCCCCCCAAAACTTCTCTCAGAGCTGTTGAGGAATGTGAAGGGTGTTTCGGTGAGCTTCGAGTTCATCAGGAAAAAAGTTTACACCCGTTCAGAAAGGTGAGCGGATGCTGGACAAGAGCCTTAAGGATGCTTTATCGCGGCGCGTTATGGCCGGCGAGGTCAAGCCGGAGATGGATGGGGTTGATGTGGACGTCTTCGGATGGGTTCACGAGGTCAGGGACCTCGGCAAGCTTGTCTTTATTCTTGTCCGCGATGTCTCGGGTATTTGTCAAGTAGTTTTCAGGAGGGGTGAGGTGGATGAGGCTACCGCGGCAGCGCTTAACAACATCCCAAACGAGTCCGTCATCCATGTCAACGGAGTCGTTACACGCCAGCCCAAGTCGAAGCTCGGGGTCGAGGTGGCCGGCAGAAAGCTCACCGTACTGGGCGCAGCGGCCCCCCGCCTCGAATACGACCCAACGGGGAAAGTGAAGGCCGGGCTTGACATCAGGCTGAAACACCGCATCCTGGACCTCAGGAGGCAGGAGGTCAAGAGCATATTCCTCATCGGGAGCACTGTCCTGACTGCTCTCCGTGAATTCTTCCATGAAAAAGGCTTCGTAGAGGTGAGGACCCCCAAGATAATCGCAACGGCCACGGAGGGTGGTGCGGAGCTTTTCGAGGTGAAATACTTTGACAGAACAGCATACCTTGCGCAAAGCCCCCAGCTCTACAAGGAAGAGTTGACAACCGTTTTTGAGAAGGTCTTCGAGATAGGGCCCTACTTCAGGGCCGAGGAATCGCATACAGGGCGCCACGTCAGCGAGTTCACATCAGTTGATATTGAACAGGCTTTCGCAGACATGGATGACGTCATGAAGCTGTTGGAGGATGCGGTAGCGTATGTGGTGAAGAGGGTTATTGATGTGAATGGCAGAGAGTTGAAGAGCCTCGGCGTGGAGCTTAAGCCCCCGCGTACACCGTTTCCCCGGATTACGTATGATGAGTCTGTGGAGATCCTGAGTTCCATGGGTGTGTCGATAAGTTATGGGGAGGATTTTGGCACACCTCATTTGAGGGCCCTCGCCAAAAAATTCCACAGCTACTACTTTATCACAGAGTTCCCGACAGACATCAAGCCGTTCTACATCCAGCCCAGCAGTAAAAACCCGAAGGTTTCGGAGTCCTTCGACTTGATGTACCAGTGGCTGGAGCTCGCCTCCGGCGGGACACGCGTCTCCGATGGAGAGCTTCTACGCAGGCGTCTGGAGGAGAAGGGCCTCAACCCGGCGTCGTTCGAAGACCATCTCAAAGTCTTCAGCTACGGAATGCCTGTCCACGCCGGCTGGGGGCTGGGCTTTGAAAGGCTTTTGATGGTTCTCACACGCCGTACAAACATAAGGGAGACAATACTTTTCCCCCGCGACCGGTTCAGGCTAGTTCCCTGACAGTCCAGTACCGGCGGTTTAGGTAGATTAGTGGGCTGCCGTCTTGGTAGGTCTCAGACCCTACTATCTCGCCGATGAAGAGAATGTGGTCCCCGACCTCGAGCTGCCTGACAACTCTGCAGAAGAGTGCGGCTAGGACGCCGTCTATGACGGGGAACTTGCCGTCCTCTACGCGGTACGCCACCATATCAAACCTTGTTTCATGCGGGCTGTAGGCGAAGTTTTCGGAGACATCGGCCTGACGGCTGCTCAGCAGGTTGACTGCGAAAAACCCTTTCTCCGAGATAACCATACGCGTCCGGGTGTTTTTCTCCAACGCGATAATTACAAGTGGGGGGTTGGCGGAGACAGATGTAAAGGAGCTCACCGTCATTCCATGTGGCTCACCGTCTTTAAAGGAGGTTACAACAGTAACGCACTGTGGAACACGTCGCATAAAGGTTTTAAGGGCCTCCATCGGGGTCGACCTGTCCAGTTTACAGTATTAACCATAACCTTGCTACTCCTTTACCGTGAACATTGTGTGTGTGGATGTCATGTTTACCTCTGTAAGTAGCCAGAGCTTTTTGAAGAACCTGTTGAAAAAGTCCTCACGGGCCTCCTCCGCAACACTTACAACCACATCCCACATCCCGAAGAGCTCATGTGCCTCCAACACATCATCTATCGACATCAGGTATTTCTCCCAGAGCTTGGGTGCCGACGGCCTCCTCATCTTGATGAATACATAAGCCGATTTACGCCTACCTGCGCAGCCCTCCTTCTCAACTGATAGACCGCCCTCGTTAACTATCAACGAGTTGGTATCCACCACTCCGTGTTCCCTCATGACATCAAGTATGTTGTTCAGCTGAGTAAGCGAGTCGGCCTTGACCTTTGCGATGACGTCGTAGGGCCCCCATATCAGGTATGATTCTTCAACGTTTTTATCACCCCTCACCCCGTTCAGAGTATCCAGCAGACTGCTCCGCGAGCCAACGGTGCCTAAAACAAATGCCTTCATGTAGAATCTTATGTTGCGAAAGTATATTAGCTTTCAGAAAGCGTTAACGCAGCGGCTACGGCCCCCATTAAAGAGGCGTCCGCGCCGAACTCTGTCAAGGCAAACTCTGAGCTGAGCAGCCTGTACCCTCTTAACCGTTTTAAAGGCATCTCCACAACCTCACGGGGATGGTTCAACGCAACACCCCCTCCAACGACCACCACCTCCGGGTCGAAGGTGTTCACGACGGAGGCGTATGCTGCCGCGTTCAGGTATTCCATCTCCTTAACCACAGCTAGAGCCTGCTTATCGCCATCTGACGCGGCTCTAAAAACCTCGGCCGCTGTTTTCCAAAGTCTACCAGACCTTGCTCTCGCGAGCTTGGGTATGCCCGAGCCGGAGCATAGGGCCTCCCAGTGTCCACGCCCCCCGCAACCACACCTCACACGGCTCCCGTAATCAACCACTATGTGGCCTATTTCCACCGCGTTGCCGTCCTTCCCCAAGAGCAGGTGTCCGTCGACAACCGCCCCGCCGCCTATACCCGTGCTTACTGTAATGTAGACAAGGTTTTCCACGCCCCGCCACCTACCTAAGACTGTCTCGCCGAGGGCTGCGGATGTGGCGTCGTTGAGTATGACCGGCTTCGAGCCGTGATACTCTTCAACCAAGGCCTGTAGGTTAATCTTGATGCGGCCTAGGTTGGGTGCGTTGGAGACCATGCCTCTCCTGATGTCGAGAGGGCCTATTGATGCGATGCCCACGGGCGCCTTCTTTGAGACGCCGAGCTTATGCAGATATGTGAACGATTGCTTGAACATTCTTCTAATCTCCTGGAGGTCTTTAGGGGTTGCGTGTACGATGCGGTGGGTGATTGTGCCGTTTCTCCGCGACGCCGCAAACCTTGTGTAGGTTGCGCCGAAGTCTACTGCGACTATCTCCATGGCATGTCGATGTATTTTCCGGGGTTAAGTATGTTGTTGGGGTCGAAGGCCTCCTTTATCTTCTTCATGAGCTCGAGTGTGCGTATGCCGTTGTGTTCCTTTAGCTGCAGGTATAGCTCCTGCATCTTCTGGACGCCGACCCCGTGCTCGCCTGTGATTGTTCCACCTGTTTCGATTGCGTAGCGTACCAGTTCGTTGACTGCTTCATGCACCTTTCTTACTTCGTCTGCGTTGTCGGGGTCGTATAGTATGACGGGGTGTATGTTTCCGTCGCCGGCGTGGCCGTTCATCGCTATCCTCAGACCATACTTGGAGGCAAGCTGTTTAACCTTCCCCAGATATTCGACTATCCGGTCGATTGGTACGCAAACATCCTCCACAACCCGGGCCTTGGACACCATGTTGATGGCTAGATACATCGTCGCCCTAGCCTGGAGTAGCATCTCCGCCTCCTCCTCAGTCTGCGCAACATTCACAAGCCGTGCCCCGTTATTATGTAATATCTCGACAAGCAGGCCCAGCTCCTTTCCGGTGTATTCTTCCACGTCTATCAGCAGCATGGCCTCGCCGACGGGTAGGTTTATGCCGTGCATAAGGTTGGAGGCCTCAAGCCCTATTCTGTCGAAAAACTCCAGCATCCTAGGAACAATCCTTCTCCTCCTTATCTCGACAATAGCCCTCCCTGCATCATCCCAGTTGTCGAAAACAGCGTAAACACGTCTAACCGGAACATCTGGTATGGGGGCTATCTTAAGCCAGGCCTCGACGACCACACCCAGCGTCCCCTCACTGCCCACGATGAGCTGTGTAAGGTTGTATCCGGCCCTGTTTTTCGCAAGCGGCTCACCGAAAACCAAGACGCTGCCGTCTGGTGTTACAACCTTGACGGCCATCACCCAGTCCTTTACGGTGCCGTACTTCACGCATCTGAGGCCTCCGGAGCCCTCGGCTATCGCGCCCCCAACGGTGCAGATGAAGCTGCTCGCCGGGTCGGGTGGGAAGAAG
>Ga0209393_1000378_pt1 | contig 22284 bp, 16 predicted proteins | sample SSWtaG_2_FD_184117 | JGI IMG/M metagenome (GOLD analysis project Ga0209393, IMG submission 184117) | Hot spring microbial communities from Sandy's Spring West, USA to study Microbial Dark Matter (Phase II) - SSWsed_130316 (SPAdes)... | ecosystem: Environmental > Aquatic > Thermal springs > Hot...
AAGGAAATGCTCCAATGCCCTGTCTGCGGGACGACCATGCGAGAAGTGGAACGGTTCGGGTTCTGATTGACATTTGTCCTTCGTGCAAAGGCGTTTGGCTTGACAGGGGTGAACTTGACAAAATCGTCCAGTATGCTACCAGCGGTTACAGTGACGAAGTTGCCCCAGCCTATGACCCGTATGAGCCTGTAAGTTATGAGCTTACACCTCAACCCCGTCCCACTCGTCATCAACCACCCCAGCCCCAACAGCCCTACCCGCAGCAACCGCCCCAGCAATATCAACACCCCTACAAGCGCAAGAAGCGGTTCAACGAGTTCCTTGAGGAGTTGTTTGACATCTTTGACTGACCGCCTCCAGCATGGTTGCGTGTTGAGCGTTGCGCGTTCAAGTTAACGGTGAAAAAAAAATGAACAAGCCATGCTACTGACTTCAGTCCGTAGGTGATGACACAGAAACTTGAGTGCCGACTTAGAAAGGGACATGGGACAAGGGACACGGGACAGAAACGGAACGGGACGAGGGGCGAAGGACGCGGGACGGAATGAAATGGGAGGGTGAGGCTAATGCCGAGCCAAAACGACAGCGAATGGCGATTGGTGAACGACAAATGGCGAGTAGCGAATGGCGAATAGTGATTGGCGAATGGTAAAAGGCAGAAAAAATCGGCACATCAGAAGATGTGCACTACAGTTTCGTAGCCTGCTTTAGCAGGCTTCGTCTTTATAGACACCAACTTAGAGTCGGTGGACAAATTGGGAGAGTGATGTTACTGCCGAGCCTAACTTTCGGCAAATCGTGAGGTCGGCAAATCGGCAGGTCGGGAATGGAACGGAAGAAACGGAGAAACGGTGAGACGGAGAAGCGGAGAAATTATGCACAGAAAGGGGAAGGCGGGGCTCCTGCTGAGACAAAGACGGCAATGAATAACGAGTAGCGAATGGCAAACGGCTTTGATTACCCACCCGAGGTGGGTGACTAAGAATTCAAAGCAGGCTAAAGCCTGCTATTGAAGTTGAGGGTTGAGAGTTGAAAGTTGAGGGTTAGGTTTTTTTCGCTGAACGCGCAACCTACAACTCGCAACCATTTTGGTGTCAGCCTGCTTTAGCAGGCTTCGTTTTTTGTAGACACCGACTTCAGTCAGTGGAAAGAATGGGGGAGTGAATCTCTTGCCGCGCCGAAACGGCAGCGAATGGCGAGTAGCGAATGGCAATGGTTTTTCTGAAAGGCAATGCTCCTGCACTGCCGAAAAATTTCGGTCGGCACTTAACAACTGAACCCCGCACTTAGCACTCGGCACCAAATGTTGCACCCCGCACTCAGCACCCCGCACCTTTTTGTGTCCCTTGCACTCATGCACCCTTGCACGCATAATTGGCTTAAGCCAGTGGCATGAGAGTTTTTAGAGCAACCTTGCCGAAAAAGGGAGGGAACGAAAATGCGCTTTCTTTGGTTGCCATTGTTACTCGTGCTCGTTTTAGCCTTGGCATCTATTGGCTTTTGGTGGCATCGTCAAGCCACAAAGAGCCGACTTGACTTTATGCCTCACAAAGTCATCACCGCACATCCGTCCGAACCTGTTATACGCATTGCCTTTTCACCTGACGGACAAATTTTGGTGACACGGGGTGAAGCAGACAAGACGGTGAAAGTTTGGAGGGTGAGAGACGGTCAACTTCTCTATGAAATTCACATCGCCTTAGTGCCTCCACCGCAACCAATTTGTTTTGCCTTTTCGCCTGATGGACAACTTCTGGCTGTTGGCTATGCCGATGGTGCAGTTCGGATTTTCAACGCCAAAGATGGTCAGCCCAAGCGAACCCTTCGGCACAGCCCTCGGGTTAACTGGCTCGGTCTGATTGCCTTTTCTCCTAACGGCAAATTGCTGGCTCAAACATGGGACGATTACATGATTGAAGACTATCAGGTTTTTGTTTGGGATGTGGCTACTGGCAAATTGGTTCGGGCGCTGAAGAACAACAATCAGACAATCAGCATCGCTTTTTCACCGAGCGGGAAACAGTTGGTCGTTGCCGAGCCGAACTTCAATTTCCGAACCGCTTCAGTTGGCTTGACACTAAACTTTTGGGACACAAAAACTTGGCAGAAACGAACCCTGAATCTTCCGTCCCTTCTCCCTTCCCCCTGCATTGATGCTCGTTACGAAACTACTGCCTTTCTCTCCGACCTACAAAGGTTCTTAATGCCAGTATCTTACGGCAACAAAGTTTTCATCCTTCGGTTTCAACCCCCAGCAGTTGAACGAGTTTTCACCGCTTTGAATCTCCCTTTCGCTTTACATCCGAGGGCAGGCATAGCGTGGCGTCCCAAATTCCCTTACGCCGTCCAAAGAGACATGCTGGCGGTAGTTGAGAAGGGAGGCATCCCCCAACAACTTTATCGCCTCAACATGTCCTTGCCCGACCGTCCACCACTCAAAAAGTTTAAGGCGTTCCTTGAACGAGCCTTCATGCGAAATTTGCGGAGAACGGAGCAAATAATTCGTTGCTACCGATTGCCTGATGGAAAGGAAGTGGCTCGGCTGAAGCAAAGCGCAAGGGAAGGTTGGATTTACTCCTTAGCGCTATCGCCCGATAGTCGCTATCTGGCAGCAGGGCTTGATTCTGGGCAAGTCATCATTTGGACAAGGGTGCGGTGAACCTGTAGGTGCCGCTGGTCACTTCAAAGACAGCATATCCGTTTTCCGTGCCCACAAAGCGAACGCCTTCCGATTGAGCAGCGGGTTTGCCGCCCTCGCTTACGCTTTCGGCATCTTTCGTCGGGACATAAACCAACGCAGTTGTGTTAGCAGGGACAGTGACATTCAGGTGCAACCGATTGCCTCCCTTCTGCCACTCAACAGCGATAAGTCCTTGCACCGACCGATAACTTGCCCGGACGAAATCCAAACCGTCCAAATGCGGTTTGATGCGGATGCGCTTGAAGCCCGGTTCAAGTTCTTCAATGCCAGCAACAAACCTGAAGAGCCACTCGCCCACGCAGCCGAAAGCGTAGTGGTTGAAGGAGTTCATGCCCGGCTCATGAATGCTGCCGTCAGGTTGGATGCTGTTCCATCGTTCCCAAATCGTCGTGGCGCCCATCCGAACCATGTAGAGCCATGACGGGTAAGTTTCCTGCAAAAGCAACCGATAAGCCACATCGCTTCGCCCAAAGTTACTCAGCACCAACATTAAGTGTCTTGTGCCGACGAAACCCGTCGCCAAGTGCCAATCTCGCTTTTCAATGTCAGCGACAAGATACTCTAATGCCTTCGGCTTCAACTCGTCGGGCAAAAGGTCAATGTCAAGTGCAAGTGCGTAGCAAGTTTGAGTGTCACCTTTGATGCGCCCATCGGATTGGACATAGGCTTTGACGAACGCATCTCGGATTTTAGCGAACAGTTGCCGATACTGCTCCGCATCTTCTTTGAGCCCCACAGCATCAGCCATCTCAGCCATTAACCTGACGACATAAGCGAAATAGGCTGTCGCGATGACATCCTTCGGTGTCGCAGATCCAGCGGGAACCCAGTCGCCGTAGCCGATGTCTGGTCGCAAGTAGTCTTTACTGTTTTTAACGAGATAGTCAATGTAGCGACGCATGTTTTCATAGTGGCGAGTGATGAATTGTTTGTCACCGGTCATGCGCCAAAGGGTGTAAGGGATGATGATGCCAGCGTCGCCCCAAGCAGGTGTGCCAAAACCTGCACCTGTCGCTGGAGCGACATCAGGATAGGCGCCGTCTTCCCGTTGGCTATCGTTTAAGTCAATCAGCCACTTGGTCATGAAGGCGTTGATGTCGGCGAAGTAAGCAGCGGTTCGGGCGAAGATTTGAGCGTCACCCGTCCAACCTTGTCGCTCATCCCGTTGCGGACAATCGGTCGGAACTTCAAAGTAATTGCCTCTCAGACCCCAACGGATGTTTTCCACCAATCGGTTGACAAGCGGGTGAGAGCACTCAAACTCACCGACCATAGGGACATAGGAATGAAGCACGATCCCTGTGATGGCGTCCAGCGGCGGCGTGTCTGGGTAGCCTATCACTTCAACATAGCGAAAGCCGTGAAAGGTGAAGCGGGGCTCCCAAACTTCTTCGTCTCCGCCTTTGCAAATGTAAGTGTCCGTTGCACGAGCACCCCGCAAGTTGGCTGTGTGCAAGGTGCCGTTAGGCTCTAAAACTTCACCGTAACGCAAAACGATTTTCGTGCCGGGAGGAGCGTTGCGAACTTTCAACCTTACAACGCCGACCATGTTCTGACCCAAGTCAAAGATGTAAACTCCTGGTTTGACCTCCCTCACAGTTTTTGCGGGCAACTCCACCACTTTGCGAATGGGAGGTCCTGGGTGAGCAGTCAGTTGCAATGGCACTTTTTCAGTAACAGCAACAGGTTTCCAATCGCTGTCATCGTAGTCTGGCGTATCCCAACCGACCAATTCTTGGCGTGCGTCATAAGTTTCGCCCATGTAGTTGTCGGCTTCCAGAATCGGACCGTAGTTCGCTTTCCATGTTTCGTCCGTGACGATGATTTGACGAGTGCCGTCATCAAAGTCAATATGCAACTGAAGCAAAACCCTCGGTTCGCCCCCAAATTTATTGCGTTGCCCCCATCCACCTTGATAGCCTGAATACCACTCGTCGTGCAAGATAACGCCAATGGCGTTTTTGCCCTGACGCAAAAGGTTCGTCACTTCATAAGTGCGATAGTAAACTCGCTTGCGGAAATCAGACCAACCGGGCACGAAGTAGTCTTCGGTTACCCGTTGCCCGTTTAGCCGAACTTCACATGTCCCCAAAGCAGCCACATACACCATTGCTCGCTTGATAGTTTTGTCAACAGCGAAGGTTTTTCTCAGGAAAGGAAGGGGTGGGACATAAACGGTTTGCGGGCTGACTGAACCCCAAGGTGGGACGCCAAAGTTGCCAATTTCACGGGCGTCTTGCCAGCCACTGTCGTCAAAGTCAGGTCGTTGCCAATTAGGTTGCTCGCTTTGCGCCCACTTCCATTGACGGTTTGTGACGATGACAAGTGGCTCTCCACTTTCAAACTCAACGACAAGTTTACCCAACAAGCCAGCAGGTCCGCCTTCGTTAGTAACGGCGACCGCCAAAACATTTTTGCCAGAACGCAAATGTGTCGTCACATCGGCAATTTGCGGGCGCTGCCAAGCAAACTCCTTACCATCGCTGCGGGCAACTTCAACTCCGTTGACGAAAAGGACGAACTGATTATCGGCAGTCATCAAGATGCGGGCGCGGGCGATCTTTCGGTCTGATGGCAGCGAAAAAGTGTGTCGGAAATAGCGAGTGCCGACAGGTGCTTGTTGACGGGGTTGTCCCTCTCTCGTCCAAATCCATCGGCAACCTGTAAAGTGAAGCAATCGCTCCTCCCAAGGAGCAGGCTCATCGTAACCAATCCATTTGCCCTGCCAATCAGAAGGTTCCAACAACCCCATTGTCCAACGAGCAGGTTCGCTCCATTCAGAAGGTTTGTCGTCTTTGTCCCAAACCCGAACCTTCCACCAACATTCCATCTCAGATTGCAACGGTTTGCCTGCATAAACGACAAGCGTTTCATCAGAACTCACTTTTCCCGTGTCCCAAAGGTCTCCGATATCTTTGTCAAGGTTCTCGCGGGACGAAGCGACGAGGATTTGGTAAGCGGTCTGGCGTTGTCCCCGCTTGTCCTGGTTTGTCGCTTCCACGACCCAACTGAGCCTTGGTTGAAGCACATCAATTCCCAACGGGTTGGCACGATACTCACACATCAAATCCTTTGCCCTCAACCCAGCCATCGCAATCCCTCCTGTCATCAGCAAACTCACCACCAAACTCCAAACCTTCACCGCACATCACCCGTAAAAGTTTGCAACACAAATTTTCACTTTGTCTTACGGCAATTGCCACTGCAAACACCAATGTTCGCCGTTGCGGCGATGCCAGATTGAAAAGCAAAGAATGACCAAACCACCGTTTACCAAAAGCCTTGCGCTTTCGCCTTCTGGATTCACTGAAACGCTCACATCATTGGCTTTGAATGCGCTTTGCAGCCAAGCCCACTTCTGGTCAACTTGGGCGAGAAAGGGAATGTGCCTGTCAGTAAAGTGAGCATTCCTTCGGAAGGCAGTGTAGTGCATCTTAAGGGCTTCAGGTTCGTCAATATACTAACCCAAGTTGCTACCTACATCAACAAACCTTACCCTATAGGGGGATTGAACCCTTCGGGCATCTGAGGGCACAGGTTAATGCCCCGAGACCAAACTTTGGCATTGGCAATTAGCACCAAAATTTTACTGCATAGGAGTTACGCAGTTGAAGTTCGTTTGCCTTTGCCAAGCCAGTTTCATGCGCTATGATTATGACGACAAAGGTGATAAACATGCCAACCGTCACTTTAAAGTTCCGTCTCAAGGAAAACCAAAAAGTCAAAACTCTTATGAACGCTTACGCTTCAATCCAGCAACAAGCCGTTGATTTCGCCATTGACAACAACAAAACTGCCACCTTCACCATCATAAAAGCCCTCTATCCTTCCCTCAAAGCAAAACATCCCAACCTTCACTCCCTCTGGCTTCAATCTGCCTGTCGTTCAGGCGCTGCTGTCGTTCACTCCTTCAAAAACCGAAAGAGAAAGGGACAACAGGACAACAGACAACAGGACAACAGGATTAAGGACAAGAGGCAAGTAAAGGCAGATTTGCAAAAGCCGAAAATCAAGAGACCCTTCGTCTATGTCAGCAAGCAAATTCTAAAGTGGGACAACAGGACAACGGACAACAGGACAACAGTTGGTTGGGATAAAAGCAAGTTAACCTTGACCTTCAAAGTTTCACCTAACGACAAAGAACCCGTCGTTCTAAATTTCCGACCCCATCACAGATATTGCAGGCTTCTTGATGATTGGAAGGCAGGAAGAGCGACGATGGGAGAACCAACCTTAACCTATAACTCCATCTTCATCCCTTTGAAGTTCCCTAAAGTTGAGCCGTATCAACCGAGAACGGTCGTAGCGATTGACAGTAATGAGTTGAACTTAACGGCTTATGAAGCAACTTCTGGTGAGGTTAGGGAGATAGACACAGGTTATGCTGCGAGGGTGAGTAGAGAGCACGAAAGGCGGGTTAGGAAGGGAACTAAAGGGAAGCAAAACCCGAAGTCAAAAAGGAAAGTAGCGAGAAAGCATGGAAGGATAAGGGTAGAGAAGGTGAAAAACTTTTGGCATCAAGTTGCTTTGATGCTTATAGGTTGGGCTATTCAAATGGGTGCAGCCATTGTCCTTGAGGACTTGAAAGGGATGAAGGGAAGGATAAAGTGGCAGCATAGGTCTCGCAGGATGAGGCAGAGACTTTTGAACTTTTGGAGCATAATGACCTTTCACAAAATCCTTGCTCAAAAGGCAGCATTATACGGCGTTCCTTTAATTTTCGTGCCACCTGAGAACACATCAAGGACATGTCCGGTATGCGGCAGGATTAATGAGAGGCTAAGGGGGCATGTCTTTGAATGTGCCTGTGGGCTAAGAATGAGCAGACACGAGGTTGCTGCCATCAACATAGCCCACAGGGGCATGAAAATCCTCGGTGGCTTAATGCTGCCGAGGCAGGGGTTAGTGGGAGACCCTTGTTGCCTGTCCTCTGGCTTTGGGTTAAGAGCCCAAAGTCACGACAGGAATACGCAGCCAACTGCGTAAGTCCTAAGTATTACGGTTCATGCATTTGAGTATGGAACTTGTGGCAAAATTTGCGGCGAGGTGAAACGAGGAATGGCGTTTTTGGAGATGAGGAGCATAACGAAGCATTTTCCGGGCGTTTTGGCACTTGACAGGGTTGACTTTGAAGCGGAGCGGGGAGAAATTCACGCCATTGTCGGTCAAAATGGCGCTGGGAAGTCAACGCTCATGAAAATTCTCGGTGGCGCATTTAGCGATTATGAGGGCGAAATTTTCATTAACGGCAAACCCGTCAACATTCGCTCACCCAAAGACTCTCGTGCTGCTGGGGTTGCAGTGATATATCAGGAACTCAACCTCGTCCCCGATTTGACCGTTTCCGAAAACATCTTTTTGGGGCGTGAGCCGACGAAGTTTTTGGGGTTAGTGGATTTTGCTAAGATGAGGGAGGAAGCAAGGAAAGTTCTCGCTCAACTTGACCCAACGATTGATCCCGATGCAAAGGTGAGGGAGTTGCCTGTTGGTAAGCAGCAACTGACCGAAATAGCAAAAGCCCTTTCTCAAAACGCTCGCATCCTCATCATGGACGAACCAACTTCGGCTCTCACTGAAGCGGAGACCCAAAAACTTTACGACATTATCCGAAAACTCAGGGCTCAAGGGACAACCATCCTCTATGTCTCACACAGGCTTAGGGAGGTCTTCACTATCAGCGACCGCATTACTGTCCTCAGAGATGGTCGGAAGGTCGGGACTGTCAAGACCGCTGAAGCCGACCCACGACAAGTCGTGGCAATGATGATTGGCAGGGAAGTTGAAGAGTTTGAGCCTCACCCAGTTCCCGAAAAGGTTGGGACACCAATGCTTGAAGTTCGCAACCTTGTTTTAGTTGACAGGACAAACCCTCAGAAACGCCTTTTGGATGGAGCAACCTTACAAGTTCGTAAAGGAGAAGTTGTCGGAATCTTCGGGCTACTCGGTGCAGGTCGGTCGGAACTTTTGCTCACCATTTTCGGTTCCCCGCCCGGAATCGTTGCTGGCGGTGAAATTTTGTTGGAGGGCAAGCCAGTGTTTTTCCATTCACCAATTGAGGCGATACAGGCAGGAATTGGATTAGTAACCGAAGACAGGAAAACGACAGGACTTATCTTAACAATGACCTCTGGTCATAACATCTCCCTTGCATCGTTGCGTCAATTCTCTCGCTTTCAGTTCGTTAAGCGCCGTGCTGAAGAGCAAGCAGTTTGGCGAGCATACGAACAACTGAACATCCAACCACCTATGCCCTCAATGCCAGTTGTTAACCTTTCGGGTGGCAACCAGCAAAAAGTTCTGCTCAGTCGGTGGCTTTTGGTAAAACCGAAGGTTCTGCTTCTTGACGAACCCACGAGGGGCGTTGATGTTGGCGCTCGCGCTGAACTTTACCGTTTCATCCGTCACCTTGCCCACGATGAAGGGGTTGCTGTCTTGTTTTCATCATCGGAGTTGCCTGAGGTTTTGGCTTTGGCTGACCGAATTCTCGTCATGCATCAAGGTCGCATCGTTGCCGAATTCCCACCGAATACCCCTGAGGAACGAATCATGTTCTACGCAACAGGAGGTCACTTGGCGAAAGGAGCGGCGTGAATTTATCCACCGACTGAAGTCGGTGGCTACAAAAACGAAGCCTGCTAAAGCAAGTCAAAACGAAAGAGTTGCGAGTTGCGGGTTGAGCATTCAAAGAAAAAACCTAACTCGCAACTCTCAACCCGCAACCCTCAACTCAATTAGCCGCCGTTCTCGGCTCGGCAGGAGCCTCGCCCTCCCACTCTTCGTGTCTCATGCTCCGCTTAAGGTTGTAAGTTGAGGGTCGTGAGTTTGGAGGAAAAATCCTGACCCACAACCCTCAACGCGCAACCATCAACTCACAATTTTGAACCCCTAACCCAATTAGCAGGCTAAAGCCTGCTTTGAATTGTAGCCACCCACCTTAGGTGGATGGTCAAAAGCGCAAGTTGGGTTGCAGAGTGAATAGTCACAATGGGGAAAATATGCCAGCGGGGATAGTCCCTCACAAAATCCCTTCCAGAACCTTCTTTTGCAGGGCGATCAATTGTCGGATACCCTTTTGGGCGAGGGCGAGAAGTTGGTCAAATTGTTCTCTCGTGAAGGCTTCGCCTTCGGCTGTTGCTTGAATTTCAACGATTCGCCCATCCTCAAGCATAGCGACATTCATGTCAACACTGGCGCGAGAATCTTCGTCGTAGTTCAAATCAAGCAATAGTCTCCTATCCACAATCCCGACACTGACCGCAGCGAGGCATCCATAGATGGGCAGTTTTTTCAACACGCCTTCTTGCTGCAATCTCCACAGTGCTTCAACCAAAGCGACAAACCCTCCAGTAATAGCGGCGACGCGAGTTCCTCCATCGCCCTGCAAGACATCACAGTCAACGACTATACTTCGTTCGCCCAAAGCAGAAAGGTCAACAGCAGCCCTAAGGCAGCGACCAATGAGCCGTTGAATTTCAATGGAGCGACTATCCTGTCGCCCAACTCTCGCCTCTCTTTCGTTACGGGTGTGGGTGGCTCTTGGGAGCATTCCGTATTCGGCGGTAACCCAGCCAGTGTTCGTGCCTTTCAGGAAATTGGGAACTCGGTCCAAAACTGAAGCGGTGCACAAAACACGGGTATTGCCTATCTCAATCAAGCATGAACCTTCAGCGAACTTGTGCCAGCCGCGAACCAATTTGATGGGTCTCATTTGGTCTGGAGCGCGACCGTCAGGTCTTTGGAACTGCATCTTTGCCACCTCTTCCCTTGTAAACGCTTACCGTCGTCGTTTCCGACGAGGTTTGCGTCTGGCTGGAGTTGTGGGAGTTGGGCGAAGGATACTCCCAGTGGGAGAAGGAGCAGGTTTTTCCACAGTTTCTTCGGCTTCTGATGCTTCCTCTCTTGCTCCCGCTGAAGGGGTTGGAGCGCGCAGGATTGGTCGCTGTTCGGCGATGGGACGGCGAACTGGTGCTGCAACAGGACGCTTTTGAGCCTGCCTTGCTTCCCACCACTTTTGCATCATCAGAACGAAGGGTGCAGCGATGAATATTGACGAGTATGTCCCTGCAGTTATCCCGATGAAAAGGGAGAAGGCAAGAGGCTTCACCGCAACTCCACCAACTAACAAGACAGCCCATAGAGTCAAAGCCGTCGTCAAGGAAGTGTTAATGGAGCGGGGCATCGTTTCAATCAAACTGTAGTTGACAACACGGTCTAATGTCCATCCACGCCTGACTTTCAAGTTCTCACGGATTCGGTCGTAAATGACAATTGTGTCCTGAACCGAATAACCGGCAACCGTCAAGAGGGCAGCAATGAAGGAACTGTTGACTTCAATTTGTGACCAAGCAGTGAAGCCGACCAGAACCAAGACATCGTGAGCCAAAGCGACCAAAGCACCTAAGGAGAACAGCCACCCAGCGCCCAAAATTTGGTAGCGAAACCAAATGAAAAGCGAAACGAGCAGCAAACCTATGATGGTCGCCTCAATGGCTGCCTTCGTCAATTCGCTGCCCACGACAGAGCCAATGAACTCTGTCCCTGCCTCCTCAATTTTCGGATACTTTTGCTTCAGAGCGCGGAAGATTTCATCGCGCCACCGATCGCTCTCCCTTTCGCTTAGAACCTTCATTCGGATGAGCAAAGTATCGCCTTCAGCGATTTGGATTACGGGTTGTGATGGCAAATCCAAGCGCCTAAGCAGTGACCTAACTTCGCTGGCGAGCCTAACTTCATCGCGGACTGTTACAGCGACCTTTTCAGGAAACCGAAACTGATAAAGTGCTCCACCTGTGAAATCCAAGCCTAAATTGAACCCGCGAACGAACAGTCCTGCTAAGCCAAAGAGCATGACGGCAAGGGCGATCCCCAACCAAAGTCTCGTTTTGCCTACAATGTCAATTCTTTCGGTTGCCTGCATCGTCATCCCTTCCTTCACCCTTCAAGGTTTAGGCTCAAAAACTCGTTGCCTTGAAGTCGTTTCAATCGTTTACCTTCGTGCGGTCAGGAGTTTCTGAACCGCAGGGACATCAGCAAAAGTTCGGAACAATTCCACTCGTTCTCCCAACCTCGTTCGGACAACCCATTCCATCATGCCACGAACCGAGAAGAAAGCGCTGAACAGGTTAGCCAATGTCCCAATCGTTAAGGTAGTGGCGAAGCCTTTGACAGGACCAGTCCCGAAGTAGTAGAGGACGGCTGCTGCAATCAAAACGGTTACATGGGCGTCAAGGATGGCTGTCCAAGACCTATCAAAAGCAGTCTCAACGGCTATTCGCAAAGGTCTGCCTGCCCTCAACTCTTCCTTCAGCCGCTCAAAACTGATGACATTGACATCAACAGCCATTCCCAACGAGACAATCAAACCGACGATGCCCGGAAGCGTTAGGACAGGTCTCCAGTCACCGATTTGAAGGCTCATGACAGCGAGGACGATGAGGAAGTAGATTGCCAGGGCAACGCAAGCGAGAACTCCGGGCAATCGGTAGTAGCTGATCATGAAGGCTGCAATCAAAATCGCAGCCAAAATTCCGGCGTTGATGCTTTTGTGGATAGTGTCAATGCCCAAAGTAGGTGAGATGCTCTGTCGCCAAAGGACAGAAACGGGGACGGGCAAAGCGCCTGCGTCCAAAATGACTTTCAGCAAGTTGGCTTCCTCAAAGGAACCGATGCCAGTGATTCGGGCGCGACCGTCCAAGATAGGCTCTTGAACAACAGGTGCGCTGATGCATTCTCGGTCATACCAAATTGCCAAATGTTTGCCGACATTGCGACGGGTGAAGTCGGCAAATTTGCGGGCGCCTTCGCGGTTGAAGGTCAAGTGGACTTCAGGGCGACCAAATTGGTCGTAGCCGATAACCGTAGGTGGGCTCAACTCAGTTCCCTTGACGACCAAAGTTGATTCGGCATAGACCTGATACTGGGGCACTTCCTTCCCTTCCGTGTCCCTGAAGATGACCCGTTCCTTCGTCCCTGTGGGGCTGGTTTCAACTTCAACTCGGTATTTGTCGGGAACACTTCGGAACTCGAGTTCGCCCATTTCGCCGATGAGCCTCAATGCCTCTTCTGGGTTGCGGACACCGGGCATTTCAACGACCACCCTGTCAGCGCCTTCAACATAGACTTGTGGCTCGGAGACGCCATATCGGTTGACGCGGCGTTCAACGATTTCCCGAACAGTGTTGACCTTTGCTTGGTCTAACGGGAAGAACTGGCGTCGCTCCTTCAACTCCCTCGCACCGCCGTAGAGGGAACGGAGAGTCGTCTCAATCAATCGGACTTGACTTTCTGCCTCTCTCGCCGTTGCTTGTGAGCGGACAAAAATGATTTTGCCCGTCTCTTCTACCTGCACATCAAAGTTTTCCAAACCTCTCCTTTCAAGGGCTGCGGTTATGGTTTCCCTTGCTGCCTCACGCTGCTTAGGGTCAATAGGTTTGTCAAGTTCAAAGACGAATTCTGCCCGCCTACATTGAAGGACTATTCGTGAACCGCCTTGCAAGTCCAAGCCAAGCCTTAGGTTTACTGCTGGCTTGAAAATCCCAATACGCCCTATCTGCCGAATCGGCTTTTCACCTTTCGCTTGTCGCTCCGCTTCAATCAACTGGGCGTTGGGGAAACGCTTGCGCATGATTGAGTCAATTTGCTCTTGCCGTTTCAAGGCTTCAGACATGCTCGCCGATGCGTCGTCTTCAACGACAAGCAAATGCTCGCCGACGGTTCTTATGCTGACGAATTCGGGCTTATCAAACTTTGCCTTCTCCAAAGCGTCTTTAACCAACTGCTCCATTGGCTGGTCTTTCGCGAGTTTTGAGAAGGGTTCAACGAACCGATACCCCAACCTCAATTCAACGCGAAACTCCTCAAAAGGTCCAAGCCTTACAGGCTTGAAAGCGACCAAAAAAGCCACTAATCCGACAAGGACGGTGATGAGCATTCGTCTCTGCGCTACTGCTGCCATCTTTCATTCGCCTCCGTCTCAATCTGTCCTTTCCAAGACAATCAGAGTATCGCCATGTCTAACCAGTTGTCCGTCTTTGGCGACGGTTTCCCTAACGATGCCTCTAACTTCGCTTCTCACTTCGTTGAAAAACTTCATCGCTTCAATTAAAGCGACAACTTGGTCAGGCTCAACTTCACTCCCAACGGTCACGAAGGGAGGTGCATCAGGGCGAGGTCGCGAGTAAAAAACTCCCGTTAAAGGCGCAGTTATGTGAAAAAGCCTTTCCTCATGGACAGTGATAGTGGGTTGCAATTCAATCCCTTCAACCTCCACGACAGGTTCAAGCATTGGCAGTGAAGTTGGGATGGTAGCAGTTAGTGAGAATTCAGTCAAGTTGGCGGGGCGATAATTTCGCCCTCTGATGATCACCGTCACTTCCCCTTGGCTGACAATTAACTCCGCCAAATCCTCTTGTTCCACCAGTTTCACCAACTGGCGAACCCAATCTAAGTCAACAATCGGGGACACTAAAGGTCCTTCCCGCAAGTAGTCCATCCCTCTCTCTCCCTTGAAAAGCGGAATAGAATTGGTGGCGGCGCAGGGATTTGAACCCTGGACCCCGCGGTTATGAGCCGCGTGCTCTGCCACTGAGCTACGCCGCCATCAAAGAGAGACAGCAGGCATCTCTTCTGCAGCAACTGTTGTTGCTCCTCGGCGCCTTCGACGCTTAGTTTCTTTCTTCTTAGTCTGATGAGCCAACCTCCGTGCTTCGTATTCCTCACGAACAGCATCCTCTAACTCCTGTTCCAGCGTCAAAAGCGGTGTAGGGTCAAACGAACGCAACAAATCCCAGTTGATTTTGACTTTTCGCAAACCTGCCACTCAATCAGACACCTCCGTTGAGTTTCCTGAGGACGGCGCAAACTATTTTAGCACATTCTCAGCATTTGTTAACCGAACGAGAAAGTGTTCTAAAACTGACTGAACATGCCACCGGCTTAAGCCAGTGGTTGATGGCGAATTTTTTGAGCGCCGAATTTGTTCGGCGTTAGGGCTTCGGCAGGAGCCTCACCCTCCCAAAATTTTCGCCGACTAAAGTCGGCGCTCGGTTCATGCGTCATCAACTACGGGTTAAAGCCCGTAGCATGTAAAGGAAATTTTTGACTTTTAGAACACACTCACCGAACGAAACTACAATCTTGAACCAATCATACTGCTGGCTTCAACCGATATGAGTGCAGGTGTGCAAGGGTGCACGAAATTGGTGCGGAGTACTGAGTGGTTGATGACGAATTCGGTAGCGTCGTCCCTTGTGGGCGACGAGCCGTTTAACTGCCGTTAGGGTCAAGTCCCAATGCCACCATTTTCATTCAAATTTTCGCTGACTAAAGTCGGCGCTCGGTTTTTCGTCACCAACTTTGGACTGAAGTCTGTAGCATAGTTTGTTTTTGCAGTGTCATTCAACAAACTAAAGCCCGTAGCGTGAATTGAATTGTTCTGTGCTGTTAAGCCATGTGCCCATACCACTTTTTTAGCCAGTGGTTGATGACGAATTTTTTGAGAAATTTTACGGTCGGGCAGGAGCCCGACCCTCCAAAAATGATGAAGCCTGCTAAAGCAGGCTGAAAAGACTGGAGGGCGCATCTCCTGATGCGCCGAAATTTTTGGCAGCGAGAGCACTGCCCTCCAGAAGAACCATCCGCCATCTGTCCACCGACTCTAAGTCGGTGTCTGCAAAAGCGAAGCCTACTAAAGCAGGCTAACTTGAAAAGTTGAGAGTTGAGGGTTGCGCGTTTAAAGAAAAAACCTAACCTGCAACTCTCAACCCGCAACCCTCAACTCAATTAGCAGGCTTTAGCCTGCTTTGATTTCGTAGCCACCCACCTCGGGTGGGTGGTCAAAAGCCGTTTACCATTCGCTACTCGCCATTCGCCGTTCACCGTTCACCATTCGCCAGTCGCCATTCGCTATCCGTTGCCTTCCCGACCTGCCGATTTGCCGACCTCACGATTTGCCGAAAGTTTGGCTCAGCATTAGCCTCGCCCTCCCTTTACAAATTCACAAAGGCTGATGGTTCAGATGGGGCGCTCAACGCTCAACCCACAACGCGCAACTCATTCTCGCTCCTTCACAATTTCCCAAATCGCATCCATTTCTTCAAGGCTCATTTCGTCAAGGTTTTTGCCTTGACGCTTTGCGGTTTCTTCAATGGCTTTGAAGCGGGTGACAAATTTGTGGACTGCCTTCCTCAAAGCCATTTCGGCGTCCACGCCCGACAGGCGGGCGACATTGACGGCTGCGAAAAGCAAATCGCCGATTTCATCTTCAAGTTTTGCTTTGTTTTCTCTTTCGTCCCTCAGCACGCTTTCAACCTCGGAGAATTCCTCTTTGAGTTTTTGGAGCGCTGGGATTGGGTCACTCCAATCAAAGCCCACTTGTGCCGCTCGCTTTTGAGCGTGGTGGGCGAGCATGAGGGAAGGTAAAGCCCAAGCCAAACCTTCCATTAAAGAACCTGTCCCTTGATGTTCATTCGCTTTTATGCTCTCCCACTGGGCGAGGGCTTGTTCGGGTGTTTCAACTCGCTTTTCTCCAAAGACATGAGGGTGTCGCTCAATCAGTTTCCTAACCAAGTCCCGAACGACATCTGCGATGTTGAAACGATTTGCTTCGCTCGCCATTTGGGAGTGAAAGAGAACTTGAAGCAACAAATCGCCAAGTTCTTCCTTCAGTTTCTCGTAATTGCCTTCCTCAATTGCGCTGGCGACCTCGTATGCTTCCTCAATGGTATTGCGTTTGATGCTTTCGTGGGTTTGGGCTTTATCCCAAGGGCACCCTTTCGGACCTCTCAAAGCAGCCATCACTTGCACCAGTTGCTCAAACAACTTCCCGACACCTTCATCAGTGCTCTCTCCTTTACTGATTTGCTCGTCCCCTGTCCCTTGCCCCTTGTCCCTTTCTTCATTGAGCAGTTCGCTCACGCTGTTCCAACCTCCCTCCTTCTTGGCTTGGAGGTCTCGTCAAACTCGGCGCTTCTGCTGGCGGTTGAAAGGTCATGGGGCGTTCAAGCATAATCCTCGTGCGGATTTCGTCTTCAAGGAATTTGTATCGCAGGTCATGGACGGTGATTGCAAACTCTTTTGCGAGTTGTTGGAAAATCGCTTCAGGCGGTGGTCCAAAGAACTGGACATAAGCAGCCTTGACCTCTCGCTTGATTTCTTCGTAAGGCAGCACGAAGGGGCGCTTCCTTTCAGTCACTTTCACCAAGACCCACAACTTCATCTCGGGGATCAACACAGGTCCATGCAACTTGTTTATCGGTGCGTCCTGAGCCAATAACTTCATTAGCGACGGCGGCATAGGTGGATGGTGAGGGTCAAAAACAAGGGGTAGTGTGATAACGGCTTCGCCCCTTGTGCTCCTAAGTTGTGGGTTGTCTTTGTAAAAATCGTAGGCGACCTTGCGAATGTCCTCGCCCTTTTGAATCAGAGCCTTGACTTTCTCCAGTTCCTCCCGTTTGGGGCTTTGGAAGATGAAGCACCTGACGGTCGGAGGTTCGCCCGTTGGCGGTTGAGCGAACATCGCCCAGTTCCTGCGGTAAAACTCCTGCAAGGTCTTGTCGTCAACTTTCGTTTGCTTCTCCCTCAGCCTTTGCAAAATCAGTTCGTGCTTGATGTCTTCCAGCAACGCCTCTTTCGTCATGCCTTGCCTCGCCAAAAAAATGAGAAACTGTCGTTCGTCTTCAAAGCCATTGAGCCTCATGAAGTTTTTATATTCCCGCTCAACTTCTTTGTCACTGACCAGTTTCTGTTTCTCGTTAGCGAGCAGCAAAAGTTGGTGCTGGATAAGCCAGCGAAGTGTTCGGGCAGCGTAGTATTGCTCCATAGTTTGTCGTAACTCATTTTGGTTTATGACTCTACCTCCAACTACGGCTATGGGCTTTCGCCCACCGCAACCGCATAGGGAGAGGAAGTAGGCGACGATGACGAGGAAGGATAACGAGCGCATAAGCAAGAACACCTCCTTAACGGGCTTAATGAGTAAAGCGTAATGCGTAACGGCAGCGGACATAAATTTTTCATGCTGCCTCTCCTATCTCTTCAAGGATTTCGTCTGGGACATCAAAGTTAGCGCTGACATTTTGGACATCGTCGTGGTCTTCCAAATCTCTTAGCAGTGCCAGAAGCCTGCGTGCCTCTTCGCCTTCAACCCGAACGATTGTCTTGGGCAAGTTAGTGATAGTAGCCAACTGATAAGGTATGCCATTTTGCTCAAGGGTAATTTTGATGGCTTGAAGTTGCTTCGGCTCGGCAACGATTTCATAAGTTCCGTCTTTGCGTTGGACATCATCGGCACCGACATCTAAGGCGCAGGCAATGATTGTGTCTTCGTCAACCACATTGGCATCAACGACCACAAGTGCTTTCTTCTCAAAGACCCAAGCGACACTTCCCGCTTCCGAAAGGCTTCCACCGTGTCGCTGGAATAGTCGTCTAATTTCGGAAGTCGTTCGGTTTCTGTTATCTGTCAAGGCTTCAATCAAGATGGCGACACCACCCGGACCGTAACCTTCGTAAATGACTTCCTCATATTGTTCGCCTTCAAGTTCACCTGTTCCTTTTTTGATGGCTCGTTCAATGTTGTCCATAGGCATTCCGTGTTCTTTCGCTCTGTCAATGGCTGTTCTAAGGCGAGGGTTGGAATTTGGGTCTCCACCACCTAATCGTGCGGCAACAGTGATTTCGCGTGCGAGTTTGCCGAAAAGCCTTCCACGAACCAAATCTTGCCTCATCTTTCTGACGCGAATGTTGTGCCATTTGGAGTGTCCTGCCATTCTTTTTCACCTCCTTGAAACTGATGAGCCTTTATCCTCGGTTAGGACTTGTGCCAGTAAAGCCTTAAGTTTTAGCATATCTTGTCTCAGCACATCCTTCCACTTCGGTTGATGAAGGGCTGCTGCTGGGTGAAAGAGCGGAACGAAAATGATGCCACTTTTTGTAAAGGCTTGTCCATGAACTTGAGATATGGTCATCTTAAGTTCGGGCAAGACTGCTTTCAATGCAGCCGCTCCCAGAAGGCAAACGACTTTCGGTCTTATCAGAGCGATTTGTGCCTCCAAGTAGGGGTGGCACGCAACCATTTCTTCGCTACTTGGCGTCCGATTGTTCGGCGGACGGCACTTGACAGTATTGGTGATGAAGACTTCTTCTCGGCTCAAACCCGCCAGTGCCAAAAGTTCGCTGAGAAATCGCCCTGCTGGACCGACGAAGGGACGACCCTGAGCGTCTTCTTGCTCTCCGGGTGCTTCCCCGATGAACATGACCTTTGCGTTTGGACTCCCTTCTCCCGGGACAGCGTTTGTCCGTCCCTTCGCCAGCGGGCACTTCGTGCAAACCAAAATTTGCCGATGCAACTCTTCCAAAGCGGCGATTCGTTCATCCTGCTTAACCATCGCCACTCCCCCAACAGTTGGGACAATTTCGTCCCAATGATTATGCCACTTCGTCATCAACTAAGCATTGCCGTCAAAGCCTGAGATGCTAAAGAAGCGATGCCCTCAACTGCTGGAATTGCAGACGAATATCTCATGCGCTTTGGACCGAGAATCCCGATCATGCCGAAGGGGCAATCACCGGCGAAACACGGGGTAGCGACGATGCTGCAATCGTGAAGTTCAGAGAAGGGAATTTCCGCTCCTATGGCAACCCAAGCCTTTGGTATTGGTGATGAAACTTTGTTCATAATGGCTTCGCACAAGACAGCCAACTTTTGGGGTGTCTCCCAGAAAGCAATCAACTTTTGCGCTCTTTCTAAGTTCTTAAACTCAGGTTCATCCAGCAGTCGCGACAACCCCTCCATCCAAACCTCAGACTGCCAAACTTCCTCCGCTAACCTTTGGACTAACTTAAAGGCGATGGGAAAGATAGGGTTATGGGAAGTCTCCGATGTTTCCCAGTGAGACCAGTCGGTCTGAATAAGTGTTGACAAGGGGATACGGTTCAAGCGGTTGTTTAGCCAATTCGCTGCTTGTTGCCATTGGTTCGGCTCAAAATTTTCCGAGATAACAAAGGCTTTGTGAATGAGGCGGTGCCCTAAAAGTATTGCTATGACTCGGCGGTCGGGCAGCAGGCTAAAATGAATGCCCCTGACAACCTCCGTTTCTCGGCGTGGCAATATCGCCCAAGAGGCGTAATCGGTGAACTGACTCAACAACCGGCAAACTGCCTGTAGCAAGTCACGGACTTCACCATAACGGTTAGAAAGTCTCTGTTCCCAAAGGCGAAGCCTGTGGGGAGGTAAAGGACGGATGCGCATAACTTCGTCAACGAAAACGCGATAGCCAAAATCAGAAGGGACTCGCCCAGCCGATGTGTGAGGCTGGAAAATCAAGCCCATCTGCTCCAGAACCCCAAACTCTAACCTGACCGTTGCAGGGCTGATGTTGAGCCGATACTCCAAAACGACCGCTTTTGAGCCCACAGGTTGGGCAGTCTTGACATGCAAATCCACAACCGCTCCCAAAATTTGTTTGCGCCTTTCTGTGAGCAGAAGTTCTTTCCGCAAGGGCATTTTCAAATCACCTCGCGGTTTCCATTGTAATTTTGGCGCATCTAAGTTCCGTTTGGGAACAGTTGCGATCAGGAACTCAATCTGTGAGAGTGTTCTAAAACTCTTCATGCCACTGGCTTTAGCCAGTGGTTGATGACGAATTTTTTCTAAGCGCCGAATTCATTCGGCGATAATTTGGAGGGCACGGCTCCTGCCGTGCCGAGATTTTTCGGTCGGGCAGGAGCCCGACCCTCCAAACCAACATTCGTCAATCGCTATTCGCCATTTACCGCCATTTCCCGATTTGTCCACCGACTGAAGTCGGTGGCTATAAAGAAGAAGCCTGCTAAAGCAAGTCAAAAACGAAAAAGTTGCGAGTTGAGGGTTGAGCGTTCAAAGAAAAAACTTAACTCGCAACTCTCAACCCTCAACCCTCAACTCAATTAGCAGGCTTTAGCCTGCTTTGATTTCGTAGCCACCCACCTCGGGTGGGTGGTCAAAAGCCGTTTACCATTCGCTACTCGCCATTCGCCGTTCACTGTTCACCATTCGCCAATCGCTATCCGTTGCCTTCCCGACCTGCCGATTTGCCGACCTCACGATTTGCCGAAAGTTTGGTTCGGCAGAAGCATCGCCCTCCCATTTTCCTTTGTCCCGTGTCCCTTGTCCCATGTCCCGTTCTAAGTCGGCGCTCATTTTCTGCGTTATCTACGGACTGAAGTCCGTAGCATGGATGACTTATTTTGCGCTGGCGAAGATAAAGTGAAGCCTATAGCACGAAGCCACAAATGAGACTTTTAGAGCACTCTCACTCAATCTGTTGATACCCAATTTCGCTGTGACTGCAGTTCATTCCTTGAATGTCAGAATGTGCTATCATTGCTGCCAGCAAAAAGGCGTTTCGCGTTGAGAGACCTTTGGTGCAAGGGGGAAAACCCATGCGAGTTTTGGTCACAGGTGGTGCTGGGTTTCTCGGTTCGCATATTTGTGACCGTTTGATTGCTGAAGGACACACGGTAATTTGCTTGGACAGTTTGCTGACTGGGCAGGAGAAAAACATCGCCCACCTCCTTGAACATCCCCGCTTCATCTTTTTCCGTTACGACATCACCCAGCCCTTTTACATCGCTGAGAAAGTTGACTGGGTGCTTCACTTTGCCAGCCCAGCCAGCCCGAAGGACTACGAAGCCAACCCAATTCACACCCTTAAAGTGGGCGGACTTGGCACTTACCACATGCTCGGTTTGGCAAAGGCTCACAAGGCAAAGTTTTTACTGGCTTCAACTTCGGAAGTTTACGGCGACCCTGAAGTTCACCCGCAGCCTGAAAGTTACTGGGGTAATGTCAACCCGATAGGACCCCGCTCATGCTACGACGAAGCGAAACGGTTCGCTGAAGCCTTGACAATGGCTTACTGGCGACAGCACGGGGTTGATGTCAGGATCGTCCGAATCTTCAATACGGTCGGACCGAGGATGAGAATTGATGATGGGCGCGTGTTCCCGACTTTCATCACTCAAGCCCTTAAGGGCGAACCGATCACAGTTTACGGCGACGGGTCTCAAACCCGAAGTTTCTGCTATGTTGACGACCTCATTGAAGGCATAATGAGGCTCATGGAGTGGACGCCGCCTGAAACCGGTGGCGAATTGGATCGTGTCTTTAACCTCGGCAATCCAGAGGAAATCACTGTGTTGGAGTTTGCGCACCTTGTCAAGGAAGTTACTGACAGCGAGAGCCCTATCGTTTTTTGCCCGCTGCCCAAAGATGACCCGCGCCAACGACGCCCCGACATCACTAAGGCGAGAACTGTTTTGGGTTGGCAGCCAAAAGTTTCGTTGCGGGAAGCCCTTGAACGAACCATCCCCTACTTCCGTCAGGAACTCGGGCTGTAGCGAAAAAGTAAAAACCACGCGAAGGGGTGAGTGATATGGCGGTTTTGGTCACAGGTGGCGCAGGTTTCATAGGTTCGCACCTCGTTGAAAATTTGTTGGAGCAGGGGGAGGAAGTTTGGGTCCTTGACGATTTGTCAACGGGCAACATGCAAAACATTTGGCACCTCTTTGACCGCCCAAACTTCCACTTCATTGTCGGCAGCATT
>Ga0209393_1000379_pt1 | contig 22248 bp, 19 predicted proteins | sample SSWtaG_2_FD_184117 | JGI IMG/M metagenome (GOLD analysis project Ga0209393, IMG submission 184117) | Hot spring microbial communities from Sandy's Spring West, USA to study Microbial Dark Matter (Phase II) - SSWsed_130316 (SPAdes)... | ecosystem: Environmental > Aquatic > Thermal springs > Hot...
GCCAACCCCTACACAGACCTCGAGTTCTACAAAGACATGGGCTCATGTCCAGAAGGTTGCGGCCTGTGCCCTGTGCACAAGTCCAATACTGTGCTGGCGATAATCGACGTCACAAACCGGTGCAACATGGCTTGCCCGGTTTGTTTCGCCAACGCAGGCGCCGCCGGCTACGTCTACGAGCCGACGCTGGAGCAGATAGAGTACATGCTGAGGACGTTGCGGGCGCAGAAGCCCTGGGCGCCCAACGCCATACAGATCTCCGGAGGCGAGCCCACGTTAAGGGACGACCTTCCCGAGATCGTCAGGATGGCGAGAAAACTCGGCTTCACACATATAGAAATAAATACAAACGGCATAAGGCTCGCCAACGACTTAGAGTACTACAAAGCGCTCCTAGACGCCGGAATCTCTTCACTTTATCTACAATTTGATACTATTGATGAGAATAATACAGACGTCTGGAGACACCGCCTATACCACCCCAAGGCCTACAGGATAATAAAGGAGAGAGTAATAGAAAACGCCAGGAAGCTGGGCCACAGATCCATAGTGTTAGTGGTCACGCTGGCTAAGAACTACAACGACAAGGACCTAGGCAAGATAATAGACTTTGCAATTCAGAACAGAGACGTGGTGCGTTGGGTTAACATCCAGCCGGTTAGCTTCTCCGGGCGTGCGAGACTCTACAGCAAGGAGGAGCTGAGGAAATACAGAATCACCATCCCCGACACGATCATAGAGATAGAGAAGCAGACCGGCGGCGTCATAAGCAGATGGGACTGGAGGCCCACAAACTGGCCGGTGGCCTTCGCCAAGATGGTTGAGGTGCTGACAGACTCGCCCAAGCCTCTGTTCTCCATGAACCCTATGTGCGGCGCCGCCACATTTATCTACTACGACGAGGACGAGAAACGCGTCTACCCAATTACAAAGCTGGTTGATGTCGACGCCTTTGAGAAAGGCGCCTGGGATATCTATTACACTGCCTCCAAGGGCGGTATTCATAAACAGACAGCCAAGGTAAAGACGCTGAAGCTACTGAAGGCGGTAAAACACAAAAGAGTGAAGGACCTCATATATGAGGTGCTCGTCAAGAGGGATTACGACTCGCTGGGTAAGTTCTTCTTCAACGTGGTTGGCATAGGTATTATGCATTTTATGGATACGATGAATTATGATGTGGAACGTGTACAGCGCTGCGACATACACTACGCCACCCCAGACGGCAGGGTGTTTCCATTCTGCACATACAACGTCGTTGGACACCGCGAAAAGGTCGAGAGCTCCTTCAAGGTCGACCCCAAGACCTGGGTCAAAGTCACTGGCCTCTCGCTCACAGGGTGGAATAAACACAAATTCGCTGAGTTAAACAGATAACATTTCACACACAGTTTTTTCACCCGTTTTGGGCCAGCACCCGCTATTTGTGTTTTTCTGCAACGGGTTTACAGCCTCCGCCTCAGTGCTAACATTACTGCGCTGATGACACCCGTAATTGTAGCAATCAGCGTGAGTAGGGTGGGCGTGTTAACTACTATACTCCGTTGCGGCTTCTCAAGTTGCACAGGCGCGAGGCTTAGCGTGATGTTCTTCACGGCTACTGGCAACTCGATGAACCACTGGAGCTCTATTGCGCTTGCATTGACCGCCGCGTAGTATCTCCTTAGCGCCTCCATCTGCATCTCCATCTCCAGCTTCTGTGCGTTGATGAGGTACGTGTAGTTCTGCACTGCGGAGTGCACCGCGCCTAGCCTCGGCAGGGCCTTGATCTGCTCAATGCGGAACCTGTCGAGCTCTGCGGCGTATTGCCTGAGGCGGCGCCCCACGTCGGCGAGGGCCGCCGAGGCGTTGTGTAAGGGCGTGACGAATCTGGCCACCTCGTCTCCCGTCTTGTAGAGGTTTTGGGCAACCTCCTGGAGGTTTTTAGTCGCGTCACGTATTATCTGCGGCATATCTCTCCTCAGCACAGTGGCGTTGCCCCGCGTCGAGGCGGCTGTGCTGTTTAGAAGCGGCGCAAGCTCGCCGAGGCTTCTGCTCGTCGTCTCGAGAGTTCTCACGGCCGAGTCCGTAATCGCTATCAACGCGTCGACGGTCGACAATAGCGAATCCACGGCTCCGCGCAATGCGTAGAGCTGGCTGATAGCCGAGTCGAGAAGCGCCGCCGCCGTTTCCACCGCCTGCCGGACCTCGGGCACGCTGACGTTTAGAGAGGAGAGCCCCCTCTTCGTCTCCTCCACGTCTCTTATGGCGTCGTCAAGCGAATAGCGGGCGTAGAGCAGATTCCTCCTTATGGCGTAGAGCTGCTCCTTTGCGTCTTGGAGGCCTTTCAGCGCCTCGTCTGCAGCTGTCTTGTAGGAGGAGAGGGCCGATGACTGCACCTCCAGCAGGTTTGCCGCCGCGATCAACGCGACGTATTGATAGTCGACGAGGAGGAGGCTCTGGTTCAGCGTCTCCGCCACGCCGCTCGCCGCGTCGCCCAGGGCGCGTATCTGCATCCTCAACGCCTCCAGGGCGTAGGTGGAGGTGTTTAAAGCCGCGGCTCCCTGTTCCAGCGCGACGCCGGTCAGGTTGAGGAGCTGGATCAGCTGGGTCAAGTTCTGGAGCTGGCCGTAAACCGCGTCTGTAAACGCGGCGACGGCCTCTGTGAAGTTCCCCAGTTGCGCATACGTTGCGTCCAGCCCTCTAGCCCTCTCTTCAAGCACGGTCAACGTGTCGTTTATACGTAGCGATGCGGCTACGGAGACCGTCGGCATCCTCACGGCGCCGAAGCTCCCGAACTGCCTAATTCTAAACCTAACGCGGAACTCGGCCTGTTTTTCCACAAACAAGCTCCAGTAGTACACAGTGGTGCCGGAGATCTGGGTGATCATCGTCGGCGCGATTTCGTAAAGAATGGCAATCTTATCGTCGGCAGGAATGGAGACTATCACCGGCGCAGAAACCGGTAGCAAGACGCGTAACCCAAGCCTCAGCTCGACTACGGCATCTTCGCCTGCTTGAAGAACACCTCCGCTCAACGTCCCGTTTATGTAGCTCACGTCAACGTCCAGCGCCAGAAACGGCGGATATACGTTGTCGGTCTCCAGCTCCAACACGGTGGCCGAGTACGGAGGCAGGAGGACGCCGGAGATGTTGACCGGAGTTGGGCCGCTGTTTATCAACACGTCGCGGAGCTTAGCGTCCACCATCACCTTCCCATCAGGTTTCACGGTGTACGTAACCACTACAGTGGACGCCAGGAGCACACCGGCCGCAAGGAGGAGAAGGAGGAGGGGCCTCATAGCCCTATGAGCTCGTCGATGTGTCTCAGCTTCTCATACACCGCGGTTGCGCGTTCTAGGTCTACCTTGAACTCCCTCCGCGGAGGCTCGGCGGTTTCGTAGATGCGTCCGCCGCGCATGTAGACCAAGCGCGTGGCTATACGGGCCACGTCTGGGTCGTGCGTCGCGATAAACACCGCGGTCCTCAGAAGCCGGTTTATTACGTATATAAGCCCCAAGACCAGCGAGGCGTTGTCTAGGTCTATGTTCGACGTGGGCTCGTCGAGTATCAACAGGGGCGGGTTTGCGGCAAGCGCCCTGGCGACAGCCGCCCTTTGTTGCATGCCGCCGGACATCTGATGCGGATACAGCCGCGCCGCCTTCTCCAGGCCCACGAGCTCCAGCAAGACGCGGGCCCTCAGAAGCGCCAGCTCCTTCTTCACGCCGAGCGCCATCAGGGGGAGCGCCACGTTTTGCTCCGCGGTTAAATACGGCACCAGGTTATAGCTTTGGAAGAGGTAGCCGATGTTCTTCAGCCTGAACCTTTCAAGTTGACTCTCGGGCAGTTTAGTAACGTCGACGCCCATGATGCGCACCTCCCCGCTCGTCGGCCTGTCAAGCGTTGCTATGATGTTAAGGAGGGTGGTTTTGCCCGACCCCGAGGGGCCCATAAGCACCACGACCTCGCCCGGCGACGCCACCAGCGACACATCGTCTAAAGCCACGGTCTTCGCCGCGCCGTCGCCGTAGATCTTCGACACGTTACGGAGCTCTACCGCCATAGCTGCATTATCTCCAGCGGCCTCAGCTTGGCGACTCTGTAAAGCGGCGAAAGGGAGCCCACTACGGCGACCAGAAGCGAGGTGGCTAGGCCCAATGCAGCGTATTGCGGCCGGAAGGTTATAGACACGTCGAAGTTTATCCCCATCCTTATAAGCATCTCCTTGACCGCGCTCGCCCCGAAGAAGCCGACGACGATGCCCGCGACGCCGGCCACGGTTGCGATAAGCACAACCTCGGCCGCCACGGAGAGGAGGATGTCGCGGGAGGAGATGCCCATGGCCTTGAGGAGGCCGAACTCTCTCAGCCGCTCCCTTGCCGTAATTGACATGACAGCAAAGGTGGTTATCGCCGCGGTGACGAGCGCCGCCCCGCTTATTACGGAAAACACCGCGTTAAGAGCGTTGAAGACCTGCGTGACTGTCTCCAGAAGAGACTCCTGGGTGTACACCTGGGCGTCTCTATACGTCTCCTTCAGGGCCTGGTAAAGCGGCTTAACATATGCCTTGTCCCTGACGGTTACGAGGATCGTGTTGACGAAGGGGCCGGCGCCTATATTCTCCTGGAGCCAATCCAGCGGCACCACTACTAGGTTAAGCCTAAAGGCGCCGACGAAGCCCCGGAGGAAGCTCCGCATAACCCCAACCACCCGCACCCGCAGTGTCCTCTCGCCGCCGGAGACCCCCGAGTACACCTTTACCTCAAGCAAGTCCCCCGGCTTAACTCCGAGCGACTCCTCCACCACAGCCTCCCCCCCAGACGCGAGGAGCCTACCCTCTCTGAGATCCACTGCGAAGTAGTCCACGTTACTCAGCGGGATCCCCACGATAGAAACCACCTGTCCGTTGTAGAGACCCGTAGCTATCACGATGCCCTCCGCCGTCTCCACAGCTGCGTTGCTTCGCAACGTCTCTACTATATACAGCGGTATATTTATAGTGTCTGAGTAGATCATGACGTCGGCAGGGTATACTTTGAACAGCGTCTGTTCAACGTACTCCCTCGTCGCGTTGCTTACTGCCACAAGCGCCACTAACAACGCCACACCGACGCCGATAGCCAGGGCGGTCAGTAGATACCGGACGGCCCTCGCCCTGAAGTCCCCGGCGGCGATGAGGAAAACATGCTTCACGCGCCTTTCTACCTACCCGTATAAATCGTTTTGTACAAGTCTTTATATAGGAGCGAAGCATGTCTGCTGCCGTGAAGAAACTCGTAGCTACCGCGGTCATCCTAGCGGCAGTTTACGTGTACCTCGCCTTGCTTTCGCCGAAGGTATTCGACGTCCTCGTCTACGACGAGTTTAAACTCATGCCGCAAGACATCGAGCCGAAGGTGGTAGACGCCATCCTAGAAAACGGAACTCGAAGCGACGCAGGCGGTGGCGGCGTTGAATCTCTGCCAGTTGTCCTGTTCGGACCCCGGGTCGAGGAGAAGGCCAGGAATTTATCTCGTCTCTTCCCCAACGTCACCACTGCGTGGACTATCCTAGACGAGGCGTTGAGGATCTACAACCAGAGGTTAAATGAAGCGGTGGAAAACGCCACTTCGCAGTTCAGAGAGGGGGCTCTCAAGATTTCCAACGCTACCAAGAGGATCTGTGAGGATCTCGAACAGCTGGTGGAGGGCTATATGGAGGCCCGGAAGAAGGCGAGAGAGCTTCTGCTGGGCACATACGGCGTTGTCGCGTTGGGCAGTGCGGTGGACAACCACACGCAGAGGTTCCTGGAGCTGTATGAGAAATACAGCGCCGTATATGATGTTGATACGGCAGTGAGACTCGCCGCGGATGAGGCGTATGGCAACGTGTCTCAGTATCTGGCCGACGTCACGTGGAGGACCTGGGCCAGCCAGAGCGCCGTGGAAAACGTGACAGAGGCCATGCTCGCCACGAGGCTCAACAAAACGTTGATATACCTAGCCCGCGTCGTGGCCGTAGTCGGCGTGAGACAGTACGTCTACATACAGCTGACAAACCAGACCCCGCCGCCTGTCAAGCCGTATCTGCCCTATCTAGTCTGCGGCGGAGACGTGGACAAGGCCGTGGAGATGTTTAGATCAGATTTGACGAGGAACCTGACGGCGCACCATCCCCCGCCGACGATGTACTCAATCGCCGTGGCGGCAAGCCTCGTGTACCAAGACAAATACGCCCTCGCCGTTGTGAAAACCAGGGAGGACATGCCCCATATACCGCCTGAACTCGGCGTTCCCGTCTCCACCTCGTTTCTGCTCAGAAGCTTCACGGAGGTCGTGACGGAAGACGTGTCGAAAATCGACAGGGCCACCGCAACGGCGCTCTTCGTCGTCTTGCTCTACGTCATGGGGACCCTCCTCACGCCTGTGCTTATAGTCGCAACTGTGGGTCTGACCTACCTCGCCGTGTTGGGCTTCCTCTACCAGATACACGAGGTGCAGAAGATCTACTACCTCACCGTGTATATGGCGGCGCCGGTGATATTCGCCATAGGCGTTGACTACATGTTGCTGATGGCCAGCCGCTACGCCGAGGAGAGAGCCCTCGGCAGAGACAAGGAGGAGGCGATCGCAGTTGTCAGACGCTATGCCAACAAGGCCATAGCGGCAAGCGCCGCCGTGGTCGCCACGTCGCTGGGCTCTTTCGCCATATCTCACCTCCCCTTCATGCAGTCAATAGGCATAGGCTACTTAATAACCACGGCGTTTGTGGTCCTCACGGTCTTCTTCGTGTTTCCAATGCTTCTCTACGTCCTTGGGGACAGAATCTTCTGGCCCAAGAAAACAGCGTCCATGCACACAGGCCGTTCAAAGTTAATGGAAAAGGCCGTCTCTACGGCGTTGAGAAAGCCGTTGTTAATTGCTGCGATCGCGGCTGTTGTCACGTTGGCGTCTTTTCTCTTCCTGCTCAACGCCATGAAGGTAACCGCAAACCCCATAGTGGCAATGCCTGAGACTCAGTATAAAAAGGCGTTGGAAGTCGCCACCACATATTTCTCAAATGTGACGGCTCTGTCCACTACGTACATTGCCATGAAATATCAGCCGCCGCAGGGGCTGTTGCAAGAGGTGGAAAGGTTGCCCCACTTTGTGAACTACACTGTGGAGAGACGCGGCGAATGGTATATAGTATCTATCAAGCTGTCTGTGGAAGATACGTCGGACGAACTGCTAGACGTGTACAAAAGGCTAGACGAACTCCGGGAGGCATACGGCCCATTCTTAATAGGCGGTTCAGCCTCTTGGAAAAATGTGGTATTTCAAGAGATATATGTCAAATTCTGGAATTTCCAAGTATTTATCATAATAGTGGTAGTGTTTTTCATCCTTTCAATACTGCTTAAAAGTTTCTTAATACCTCTCCGCTTAATTGCCACAGTTCTTATGTCCATTGCGTGGAGCCTTGCGCTAGAGGTGGCCGTATTCCAAGAGCTGATGGGACAGCCTACCTACTGGCTTGTGCCTGTGATACTCTTTGCGTTTTTGATGGCAGTGGGCACAGACTACGACATATTCATAATAACTAGAATACGAGAAGAGATGGAGAAGGGGCTAGACGAGAGGGAAGCTATAAGGACGGCCATAGTGACCACGGGCCCCGTGATAACCGGCGCCGCCATAATACTCGCCGCCGCCTTCTCCACGTTGACGCTCTCCGAGACGCTCCTGCTGAGACAGGTGGGCTTCACCATAGCCCTCGCGGCGCTGATAGACGCCTTCGTCGTGAGGCCCTTCATAGTGCCGGCGCTGATAGTCCTCGCCGGCAGATACAACTGGCTCTGGGTCACGGGCGTGTCGATCCGCCGCACAACTTAAATTACCCGGCATTAAACAACGGCGTGAAACGCCTCTACACGATACTCAGGAGACTAGGCGAGGCCGACTTAGAGACCATAGTGGCGGAGGCCCTGAGGGAGGGGATCCCCCCGCCAGTGGCGACGCGGCACCTCATGCGGCTGATAGAAAGGGGACGCGTCGAGGTTATATGTGACCTCTCCGTTAGATACGCCGTAAAACCCCCCGGCGAGGCTCCTTGACGCGGCGGTCTATTCAGGAGGCGTCTGTCGAGGAGGTGGGCGTCTGGCCGCGGGGCGCGGCGAAACGCCATACCACCCACAGAGTAGCCACAGCAGAGATGTAACTCAGGAGGAACCTAGCCCAGTTAAAAAACGTCCTCTCTGGATCGTCGCCGAGCAGAGCCAGAACCCAGTCAGGCATCAAATTGGCAAAACGCAGAGAGGGGAGAGGCATCGCGGCGTAGGCCATCTGCAACACGACCACAGCCGCCAAGCCGCGTAGCCCTCCCAGCCGCCAGCCGGCCCAGAGAAGCCCCAGCCACCCCCACCCCAAGAAGAACATCCTAGACACGTATGGTAGCGCCAGGTTTGGATGAACAAATGACGAAACTGCCAACACAGCGGCTAAGGCAAACGCAGTATATAAATAACGCCTACACGACACGAAGAGACACACAGCCGAGACCACAGCCAAGGTGTAGCTAACATCCGCCCGCACCAGCTGGACAAAACCCAAAGGCGGATAGGGAACCGTAAACAAAAAAACAAAAGCCGCCAGAAAAATACTAATCGACCTCAAGTATCTAGTTGACCTTAATATAGTATCTGGTGGCGCCGAGGGCATACCTCTCAAGAGCCCCGGCGAAATACGACGTGCTGTCGAAAACGGCGTACGAGAAGAAGTCGACATACACGCCGTTGCTAGGGGGGATGGGATTCACAGAATAGCTGTACTCATCCTGGACCTGAATAGAAAACCTCACTCGCATCCCGCCCGTCGTTAGTGGCGTCTCGTCGATTCCTATTCTCCATGTGGCGCTTGTTATGTATCCAGTCCCGGCTCTGTATCCATGAGAGATCCAACCCGTGGGATGGCATGCATATGTATCTGACGAGGGTGCCACGAGCTGTATAAAAAGCCCCAGCCCCCAAGTCATGTAGCCTAAGGGTCCGAGAACTGCGGGGGCCGATATGCCAAACACCGCGTATAAGACTTGGAAGAAGGTCACGGCGTTGCCAACTGCGCTCAATACGCCAGACGCCACCGAGGCGAAATACTCTAAGAGGGGGTCAGTGCCCGCCCTATCTACAAATATAGTAATGGAGCCTGGCGCGCCGACTTTAGCGGAAGACTCAAGCTCCGTCGCTAGACACACCCTCTTCAGCCTAGTTGCGGAATCCATAGAGACGTATTCGTAAGCCACCCTCGGCAGAGACGGTTGGAAGAAACTAGCGCCTGCTTGTGTCACTAGGGAGACGTATGCTTGTGCCCTTAGATCTTTCCAAGGGCTGGATTCGTTGTAGGGGTAATATGGCCGTGGCCACACGCTGTAGGAGAGGAAGTCACGCGGCACTATATTTACAGGTACATTAACGAAGGCGTAGCGTCTGTCGCGCGCCACCCAGTTGTAGGCGTTGTGTCTCCATATTTCTGGCCATCTTGTGCCGTAGGCGGATAAGGAGGTGAAGGAGACGTGGGCCCTCTCGGGCGAGCTGGCGTATAGCGGCGGGTCGAATTCAAGGATTATGGGTATCGCCGTGGTGTTTGCGGCGAGTATTGGCACCACGGCGGATTCCGGCAAGGCGCCGTATATGTCGTTGAAGTGGTACGTGCCGCATGTGGTCGTGACGTATTTCTGCCCGGTGGCCACCACCGCGGCTGTGGGGTCGGCGGGGGTGTATATTCTCACCGTTAAGGTGGCGCTGGAGCTACAGGTGTGCACCCTCAGCCCTCTCAACGCGATGTTTATGGGCATCTGGGCCCCGTGGGGGACCCTCACGGAGAACAGCAGACGCGTCACCCTAAACGCAGAGCCGTAGTCGGCGTTGAAGGCGTACCCAGGCTGACCGACGGAGGAGAGCCAGTTGGCGGTGAGGGCTGAGTAGAGCGAGCTGTCCCAAGGCGCCGGCCTTATGTAAACAGCCGCGATAGAGGCGTTAACTGGCAGATTCAGCGGGTTGTAAATCTCGGCATAGAACCAGAGATAGTAATAAGAGTACGACGCGGCGCTTATCTTAACCATGTACGCCCTGCCGAAACGCGGCGCATTTACAGCCGCCCCGACGCAGGGAGAGGAGGCGGGAGACTGGGGAGGCCTCTCCGTGGGGGTTGAGTAGGGGCATAAATAGTATCTGAGACTCGACGCAGAGCCGCCATAAAAGACCAGGTATATGTCGGAGACCCCGTACCCCAGGTAGGCCCAGGCGGTGTGGCCGACCGCGAAGTCGCCGTTGAAGCCCGTCACGTTGAAGTATCTAACTGGCGTATACTGGGTTAAGGGGATGTTCCTAGTCTTAGCCGAGGAGGCCGGGTTGAAGACGTAGCGGGCCCAGCTATACACCGCGGTGCCGGTCTTGTGCTCAAGGTTGTACAACGGCGCGGCGTCGCCTGACGCTACGCCATCTTTACTACTTGACGTGCCTTGTCCGCGTATGTTCTTGGGTTTTCCTACGTCTAGCGGCCTCCCTCTGTAGTAAAGCCTCCCTCCTCTCTCTTCCACGTCGAGGTACACGTAGACTGCGTGGGCATTGGGCACTTCGGTGGAGTTCCTAGCGAGTAGAAGTCTCACCACCCCAAGCCCCTCCACCTCCACATCCACGACGCGGCCCTTAACGCCTCTGGGGACCGCAGGCGGTGTCTGGCTAAATAAATGTCTTGGTATTGCGAGGTAGACGCCTTGAGGTATATACATGGACGTGTTTGCCGCCAACTCCTGCGCCACCACATCTCTGTTCGTCATGAGGTACACAATCGGCGCCGGCTCTGTGGCGTTGTTTTTTACGAGGTACGGGAAGTACGCCTTTGGGTTAAACTCGACAAATACGTAGTCCTCAACATCCGAAGCCGCCGCCAAGACCGCCGCCAACAGGACTATTAGGAGACTTTTTTTAGTCATGGCGTGTGTATGATTTCAGTATTTTTTTTCCGTTCGACTTCTGTCGATGGAGTTAACGGTTTTAAGTGGGGTTGTTTATGTGGTTGTGGATGTGGTTTGAGGAGATGGCGGGGGACTGGCCGCCGCATGTAGCTACCAAGGCGTTGATGAGACTTGCGGAGCGGGGTAAGGCCGAGTTGCGCGTAGCACGGCAGTACATAAGCCGAGATAACCCCCGTCCGCAGACTAACAACTGAAAGGCGGGATCGCAGACATCAGCCTGGCGGATGAAGCCAACCCCGCTCTCTAGTAGACTAGACAAGCCGCTCCAGCCGCAGACTACCGCCCGCCCTCCTCTCGGCCCTCTGCCAACCGTTCTTCTGCGCCGCACGTGTATTCCCCAGTCCAAGTCGCCACGGCCTGTTTGCTACTTTATATTCAAGACACGTGCACGGTGTAGAGAGCTCTGAGAAGCCAAAGACCCCTTGCATAAAAGCCCACGGTGGTTTTCAACATACTACGTCAATCATCGAAAAATTTTTCACTTTTAGCCGAACGTAAAAAAAATAGAACACGCAGGTTGTCACATGAAAAACTTAAAAAGGCTACTTCCCATAGTATTGGCGGTGGCTGGTTTGGCGTATGCCGTCTGTTGTAGCAACAGCGTCTCCGATGATGTTGTACGCGGATACGCCCATGCCTGTATTACATGTAATTGGGAGGGCTACGGGCTTGTGTACTTAGAAAAGTGGAGGTATTTTCTGTGTGATGAGTTTTACGGATATGCGATTTTTGACGCAAACGGCGTGGGCGCCCGCGGCGTAGCGCAAATGGGCCAGGCCGTGTACAAATACATACCACTTGCGCAGAGTTACGTATCGGCCGGCGTTACTTGGCAGACGTGCACATCCACTAGACCCAGCACAACGGTCTTCTGCAGTGGGCTATGCGGACGTTAGCTACATATATATTAGCCTTCATCGCTTTTATCGCCGTTGTATACGTGGCCATAGTTGTGACTGTCGCAGCGCCGAGTTCCCCTAGCAAACCCAGTGACGCGATTCGCATAGTAGTAGCCCCTGCCAACGACGCCTACAAGATCTTCCGCAACGGGTCAAGCTTCTACTTCAGGCTTTATCTAGACGGGGAGTGGTGCGACCTGTGGAGTAGAGACGCCTCATTTATCGACAACGGCACTCACATCACGTTGATGTTAAAAGACGGGAGGGCACAGTGCCGCACAGGCTCGTACATAGGCAGGGAGGAGGGCGGCTGGATCTACTTCGAGGTGTACAACATCACCAGGCAGGGCACCATCCGCGGCGTGGAGCCTTTCTACGTGCCGCCTGGCGTAAACGCCGTCGTGGTGTCTAGAGACTATGAGCTACCCCGCCTTGAGTTGCTGAACAAAACGGCATACTTCATAGTTGTGGAGGACGGCGTGATGAAGTACAACGCTGTGATGACCAAGAGGGAGATTTCCGTCGACAGGGAGACCGCCATGAGCATGCTTAACGAGGCGGCTAGGCTTGAGCCTTGGCTACGTGGCCAGGGCATAATCCCAGCGCCCTATCGATGGCGTTACGAAAACGGCAAGCTGATTATCGAGCCCGACGTGGAGTTGAAGTTTTCGAGGCCTGTGACCACGCGTCCCATAGCCGTAGGCGATGCCGTTTACCACTACTACTTTGAGGACGATGTGATGCTACTGCCAGCCATGGATATGTACAGATCAGCGGCGTACGTGCCTGATAAAAACGGCGGCTACAGACTTTCAAGCTTGGTTATGGCTCACGAATCCCTCAGCTACCTGCCTTATCCACTGCCGGAGATATTCAAGATACATCCAGCGTCAACAGGCAAGGGAGAGATCATCATAATTCTAAGATAAACCTTTTTCTCGCCGAAGCATCTTCTGCCGCCATGGCCCTTTCTACAAATATACACCACGCGCGTTGACTGCTTGCGCCAGTTGCTCGCCTACGTCTCCGTCCTGGAATATGCCGTAGCAAGCCCGTCCTCGTTGTGGAGTCCCACAGCGCCATACGTAATCGCGGCCCTCGAGGGTAAAAGTTTAATTATATGCGGCAGTAGGCGCGTGATGCGCCTCGGTTCCGGCATGTTGTGTCTTGAGACGGCGCGTGGTGGGCTATGAATTTCTTGGTGAGTTTCTGGGGCCTCCTGGTGCGGCAGGTGGACTTCTGGGATGTGTGGCGCGACGTGTTGCGCAGACGTGGAGACTCCGGCGTGGTTGACGCCGTGGCTTGGGTCGTGAAGGGGGTGAACGACGCCGGCTACGAAGTGCCGCTACGGGCCATCGCCAGGGTCATAGCCTCAAAGATCGGCGGCGACCCTGCCCTCCTCGCCAGGGAGTTCATAGAGGAGGTAAAAAGCCGGCTGATGCCTATGCCCTGCGCCGTAGAGTTCCTCAGGTGGGCTAAGGAGGCGGGCAAGGTGGCTGTTGTCTCAAACACGCCCTGTAGATGCTTCCCAGAGCTCTTCTTAGAGGCCAGCGACATTGCCGTCGATGCGCTTGTGACCTCCGACGTGTTGTTGAGGCGGAAGCCCCTCAAGCCCGTGTTTACCTACACCCTGGGGAGGATAGGGGCGAGACCCCACGAGGCGGTGTATATAGGAGACGGCGATGAGGACCTAGGCGCCATGGGCGCCGGGCTCCTCACCATCATGGTGGGGAGGGAGGGCGGCCACCTGAGCTTCCCCACCCTCTGCGACGCCTGGAGCTGGGTTAGAGCTAACCTCGCGAAAGACTAAAATATTTACAACCACACCCCTCTGTGATCACCTGTCCGCGTTGCGGGATGCCGGAGTGGGAGGCCTTGCCTGCGCCCTACACCTACCGCCACAAGGGGCCCGAGAACACAATCATGATAGCCCGTTGCAAAAACTGCGGCCTAGTATTTTATATTTTTAGAACGTCGTTGGAGACCTTCACCTTGGAGATAGAGAAGGCTGAGCGGAAGCATGGAGCCATACCACACATCAACCTCGACAAGTAGCCTCTGCCAGCACTGCGGCAGGAGGCCGGCGCAGTACCTCCGCGCGGTAAGCGGCGAGAGGCTCTGCCTCCGTTGTCTCTTCAATTCGCTGGAGAGGAAGGTCCTCAAGACGATACGTGAACAGAGGCTCATAGCGCCAGGCGACTACGTTGCCATCGCCGTCTCCGGCGGCAAAGACAGCCTCGTCCTCCTCCACATGCTGGGCAAATTCAGGGAGAGAGGTCTGCTGAGAGACGTGAAGATGGAGGCCTTCACAATCAACGAGGGCCACCCATACAGCTGCTTCTACCGCATGGCGCGGAGAGACTACGTAAAGGAGCTGGCCGTCAAGTTTGGCATAGAATACAACGTGTATCACTTCAGGGACATCTTCGGCGTCACGGCGATGGAGCTCTCCGAGAGGCTCGCCAGGGCCGGCTACGAGGTCCACATGTGCACCATAGACGGCGTGTTGAGGCGGCGCGCCATGAACCTCATCGGCAGGAGGAGAGGCTGGACGAAGATCGCCACAGCGCACAACCTAGACGACGAGGCCCAGACGGTCCTCCTAAACGTCCTCATGGGTAATCTCTCACGCTTCCGGTGGTACGGCACGTACGAAGACGCCGAGGAGAAGGACCTGATACCCCGCATCAAGCCGCTGAAGTACGTAAGAGAGGAGGAAATCGCGTTGTATGCCCACTACCACGGGTTGCCCCTCATGGAGCTTGAATGCCCCTACGTTGTGACTAACCCCCGCTACAACTTGAAGTTCATGCTAGCCGAGCTGGAGCGGGAGATGCCCTCAGTGAAGTACAACCTGGTATCCTTCGGCGAGAAGCTTACGCGAGTTTTAAGAGAGGCTGCGCCGGAGGCCCAGCCGAAGAGGTGCAAATACTGCGGCGCCTCCTCGGCCAGGGAGATATGCCGCGTCTGCGAGCTCTTCGAGAAGGCAAGCCTCCTAGACATTTACCTACAGAATACGAAACAAGCCGCTACAAATTTATAAATACAAAAAAGCGAATAGTACATATGCGCATAGTGCTCTTCACGCTTCTTGTAGTTGCTGGCGTCCTGTTGACGTGGCTCGTGGGCGCCGCGAGCCCGCCGACGGGAAGCAACACAGCTCAGCAGCCCATTGCCGACATGTGGAGAAGACCTGTCATCAACATCACAGGGTCCCGCCCGGCGCCGAGTTGGACGCCCCATCCTCTGTGTAGCGATCCGCTGATGCCTCTGGCCCTCAGGATTGGGATTAGGTGCACTCCTCCCCCGCCCGTAATGTTCAGTGGTTGAAAAACTAGGTTTCGACGCTGAGGCAGACGCCTTCCTCGATTATCTTTGCCTGTGTGCCTAACTCCCTGAGGAAGGCGTCTAGGTATCTCCGTGCTAGCGGGTGGGCTAGGTTGCACAGCCGCGCCGTAAGCCTCCCCTCCTTCACAGACGCGTTTTCCACTACGGCGAGCCCCCTGAGTTGCGCGATATACAGCGCCTCCTCTAGAGTCACCACGTTTACAGCGGCCGCGAGCTCCTTCACGGTCTTTGCATCTCTTTTTGCCATCTCCTCCGCCAGCTTCGCGGGGTCCTGCAGGAAAGACACGAACTCTTTCTCAAGCGAAATGACGGGCTTCCCATTTATGACGTGGGTGACCCACCTCGGCACGAAAATCGGCGCAACCGAAACCCTGTACCTAACCCTCTTCACGAAGGCGAACATGTGAAGTTGCTTCACCATGTCCTCAATCTGGTCCTCAGACGCCAATGAAAGATCTACTATAAAATGGAGGTTCTGGCGAGCGCCGTCGATAGCTATATTCACTATATTCACCTCGTGCTCGGCGAAGATGTTCGAAAGCGTAGCCAGAATTCCCGGCTGGTCGAAGTTAAGCTCTACCAAGAACTCACCTAGCTTGGCCCCGCTACCGTTAGCTATGAGGAAAACCTCCCTGTTAAGCATTATGGGGGAACCCACAGTATATTAAAATCTTTCTCCTGAAAGCTACACTATTTAAAAACACCCCTGAGTTCAGCTCCGTGGCACATAAGCTACCCACCAGGTGGGATATAAGGTGGGAGGAGGAGCTCATCAAGACGTGGGAGAGAGAGGGCAGGTTCAGGACTAAGATAAGCGGAGACAAACCTGTCTTCGTCATCGACACGCCGCCTCCCTACCTCTCCAGCAACAGGCCGCACATAGGCCAGACCGCCTCCTACGCGCACTTCGACATGATCGCCAGGTTCCTCAGGATGAGGGGTTACGACGTTGTGTTCCCCTTCTACCTAGACAGAAACGGTCTCCCCATAGAGGTCCAGATAGAGAAGAAGTACAACATCGTGGCGCATGAGGTGCCGAGGGAGGAGTTCCTAAGGCTCTGCAAGGAGCAGTTGGACAGCTACGAGGGGGAGTTCGTCTCGTCGTTGAGGAGGTGGGGTCTCTCCTTCGACTACTGGCCCCAGGGGACAGACAGCCCAGAATACAGGAAAATGACGCAGAAAACCTTCGTGGAGCTGTGGCGCAGGGGGCTCATCTACGAGGCGGAAAGGCCGACGCCGTGGTGCCCCCGTTGCCGCACCGCGCTGGCGGAGCCCGAGATCGAGTACAGGGAGGAGGAGACCTACCTAAACCACATAAAGTTCAAGGTCCAGGAGACGGGGGAGGACATAATCATAGCCACCACAAGGCCCGAGCTCCTCCCCGCCACCGTCGCCGTTATATACAACCCCGACGACGCCCGCTACCAGAGGCTCAACGGCCTACACGCGGTGGTGCCGCCAGAGGGTCAGGTAGTCCCCATCCTGCCACATAGGGCGGCCAACCCCGAGTTCGGCACAGGCCTAGTGATGATCTCCACCTTCGGCGACACGCGGGACCTCATGATCGTAAACGAGCTCAAGCTACCTATCAGGATCATCGTAGACGAAGGCGGCCGGATAAAGGCGGGCAGATACGCCGGACTCACCATAGGGGAGGCCCGCGCCAAGATAATAGAGGATCTGAAAGCCGCCGGCCTGCTGGTCAAGCAGGAGCGGTTAGTGCACAACGTGCCTGTATGTTGGCGTTGCAAGACGCCGCTTGAGATTATCGTAACCAGGGAGCTCTTCGCAAAGCAGGTGGAGTTTAAGGAGAAGCTGATAGCGCTGGCACGCGAGATGGAGTTCTACCCGCCCGAATACCGGCAGGTCCTCATCGACTGGATAAAGTCGTTAGAGCTGGACTGGCCCGTGTCGCGGCGCCGCTATTACGCCACAGAGGTGCCCATCTGGTGGTGCGTGAAGCCAAACGGCGAGCGGATACCGCTGGTTCCCAACGGAGGCGAGTACTACCAGCCCTGGCGCGGCGAGGCACCGCCGGAGGTCAAAGAGGCGTGTAAAGACGGCAGGCTGGAGGGAGACCCCAGAGTACTGGACACCTGGTTCGACTCCTCCATATCCTGGATGTACGCCTCAGGCGTTACGAAGGAGTTCAACGTCTTCCCCAAGGTCTACCCGCATTCCATAATGAGGCCCCAGGGCTACGACATCATCCGAACTTGGCTCTACTACTCGCTCCTCAGGGCGTATCTCCTGTTTGGAAACGTGCCGTTTCGCCACGTGAGGATCAACGGGATGGGCCTCGACGAGAAGGGGGAGGCTATGCACAAGAGTAAGGGCAACGTCATCGATCTTTTGGCGCCTGTGGAGAAATACGGCGCGGACCCGGTCCGCTTCTGGGCGGCGGCCGCCGGGCGGCTGGGCACCGACTACCGCTACAACGAAAACATGATAAGGGAAGGGAAGGAGTTCGTCACGAAGGTGTGGAACGTGTCGCGTTTTGTCCTATCCTTCCCCGAGCCCCAGGCGGCGCCCCGACTCATGCCGGTGGACAAGGCGATGCTTGCCAGGCTTTACAACGTGGCGAGAAGGGTCATAGAGGCGTACGGCCGCTTTGACGTCTATGAGCCGGCCCACGCCCTTTACAACTTCATCTGGCACGACTTCGCGGACCACTACATCGAGCTAGTCAAGTCCCGCGCCTACAACAGAGAGGGCGTCTTCACCAAGGAGGAGCAGGAGGCGGCCATATGGACTCTCTACACGGTGCTCAGGTACAGCCTGAAGCTCCTAGCGCCCATCATGCCCTTCCTCACCGACAAGATATGGCGCGAGGCCTTCGGCAGATCCATCCACGACGAGACCATAGAGGACCCACCGGAACAGTGGAGGGACGGCAACGAGAATCTCTTCGAGCTGGTGAAGAAGATAAACAGCGCGGTGTGGCGTTACAAAAACAGAAAAGGCATGAGCCTAGCCGACAAGCTAGACGCAGTGCTCTACGTCCCTGAAGCTGCTATGCCAGCCGCCCGCGATCTCAAGCATATGCACAAGGTTGCCGACGTCAGACCTGGACGCGGCGCCGAGCAGATAGACGACGAAGGACTGGTCTGGCTTGGCTAGGAGACGTCTCCTGCTCGTCGCAACGGTCTCCGGCAGACGAGCGGCAACGGGCTCGAACGACCCCGCCCCAGCTGTCTCCACAAGGACGAAGACCCTCGGGCCTGTCTCCTCCTGGTCAGTAGCCTCTTTACGTGGGGGCGGATAAGGTCCGGCACAGTCCTTACCATCACCGTCTTTAGGAGAGGGCTGAAGACTCTCGTCTTCAAGATGAACATAGAGCCTCACCGAGTTATGTACAAGGCTAAGACCGCCTGATAGTGACTGATCACGAAGTTAAGTGATACTTGGAGCGACTCAGGTGAGAAGCGGCAAGTAGGGAAAAAACGGATTTACAATCTCTTATATATGAGTCTCACAAAGTCGCCTGTTCTCTGCAGTACTACAAATTTGTCTACCATGGGACAGGTACAGTAGAGGAGGAAGGCCTCGCCGGGTTCCAGCTCTATGGCTTCTACAAAGGCGTGATGAGATTTAGCAAACGAAATGCGTCCACCACCTTCGTGTCTAATGCGCATGGTGACGAAGTCTATATGTTGACCTACGTCAAGCGTATCTACCACGATCCCGGGTATTTTTAGAAATTCCTGCACCCGCGCCTCGTCTATCGGCTCACCGTCTACGCCGAAGTGTTTTAACGCATGCATATCTATTTCCATGTCTACTTTTTCGATATTTATATAAAAGTTCTTGAAGAGAGGTAGCTCTGGTAGCAGATCGTCTGTCTCGGCTAGATGCCGCGGTGTTGACCCCTGGCCACCTATTAACGGCGCGACGTCTAGTCGGCGCTGGAAGCCGTAGATACGGTTTGTATAGTGGGGAGTGCGTCTCGTCGTGGAAAGTGAAGGGATAGCTACAGGTCTCTTCCTGCAGAGGTCTATTGAGAGCTGAGGAGAGATCTGGGCCCGCTCAGTATAATCTATGCAAGACTAGGAATTCTGTTCTTGCGGCGGCTCTTATGGCTCTCCGGCTGACTTCAAGCGCGCGACTGAGATTTCGACACAGCTGTCTGGGCTATGTCTGGCCATGTAGTATCATGGTCTTCTTTTTGTTCCTTGTTATTGGTTTCGTTTTACGACGTGGGCGTCATACTTGTGGGGGCGAGGTTCGGCGGCTGGGGGAGGTGTCTAGCTCCGGTGTGAGGCGATTACGCCGTTTTTATATAATCAAGCCAATCCCCTCTCTCCTTTTGGTATTTCTTTGGCAAGCGGCATCTCTCCCCCTCTTAGCACTGTCTCCAGGATTCTAACCGCGTTTTTTCTCGAAAGCATCTTGTTGTTGTTGCCGCAGTAAGGCGAGTATACGCATTTGGGGCATCCGTCTATGCAGTCGCATCCCTTCACTATTTTTAACGCCACCTCAGCCACACGCCTAAAGTTGTTTATGAGTAGTCTTGTCGTGCCGTTGCCTCCTACATGGGAGTCGTAGATGACTATAACGCCGTCAGGGTAGCTCACGCCGCCTAGATCTGTCTTAGAGGCGCCTATGGCGATCTCCGTGGCAGAGATTAGGACATGTTCTGCGGCGTGATATCCCTTAGCCCGTGCCTCCCAGTCTAGCGTCTCGTTTGAACTGAAGCGAACGTAAGGCATATAAAACACGGCGCCTTTGGTCTCAAACACATAGGATATGGGCTCTATCGAGTACTCCCCCAGAGTCTCCTCTGTGGTAAAGCGCTTAAGGGCGTAGCCGTAGACCGTGATCTTAATCTTCAGCCTGCCGAACTGGTAAGGCACCCCCTCCACGGCCCCTTCATCGTATACCTCCACCAGCTCCGGCTCCATGTCCTCGAGCGCCTGTGTGACCAGGTCCTCGGCGTCTGTCGGCTCCACCTCAGCCACACGCCTATCGAGGTCGAGGGACTTGGAGAGGTAGGTCCTCCCCCCGTGCATATATATGGCCTCTGGGTGGAGCTCGTAGAGGGCGAGGGGGAGCTCCCTCTCGCCTATGACTCTGCCGTCTGCGGTCTTTATCTTCACCACGTGGGGCGACCCCCGGAGGCTCAGCGCCGAGAGAAGCTCCCGGCCCTCCGGGGTGATCCGCAGAAACCTACCCACCCGTCTGAGGCCTCCCTCTGCTAGGAGCCTCTCCGCTAGGGTCTTCTCAAATGGGGTAAGCTCCTCAAGTCTCAGCGGCATGTCAGCAGAGGCCGCGAGTATGTGGAGGGCCGCGACGTCTTCGTTCTCCCTCTCGAAGCCCAGCGGCTCAGGCGAGCGGGAGAAGAACTCGTGGGGGTAGTTCCTGTAGTACTGGGAGATGGGGTCGTTCCCCAGTATCTGTATCACGTAGCCGGTCTGGCCCCGCCGTCCCACCCTGCCCACCCGTTGCAGGTATCTGCTGTAGGAGGGCGGTATAGACGCGAGCACAGCGGCGTCTATATCGCCTATGTCTATGCCCAGCTCCAAAGTCGGCGTTGAGATCACCACGTCTATTTCGCCTCTCCTAAACGCGTCCTCAACAGCCTTCCTCTCCTCCGGGTCTATGCCAGCTCTGTGCACGGCGACTCTCTCGCCGCGGCCCCCCATCTTCAGCGCTCTGTATATTATTTCGCTGTATTTGTGGCTGTCTGTAAACACAAGACATTTGAGACCTTGCTCTATGCAGAGCGCCGAGAGACGCGCCGCCTCAGCCCACTTGGATCTGAACTTAGGCCTTGCCAGGACCTGGATAAGCCTGCCCCGCCTGCCCAGGGGGCCCCACACCACGTTTACCCTTTCGCTGTCGAAGAGGGCTTGGGCGAACTCGGCGGGATTCCCCACCGTGGCGCTTGTGGCGACGTAGAGAGGCCTGCGGAACCTCCTGAGGCGCCTCAGGAGGTAGTACATATGGGAGCCGAAGACCCCGCTGTATACGTGGAAGTCGTCGAGGACGACGTATTTCACCCGCCGCACGAGCTCCCTGAACTTAGCCACATGCATCAACGCTTGGCTCACCATGTCTGGGTTGCTGGTGATTATGTGGGGCGGCATCTCGTAGAGGATCCTCCTCTCCCTCTGCGGAGTGTCGCCGTCGTACACCATAACCCTAACTCCCAGCCTGTCGGCGAGCCTCCTAAACCTCCCCAGCTGGTCCCTGGCCAGAGCCTTGGTGGGGTAGAGCACCAGCGCCGCGGGGCCGCCAAGCGACTCAATGGAGTCCTCCAGTATAGGCGCTAGGAAGGCCTCGGTTTTGCCCATCCCCGTGCCTGCCACGATGACGGTGTCCCTCCCAGCTCTTATGGACTGGACCGCGTCGTACTGGTGTCGAAACAACGCGTTGATGCCCACCGCTCTAAATACCTCAGCCACCTCCGGCCTTAGCACCTGGGACACGTCGCAACAAGGCTCAACGACCTCTGCCTCGTCTGTCTTAACATAGACCACCTCTCTGCCCGGGTCCTCCAAGACGGCCTCGAGAAAACCCACGGCCTACCTCCGTGATCCGTATAAAAGCAGAACTCCGATGTTCACAAGGAGGATCGCTGGCATGTAGTGTAGCGCAGAGAAGCCCGCCGCTTCCACAAGGCCGCCAGAAATCATAGGCCCCAAGATGGAGCCCAAATCCCACCCCATCGTATAGACGGAGCTCGCGAACCCGGCGTTTCTGGTGCCGGCGAGAGCCAGTATCTGGTGCGTCACCACTATCCCGCCTTGGCCCAGGCCATACACCGCGCCGGCAACGGCAAACGTCACGGGATCCTCGGCGTATGTGGCCAGAAGCAGTCCTGCCATGGCGGTCGCGTTTGACACCGCCGCCGTGATGGAGTTCACCAACCCCGTCTTCATAAGCATCGCGCGGGGGAGGAGACTCGTCAACGCTGCCACCGAGGAGAAGAGCCCCCAGTAGGTCAGGGGGAGCCCGTGATCCCTCAGACGGACCGGCGTGAAGGTGGAGATGCTCATATACACCGTGGCGTATATGGTCAGGAGGGCCA
>Ga0209393_1000383_pt1 | contig 22062 bp, 26 predicted proteins | sample SSWtaG_2_FD_184117 | JGI IMG/M metagenome (GOLD analysis project Ga0209393, IMG submission 184117) | Hot spring microbial communities from Sandy's Spring West, USA to study Microbial Dark Matter (Phase II) - SSWsed_130316 (SPAdes)... | ecosystem: Environmental > Aquatic > Thermal springs > Hot...
AAGAGCACAACACCTAATACAACACTTCATAAAAACATTAAAACACATAACGAAAGCCCCTAGAGCGTTCAAACCAATACTAGTAGTAGAATCATACCTACACTTAGTAAACCCATGGCTACTACCAATAACCACGGCAATACTCTTACACCAAACCCTAAAGGGGAACATAACAGCAATAGCGTTAATAGCATTAGGGCTAGCACTACTAGTCTACAAACCCTTCAGAACATGGATAACAACGCAACTCTACCTAATAGTAGCAACAATAAGAAATCTCTGGACAAAAGAGATAGTCTGGAGAAAACAAGCTAAGTGAAAATAGAGTGTAAAGCTAAGCTAATTTAAGCTAGGTTGTTATGGTTTAAGCATAGGAATGTCATCATAGCAGATCCTGATGAGGGGTTAACAAAAGGACTTCTTGAATACGTTATGAGTAGGGGTGTTAGGATAATGTATTTAGGTGAGGTATATGAGAGTGAAAAGCATAGGTTATACATGGAAAGCTCTATTTACACTTTACCATCCTTTACGAACCATATGGAATAACACTACTAGAGGCTGGGTTACATGGAATACCATCAGTAATAACGGGAGAGGGGAACAGCTGTATGCAGCACCACCAGGCATAGCAAGTCTATGGACTAAACCACATCCGAGAGATTACGCTAAAGCAATAGTAATGCTCTTAACGGATAAGAATCTAAGAGAGAAGCTTAGCAGGCAAGCCCGGGAGTGGGCGCAGCGTCGCACATGGGGTAGGATACTACCTAGGTATGAGAAGCTATACGAGAAGCTAATGGATAGTTGACCGTGAAGATAGTCCACGTACACCACTACTACTGGCCTGTGGTTGGAGGTCTTGAGAGAGTTGTTCAGGGCATAGCTGAGGAGCTCAGCAAGCTTGGACATGAGGTTCACGTGGTTACAAGTATTCTTGGAGCTCAAGGTAAGCCTAGGATGGAGATGGTAAACGGGGTCTACGTGCATAGGATTAAAGGTATTAAACCCGTCTACCCAGATCTAATATACCCGTTAGAGTACCCCGTTAAGGTGCTTAAGGATGCTGATATTGTCCACGGACATAGTCAGAATAGCTTATTCACTGTAAGGATGATCGAGGAAGCTAGGAAACTTGGTGTTAAAACTGCTATGCACTTTATGGCTCTTGACTCTCTTGACGATCATCCAAATCCTTTAACTAGATCTCTAGGCCCCTTCTATGCTAAGTTGATTCTTAAGAAAGCTCTTAGGGCATCTAATATAAAGCTTGTTAGAAGCTACAGGGATATGAAGATTCTTAAAAATAAATATAAAGTCGAAGCCATATACGTGCCCGATGGAGTTAGCGAAGAGATTATTAAAGCCCCTAATACAGCTGAGGAGTTTAGAGCCAAATACGGTATCCAAGATCCATTTGTAGTCTACATTGGTAGGCTGCATGAGCTGAAAGGTTTACATATATTGATTAAGGCTATGAGCATTATTGTTAAGGAGTTTCCAAGACTTAAAGCGGTGATCATAGGCCCTGGAGATCAAAGACCATACAAAGAGCTTACCCGCAAGCTAGGCATTGAAAATAACATTGTGTTCCTAGGCTTTGTAGATGAAAAGTCAAAAGTAGGAGCATTAGATGCCTCACTAGCATTAGTACTACCAAGTATTTGTAATTATGTAGAAGTGTACCCAATGGCGATATCAGAGGCTTGGGCAAGAAATAAACCAGTAATAGCATCAGCTGTAGGAGGGATACCATATAGGGTTAAGCATATGGTGAACGGGTTAATAGTCCCACCTAGAGATGTTAAAGCACTCGCAGAAGCAATAATGTTATTAGCTGGTAATAGGGAGCTAAGCATTAAATTGGGTAATAAAGGCAGGGAGAATATCTTAACTTATGACAGAATAGCGATTAAAACACTTGAAATATACCAAAGGTATCTAAAGGTAACTGAAACTTAACATAGGAGAATCCTTGAAGAGGAGTAAACGGGGGTTAGGGTTATTAGACAACAGTTCTCCACCTACTCTCTAAAGCCCGTAAAGGGGAAGGTTCTTAAGATCATCAATTACATCATACCATCAAGGAACACCTACTCTCCAAGTATTAATGAAGCTAACGCCGTAGGAGTCTCCGTGATTATCGCTAAACCTTGGGGGTTTAATTTTGAAGGTAGATCACGTAAGTTAATGGTTGATCCTAGACTACCAGTACACATGGTAGCTAGTAGGGTGTACGACCTCCTAGCTAAAGCCCCACTTGAGGGTGTAAGTAGGGTTCCAGCATGGGATGAAGTTGTTGAGATCTACATAGCAAAACTGTAGGGAGCCTAGAGGCTATGAAGGTACTAGTTACAGGTGGAGCTGGCTTTATTGGAAGTCATATTGTTGACAGGTTTGTTATAGATGGTTATAGGGTTAGAGTTGTTGATAACCTTAGTAGTGGTAGGCTGGAGAATTTAAAACAGTGGCTTAACAGTAAGGGTGTAGAGCTCCTAGTAGGTGATCTAAGAGAGCCTGAGGTAGCATTAAGGGCTGTTGATGGTGTTGACGTGGTATTCCATTTCGCTGCAAACCCGGAGGTGAGATTATCTACTACAGATCCGGAGGTACACTTTACAAACAATATAGTAGCAACATTCAATGTACTAGAAGCTATGAGGAGAAAGGGTGTAGAGGGGATAGTCTTCGCATCTTCAAGCTCAGTCTACGGAGAACCGGAAACCATACCTGTAGGCGAGGATGCACCTTTAAAACCAATCTCAATCTACGGAGCTAGTAAGGCAGCATGTGAAAACATAATACACTCGTACACAAAGCTATACGGGATAAAAGCTGTGGTACCTAGATACGCTAACATAGTAGGACCTAGACTTAGACATGGAGTAGTATGGGATTTCATAAATAAACTCCTAGTTGACAGGAGAAGATTAGAGATTCTAGGAGATGGAAGGCAGGTAAGAAGCTACATGCACGTAGAGGATGCTGTAGAAGCAACAATGATAGCCTGGAGTAAGAGCAAGGGATACTTCGAAGTATACAATGTAGCATCAGAGGATTGGATAACAGTGGATGATGTAGCAGACATAGTATTAGATGTTATGGGGTTAAAGGATGTGAAGAAGGTGTATAGGCCGATGCTACATGGGATTGGGTGGCCCGGAGATGTGAAAAAGGTGGCCTTGAGAATAGATAGGCTCAGGATGCTAGGCTTTAAACCTAAAATGAGATCCAAAGAGGCCGTAGCAAGGACTGTAGCGGAACTCCTAAGGGAGATCAGCAAGGAATCGTAAGCACGAAGGAGGCTGTAACGTAAACATGAGAATAGCCCTAACTAAGAGGGGGTACATAACATACCTAAATGAGGGTGAACAGATTCGTAGCTCTCTTAGCGAAGATTTTGAACTAAATATCGTCAAGGTAAATATGTATGACGGTAAAATTAAGGTTTTTCCACGCTAGGCTTGTAAAGTGAGTATAGTACTGTGTGAGACATGTACTCAGCGAGTTATCAAGATTCCATTCAAACAACTTGAGGTAGCTACTAGGGTTAGTAGCTAGGTGTGCTGGATCTACTAGCACGCTACCTGGTAAGCTATCTGATCGCAAGAGCAATCATAGAACTTAGGTATGCCTTGATAATAGCCTTCGTAGGCGTAATAGCTGATATCGATGCCCTACTAGGGGTTCATAGGTGGATTACTCACAGCACCCTAGTAGTGCCTCTGGCCTCAATACCGCTATTAGCGTTAGCCTACGTATTAGGGGAGAGGTATGAGGTATGTTAAGGTGGTATTGCTAGCACCACTACTCTACACGCTACACCTAGTACTAGACTTGTTTACTGGGCCAACCTCAATACTATACCTACTGGGAGGCTTATCCGAGTTAAACTAGAGGTAAGTGGGCTATACAGTGACGTAGCATAGCGCTAACACCAAGAGTAACAGTGGAGACATGGAAGCCGGATTTCACACCACAACCAGCAATTGAGGGCCCTATGGTGTCTGAAGTAGGTATAATACTAGCAATAATAACAGCACTAGTGCTGGTACTAGACTACCTTGGCAAGAAGAGGAGCGTGAAGCAGTAAACCGAGAGCGAAGCAGTGCGCCATTATGAGGCGTTGGAAGCGTTAAATGATCAATCTGCGTAGCTCGAGCTACTACTTCGTCTACAAAAATGATTGAGAAGGCAAAGGCTACGGGAGCTCCAGTAAGAGTTTATCTTATAGGCGTTGATTACTTAAGGAATCATTACAAACCGGTCTTTAGACTATTTGGGTATCAATATCAGAGGACACTTACAAAGGGGTTTGCAAAGATAGTTGACGTAGCGTTCGCTACCAATGAGTATGAGAGAGATATTGAAGAGAAGGTATAGTCTAAACCTCCTTCGTAATTCTTCACAGTATCGATGAAATATACTTCAAGCTTCACAACACGGCTAAAAGCTTTAGAGAGAAATATAGGGTTAAGGGCAGGATAATAGCTATATTGGCAGAATACACCCAACAAAGGGACTAGACCTCCTAATAAAGTCCTTTGCAAAAGTCCCTAGGGAGTACCCTGACCTCCAGCTTTTAATAGCTGGCAAAGGAGACATGAAATTCCTCAGAAGGCGTTTAAACATTGCTAGGAAGCTAGGCATAGAGAATAATAAGGTCAAATACCTGGATTACTTATCCGGAGAAGACAGGATAGGCCTTATCGACGCAGCCAAGCCCCTCGCACTACCATCGAAGTATGCTGGAGGGAGTTACCTCCTTGTAATCGACGAAGTTAAAGCACGCGGGAAACTCCTGATAATTACAAACCATGGCAGTCTACCATATAGGGTGAAAATATGATTGAAGGAGTTGTTGTAGAAGCTAATATTGAAAGCCTAGCAAGAGGAATTGAGTACGCCCTAAATAACATCCATAGATTTACAACTGTAGAGGCTCCTCTTACCTGGAACGCTGTAGCACAAAATTAGTAGCAATACTTATTAATAGCAATACTTCAGAAATTGGAATTATAATGTAAAGCATCAGATGGAATCAACAAAACTCTCTTCGGTCAGAAAGTCTAAGATTTAAAAAAGAAGAATTAGGTGATGTGGATGGATTGTTTATATAGCATTATTATTGCGACAAGAAATAACGAGCTTACAATAAAACATGTGCTACGATCTACGCTCATTGTCGCAAAGAAATATGAAACTGAACTCATCGTGGTCGACGGTAACTCTGTCGATAGCACTCCTAGAATTGTTGAAAAGTACACGGAGGAAAACAAGTCGTACTACACCTCACTAAAAGTTTTAAGAGATCCTGGCTTTTCGCTTTCTTTTGCTAGGCATCTAGGCTTTAAAAACTCTCAAGGAAACGTATTAATATTTCTTGACGGTGATACCCTTCTCACTAGTAGCTTTAAATACTATCTAGAAAAGGAGCTTGAAGACGCAGATCTGATATCACTAACGCCTATATACGCTTCCCTCGATAAAGCAACTAGTATTTTTAATGATTTCATGAAGGTTTTGAGCTACATGGTGGTAAGTGCTATTAGAGGTAGGCGAATTCTTGATCCATCCATTTTTCCGCCAGCGAGAATATATAAGCGGGAAGTACTTGAAAGGCTGAAAGGGTATCCCGTTAGCTCTAGGTTTTTGGGCGAGGATAAGATAGTCACAGCTCTAGCTGTCAGGCTTGGGTTTCGCTATAAGTTTTCAACACGGTTGAAACTTCTTAAAATAGACAACCCCGGATACTGTTCATACTGGAGAAAGCATTATAGATACTCCCTGGGATTACATAAAGATGTAACACCTTTTGGGAAAAACATATTGAGAGGATATATAGTGAGTCGTAGAGCCGGTCACGTGAATGTGGTGGTGCCAATAATTTCAATAATCTATGCTTTAAACTCCTATAGGTATCTGAAAGACTTTGGCAAATCTATTAATATAGCACTAATGAAATACTTTATTGATGTAGCAATGTTTCTAGGGGATCTCATAGGGGCTTTCACGAGAAAGTAGTGAAATGAAGGTGATTTATATAGCACCCATGGAGCTTCCGGTGCCTTGCGAGAAAGGCGCTGTAGAGGAGATTATATGGCAACTTGGTAGGAGATTGAAGAACTTTGTAAATGTGTATATATACAACCCTACTACCAGTAATAACGTCTACAAGCTTGTAAAAGGGCTGAAACCCCTTGCATATCAATGTGGCGATTGCATAATTCACTCACATAACCTTTACGCATCATTATCTATTTCTCCGCTAAGCAAGAGTTTCAGGCACATACTAACTCTTCACTACCCACCCACTGTTACAAAGTCGAAACATAGAGGGAGGATTCTAAGGAAAATCCTGCAATTTCTCGATGCTATAGGAACTACGATTACTGCTCCCTCCCTATACATCAAAGAAAGTCTTAAGCACATGGGTATTAGGAAAGCTGTCTTTATACCTAATGGTGTTGACACAACTATGTTTAATCCATCAAAGAGATCAGAAGAGTTAAGGGAGAGATTATTAGAAGGTAAGGATATCCTAATTGTTAATGTTGGGAGAATACATCCAGACAAAAACCAATTAGCATTACTAGTAGTCTTAAACAAACTTGTGAATCAGTACGGGTATAAAAATATAAAGTTAGTACTTATAGGTCCTACATCAGGAGTCTTTGAGAAGTATAAGGAAAATCCGTATTACAGCTTACTTATGGAGTATGTTCATAAGCACGAGTTAGAGCCCTATGTAACACTAATGGAGTTACCAACAAGAAGAGATGTAGCAAGAGTTTTAGCTTCAAGCGACATCTACGTACATCCAAGCAGAGTTGATGCAGCGCCTTTAGCTATCCTCGAGGCGATGGCGTCAAAATTGCCGGTGGTTGCCTTCGATCTCCCGTATTATAAGGGTTACCTAGCACATGGAGTAAATGCATTGCTTGCTCCTCAGTATGACGTGAACATTTTAACATCACATCTGCTCACATTAATCAATGAGGAGTCCTATAGGAGAATCCTCGCCGAAAACGCTTGGAGTACGGCAAATAAAATCTTTTCGTGGGATTCATTGCTATCCCTATATCTAAAGATATATGAAGGGATGCTAGCTCTATGAGGCCGGTTAAGCACGATAGATCCCAGAATCCTAAGATAGCCTTCGTCATAGGGTTACAGGTTCCTTTCGAAGGTGCAGCGTGGAGGAGAATAGGATTCTTTGCACGATACCTCTCCTTGAAGAAGTTTAATGTGTATATAATCTCTCCAAGAGTCCTTTACATTGCATGCAGTGTTGTCAGAAGCAGAAACAGCGAAGTAAGGGGAGAGTCTTTATCTAAGATTATCACTGTCCCCTTAAAACTACATATATGCAAGTCGCCTTTCTTGACAAGCATTTTTGAAATAGTTAACTCGCTACTCTTAGGTATAGTGCTTTGCTTGATAAAGCCGGAAGTCATAATATTGAGTGTACCTCCTTATCGATATCTTATTGGTACATACTTAGCCTCTAGACTATCGAGGGCTAAGCTCATCGTTGATTTAAGAGATCCTATAGACATTTCTTACGTTAAGTACATTAAGCGTAAAGGTCTTAGGATATTAATACAAGTTGTTAGATCGGCTGAATACTCGGTACCGTATAGAGCAAGTGCCATTACATGTGTAAGCGAGTCGATGGCTAGAGATGTTTCGAGAGCTTTACCATACCTAAGTACAAAAATGCACTTAGTTCCCAACGGTGCCGACCTCACAATATTCAAACCCTTAAAGGAGGTGAAATCGCGTGAACCTGGAGTTTTCAAGCTGTTTTTTATGGGGAATGCTCTAGAGGGCTACAATCTTTCAGTGGTATTGAAGGCTCTCTCAATACTAAGGAATGAACGTTTGAGTGTTAAGCTATATATAGCAGGTGCACTAGACTTGAAATTACTATATGCTGAGGCGAAAAAGCTAGGGGTCTTAGACTCAATCGAGTATCTAGGTTCGCTCACGGCAGATAGACTAGTTAGTACAATGAATGATATGAGCTTAGCCGTGTTACCATATTACAATGAAAAGAATTATCGTCACTCGCTACCTGCAAAATTCTACGAATATATAGCATGTGGATTGCCTGTCTTAGTATCAGCACCTCCATACTTCGAAGTAGCTAAAATCGTCAGAGGCCATGGAGTAGGTATTTGGTGCCCTGCAGAAGACATATCTTGTATCGTTAATGCTATTAAGCAGCTATACAAAGACAAAAATAAGTTAATGGCTCTTGTAGAGAGATGTCTTTCGCTTAGAAGTAGTATCAATAGGGTAAATTCGGTAAAGAAGCTTATCAATATTATTAAGGGGTTTATTAACAATGTTACACCGTGACTTAATGTATAGAACTCGAAGTAGAACCGATGTTTTATTTGTACTATTATTATTTTTAGCTGTAACTCTCTATGTAGTAGGATCAATGCAAGGTATATATGTGCTAACAATTGTCTCGTTGCTCTTTTATGCTTTCGGCATTTCATTAGCGTCTTTAGAGAGATTCTCTTTAAAGGGATATTTACTGATAATATCGTTACCATTGTCAGTAACGTTCATACACGTTATGTTCTTTCTAGACGCAAGATTCGTAACAGGCTCCTCAGAAGCAAATTTCTTTGCAATGCTCGCAGATGAGATAATAGAACGCAGCAGGTACCCTCAAGATACTGTAGTTGCCATTTACAAACCCGAGTATTACTATTATCCTGCTTCTTCGACGCTATTAGCCATATTATCTCAACTCTTGCACATTAATCCAAGTGCTTTGATTTCTTACCCTATTACGCATTACGTGATTACTCCAATATTTCTTGCAATAATTTACAAAATAGCTACGTCTACTGAAAATAGGGTACAACGCTTGTTGGTGATGCTTTCTACATCTTACCTAGTTGCTCTAAACATAGGCAACATGCTTTACTTTGTATACAATAACATAGCAAGGTATCTACTTCTACTTATTATCCTCACTTTAATACCCAAGGAAAGCTCAACACAAAACCTTGCATCGTACGTTATATTGGCAATAGCGGCATCGCTGTACCATTCTCAAGAACCAACTTTCTCTATGATAATACTAACGTTAATGCTAATCTTTTACATATTTAGCCATGTAACTGATCAAAACAAAAAATCTTCCACAAGAGTCTTATATAAGTTCTTAATTTTCGCAATAGTTTGGTGTGTGATAACTTTCTATGTAGCATTTGGCATTGTGGGGAACATTATTAAGTTTATAGAGGAGCTTATAAATAGTTTACTTCGGGCTGAAATTACGAGTATGAGAGTTAAATATGAAGTTGCATCCACGATTTTAACTCCTATTGAAATTGCGATTGTATTATTCGGCTTTATCCTCTTTGCTTTGATGGAGATGGTAATATTAATCGCTGTATATCGCAAAGGCTATCTAAACTCATTTGGTAAAGTGATCTTTTTAACGCTTTTAGTAGTCACTATATTCCAGAGTATACAGTTCATTAGTGTTAAAGATATCTACCTTACATTGAGATGGCTATTTAGTATAAGCATCTTATTAACACTTATTTGGACTAATGGATTGAACAAAGATACAGCAGGAAGCGAGGCAATACTTAGTATACTACGATATGAAAAAGTGAAAAAGCTCTTGAATGCAACATTAGTGTTATTTATATTGGCACTAATGGTCTTCAACCGTGTACATTTACTCTCCTCACCACTATATTTGCACGAGGCAAGTTCGTATATGAAATTAAACCACATGAGAGAAATTATTGAATCGATAGAGTTCCGAGAAATAACCATAATCGACAGCGAAGACCTTCCCTATTATGAACTAAGTAACTTTATTATAGGTAACTTCCCAGGCCATTACGTGATCAAATACGTTACTCTACATGAACATGAAGAAGGAGGTTGCTACCTCTACAGCTACTTAAATGGAAATTGCAAACCTCGCCCGATGTTCGTTGGATTAGATCGCTATTCTGCTCGTAGCACAGTCTATATATGCTCTTCTTTGCATGAGTTAAATCAAGGAGCTTTTGATAAGATTTTCTCGAGCACCTTTATAAAGATTTATATAACACTGCTATAGAGGGTCTTTATTTTAGTGATGTTTGTGAGAAGTATGTTCGTTGTAACACTGCTAGCTAAAGGTGTCATGAGTAGAGTCTTCATATTATGTAGCATGTTTCCACTACTACGGGATCTTCCGGTTATGTTTAAAGATTCTGAAGGATTTAAATACTACGCTAAGGTCCAAGATTGGTGGAGGTTTGCTAAGCCCTTTGAGCCTCTGACCAGTAAATTCCTTATAAAAAGCTAGAGAAAACGATGTATTTCTCGATGTAGGAGCACACATAGGTATATATACCATTAGGTTGGCCCGAAGGGTCTCAAAGGTTATAGCTTTAGAACCTGAACCTAAGAACTATGTTCTTTTGTATAGAAACATTCCCGTAAATAACTTAAGTAGTAAGGTCATTGTACTACCTATTGTAGCCTCCGATAAAGATGGTTATGCACATCTATGTGTGAAATCTCATACAGATAAAGGTGCTCTCAAATAGCATTTGCGAAATTTTATAGTCAAGTAATACTTATCGGCTAACATAGAAATTGCTACCTAACATCTGCATGGTAGAAGAAATCAAGGTAAAAGTTAGCTTACACGATTATACTTAAATCTCCTAGAGATTGAGTATGTATTGGGGCAGAATGAGGTGAGAAGCCTTGAAGATCCTTGTGATCTCAGCGAATTATCCTTCTGAAGCAAATAAGTATCCATTCGCTTTCGTTCATGCTAGAGTGAAACTCTACAGAAAATACGGGCACAAGGTTTACGTATCAGTTCCATTATATAAGAATACAAAGGAAGCGGTTTACACATATACGTATGAGGGCGTTAAAGTTTCTAGAGTTCACGTAAACTACATAGGTGACATTGTTAATATTATAGACCCGGATGTTATAGCGTACCACTACCCAGAACCCAATGTTTTGGCAAAACTTCTCTTGGCAAGGAAACCTCTAGTACTTTGGATTCAGGGAGCGGATGTTTTAATTACTTTCCTTCATAACTATTACATTCCGTTCTATATGAGAAGTCTACTTTATGGATTACTGAGTATCCCAAGAGATGTTATACGTAACCTCTCGTTGAGAAAGCTTATTTTAAAACACAAAAGCGTTGAAATAGTCACGCTCTCTGTTTGGATGAAGAAAAAGCTCCTTCAATATTTAGCTCTTCCCAGCTCCTATCATGCTAGAATACACATAATACCAAATCCTGTCGATACGGATAAGTTCAAACCTATAAAGTCATGTTATGAAAGACAACGCAATGTAGGAATATCCGTCAGGGCTCTAGGGTACAAGTACGGTGTTGACATCGCTGTTAAAGCCATGTGTGGATTAAAAGACGTTGAATTAATTATCGTAGGTAACGGTCCTTTAAGAGAATTCCTCAAAAAATAGCTGAAAAATGTAAAGCCAACGTTAGGTTCATATATCATGGCGTATACCACGAAGAGCTACCTAGATACTATAACGAGGTGGGCTTTTTCGTTGCACCGAGTAGAGCAGAGACACAGGGTGTAGCTATGTGTGAAGCGTTAGCATCCGGGACGCCAACTATAGCAACCAATGTAGGTGGAATACCGGAATTTGTTATTCACGGTTACAACGGCTTTATAGTGAAGCCTCATCCTGATGCTCTAAGAAGAGCTATATTAGCCATGGTTAAATTACCAGTTGAAGATTACTGTGCAATGTCGCAAAATGCGGTAAGCTACGCTAAAGCAACGTATTCCCATGAAGTTATTATTCCAAAAGATCTGGAACTATTTTCCAGAGCTATTGAGTTGTACAACAAGAAGTCTAGTAGTCAGAGTTAGGGATAACGTTGATACGTAAACTTCTTGGTAGATCACTGCTCTGGTTAAAGGTGTTGAAAACCTATAGGGGGTTAACGTTTAAGAGCGGATTTAATTTACTATTATCCGCTGTCGTGGATACCTTTCTTTACGCCTTACTCGGTCCTGGTAGGTTTAACCCTAGACTCGTGCTTAAAGGAGTTTTCCTCTATAGAGTTGAAAATCTTGGAATAGTTGTTGTTAGAGGGGGACTGACGATTTCTATCACTTGATTCCGGGCCGTGAAGGTGATGTCGATTATTTCATAAGGTCTAATCTAAGAAGCGGATCCGTATTTGTTGACGTGGGCGCGAATGTTGGCTACTACACACTCTTAGCCTCAAAACTCGTAGGGGCTCAAGGTCGTGTATACGCCGTCGAAGCTGTACCTTCCACGGCATCGATCCTTAAAGCTAACGTTAAGTTAAATGAATGTAGCAATGTGCGTATGTATAATGTTGTAGCCTGGTCCTCTAAGGGGCAAATAGTTTTGAGCATCCCTCAGTCGATGTATGGTTTTGCATCTGTTGCGAAAGGAAGCGGTGAAACGCTTATGGTGAACGCGACGACCTTAGATGATATCTTGAAGGAGGAGGGTTTCGTAGATCTCATTAAAATAGATGTTGAAGGTGCTGAATACGAAGTTCTTATCGGGGCTAAGGAGGTGCTGAGCAGGGTCGGATGTTTGGTTGTAGAGCTTTCTCGTAATGTTAGGGAAGTGTTAAAGCTTTTAACTAGATACGGGTTTAGAGTAAGAAAGGCTAAGTTTACGACGTACATTATAGCCTGTTGAGGTTGGTAGCATGAAAAGCATTAGTGTTTTAGGTCTTGGACGTATCGGTCTTCCAACTGCTATTGTTTTTGCTAGTAAGGGGTTTAGTGTTATTGGCGTGGATGTCGATGTAGGTAAGGTTGAAGCTGTAAATAGCGGTAGGTGCTATCTCCGGAAGCCTGGTTTAGATGTTCTTCTCCGTGATGTCGTCTCTAGGATTATCGCTGTTCCTACTCCTGTTAGGGATGGTGTTGCCGATTTGTCTTATCTCAGGGAGGCTCTTAAGAGTGTTAGGGAAGGGTTGCATAGGGATCTACTGGTTGTGGTTGAGTCTACTATTCCACCGGGTACTACTGTCAACTTCGTGGAGCATCTACTTGAGGAGTCTAGGTTAAAAATAGAAGAAGACTTTTGCTTAGCTTGTGCACCGGAGAGGATTGCCGGGTAGAGCTATTAACAGACTGCTAACATACATGTAGCATCTGTAAACTAGTCCTTAATGGGACGTGAAGATGGCTATGAAAATAGTGTCAATCGTGGGTGCGAGACCTAACTACGTTAAGCTCGCTGCTGTGTATGAGGCTTTCTCCAAAGTGTTTGACCATGTTGTTGTAGATACTGGTCAGCACTATGACTACGAGATGAATAGAGTTTTCTATGTTCAGTTAGAGATTCCCAGACCTCACTACTTCCTTGGTGTCGGTAGTGGTTCTCACGGTCATCAGGTCGGCGAGGTCGTTAAGCGTGTAGAGGAGGTTTTGCTTAGGGAGAGACCAGATATTGTCGTTGTTTATGGCGATACTAACTCTGCTCTTGGAGGTGCTTTAGCGGCTGTGAAAGCAGGATTTAGAGTTGCGCATGTGGAAGCCGGCTTGAGATCATTTGACATGAACATGCCAGAGGAAATTAATCGGAGAGTTATAGACCATGTCTCAACTCTCCTGTTTGCACCTACAGAGACGGCGTTGAGTAACCTTAGAAATGAGAATGTTCCTGGTAAAGTATACCTTGTCGGAGACGTCCATGTCTATATATTGAAGAAGTGGTTGCCTATTGCCGAAGAGAGATCCGATATTCTGGAAAGGCTTGATCTCAGGTTCCACGACTATGTGGTGGTTACTCTACATAGAGCTGAAAACGTGGACAACGTCAGCAAGCTCTCTAGGCTTCTCCAACTGATCAATAAGATCTCACAGCACTACAAAGTTGTTTTCCCCATTCATCCTAGAACCAGGAAGAACATTAGCCAAGCCGGGTTAGACCATCTTCTCTCCAGAAGCGAAAACATTGTTTTACTGCAGCCACTAGGCCATGTAGATTTCATAAAGCTGTTGAATCACTCGAGAATGGTCTTAACAGATTCAGGTGGAGTCCAGAGAGAAGCATATCTCCTTAGAAAGCCAGTTATAGTCCTAAGGAAGAATACAGAGTGGGTTGAGCTAGTGAAGTATAAACAGGCACTACTCTGCGATCCAGATAACCCTTGTGAGGGGGAGATACTTGGTTGGAAGCCGGAAGACTACGTAGAAGGACTTCTCGGAGACGAATCAGCTCCGTGGAGAATCGCCAATGTAATAAAGCTTTTTATTTCAAGTAAAATTTAATTGTATCTTGTGGGTGTAGAAAACATGGAAACGGTTATTGTAATTGGTCTTGGAGAAGTGGGTAGACCCCTATATGAGATCTTGAAGGCTTCGAACGCCTATGTGGTTTACGGGTATGATGTAAGGAGCGATATTTCACCTAATAAACTAGAGGAGTTACCAAGGAACGTTGATTACCTCCACATTGCTTATCCATATACACAACGCTTCTTCGAGTATACAATGGAGTATTTCGAGCTATTAAAGCCTAAGAAGCTGATAATACATTCTACTGTTTTACCAGGTACTACAAGGGCCATATATGAGAAAACAGGAATGCCAACTGCCTACTCGCCTGTGCGTGGGAAGCACCCTAATTTAAAAAGGCACATGATGTTCTGGCCTAAATGGGTTTCCGCTTATCCACTCGAAGATGTAAAAGTCTTCGCAGATCACCTCTCAAAAGCAGGTTTCAAGGTGGAAATAGCGAGAAATCCTGAGACGCTAGAGTTAGCCAAGTTATTTGAAACTGTCTACAGAGCAATAATGATTGCATCATGGCAGGAAATCCATAGACTTGCATTAAAATATAATGCTGAGTTAGCGGAGATAGCAGAGTTTATAGCAGAGGTACACGAGGTTCTACGTGACAGGCCAGTATTCTACCCAGACTACATTGGGGGGCACTGTCTAATACCAAACACTAGGTTATTGGACTCCATAGACCCTAATACTGTATGGAGATTCGTACTCGAAAGCAATGAAAAAAGGCTCGAAGAACTAAAAGATGAGAAAGTGAAAAGGGACGTAGAAGCGGTGAAGAGAATCTCAACTAGACTGTTTCCAGCATGGTACTTTGAATAGGTGTCTACTTGTGGGTAGCGAGAAGAAGGTGTTTATACATCCAACAGCTATTGTTGAAGAAGGAGCCATAATAGGTGAAGGAACAAGAATCTGGCATTTTGTACATGTTAGATCTGGGGCCAAAATAGGCAGAAACTGTAATATTGGAAAGGACGTATACATTGATGTAGGCGTTGAGATCGGGGATAACGTTAAGATTCAAAATGGCGTAAGCATCTATAGAGGCGTTAAAATAGAAGACGACGTGTTCATTGGGCCCTACGCGGTGTTTACTAACGACAAGTATCCTAGGGCTTTTAATAGGAACTGGAAGGCTGTTTCCACACTTGTTAAGAAAGGTGCTAGCATAGGTGCGAATGCAACAATAGTATGTGGGGTAACAATCGGAGAGTACGCGATGGTTGCTGCCGGAGCAGTAGTAACTAAGGATGTACCACCACATGGCCTAGTAGTGGGCAACCCCGCTAGGTTAAAGGGCTTCGTATGCTACTGTGGAAAGCCGTTAAGGGACGATAATATTGTCGAGAAAACGAGCCAATATATTATCTACAGGTGCTCAGAGTGTGGTAAAGAGGTACGTACCCCAATTGAGCTCTATGAAAGATACCTAAAGGAGGCACAAAAATGAGCCAGACAGGCAGAAAAATACCTCTTGTAATGCCGTATATTACAGATGAAGAAATAGAGGCTGCCGTGCGAGTACTGAAAAGCGGCTTTTTGGCCCAGGGAAGCGAAGTTTACGCCTTTGAGAAGGAATTCGCGGAGTATCTAGGCGTAAAACACGCTATAGCGGTTGCTAATGGTACGGTAGGCTTGGATTTAGCCTTAAAAGCAGTTGGTATAAGAGAATGGCACGAAGTAATAACGACACCGTTTACATTTATAGCTACAGCTAATGCTATTCTTTACCAGGGAGCAAGACCGGTATTTGCTGATATTGACCCGAAGACATACAACCTAGACCCTAGTAGTGTATTAGAGGCTATTACACCACGGACTAAAGCAATAATAGTTGTTCACCTCTACGGGCAACCAGCGGATATGAAGGCTTTTAGAGAAATAGCTGATGACTACAAGTTACTACTGATCGAAGACTGTGCACAAGCACATGGAGCAACTTTTATGGGTAGAAAAGTAGGTGGGTTGGGAGATGTAGCTGTCTTTAGCTTTTACGCAACAAAAAACATGACTACAGGCGAGGGGGGGATGATCGTAACCAATGACGATAAAATAGCCGAAAAACTTAGGATTCTGCGTGATCAAGGGCAAACAGCCAAGTATGTACACGAAGAGCTAGGCTATAATTATAGAATGACAAATATACAGGCAACTATTGGGAGGGTTCAGTTAAGGAGACTTGAAGAAATGAACAATAAGAGAATAGAGAATGCCCATTACTTAACATCGCACCTCTCAGGGATAAAGGGCATTATCCCTCCATATACTGATCCCCGGGTAAAACACGTATTCCACCAGTACGTAATAAGAGTCTCAGATGAATTCCCATTAACACGTGACAGACTAGCCGAGAAGTTGAGAGAGAAAGGGGTGGATACAGCTGTTCACTACTCAATACCGGTACACCAGCAACCACTATACAGAAGGCTTGGTTATCCACAAAACATTTGCCCTAACGCTATCGAGGCTTCACGAAGAGTACTCAGTCTACCAGTCCACCCATTGCTTACTAGTGAAGATCTCCACTACATAATCAACACTATAAAAGAACTATCTGGTGGGTAAAGTGATAAAAGTAGGCGTTGTCGGAGTGGGCAACATGGGCTTTCATCATGCCAGGATCTATAGTCAGCTAGCCGAGAGCGGTCTAGTCGAGCTTGTCGGTGTCGCAGATATTAACTATGAACGAGCTCTCAGCGTGGCCAAGACCTTTAAGACCAAAGCCTTCAAAGACTATAGAGAGCTACTTGAATCAGTGGATGCCGTTAGCATTGCCACCCCAACTGAAACCCATAGAGATGTCGCACTGAAATTCATTAGTGCTGGGAAACATGTTCTCGTGGAGAAGCCCATAGCATCCAACGTCAAAGAGGCTCTAGAACTAGTTAAAAAGGCTGAGGAAAAGCACGTTGTATTAATGGTTGGGCACGTGGAGAGATATAATCCAGCCGTGGTTAAACTAAGAGAGATCACTAGAAATGGTCTGCTCGGAAAGCCTGTTACTATAACAGCTAAGAGAGTCGGTCCATTTAATCCCGGAGTCGCAAAGACTAGTATTATCGTGGACCTGGCAATACATGACATCGACGTGATAAATAGCCTCCTAAACTCCTATGTATTGAGTGTTTATGCAAGGTCTAGAAGAGTACACCCCAGTAGCTTGGAAGACGACTATGGCTTAATTACTCTTTCCTATGAAAACCAAGTAGACGCTGTAGTGGAGACTAATAGGCTGACACCATATAAAATGCGATCCCTTGAAGTAGTGGGCACAAAGGGTATCGCAATATTGAACTATATAGATCAGAAAATCACGATCTATGACGAGGAATGGGTTAGAGAAGCAATAATACAGAGAGAAGAGCCATTAAAACTAGAACTACTAAACTTCATCAGAGTAGTTGAGGGGATAGATAAGCCCATTGTAACAAATAAGCAAGCCATATATGCTTTACTCATATCCGAAGCAGCCCTAGAGAGTAGCAGAAGGAATAAACTAGTCTTGATAAGAGATTTCATTGCAGAGAAAGGTTACGAGATTTACGAGATCATTATGTAGAGTGACAAAGGTCGAAATAGGAAGAACCACTGCTAAGACTTAAGTCTAATGGACCTGAAATCTTTGATACACAGGTTGTCTTAGAAGAATACAATGTAACTACTTGATTGATACAGTGTTTCTCTTCCTTTCACTAACTTTCGTTCCATTTAACATCGATAGTAGTCCCCGTAAAAATTACAAATTTTAGTGGCATGGATATTAGCTAACATGGTGGATATAGTCCTTTCTGGGCTGGAAGTCTGAGCTAGAGACACATATTACTCCTTGATCTCTTCTCTCCTCAATTCAAATACTACTGTTCCACCACACGTATAGGGTTTTTCCTGGGTCTGGGCACTGCACGTAACCTACGTCATCCTCCCTCCCAATACCTAATACCTTAGCTGAAACACCCTTAATGAATGGTGTTAGTAATGTTAGCATAGAGCTTAGAGCATGCAAACATACACCCCTACCAGCATCTGCGATATAGTACCTCTCCACGGTGAAATAATCCCCTAACCTATAACCCAGAGGACACCTACCTCTAACCTCCTTAACATATACCCTAACCCTGTAGCTCAGAGGGTTTCACCTCAATCACAATAATCAAAATAGCTGTATACGTTTTTAAGCATTAGAAGGAACAAGTGTTACAAGAGCTCTAATCATACGGCTTAGGGGTTACCTTAAACACCCTAGGATTCCTAGGTGTAGCGTACAGGCGTTGGGGCTTAGCCCCTACGTTAGAGGCTTAAGGCTTAGAGGTTACTCGTACTAGAGCTCCTACCAAGGTAACCCCTCGATGAAGGCTATAAGGTTACCCCTAGGAGGTTAACCCCATACAAAGTAACCTTATACAACATTGAAGGAGCTCCTACTCAAAGTAACCCTTAGGCTTAATGTTTAAAGTCTACAATGCAACTGCGTAGGTTAAAGCTTAAAGGAGCCTCTGTTAGGGTAACCTCTGAGGGGTATAGTGCTTACACCTTACACCTCCCAGGAAACCAGAGCTGGTAGAATGTGGTGAGTCGTATAGCCTGTTAGTGTTGTACTTAAACCTCTACCTCTTCTAGAGACTCCTAAAAATCCCCCGAACACTCTGATACCTTCAGAGACTCCCATGCCTCCTAGTAACCCCTCAGGCGTGGTAGGAGTTCCTCCAAGGCAACCCTTAATGGGCCCGGCTCTAAGACCTCACCACAGTAAGGTAACCCCCTAGCATGTAGGCTTGAGGTTACTCTAACGCTTAGGGGTCTAGCGTAGGAGCTCCTAAAGTAACCCTCAAGTCATGGGGGTTACTTGTTACAATCAAAGGTAACCCTTTAGGGTCTAGTATTTTCATAGGAGGGTGTAAAGGGTCTAGCTCCTACCAGCTAAGAAGTAACCCTCTAGGGGCTCCCAGCAACGTTGAGGTTAAGTGGGGTGGTAGCGTGCTCACGGGGGATCCTGGAGTTTTTCCCTGAGGCTAGGTTGAAGGCCTAGGGCCTGGACTGCTAGTAGCTGGGGGCTCCAAGCTCCCAGGTACAAGGGGTAAAGGGTCTAGCGGCTGAGCACTAGGGGGCTCTTAGGAGTTCAGCTTATGCCCAGCCATCACCCCTAAATTTGGGGGGTAGTGTTTAAGCCTTGTTAAAACAACCTTTACCATCCATATTTTGAAACATAGTCATAGCAATAAGGGTTAGCTACCATTAAATAGTGGTGAGCTCTAAGCCTGTTAACCTCTAAAATCCTATAGGTTACTCCTGGAAATTCCTGGGATTTAGGTGGGTCATCTGCAGGACTTTTAACATTTTTAAGGATATACGAGTACTGACACGCTGGGTGTGTATGTGCTCTACCCCCTAGGGGTAAACCTCTCCCCAATCTCCTGGAGACTTGGGGGTTAATGCGTAGAGGCTACTCTAATGGTAGGAGCTCTCTTACGTTACTTTTTCAAAGTAACTTTAAGCTTACGTGTATGAGCTAGCGTATGCTACCAGGTAGATCCTAAGGCTAGTGTTAGGAGCTCCTATAACGTCAGAGGGGTTACCTAGCTAGGGCTTACGCCGGAGGGTTACTTCTTAAGGGGTTCTCATAAAACCTCCTGGGGGGATGCATAATGTGTAGGGGCTGTGCTAGCAGTAGGAGCTATCTAGATCCTACGCCCTAGTAACAACTGGGGGCTCCAAACATGTAGGGTTAAGCCATTAAGCTTTCCAAAGGTTACCTTAAGCTTTCCTCTAGACCTCATAAGTAGATGCTTATTGTATGCTCCTATAGGGGCTCTCGTAGGGTAACCCATGGTATCGTCTTTCAATTCCATTGAACGGATTCGAACCATACGTAATTGACGTCCTAACAGGTAGAGTACGAGGATACCTTTCAATTCCATTGAACGGATTCAGTAACCCCTAGGGGTCACCCCCGGGGGTGACCCCAATGAAGATTTTCAATTCTATTGAACGGATTCCAGGGTGTAGACAAGATATCCAGAGATATCTCTTTCAATTCCATTGAATGGATTCTATTGCGGGTTAGCCCAGCGTCTGCTCTCCTACTGCTTTAAATCTTTCAATTCCATTGAATGGATTCCGGGGAAGTAGTTGGAGTTGTTATGGAGCACGAGCCACCACCTCTTTCAATTCCATTGAATGGATTCTCAACGCTACTGGCTACCGTGCGGGGGACTCGATAGCTGTTCTTTCAATTCCATTGAATGGATTCCCACCCCCGCTCACCAGCGTGGCTGTAGCCGTGGATCTAGCCTTTCAATTCCATTGAATGGATTCTGCACCATCACGGTTTATGTACACTGTGGAAACCTGCTCATCTCCATTATTTGGATTCTCTTCTATTGACCCCCGGTTGGGGGTCTCATGTATGCTGTGGAGTCCGTAGTTTATATGTTTTTCGGTTTCCTCTTCATGGTTTTTCCCATGTGTTTATATGGGAATTTCAATTGCTACTGTTAGGCTACTTGTTTATGGGTAGGGTGTCCTGGGGTAACGTATTTAAGTTTTGGTTCATGTGGGGTTTTTAAGCTTCCCACGTTCTGCATGGGATGTTGGTGGATGTTCTAAGCTTGTTTTACGGTTGGTGAGTTGCTTTAGTTTGTTTTAGAAACTCTTCTAAGGAGAGTAATGGAGATGAAAGCTGGTGTTGAGTTGCGATGTAGCTATGTTGACCTCTGAACGTTAAATATTTAAGTGCCCTCTTGTCTCTTTAAGATCGAAAAGATCGAATAGGGGGTTAATGTTCTATGTCAGCTAGTCTTCCGCTAGGTATGGTCCTAACTACTGCTTACTGGTTTGAGGAATGTTTAAAGAGGAACTGTACTATCTTCCAGTTCCCTCTAGGTAGTAACCTGCGTGGTGTAGGTAAGTTAGGTGAGGGTAGTGTTTGCCTTATCCTAGCTAAGCCTCAAACTAAGGCTCCTAGGCGTAGTAGTATTAGAGTTATCCGGCCTGGAGAACTTAGGCTAGCAAGAGCCTTGATGGAGTAGACACTATTGTAATCTTATATTATTAAATTCTCGCAGCTAACTAAGAACTGTACCATCAGATAACCTAATACGACCAGTACCCGCAGTGGAATTCATTACCTAACCCTTCTCTGTAAGCTTCCTAAACCGCACCTTTATTTTCAACTTCCTCCTTATACAACTTAAAACCTAACACCTCTATAACGCTCTTTTCACCACCTCTATCCCTTACACATCTATTAACATCTCAATGTTCACGGAGGCTTAGAGAACAGGCCATAGCATTACACGTTTAGCATCCATGAATCTCCTAGAAAATCAGGAGTACTTTAAGATTACCCTAAGCATGATTGTTCTCTCTCCCACAAGATTCCTCCGGGAAACCCTTCATCTTAGGTACTTTGTACCTAAACCTAAGGTAACCCTTCATTGTAGCTTACAGGGGTACAGCTAGATCTGGTGCTTAAATAGTTTAATTCGAGTTGTAAAGAGTGTGATGTGAATTGATCTCATGGAATCCCATGAGGGGGGCCGTGTTGGGTTCAGGGTTTAAGTAGTTTAATGGAATCCTACTTGAGCCTCATTCTTATCGATTGTCCTAGATAACTCCAAAACCTGAAATCAACATGATTAGAGGTAGTCACCTTCATAACCCTATAACCCTTAGATCCGCAAAGAGGACATACATCTCTAGGCAAAACACCGCTCTTAGAAAACTCCAGATACCTCTCAGAAAC
>Ga0209393_1000385_pt1 | contig 21988 bp, 19 predicted proteins | sample SSWtaG_2_FD_184117 | JGI IMG/M metagenome (GOLD analysis project Ga0209393, IMG submission 184117) | Hot spring microbial communities from Sandy's Spring West, USA to study Microbial Dark Matter (Phase II) - SSWsed_130316 (SPAdes)... | ecosystem: Environmental > Aquatic > Thermal springs > Hot...
GGACCTCCGGCTCCGCAGGCCAGCGCTCTATCCTGGCTGAGCTACGGGCCCCATAATATTTTAGTTTTTGTTCTAAGAAATACTCTAACTCTACTTTGCGTTTCCTCAAAGTAGTAGGGGTCTAGAGCATTTATCTATAGTTTTAAGAAATATTTCTGAGGAGTGTTTCTTTGATTAGATGTTTGGAGGTCTTCGATACTAAGGTGGTTAGTGCTTGGGAGGCCCTCTCATGCATAGAGGATGGGGATGTTATAGCGATATCCGGTTTTAACATGGCTACCACGCCTGAGCATCTTATTTTAGAGCTTTTCAACCTATATAGGAAGACGGGTTATCCGAGAAACTTGTTCATAATCTCGGATGCCCTTCCAGCTGTTCCTGGAAGAGCCTTGGATAAGGTTGCTGAGGAGCTCTATCGAGAGGGTGATAGGGACTTTATAAGGGGGGTTCTAATGCCCTATCTAGGCTTCTCGCCATGGCTTCAGAAGATGATTATGGAGGATATGATCGAGGCATATTCATGGCCCCTTGGCATAACTGCTTACTGGTTTAGGGAGATAGCCTCTGGAAGGCCGGGTCTCATAACAAGGATAGGTCTTGAAACCTTCCTAGATCCGAGACAAGATGGGGGGGCTATAAACAATGCTGCGATGAAGGCTATGACATGCAGGGTTGAACTAATAAGAATAGGAGATGAAGAGTATCTCTTCTACAGGGCTCCGAAACCCAGGATAGCCCTTATAAGGGGCACCACAGCTGATTCGATGGGGAATCTAACGCTCGAGGACGAGGGTATAAGGGGGACCGTGCTTAACATAGCGCAAGCAGCTAAGGCCAGGCCTAAGCCAGGCGTTGTTATAGCACAGGTTAGATGGATAACCGAGAGGGGGACTATAAGGCCGAGAGACGTTGAGGTCCCAGGGCCTCTGATAGACTATATTGTCAGGGCTCCTAGGGAGAGGCACTGGCAGTCAGGATCATTTGAATATGATCCCAGAGCATGCCAGAGAGTAATCCCACCCCTCAAACCAGAGGTTCTAGAGGATCTACCGAGGCAGAGCTGGGAAGAGTATGAATATATAATAGCTAGGAGAGCCCTAATAGAGCTCTTAAAAATAGTTGCCTCTAAGAAGGCACCAGCATTGGTCAACATAGGCGTTGGGATCCCAGCACTGATAACAAGGATAGCAATTGAGGAGGGTCTCTCAAGCTATATAATACCGGTAGTCGAGTCAGGGCCCTGGGGAGGCCTGGCCCTGGCAGGTCAGGACTTCGGAATAGCATTCAGCCCCTTCGCGCTAACCACGATCCCAGATACATTCTCGATATTCGAGGGAGGTGTTATAGATGCAGCTGTCCTCGGATTCCTCCAGGTAGACGATGAGGGCAATGTAAACCCCTCAGCACTACCAGACAGGATCCCAGGGCCAGGGGGCTTCCCAGTAATAGCCGGGGGAGCTCCTAAGAATATATTTGCAGGATCTTTCACAGCAGGGCCAAGAGATATAGTGGTTAGTGAAAAGGGTCTAGAGATAAGGAGAGACGGAAACATAGTTAAATTCGTATCCAAAGTCTACAAGATATTCTTCAGCGGAAGAACAGCCCTTAGATATGGCAAGGAAGTTGTCTATATAACGGAGAGAGCTGTCTTCAGACTAGCAGATAGTGGTCTAGAGCTTGTGGAAATAGCGCCTGGAGTGGATATTGAGAAACACATACTGGCTAAAATGGAATTCAAACCCACAATTTCTAGAAGTCTAGAGATTATGGATCGAAGGATCTTCAGGGCAAGGAGAATGGGTCTCGCAGAAGAGATCAGCAAGATCTTTAGAGCATAACTGCCTGGGATGAAAAATAAAAAAGCGATCAAAATTAAAAGGGTTTTAACCCCTAGGGCACAGCATATTGTTTGAGTGAGGCTCGCATGCAAGGCATAGATCTCCTTAGAATCTCTAGCAAGATCCCCAGCGCTTCTTTAGTCTCCCTATCCGTTAGGATCTTCATGATCGATAGTTGGGGCGTCTTCTCAGATGAGGCTATAGATTCTAGGGATTTACTTATGCACTCCAAACCTCCAACCATTGCAGCTCCGAGCACATTTAGATTCGCCTTTTCAAGTGCATATGGTAGTGAGAGAACGGGAGCTGCCACCTTAAAGAGCCCGGGATCCACCATGAGATCTGGTAGCTTCTCAACAAGGTAGAGGAGGGGTTTGAGAGTGGTGGTTAGCTCTTCGACAGCCTTTCTAAGCTCTCTAACCTCTTTCAAGAGGTTCTCATACTCCTCCCTAGTGATCTCTCCCCTCATCATGATCACCCAGGCACATAGCCTAGTAGCCATGCGAAGTACTGCTTCTCGAACATCTCCTTGAACACTCTGGAGAAGCTTGTTGGTGGGAGGAAGAGGCAGTCAGGATATTGAGCCTGCCCTAGAACTAGTTTTGTGAAGTCGCACGCCGCCGCCATTCCAAAGCCTCCCACATCCATGACACATGATCCGAAGACTCTGAACTCGCTTGAAACATATACACCCTTGATCTCTGATATTATCGATGCTAAGGGGTATTTGAGGTATGAATGCAGTATCACACCAGCCATTCCAAGTCTGAGACTAGGCGCTGCAACATCTCCCACAGCATAGACATCATCATACCTAGTCCTCATAGTAGGCGGGGTTGGTTTAGCCCACCCAGTCTGTGGATCAGCTATATCGGACTTGGCAACAGCCTCTGGAGGCCTATGCGGTGGGATTAGTATGAGAGCATCATAGCGTATCCTCTCCCCCGAGGTTGTTACAAGCACCTTGTTGCCAGGATCAACCTCTTCGACAGCTGGGTTTTTGCCAACACCGACCCAGCCCACCTTCCTCTCAGCCATAAGCCCCTCCATCATCTTGGCAGCCAAGGGGCCGAAGTTCTCGAAGGGTCTTTTAAATGGGTGAACCATGGTTATCTCGATATCCCTTCTAAAGCCGAGGCCGCTGTAGTAGAAGTCTAGGAGAAGAGCAACCTCCCAGGGAGCTGGTGGGCATCTATAGGGAGTGCTATGGACAGCAACCACCAGGCGCCCTTTTCTAAAGCCTCTCACAATTTTCCTAACCTCTAGAGCCTCATCAAGCTCCCATGGATGTGGCAGAGGACCTCCCCTAACCAGATCTGGTCTTGTCTCTGCGCCCAGCGATATCAATAGATAATCATACGAGACCTTGCCAGCCGTTGTCTCCACAACTCTGTTACCAGGATCTATAACTCTTACCTCGGCTTTGACAAACCTAACACCCCTCTTCTCAACCAGCGAGAGAGGTGCTGAAACCTGGTTCGGCTCTCTATAGCCCATCATAACATAGAGATATGAAGGCCTGAAATCTGTTCTATCCCTCTTATCTATAAGCGTTATCTCCGCATCACCGCCTAAAGCTTCAGATAGGTGTTTAGCAGCAGCTAAGCCGCCAGTGCCGCCTCCCAATATAACTATCTTCCTCAACGTATCACCAGATCTATATTTCGACAAAAACTTAAAAACCCGGTAGTTAAAGCGTATAATAATATATTGCAATTTATATGCATATATAATATGGTTTTTACCATTTCATAGAATAGCAAATAAAAACTGTTGGTTACTTTTATATATACCAAATTAGACAATGCGATAATATCGATTCAACATAATTGTTAGAGTAGCTATATTACTTAGATCATGCGAAACCCCCATCACCGAAAGTTGAAACCCGTGCTTCAAACAGTAAGATCTCAGAGATCTTTTTTCTACTTCCTACATAGAAAGCTGTTCAGTAGAGATATAGGTGGCTATTATTAAATGAGAGGGCTATATATTTATTACCAGCATATATAGATATCTGAGGCCTGTCTATGCCTTTTGAGGCGAAATATAGGATCTACTGGTCCGAGACCGATGCAGCTGGCATAGCCCACTTCTCGAGCATCCTAAGAATTATTGAAAGGGCCGAGGAAGATCTATATAGGTCTAAGGGGCTGCCTAAGATACATAGCATGCTCCCAAGGATTGAGGTGCATGCTAGATTTAGAAGCCCGCTTAGATGGGGAGATGAGATCTTAGTAAGGCTAGAACTCGATGAGGCTAGAAGTAGGGGGCTTAGATATAGATTTGAGATCATAAATTTAACCACTGGGAGTAATGCTGCAGAAGGGCATATTGTATTCGCATGTGTAGAGCGGGAGGGAGGGTCTATAAGGGCTGTTCAATGCCCTAAAGAGCTGATAGATGTATGGAGCTCCACGAAGGAACCTAGCTATCGAGAATCAGTTAGAGAGGAAGGCTAGCTGACTTTCTCCCCTTTCAATTCTATAGATGATCTCTTTGCCGGGGTCTCCAGACCCTTATTTCTATCCCTCTCGTCGAGGGACTCGGGGTTGTGGATACCATTATCGCCTTGGAGGCGTATGTTTAACCTTGTGGCATCACGATCATCATCATGAATACTAGAGGATACAGAGCTTAGAAATCTCCATCCCACCCTGAGGGGCGAGACTTTCAGTTGTAAACCTAGAATGGGTTAAAGCTTGCAAGTGAGGTGATGATTTATTGCGAGGGATAGCTGATCTACTTCAGGATTTGAAGCCGATAACAAGGATTGTTATATGGCTCTATACCTAGCTCCTCAGCATATTCCCTGAACCTCAGTAGAAGATCTCTGAATCTGTGTATCGGGACTATGAGAACCCTTCCCAAATATCTTATCTGAGGATCCCTTAGGGTTACTATGAGTGGGTAGAGATGCCTAGCCCTGTAAAAGGTTGGTAGGTGGGAGAGAAGTATAGTGCATCTAGAAAGGGCCTTTGATACCCTCTCCTCCATATCCCTCGCTGCTTTAGATAGGCTCCTCACTCTGGACCAGTGCTTGCAGTCAACAGCTATTGAGAAGCCCGATATATGCTCGACGCCGAGGACATCTATCTCGAAACCCCTTGGGGGCGGCGCTCTAATGCCTCTAGCAATATCCATTCCAACAAGCTCCATAGATCTTGAAACAAATTCCTCGAAGTCCCTCCAGGATAGGAGGGCTGATATCCTCTCGGGATCCCCTCCTCTTGATATATATTCTATGGCAAGCTGGACTGGGGATAGATCTCTGAGTTCTTCTCCTATAAGCTTCCTCAGCACATCAAGATCTTCGGGTTTTCTGCTAGCTAGATAGCTATATATAGCCTCTCTAACATCTCGATCCATTATCCCCAGCGTCTCTAGTATGCATTGGGGTTTATATCGATTAATAGCTAGGCAGATCGAGGGTTATTAGTCTCTCCAGGAGCGATTTAAGTGGTGCATATCTTGGAGGAGATCTTTAGAAGGTTAGAGAGCTTCGTCATGGAGAAGATGAGTAGAAACAAGGTGCCAGGGGTAAGTATAGCGGTTGTTAGGAACAGTGATATCATATATTCCAGAGGCTTTGGATTTAGAGATATCGAGAAAGGCTTGCCCGCTCTTCCAAGCACTATATACGGCATAGGATCTATTACAAAGTCATTCACAAGCCTCTCAATAATGATCCTCTCTGAGGAGGGGAAAATAAGTATAGATGATTATGTGGACAGCTATATACCGCTAAAGATTAGGCCGAAGGGGGAGAGGATAAAGATATGGCATCTAATGAGCCATACAAGCGGGATACCGGCTCTAGCATATGCAGAGGCATATATAAGAAGCTTTGTTGGTGAAGAGGATAGCACGTGGATGCCTATATCCAGCTATGAGGATATGCTAACATTCATATCAGACTCGGAGGCTTGGGCTGAGGCTAGGCCTGGCGAGAGGTACTTCTATTTAAACGAGGGCTATGTATTGCTTGGAATGGTTATCGAGAAGGTTTCTGGGGTTAGATATGTTGATTACGTAAGGAAGAAGATCCTAGAGCCCCTCGGGATGAGGAGAAGCTATTTCACAAGAGAAGAGGTTGAGAGAGACGTTGACTTCGCATCACCATATGCTGTTGATAGGGATGGTAGGATTGTCAAGACGCCATTCCCATATGGAATAACATCCGATGGAGGGCTTCTAAGCAACTGCCTAGACATGTCTAGATATATCTCCATGCTGATCAATAGAGGTAGGCTAGGGGATGTTGAGATTGTCTCTAAGAGAAGCATTGAAGAAATGGAGAGGATAAGAATCACATATCCCTACACCCAATTCAGTGGCGAGGGCTATGGGCTTGGCCTTAGAATAATACCGAGCTTCCTAGGCAAAAAGCTCGTCGGCCACGGAGGGTCGGTATTGGTTCACACAGCATATATGGGCTATATACCAGAAGACAAACTCGGAGTGGTTGTTCTCGAGAACTCCTCAGGCTATCTACCAGCTAACATAGGTATGTACGCCCTAGCCCTGATGCTTGGCAGAGATCCTGAGAGGGAGCTAGAGTTCATAAGATCTGATAGGGTTCTAGACAGACTTGTTGGTATATATGAAACATATAGATCCACAACGAGGGTTAGGATAGAGAGGAAAGGCTCAATACTTCTTATGATTTCCAAAGGCAGGTACACAGGATATGAATTACCACTAATACCAGTATCAATAGGCGATAGAGAGCATGAATTCTTTATCCCAGATCTAGGTAGAAAAATCCCTGTCTACTTCAGAGAAACGGATAAAGGTGTTGAAATGATCTATGAGAGATATAAATATATCAAAAGATCTGGCCTATAGTATTCGGCATATATAAGGCCCCGCCATATTTAAACAGAAACACTGTTCGTCTGCCCCGCACTCTAGCTTCATTCTTCAGTACCAATTGCTTTTATCATTAACTCGTATTCCTTATAGGATCGATCGAACACGCGTCTCTTCCTTCGTAGATTTCTCAAGAGTGTCTTTAGAAGGAAGGTTTTCATAAATAAATTCCTAGCCATAGTTGTGGATCTAAGGATATAACCCCTTTATAACCTCAATAGCTGGTATTACGGATTATTTGAAATATATCTATACAGCTCTTGGATTCCATGGATAAATCCCTGGAAGGATCTTCTTTTGAGTATTACTATTAGTATATATTCTTCGATCTATATATTATAATAGATTTGGATCCTGGGGGCTGGGGATGATACCTGGAGCTATTAAAAAGATCTCCGGCGAGCTCTCCGAGCTGAGGAGCATTTTAAGAGAGATACCACCTATGGAGGTGCTTGAGGTGATACAGAACCTATGGTCAAGATATACCCCCAGCCCTTCTGGCAAATGTGTATCTGGCGTTGATAGTGGCTATAACTATCTTGAGATGAGGGGCTATATAATATATCTAGTTGATGGTGCGTATGTTAATAGCTGTGGGGGTAATGATGGGGATGTAAGGGTCGGTATACTTGCTTCAGAGGTGGATCCAGAATCCTACTTATCCTACCTCTCGATATCAATCGAGGTTGAGATGGCAAAGAGAGCCATGGACTCTAGTGAAATAGTAGCGGTAGACGGATCTTTGATTTCTAAGCTTGGATTCCTCATTAGAAGAGCCCTCTATATGATGGATGACAATAGCCAGGACGCTGTGAATAGGCTTGTTAAGGCCCTTGCAGAGCTCTCTACTAAAGACTCACACAGATGTGTTTTTATATCTAAGAATAGCATAACGAGGGATCTTATCCGCACATATTTCCCACAGAGCTATAAAGCGTTTAGAACGGATTTCTACTATCTATCTAGATACACGATAGAGCCGGGGTATACAAAACCGCTGATCATCGGTGGAGGTGAGGGAATTCCAGGAGCCTTAAGCATAGTTGAACAGGCCAAGAGATTGTCTGAAGCGCCTTCCCTCTATATAGCTGTGAGCTATATAAGGCTTAAGGCTGGGGGCCCTATAATGAGGATCGAGATACCCCTGAGAAGTTCGGAAAACGCTGAAGAGGTGATTAGAGATGTTATGGAAGGTATAGCTGGAGACGATACAGGGTACCCTTTGGTTCTAAGGGTGGCAGATAAGCTGGCCAGGGTTTCTTCAAGGGATATGGATAGAATTAAGAGGATCCTTGGGCTGGGATCCGAGGAGCAGGCTTGGGAGGCTGCTAAAGCATTATGAGATCAAGGGGAGAGGAGATAGTAGGCTATGTAGTTGGTGAGAGCAAGCCATATAGCGTTAGCATAGTATCTTCCAAACCGTTAATGCTTGGAGAGTATGTTGAGATAAGATATAATGGAATCACCGTGATAGGGTTGATACAGAGCTCTCTCTCAGGCTCATATGTTATAGATGAAACCCTCCCCCCGGAGGATCTCAGGAAGGTAATAAATATTCACAAGGGTAGCGAGGGAGCTATATACTATAAAGCCTATGTAAAGATCCTAGGAGATCCTGATGAGCTGAGGATCCCTCCCATACCTCCGCCTCCAGGTATAGAGGTTAGAAGGGCCTCACAAAAAACCCTCTCAAAGATCTTTGCTCCTGAGGGTCCTCAGTGGGCTAGAGTAGGCACCCTTCTGAGGAATCCCGATGTTGAGGTGAGGGTGGATCTCAACAAGATCGTGCAGAGACATCTAGCTATACTGGCCATGACTGGAATGGGTAAGAGCAACCTAGTAAGCCTTCTAGCAAGGGAGATCCTTAAGAGGGGAGGAACGATATTCATATTTGACTACCATGGAGAATACGTGGGACTCAGCTTCGATGGCCTCCCAAAGCCTAATGTGATAAGGGCCAGGATAAACCCTAGATACCTCAGCTGGCAGGAGTTTGCAAGGCTAGTTGGTGTGAGACACGGGGCTAAGAACCAGGAGAATGTTATTAAGAAGTGTAAGGAGGAGCTAGACTATAGCGATGCAGATGGGCAGAGATCTTATCTCGAGATTATGATCAGCTGTATAAAGAGGGAGAAACAGCTTGCTAGGAGAGGGGAAATGGTAAAGGCGTGTGAGGCCGTTATAGAGACTATAGAGGCTAATAGGCATATCCTCCAGAAGATCATAGATGATGAGGCGAAGGACATAGCTGATCAGGCTATGATTGGAAGGATAAATGTTATAGACCTTACAGGTCTATCCTCATATCTACAGGCTGATGCGGTTGTATCACACTGGCTGGGTAGAATACTTGAGGAGAGGAAAGCGGCTACCTGGAGAAAAGGCTCTGATCAACAGCTTAAACTCCCACACCCAGTAGTAGTTGTTCTAGAGGAAGCCCACGTATATCTTTCAACAGATAGAGATACCCTTGCAAAGCCCAGGGCTGAACATATAGCCAGGGAGGGGAGGAAGTTTGGCGTAGGCCTAGTAGTTGTTTCCCAGAGACCCAGGGGGTTAGATCCTGACGTGCTTAGCCAGATAGGCTCCATGGCGATAATGAGAATAGTACAGCCAGAGGATCAGGCCCACATAGCCAGAGCTTCTGAGAATCTAACCCAGGAGATCCTAGACCAGCTACCCGGTCTAAACATTGGCGAGGCAATACTGCTTGGCCACTGGGTGAGGATGCCGGCTGTAGTGAAGATAGATCATGTGGTTGAGAAGACGGCAGGCACAGATATAGATGCCGTGCAGGAGTGGATATCGTGGAAACGTGGAGAGGATAGAAAGTAGCAACGTATAGTGCCTTAAGGCTTATAACCCCTAAAGTATAAATTAATATTGGTCCGATCCGGCCATAGCGGCCGGGAAACACCCGGACCCATATCGAACCCGGAAGTTAAGCCGGCCGCGTTGGGCGTGCTGTGGGGTCCGCAAGGACCTGCAGCGCGCCCAAGCTGGATCGGACCTCAGTCTCTCAGCAGATCTACTATCTCCTCAAGACTATTTATAGATGGTTCCCACGTATATCCATATCTATCCAAATGTATAGCCCTAATACCAAGCGATCTAGCAGGCTCTAGATCATATTGGGGATATGAGGAGATATGTATAGCCTCATCATACCTAACCCCCAGCATTTTATAAGCCCTTATAAAGGCCTCTCTATTGGGTTTATAGACACCTATGTCCTCTGCAGTTATAACTCTATCTATCAAATGTTCCATCCCTGCTATGGTTATTCTAACAAGTCTTTTCTCTGTGTTAGATATAATGGCTGTAGCTACCCCCATGGACTTGATGATCTTAAGCCCTAATATGGCGTCGGGAAATGGAGAAGACTTTGCAAACGATATAGATATGGCTTCTGCAAAGTAATCCCTCCAAGGCTTTGAAGCCTTCTCACATATCTTTTTAAAACAGTCAGCTAGAATCTCTGAATATGGTTTATATGAGATCGAACTTCTAACACTATCGAGATCGCATTGGAAGAAGTCCTCAACATGCTGGGATCCAACAACGTGTTTGATAAGAGCCCCGATAGAGCTCCTCCAATCCACCAACGTTCCATATAGATCGAATGTCACAACCCTAACCAAGGATCATATACCCTATATTTTAAAACAAGTAAAAATATTAAAATCCACGGCATACTATCTTCGAAAACTGTGTATGAAATAATCTGATCCCCTACACACTAAAGGGCGAGACTTGCAGGTTGTAAAGCCCCGCGCTCTAGGGCTGAAAAGATTTTATATCCTAATGTTTTAGTCTAGTAGTTTTATCCTCATCTTGATAACTTTTTCTCTGCATAGCATCCATGCAGTATATTCCCTAGTGGGAATGCTTATTATTAGCCATGGAACCGGCCATAGCTCCATACCCTCAATGTCCTTCTTACTCGGAATTGGAGGATGGTTAATATGGGTATGATATATGCCTATGATCTCCAGCCCCTTTTCCTTTGCCTCAACATAGGTTTTTATCAAATCCTTTGGATCTATCTCGAATTCATATATACTCCTAAGGATATTCGTAGCATTCCTATAGCCAATAGCTTCAACATATGTGTCTCTGAAGACCCCTATGAGTAGCCCACACGATTCTATCTCTGTAGATGATATTGTATCAAATAGGGAGTTCAATATTGATTTCCTAATTACTATCTCTTCGTAGCACTTGAGAAAGCAGCCCTCACCTCCTGTGGCAGCTTGTCATATTCTATTTCCTCTATATCCTCAACATTTTGCTCCCAGATCATCTCCTCACCCTCTTTCTCATATACATGTTTCCTAAGCTTCTCGATCACGATGAAGGTCTTTCCATCAGGAGATCTTCTGATCTCGAGAAGATACTTTTCCCCTTTTTTATTAACCACATATCTGCCCTCTGCATTTGTCTTTATCAACATAGCCACCTAACAGTATATCTTCTAGGGCGATATAAGTAGATAATTACAATAGGAGCTTCTGATCCATATTGATCATCGATATCCGCTTTAAACAGGCTCTTTAGATTAACATATGATCTAGTGATCTAGAACGTTGGACCGCTAATTATGTGTATGCCACAATGAGTGTTAAATATTATGGAGTTTCCCTTATAATTTTATAGAGATAGAGAGATGATGATCCATGGATGTGAAGAGAAAAAGACTAAAGATCCTAGTGGATGTTTGGGGGGAAATCATAGCAAGATCTAGTGAGAGACTTACAAGAGAAGAGGTAATAGAGATCCTTAGGAAAAGATATGAAAGAGACGGTGTTGAGCCTGTAAGGGGAGCTGCGAACCCCTCAGACATATATGAGAGGGATCTAATAGCTCTATACATAGTAGGTGTAGAGGGGCTGGGAATAGCTCCAGAACTTCCGAAGCATGCTCTAGAAATATTTGAACAAGAAAGGAAATATGTGGAAGCTGCCGAGATGATTCTGAGGGAAGATAACGATGGTCTGAGAGATAAGTTGATACAGCTTTTTGGCTCACCTCTAGACTCATCGACTATATCTAAGATCTTTAGGGTAGAGCTCCTGAGATATTATTATGGCTTTAAAGATAGAGATGATATGCCGAAGATCATAGAGGCGATCTCGAAGTCGTTCCCCGAAGAGGAGAAAACATCAAAGAGACTCTCGAAATTCTATATAGCAGTTAAAGTAGCAGAGGCGATAATAAAGGGAGAGGTGAGAGATTGGGCAACGAAAGAGGCTCTGAAGCAAGCTATAGCAGTAAAGCTGGGAAGTCCCAGGGCGCTGCCAGATGACAATTATATCTCGAAGATAATCCAAACGGTATTTGGGGTTAAAGCCTCTAAATATAGTAAGATACTTAGGATCGAGGCTAAGGAGGAAAATAAAAAGGGAGAAAAAGCCAGAGATAATGAAAGAATTAATAAGTATTAACGCTAGATAGATCCTAATCTCTAGAGGGGGAAGGAGACTAGAATATATCTCTAGTAAAGCCTATGTCTAGTTTTCTTCTCGTCTCATACCATCTTATATTATAAAGCATCTACATATCAACATGGATGCTGTTCTCATAATGTTCAAAGGAGCCGCCATCTAAAACAGTTTCCTATAAAAACTCTGCTTGAGGAAAGGAGATTGGTGTGTGGTATGAAAAACCCTATATCTATCTCCCAGGAGATCCTCTGTAGAGGGAAGAGATTTTCATTCTCCAGGATCATGATAGACTTCGGGGATAGGAGGGTTATAAGGGATCTATTGATCCATCCGGGTGCAGTTGTCATAATACCGCTGCTAGACGATGGGCAAGTAGTAATGCTAAAACAGTATAGGCCAGGGCCCTTAAGCTGGATAATAGAGCTCCCTGCAGGTACTGTAGAGACTGGAGAGGATCCTAGAAAAACCGCTGAGAGAGAGCTATTAGAAGAGACCGGATACAGAGCTGGGGAGCTTGTAGAGCTGTTTAAAATGTACAGCTCCCCTGGGACCTCAAATGAGATCCTATATGTATTCCTGGCTAGAAAGTTAATCTATGAGGGATCTTCGCATCAGGAGGATGAAGCTATAGAGGTGATCAAGGTAAGCCTTCAAGACGCGATCAATATGATTAATAGGGGTGAGATTATAGATGGAAAGACAATCGCTTCTCTTTTATATTATGTAAACTTTGTCTCTAGGAATCGGGATCTGGCGGGGAAGGTGTGTTAACCTTTGTTCTTCCCTGTAGATGATAAGAGCCTATAGATCTGCTCGGGTTTTACAGGCATACTAGTTATCCTCACACGCATGCCTGCCCTTTTTAGAGCATCCTCAATAGCTCTTATAATAGCTGGCGGGGCGGCTATAGTCCCTATCTCCCCAACGCCTCTGGTGCCATGTGGATGCTTGGTAGGTGTCTCCTGGAAGTAAACCTCGAATATGGGCATCTCAACAGCTGTTGGTACTAGATAATCAGCTAGGCTCGGGTTTCTCGGGAACCCCTGTTCATCATAGAGAAGCTCTTCATAGAGAGCCTGCCCTATTGCCTGGGCTATGCCGCCCATTAGCTGTCCTTCGATTAACATTGGGTTTATCGCTCTGCCAACATCATCGTATGATCTATGTAGAAGTACTTTGACCCTGCCAGTTTCTCTGTCAATCTCGACAACCGATATATGAACTCCGAATGGATAGACAGGTCCGCCTGGGTTATAATAGCTGATCGCCTCGAGACCTGGTTCGAGGTTCTGAGGCGGTGAGAAGTACGCTCTAGACGCTACATCTTTCAGGGTAACAGCTTTATCAGGTGTGCCTCTTACATAGAACTTGCCATTCTCGAACACCACATCCTCCTCTCTAGCCTCCAGCATGTGGGCAGCGATCTTCTTGGCCTTTTCAAGAACCTTCAGGCTTGCCTGGATCACAGCTCCGCCACCAACTGTGATAGTCCTGCTCCCAGCAGTTATGAGCCCCCTAGCTATTAGATCTGTGTCTCCCCAGAGAACCCTGATATCCTCGATATTAACTCCTAGGATATCAGCTGCAAGCTGGGCAAAGCCTGTTGCATCGCCTTGTCCATGTGGCGATGCACCACTTATTATTGTCACTTTACCATCACTTTCAACCCTGACTATAGCGCTTTCGAAAGGTCCTCCTGAGGTTATTTCCACATAGAATGAGAGACCTACACCTACTAATCTTCCCTTCTTATTTTCCTCGCTCGCCCATCTCAACAGATCCCTGTAGCCGAGCTTTTCTAAGCCCTTCTGTAGGGTGCTTGGATAATCCCCTGAGTCATAGGTGAGCCCTGCACAATTCTTATAGGGCATCTCGCTGGCCTTGATCAGGTTTCTAAGCCTGATCTCCATGTCATCGATCCCAAGCTCGTCTGCTGCTATACTCATGAGCCTCTCTATAAAGTAAGTTGCTTCAGGTCTCCCAGCACCTCTGTAGGCCATCAGCGGTACTTTATTTGTATACACACCTAGCGCTGTTATTGAAGCGTTTTCAATTTTGTATGGCCCTGTGATCATTCTTGCACATATCATCGGTAGTTCTGTTCCCCATGGATATGCGCCTAGATCACCAATGATCCTAGCCCTTAACCCAAGGATCCTCCCATCCTTATCGATAGCAGCCTCAACCTCAGCGTAAAGATCCCTGCCCCTGTTAAGACTCACTAGATCCTCCCATCTGGTTGAGTACCACTTAACAGGCGAGTTTAGCTGTATCGAGGCCAATGGAACTAGGAATTCCTCAGGATATCTAATGATCTTAGCGCCGAAGGCGCCCCCCACATCAGGCTGGATAACCCTGATCCTAGGTACCTTAAGCTTTAGCCTTGAGTAGAGCTCTTCCTTCAAGTCAAAGGGTGTTTGTGTTGATGACCAGACGGTAAGGTTATAGCCGTCGAAGTATGCAGCAACACCGCGCGGCTCCATAGGGGCTGGCGCCACGCCCTGGTTGTAAAGCCTTTCAGAAATCACTAGATGCGCCTTGGCAAAGGCGCTATCAGGATCTCCGCATTTGAACCCTCTCTCAAAGGCTATGTTCCTCTCAGCAGGCTCGTGGATCCTAATATCGCTCTCCAAAGCCTTATAAGGATCAGTAAGAGCTGGCAGAGGCTCATAATCAACGCTGATAAGGTCTGCAGCATCCCTAGCAACATATCTATCCCTTGCAATGATCATGGCGATAGGCTCTCCCACATATCTAACTTTCCCACTAGCTAGGAGAGTCATTGGCTCTGACTTTGCATCATCATATGTAATAGGTTCTACGTATTTTTCAATATCTTTGTATGTATATATAGCAACCACACCACTTAACTTTAGAGCGTCGCCCACATCTATAGATCTTATTCTCGCATGTGGATATGGAGATCTGAGGAAATACGCATATAGAGCGCCAGGAAGCTTTATATCATCAACGTATAGCCCCCTCCCCGCTATAAGCCTCGAATCTTCGATTCTCTTAACCCTCTTGCCCACATATCTACCCAAAAAGATCACACCTTGGGGCATCATAACACCATATATTACACATCAATAAAAGCTTATATTATCGATTTCAATATGGTGTCTAAGCTACAACAAGCCCTGATCTCTAAGATAAAGAGAGGTTGAAACATCCGTGAGACTGGTTAAAGTCATTAAACCTATACAAGGAATTCTGTTTTTAATTCCATGTGAGGGGGAACACTTCTGCCCAGATTTAATAATGTGAAAGTCCATGACAGCTATATAAAACCCCGCCTTTGAAAGGCGAGGTTTGCAGGGAACCTTTATAAAGGGTGTGTATCAAAGTGATTCTTATGACTCGCTATTGTTAAGCTATGTTTATTACTTAGAGACTAAGCTCTAAAAAGATTAACCAGTCCCCTCCCCGCCCTAAAAGGCGAGGCTATTGAATTGCAACAGAGGGCACTATTTTTGAAGAGTAGATATTCTAGTCTAAAGTAAAGAGATAGAGGCGCTATTGTTAGTTATAAGGCTATTAACGATTATCCTCTGGGATCTATATGTCTACACCTACACAGAAACTGTGGAGTTCTATAGAGGATGTGTTCAGCGCTATCCTGAATCACCCGTTTATAAATGGTCTAACCAGCGGGGATCTAAGTGTTGAGGCCTTCAAATATTATGTGATCCAGGATTCCCTATATCTGAGGGACTTCTCAAGAGCTCTTTCCAGGCTTGCATCTAGATCTCGGGATGAGAATCTGATCTCGATGTTCTCAGAGCATGCTAAAACAGCTATAGAGGTTGAAAAGAGTCTCCACAGATCATTCCTAGCTGAGTGGGGATTAAGTGAGGAGGAGATAGTTAGAATCTCTCCCTCACCTGTTAACTATGCATATACAAGCCATCTGCTGAGAACAGTAGCTGAGGAGAGCTATGAGGAGGCTGTAGCAGCTGTTCTCCCATGCTACTGGATCTATCTAGAGGTTGGCAAACATCTGGAGAAAAAAGGATCTCCGAACCCTCTTTATAAGAGATGGATAGACACGTATTCCTCAGCAACATATGAGAACATAGTTAGAATGGTTCTCACTGCGGCTGATAAGATTTTGTATAGAGTTAGGGAAGAGCTGTGGGCTAGTGTGGTGAGGAGCTTTAGAATAAGCTCTATATATGAATACCTCTTCTGGGACTCTGCATATAGACTTGAGAAGTGGGTTTTCAAGCTATAGATACTAAAAGACATATGATCCCAAGGGGTTTTATTCAACCATATACTTATCTCTAGGGTAGGTGTTCAAAATCATTTAACATAGATGTTGAGATTAAAATGGTTCTTTTCGCTATTTCTTATAAGCTGCTTAGCATTGACATATAAAGGCATAATTGCCTAGAGAAGCCCTCTCATCGATCTTGGTGATAGGGAGTGGAGGCATAAAGATCGCTGAAGCATCGGAGTTTGATTATTCAGGCTCGCAAGCATTGAAAGCTATAAAGGAGGAGGGTATAAAGGCTATACTTGTAAATCCAAATATAGCTACAATACAAACTAGCTATGTATATGCGGATAAAATATATGCCATCCCAATCACTCCCGAATATGTGGAGAGAGTTATAGAGAGGGAGAGACCAGATGGGATTATGATTGGGTTTGGAGGGCAAACAGCTCTAAGCGTTGGAGTAGCACTCTGGAGGGCAGGGGTTTTAGACAGATATGGCGTTAAGGTTCTCGGAACACCTATCAGCGGTATAGAGGTGGCTTTAGAAAGGGGGCTCTTTAGAGAGGCTATGAGTAGAAGCGACATCCCAGTACCTCCCAGTAGGGCTGCATTGTCTCCGGAGGATGCTATAGAAGCTGCCGAGGAGATCGGCTACCCAGTAATAGTTAGGGTGAGCTTCAACCTTGGGGGTGGGGGTTCTTTTGTTGCGTGGAGGAGAGATGAGTTTAGGGAGAAGATCTACAGGGCATTTGCACATGCCGGTCTTGTGAAGACCGTGTTGGTTGAGAGGTATCTACACCACTGGAAGGAGATCGAATATGAGATTATGAGGGATAGGAAGGGCAACTCGGTGGCTGTTGCTTGTATGGAGAATATGGATCCCATGGGTGTTCATACAGGCGAATCCATAGTTGTTGCGCCATGCCAAACACTCACGAACAGGGAATACTATATTGGGAGAGAGGTTTCGAAGAATGTTGCAAGCGTGATCGGGCTTATAGGTGAATGCAACGTGCAGGTTGCATTTGATCCGAGTAGTGAGATACACTACGTCATAGAGACAAATCCGAGGATGTCGAGATCCAGCGCCCTCGCTAGCAAGGCAACAGGCTATCCACTGGCATATATAGCTGCGAAGCTCGCCATGGGATATACCCTCGACGAGCTCTCCAACAGGGTCACACTTAAAACCTCGGCACTCTTCGAGCCAAGTCTTGACTATGTGGTTGTCAAGATCCCTAGATGGGATCTAGAGAAATTCGTCGGCTCCGAGGCAAGGCTTGGAAGTGAGATGATGAGCGTTGGAGAGGTAATGGCCATCGGGAGAACCCTACATGAGGCGCTTCAAAAGGCTATAAGGATGCTGGACATAGGAGAGCCAGGCGTTGTTGGAGGTCCTTTCTATGAGGAGAAGCATTCGGTTGAGGAGGTTCTAGAGGCTCTGAAGAATAGAAGGCCCTACTGGCCTCTCTGGGCTGCGAAGGCATTCAAGATGGGCGCTAGTGTTGATGAGGTATACGAGCTTACGGGCATCGATAAGTTCTTCTTAAGGGCTGTGAGGGACATAGTAGATCTCTATGAGGAAATTAAGAGAAGAGGGGTCGAGGTCCTCAAAGACCCATATCTGATTCAGGAAGCAAAGATCATGGGATTCTCTGATGGCCAGATAGCCCGCGCTATAGGTCTCGACGAGGATCTTGTTAGAAAAGCTAGGATCAAGTTTGTTGGGCTCCCTTCGATCAAGAGGATAGATACCCTAGCAGCCGAGTGGCCGGCCCAGACTAACTATCTATATACAACATATGGCGGGCAGGAGGACGATATAGAGCTAGGCGATCAAGATAGAAAGATCCTTGTAATAGGCCCAGGAGGCTTTAGAATCGGTGTCTCTGTAGAATTTGATTGGGCAGCTGTTAGTTATGCTACTGCTGCAAGGAAAATTGGTTATAAGGTGGCGATGATCAACTATAACCCGGAAACTGTTAGCACAGATTGGGATATGAGTGATAAGCTATATTTTGAAGAGATAAGCCTAGAAAAGATCCTTGATATAAATGAAAAGGAGAGCTTCGAATATATAGTAGTATCTGTAGGAGGTCAGATAGCAAATAATGTCGCTAAGAAGCTTGAAGAGAGAGGGCTGAGAATAGCTGGCACATCTGGGAGGAGCATAGATATTGCTGAGGATAGGGCTAAATTCAGCTCCCTCCTAGACAGGCTAGGGATCGACCAGCCCCTCTGGACTAGAGCATCATCGATTGAGGAGGCTCTGAGGGCTGCTAGAGAGATAGGCTATCCAGTTATTGTGAGACCTAGCTATGTGCTGAGCGGGACATCAATGTCTATAGCATATAGCGATGAGGAGCTAAGATCATATCTAGCCAAGGCGGCTAGAATATCTAGAGAGCATTCTGTAACTATAAGTCAGTTCATAGACAGGGGGATCGAGGCCGAGATAGATGCTGTATCAGATGGCAGAGGCCATATAGTAGGCGTTGTGATCGAGCATATAGAGAGAGCAGGCGTTCATAGTGGAGATGCGATGATGGTTATACCCCCTAGGAGGCTAGGGAAGAGCATAGTAGATAGAATGAAGGAAATTGCAATTATACTAGCTGGCGAGCTAGCGATAAAAGGTCCATACAATATACAATTTATCATAAAGGATGGGAAGGTATATGTGATAGAGCTCAACTTAAGAGCAAGCAGATCTATGCCCTTTTCAAGCAAGGCCAAGGGAGTAAACTTAGCTGAGCTAGCTGCGAAGGCAACGCTAGGCTCGGGCTTCGAGATAGATAATGAGTTTTGGGAGCCTCCAAGCAGATCTTACGCTGTTAAAACGCCTCAATTCTCATGGGCCAGGATTAGAGGTTCATATCCATTCCTAGGCCCTGAGATGAGAAGCACTGGCGAGGTCGCATGCCTGGGAAATAGTTATGAGGACGCCCTTATAAAGTCATGGCTATCAGCTGTTCCTAACAAGATCCCATCGAAGGGGATCCTGGTCTACAGCTATGTAGAAAGCCATCTAGAAGATCTAGATAGGGTTGCCGAGACACTCTCAAAACACTTTACACTCTATACCATAAAAGATGCCGAAGCCCCCAGCATAGAGAGTAAGCTCTCACAAGAAACTGCTAGAGATATGATTATCAGAGGAAAAATAGATCTGACAATAACAACGGGATATACGCCGGAAAAAGACTATAGACTCAGAAGAACAGCTGTGGACATGAATATACCCCTAATCCTTCACCAAGATACCGCAAAAGAAGTAGCACAAGCAATTCAGTGGCTGCTCAGCGGCGGGAATATAACAGTTAGAGAACTAAGCGAATACGCAGAAACCCTTAAACTCTGACCTCTCCCCTCTCAATCTCCGCCCCATCCGCTGATGCGGATAGGGTTTATTGCCATGGTATTCTATTGCTTTCAGCTCTACTATCTACTGAGCGTCTCATCAGCTCCCCCATCTACTCGGAGATACATCTCCCATCTGAAGGTAGCCAGGAGCAAAGTACTCAGGATATTCCTAGCATTTTGAGGGCTTCTCTTCCTTATATTCTGCACCTTTTTCCTCCTCTTCCAAGTCGGATACCTTGGAGAGGAATACCTCCTCTGCAGGTTTTCCGCAAGAAGCCTTCACCTATAAGCCCTATTGATGACTATGCCTATCTCATTGTTTATCTCTTTATCTCCATATACGATTTTCCCCTCATTGACGTCTATGGCTATAACGCCTCCGGGCTTGCACGGCTTGGCATAGAAATGTTCTTAGAGATCTACAGGATCATCTCCCCTTCTCGATGGAAAAGCTTAAACTCTCTGCTTTTGTACATATTATACCTCCTGTCCTAGCCAATTATTTTTGGTTTGATTCCTCCTATGATCTCCATATAGCCCTCTTTGACTCTATACCCCGATCCATGGCGAGGCATTGATAGCCTCTTAACCCTAGGCCTCTTCCTGGTTTATCTTCCAGGCTTCTGCATTTGCAAACGCATCTAAATAGCAGCTCAGAGCAATCCTTGATGGCATCTTGAATAACTCTCTAAGCTCCCTGTAGAGCACCCTATGAACATTCCTAATAATCTTTAGATTTAGGCTTAGGATCTTGTTTACAGCGTAGTTAAGGGCTATCATATATCTCTCGAGAGGCTCCACAGCCCCGGCTCAAAGCTAACCCTCATGCCTATTGAAAGGGTTAGCAAACCCTCACCGCCAGAGGCCATAGAGCTCCTCAAAAATGATCAAAGCCTTAGAAAGCAAATAACTACCATCCCAACCCTTAGGGGCTAGACATTCAATTGTAAGAGGACGGAGATTCCCCCTCTTTCAAGGCAGAGAGACCAGGCCATGGATCTTAAGACGTACTAGAGAAATTAACGTGGTTTACCTCAAGATCTCTTTAACAGCGAGAAGCTCCGCTGCCTCAGCATTCCCCTTAGTTTTTGGATCTTCTTAATAGGCTTGGATACGATCTCAAATCCGGGATGCTTATAAGCAGAATAAGCGTTAAAGCCATAAGACCGCAGATCCCCTGCTACAACGGGTAGGGTGGAGATTGAAATGGTTAGCCGGTGTTTATGAAGGTACTATCGCTAGCGATCTACCAGTAGTCATATCCTGAATCCTTATAGCTATATAGATGTTTATATCTTCCTCGCTGCTCAGCGAAGATAACGTTATGTTCAGCGCATCGATAGATAACCTATCTCCTACATTTATATATCTCAGCAGGATAATTTCGTCTAGATATAGAAGTTTTTCTCCATCAAATAGAATCCATGGGACTATAATTTTATATGTTGTCGTGTCTCCCTCAATATACATGACGCCTCCTCTTACCTCTATGAGAATTCCCTCCACGGTAATCTCAGAGACCGATAGATTGAAATCAGATATATTAAAGCTCTCCAAGTATAGGCTAATATTTCTAATTATATAATTCAACAGTAAATATATATAATTTGATACATTTCCAAGATTTTGGATGGCAACCGAGTCATTAGTCATCCAATATCCCTGCTGATATACCGGGGCATTCTGGGAATAAGCACCTCTACCCCCTATTGAATTACTATCCACAGCATCGAAGTTGGTTTTACCTATGAGCCCAGCTATGACAACCATAGATCCTCCGAGCATAGCTATTAACAAAAGAGCAGCAACTTGTGATCTCATATAGACACCCAAATAAAAATACTCTATACGAGGTAATAAGCCTTTTGCGACTGTTTTAGGTTTCATATAGGTTTATGATGGTTTATATGTTTTGATGTTATTCTTCTGCTATGATTATTACATGCACCCTTCTTCCATAGAGTGGTTTTACTTCTTCTTGGTGCTTTGCTAGCGGGTAGAGGACTACTGTTCCACCTCTGTACTTTATCACGGAGCACTTAGCGTAGATAAATCTGGACTTGGACACGCTATCACCTATCCATAGATTTGGAAGAAAAGCTTATAAGTATTGATAGCAAATAAAGCAACTGGTGAGCTACCCTGTGAGGGGTGAACAGCCTGTAGTTGTCGAGGCTCTGAAGGTGTGGGCTGTCCCCCGAGGGTAGCTATGATGTGCTCTTTGAGTTCCTGAAGATGTACCGTGATGC
>Ga0209393_1000386_pt1 | contig 21979 bp, 15 predicted proteins | sample SSWtaG_2_FD_184117 | JGI IMG/M metagenome (GOLD analysis project Ga0209393, IMG submission 184117) | Hot spring microbial communities from Sandy's Spring West, USA to study Microbial Dark Matter (Phase II) - SSWsed_130316 (SPAdes)... | ecosystem: Environmental > Aquatic > Thermal springs > Hot...
ATTCGAGAGAACCCGCGGGGGAGGAAGAAGGCCCGGAAGGGGCGGCCTCGTTGCTTCGATGAAAAAGCGGATCCCGCGATCCGGAGGAGCGTGGCGCGGTTCTTGGCGTGGCGGAAGGGAGGGTTTGGGCGGCTTTCCTTAAGACACGAGCGACTTCTCTCCACGTTTCAAGGCTTCGTCTACCTGGCCTGCTTCCTCATGGCTTGGAGAGTTTTGAGATCAGTTCTTTGTTACGCCCCAATGGTTTGCTCATTATATCCGATGTATTTCCCACTGCTACTATACAGACCGCTTCACATGTTCGTCTGCGATCGCTGAGCGAGTACAACCGCCTGTTCAGCGAGAACCAGACTCGCATCTTGCATATAGAACCTATTTTCGCCATCCTGCAGCCCCCGTCTTTTATTCCCTCTCTATCCTGGTTTTGGAAAGGGTATGCCCTGTTCTGGAGATATGCGTGGCGTCTGGCTCGTTGGAGTGTGATGGATCATCTGTTACCGCCTGTATTAGCCTGGTTGGATAAAAATTGGTTTCTCCCGAAATGGGGTTCTCAAGCACCGAACAACAAATGGTTATTTGCCCTTAAAGAAAATGTGGCATAGCGTATTCAAGACGAATCTGATTTACGCAGTGGGCAGCGCGGCCAACAGCGCTGCTTTATTCCTGCTGGTGCCTTATCTGGTCAACGTCCTTACCCCAGAAGAATATGGGGTATGGGCACTTCTGGAAATCGCGATTCAATTCTTGAACATGCTGACTCTGGCCGGTTTGGAAGTGGGCCTGATGCGGGAATACTGGTTTCTCTCTGATGGAGAGGAACGCACACGGCTGGTAGGGAGTGTTCTTTTTACAGTGACTCTGTGGGGAGGCGTTCTATTTACTATTGGTACAGCCTTGGCGCTGATAAGCGGTATCCCCTCGTTCCCCGGTGCTCCCCGGGCGCTCGTCTGGGCACTGGGGATATCCTGGGTTGAAGCAGTGTTCTACATTTTTCTGACCCTGTTCCGTATTCGGGAGCACGCCATTCTTTATGTTATGCTCTCAGTAGGCCGCATGGTTCTCTTTATGGGAGTGGCGATCGGGTTCGTGCAGTTAGGGTATGGGCTATCCGGAGCGTTGTTCGGCCGGCTGAGTGGAACGTTGTTGATGCTGATCCCGGCTATAATTCTTGGTTTTCGCTATATCTCACTGCATATAGACCGAAGGCCTCTGACGCGCATCATCCGCTACGGGTTGCCTCTTTTTCCAACCAATCTGGCCTTATATGTTCTATTCGGCTCCGATCGCTATGTGCTACAGCATTTCGCGACGTTGGAAGCTGTCGCCGTCTATACCTTCGCTTACAAACTCGCGGCAGTTCTGGACGTCCTGATCACCCGCCCTTTCGCTATAGATTGGGCACCCAGAAGATTTAAGATTGCAACCCAAAGAGATGCTCCCTCTCAGTATGCTCGGATTCTGCTTTTCTATTTATGGGCAGCAGTTGCCTTTAGTTTGATAATCATCGCTCTGGCCCCCGCCTTTTACGGCTGGCTGGCTCCTCAAGAGTATTGGCCTGGGATGAGAGTAGTGCCGGTGATTTTGCTTGCCTACTTGATCTATGGCTTGAGTTATCCTTTGAATATAGGGATTATGCTAAAAGATCGTACCCTGTATCTACCGATTATTGGCTGGATTGCTGCTGTGGTTTGCCTGGGGTTGAACTTGTGGTGGATCCCAACATACGGCATGTGGGGAGCAGCATGGGCAACGGTGGTCGCTTACGGTGTTTGGACAGGGGGAATAGCCTTGACTTCACTAAAACTGTATCATATAGATTACTCAATTCGGCAAGTTATATTGATCTCAGGAGCGGGTCTAGTTTGCTACGGAGGCTTATGGCTGTTGGACACCTTCGCATCATCCACGGAAGTTTTCATTGTCGGTTTGAAAATTCTGGGGATTGTGTTCGTGATGAGTGCAAGCGGGCTGAGGCTCTGGCATGATCTTCGGATTGGAAGGGACCGTGGAGTGTAAAGCACGTCCGTCCATTAAATTTAAATTCTTTTCCGTCAAGAGCCTTTTGATTTTTTTGCTCTTTGCCGCGCCAACAATTCAGTATAGGATGGAATTGGGTGCTTTTAGTTTCGCTTTAATGGAGCCTGTGGTATTGTTAGTGTCGGCCGTTCTGCTGATTCATCAAGTAGTGCAATACCAACGACTGGTTGTACCAAAAGAACCGTTGGTGTTTTTCTTTATGGCCATGACATTATGGGCTTTCACCATTCGTTCCTGGGCATCTAATTGGCAAAATGGGCTGAGCGATATACGGGATTGGGCTATCCCTTTGTTGGGATTTATAACCCTTTCGAGCACCATTCGGCGAGGTTGGCTTAAATGGATCAAGGTTTTTTTGATTCTGGTATGGCTGAATGCGTGGTTGGGAATTTATCAGCATTTTACCAATGGCTTTAGACCATTTATTAGCGAGCTAGCCGTCTATAAAACCGGCTTTACGCTTTCCCCAGAAGGAAAGCCCGCTCTGGTATCTTTTGCCGTTGGTTTATTCTCTCATCCTAATGGATTTGCGATATATCTCTTTGCGGGATTAATGATGGCATTGGGTGAATTTTATAAAAGTAGCAAAAAACTGCCTTTCTTTATTATAATTATATTGCCTATTGCGCTATCTCTCTACTGGACTTATGCAAAGACTACTCTGCTGATCCTGGCAGGATTGATTCCATTTACCTGGTTAGAGCGACGAGTGAGATCTAACAAAACATTCTGGGCATTCGTAAGTATGGGATTAATCGCAGGTTTAATGACTCTATGGCAAATAGCGAAGTACGTACCAGCAGCATTGTTGGCTACATTCTGGTGGCGAGTCGGCTTGTGGAATACGGGGTTGATCACCCTTGGCAATTTTCCTCACGTTTTGCTTGTTGGCAATGGGTTAGATATTTTTGCCAACTCAGCCTATTATGGACAGCCACATAATCTTTATCTTTACATTGTTCTCCAATACGGTTTGCCAGGCCTACTGATTATAATATTACTGGCTTTATATATATTGAAACAAGGAAATCGACTTCGGCGATCAGGATGGATGAGGAGTGAGCCAATATTAGCTGCTCTATGGCTTGGGCTTTTGGGTTATTTTGCCATTGGTATGATGGAGTCCAATTTAATGGGAATTGAGAGTCGCGCTATCTTTATGACTCTCTCGGTATGTTTTACAGGTCTTGCTCGTGAGGTCACTACCAGCCAAACTGCCCGTTTGGAAACTCGAGGAGCAATCTATGCCAATCGGAAAGCCGAACGTCTTGGTAATATCTGAACTTTTCCCAAATCCATCCTATCCCGCTTTCGGTATCTTTGTGGAACGTCAAACGTTCCATTTGCAACCCTACTGTAATAACGTTGTGGTAGTACCTGTGCGAGTTTTTCCACCGCTGCGCATTTGGATACAGGTATTCTCTCCCGGGCGTTTCCTGTCCGAATGGCGCAAATGGCATCGAGACCTACGGCGAATCCCGTCAAAAGGCGAGGTAAGTGGCCTTAAAGTCTTTTACCCGCGTTACACTTCCCCGCCCAAACAGATTGCTCATGGCCTTTGGGGTTTCTTTGCTTATCCATTCCTCGCAGGATTGCTTCAACGCTTGCACCGCGAATATCATTTTGACTTGATTCACGCCCACTACGCCAGTCCATGCGGCGTAATTGCTTTGCTTGCTCGCCATTGGATGAAGGTGCCGGTTGTGTTGAGCATTCACGGAGCCGATGTCACGTACACAGCGAAGCAAAACCCTCTTAGCGCGGCTGTTATCCGTTGGGTCTTTCGCAATGTAGACGCCATCATTGCCAACAGTACCTGGACTGCCAAACAGATTGTGCGCTACGGCGGAAACCCTGACAAGGTTCAGATTGTGCGCTTGGGAGGAAATCCACCTAAGGGGGGAGAGTTTGGCAATGCGCTACCGCCGCGTCCAGATGATGTGGTTTTGTTGCTCTCAGTCGGGTATCTGGAAGAACGCAAAGGACATGCCTATGTCCTGCGTGCTTTAAGGGAATTGCGACAAAAAGGTTATAATGTATACTATAAAATTGTCGGGGATGGCCCGCAAAAAAAGGCTTTGGAAACACTGACCCGAGAGTTAGGACTGGCTGACATGGTTTCATTTGAGGGATATAAATCCCACGCGGAGGTGTGGCCCTATTTTGCCGAATGCGATATTTTTGTGCTGCCAAGTTGGAACGAGGCTTTTGGCATCGTGTATATTGAGGCGTTGGCTCTTGGAAAACCGGTGATAGGATGTGAGGGCGAGGGTGGGCCAGAAGATTTGAAAGCGCTGGGAGACTGTATTGAACTCGTAAAACCACGAGATGTGGAAAGCCTTGTATCCGCTTTGCAATGTCTTATTGAGAACCCGCAACGGAGGCGGCAGATGGGAGAAATTGGCCGCCGAATTGTTGAGGAATATTTTACCTGGGAACGCAATGCGGTGGATACAATGCGCATTTATCGCCGGGTTCTGGAGGCATTCCGTGCATAGGCAGAGCGGATTTGTCTATTATGATGAGCGACGCCGGAATTTTGGCATAGATTGGCAACAAAGTCTCTCCATAGTGGTCGGGGAGTTGCTTTTGCGGGAGATTTTGCAGGCGCGTTCCTACATTAAAGGGCGCTTGTTGGATATAGGATGCGGTACACGTCCTTATGCGCCGATCTACGATCCCATGGTAGAAATGAGTGTTGGCACGGAAGTGACGTATTCCCCTCACGGTTTACAGAATGCGGATGTTATCTGTCCTGCCGAACGGCTACCATTTACTGATGCAAGTTTTGATACCATTTTGTGTACCGAAGTCTTAGAACACACCCGATATCCATTTGCTGTGCTCCTAGAAATTCGCCGGGTTCTGAAACCAGGAGGTTACTTGCTTCTCTCTGTGCCTTTTATCTATCCGATTCACGAGGCACCCTATGACCACTGGCGTTTTACTTCTTATGGACTACGTTTGCTTTGCGCGGATGCAGGACTTGAGGTGATCTATGTCCATCCTAAAGGAGGAATAGTTGCCACCTTGATAGTATTATGGGTCAACCTCGCTGTACGCAGCATAAATGCTGTTAGTAAACTCTTGCGCCAATCCGTTCCTTTGCGTGATCGCGGAGCGATTCGCTGGCTATTAACCTTTCCCCAATGGGTTTATTTGGGGCTACGACATGCCTTACGCCCCGTTGTGGAGAAAGTCGAAGAACAAATCGGGGATTTTTTAACGCCGGGGTATTTTTTGATAGCACGCGCGCCAGAAACTACCACCCGGCAAGCATAATGCCGTGGCGTCAAGGGCGCAAACAGCATGAAACGAAGAATTAGAATTCTTGTTATTCATAACCACTATCAACAACTTGGCGGCGAACAAGTGGCTGTAGAGGCGCAGGTATCCCTGCTGCGCGAGCGCGGTCACGAAGTTATTCTGTACACACGGGACAATACTGAGATTGAGCACTACGAGTTATCGCAAAAAGTTTCTTTCTTTCCCAAGACGATTTTTTCACGCAGAACTTATCGGGAGATTCAAGCCCTGGTAGCCCGCCAGCGCCCCGACGTGGCTCACGTGCATAACGTCTTCCCACTTATTTCGCCTTCGGTCTACCGGGCGCTCAAAGATAGCCGCGTTCCTGTCGTTCAGACGGTGCATAATTTTCGTTTTCTGTGTCCCAATGCTCTTTTCTACAGGCACGGACGAATTTGCGAGCGGTGCAAGTACGGCAACACGCTTCACGCTGTGCGATGGAAATGTTATCGGCAAAGTTACCTTTTGAGCGGTCTTTACGCCCTCACCATTGGTCTACATCGCCGGGCCGGAACTCTCAATCTGATAGACCGATTCATTGCCCTGACCGAGTTCACTGCTCAGAAGTTAGTGGAAAGCGGTCTAACAACGCAAGATAAAATCTCTGTGTTGGGGAATTTCCTGCCCAATCCCTTGCCCAGTCCCGGTTCTTTTGAAACGCGGGAGCCTTATGTAGTCTATCTGGGGCGTCTCTCACCCGAGAAAGGGGTTGAGGTCCTCTTGGATGCTGTTACTGGATTGCCCGACTTAAGGGTAAGAATTGCCGGAGATGGCCCGCAATTTGGAGTACTCCGGGCGATCGCGCGACAGAGGGGACTGCAACAGGTGGAATTTTTGGGGCGCGTAGTGGGAGAGGAAAAGTGGGAATTGTTGCGGCACGCAACTGCAGTGGCAGTGCCATCGGTTTGGTATGAAACCTTTTCCTTCGCCGTATTGGAAAGCCTGGCTGCCGGCACGCCGGTGGTGGCATCCAATCTGGGAAGTCTGCCTTATGTGGTGGAGGATGGGAAGAGCGGCTTGTTGTTTCGGGCGGGAGATAGCCAGGATTTGCGGGAAAAGTTGGCTTGGCTGGTTCAGCATCCCGCTGAAGCATTGCAGATGGGACGGTATGGTCGACAGGTGGTAGAAAAGAAATACAGTGCCGAAGCGCATTATGACAAGTTGATGGAGATATACGCTGAGGTGAAGCCGTGAAAGTGGCCTTTGTGACCAATATCTGCGCCCACTACCGGGTGAAAACTTTTGAGACCCTGGCCCACTACTACAATGTGGACTACTACTTCTTCTCCGCTGGCGACGAATGGTACTGGCAGCAAGAGCATGGCGTGCGGGCCGGGGATTTTCACTACGAGTACCTGCCCGGCGTTCGCCTCGGCCGGATGCGCTTCACCCCTACCCTGCCCTGGAAACTGTGGTGGGGAAATTATGACGTCTATATCAAGTGCATCAACGGCCGCTTTGCCCTGCCTATCACCTATCTTGTTGCCCGGCTCAGGCGCAAGCCTTTCATCCTTTGGACCGGCATCTGGATGCGGTTGCAAACTCCGTTCCACCGCCTAATCTGGCCACTCACCCGCTATATCTACCAACATGCGGATGCTATTGTGGTCTATGGGGAGCATGTGAAACGCTATTTGATGAGCGAAGGAGTGCCAGGTGAACGTATTTTCGTGGCCGCTCACGCCGTGGAGAATGAGGCCTATAACTGCCCGGTTTCGGAAGAGGAGAAGCAAGTCCTGCGCCAGCAATTGGATATCGCCCCAGGCAAAAAAATCGTACTTTATTTGGGACGTCTGGTAGAGGAAAAAGGGCTTCCTTACCTTCTGGAGGCTTTTGCCTTACTACGACGGGATGATGCTGCATTGGTTCTGGTCGGCACCGGCCCGGAGAAAGTGCGACTGCAACGGCTGGCGCAGGAACTGGGAATCGCTGTGCACACACGCTTTGTTGGTTACGTGCCGCCAGAGAGGACGGTTTCATACTATGCTATCGCCTGGGTTTATGTATTACCTTCCATTACAACTCCGTATTTCAAGGAACCCTGGGGATTGGTCGTCAATGAAGCGTTCAACCAGGGCGTGCCAGTGATTGCCACCGATGCCGTCGGTGCAGCGGCTGGTGGCCTAGTGCAGGATGGAGTCAACGGTTTCGTTGTCCCAGAGCGGGATAGCGTGGCCCTGGCCCAGGCCCTGCAGCGTATCCTGGATGACCCTGACCTGCGCGAACGGTTCAGCCGAAACGCCCGGCAAATCATCGCCGGCTGGGACAACGAGCGGATGGTGATGGGGTTCCGGCGGGCGATTGAGTACGTCACAGGCCAAAGCAGGAGATGAACATTCACCGCCTTTATCGTCCTTTTCTGCGCTACTTCCGCACGAAGCGTATGCAACAATTCCAGCAACTCTTTGGGCTTGCGGAGACAACTCGGGTGCTGGATGTTGGTGGAACTTTATTCAACTGGCTTCTTATTCCGAGCGTTCCCTCTCTGATCATTGTCAACTTGTACTCCCCGAAAGAGACCATATTACCGGGGGTGATCTGGATCATTGCTGATGGACGGAATTTGCCTTTCAAAGACAAGGCCTTTGACATCGTCTACAGCAACTCAGTAATTGAGCATCTGGGAAATTTTGTCAGTCAACAGGCATTCGCCAGGGAGATTGCACGGGTAGGCGTGCGCTATTATGTACAAACACCGAACAAGTGGTTCCCTGTAGAGCCGCATTTGCTCACCCCGTTCATCCATTATCTTCCAAAGTCTGTGCAGAAGCGGTTCCTGCGGAATTTTACGATTTGGGGCTTGGTAACTCGACCAACCGTTGAACAATGTGATAGTTTTCTGCAAGAGGTCCGATTGCTGGATAAACAAGAATTGAAGCAGCTTTTCCCCGATGCCGAGATTTTGGAGGAACGTTTTCTTGGCCTCACCAAATCGTTGATCGCAGTCAAAATCTAAATCTTTGGTAAGAGGAGGAGGACATGTCATTCTGGCAAAACCGTCGTGTTTTGGTTACCGGTGGGGCTTCCTTCATCGGCTCCCACCTCACCGATGCCCTGGTGGAGCGCGGGGCCAAGGTGCGCATCGTGGATGACCTCTCCAGCGGCAAACTGGAGAACATCCAGCAACATCTGGCGCAGGGCACTGTGGAGTTCATCCAGGCTGACCTGCGCGAGCCGGGGGTGGCCCGGATGGCGATGCGAGATATAGAGGTGGTCTTCCACTTGGCCGCCGACCACGGTGGGCGCGGCTACGTGGACCTGCACCAGGCCGGGCCGGCCTCCAACCTCTTCCTGGACGGCCTGGTCTTCTGGGAGGCCCGCCGGGCCGGGGTAGAGAAGGTGGTCTTCGCCTCGTCGGGATGTGTCTACCCCAACTTCCTGCAGAACGACCCGGATAAAGAGGTCTACCTGACCGAGGACCTAGTCAAACCGCCCTACGATGCCGACAATATGTACGGCTGGGCTAAACTGATGGCCGAATTGACCCTAAAAGCGTACCATCGCGAATACGGGATGAAGGCAGTCTCGTGCCGCTACTTTACCGTCTACGGCCCCCGCGGGGTGGAGAATCACGCTGTCATCGCTCTAATTGCCAAGGCCTTCATCGGGCAGAACCCGATTGAGGTCTGGGGCGACGGCACCCAGGTGCGCAACTGGACCTACGTGGACGACATCGTCCGGGGCACCATCTTGGCCGCGGAGAAGATTGACGACGGGACAGCAATTAACCTGGGCACGATGGAGCGGATTCGGGTGATTGACGCGGTCAAGATGATCCTGGAATACACTGGGCACAAGGCGGAGATTGTCTTCCGGCCGGATATGCCCACTGGCCCCAAGAACCGGGTGGCGGATAACTCCCTGGCGAAGAAACTCCTGGGCTGGGAACCGCAGGTGCCCTTCCGCGAAGGACTGAAGCGGACGATTGACTGGTACTTCTCCACCAAGGACCGGGAACAGGTGCGGAAGATTCTTGGGCGGATGCTGACGGAGCGGTAGATGCAGAAGGTGCCAAGAATCAATGTCCTGGGCGTTGGCGTCAGCGCCCTTAATATGGAGATGGCGCTGGAGATCATAGAGGGTTGGATTGAGCGCCGGGAGCCCCATTATGTCTGCGTCACCGGCGTCCACGGCGTGATGGAAAGCCAACGAGATGAAAACTTGCGGCGCATCCACAATCGGGCGGGCCTGGTCACACCCGATGGGATGCCCCTGGTCTGGCTGAGCCGGCTCAAGGGATTTCGCCACGTGGAGCGAGTCTACGGGCCCGACCTGATGCTGGCTCTCTGTGGGCGGTCGGCGGCGAAAGGCTATCGCCACTTCTTCTACGGAGGGGCGCAAGGGGTCCCGGAGCAACTGGCCGCTAGGCTCCAGGAACGGTTTCCGGGCTTGCAGGTGGCGGGGACCTTTTCTCCTCCTTTCCGTCCTCTCACTCCGGAGGAAGATGATCAGATCATTCAAATGATCAACGAGGCTGCTCCGGATATAGTCTGGGTCGGTCTCAGCACCCCGAAGCAGGAGCGCTGGATGGCTGAGCACGTGGGACGGTTAACCGCCCCGGTGCTCATCGGCGTGGGAGCAGCTTTTGATTTCCTTACAGGACGCAAACCCCAGGCCCCGCGCTGGATGCAGCGCGCCGGCCTGGAATGGCTCTTCCGCCTGCTCACCGAACCCCGGCGCCTCTGGCGGCGGTATCTGATCAACAACCCGCTCTTTGTGGCCCTGGTGCTCCTCCAGGCGCTGGGGGCGCGAAAATGGGAAATGACCAATGACTGATGACCAATTTACCAGTAACCAATTTACCAAATGACCACTGACCACCGAAAGGGGGGAGGCCGATGTTTCGCCGCTTCAGCGTGGACTTTGCCATTCTCTCTATGTTCATAGACGCCGGCCTGACCCTGGCGGCCCTCCATCTGGCGGTCCTGCTGCGGCCGGCCCTTCCGCTCTCTCTCCCTGGTATCCACTCTCTGGAAACGGTCCACCTGCCCTTCCACCTTTACCTGATCGCCCCCCTGCTCTGGGTGCTGGTGCTCCTGGTGGTCTCCGTCTACGATCCCCGGTATAATCTCCACGCGGCCGATGAATTCCAGCGGGCCTCCTTCGGCGTCCTCCTGGCGGCCCTCGGCTTCGCGGGCCTGCTCTATCTCACTGTCCGCGAGGTTTCCCGCTGGCTGTTCCTCACCTTCGTCCTTCTGGACCTCCTCCTGCTCCTGGGCTGGCGCGCAGTGGCCCGTCTGGCGTGGCGGATCAGCAAGGCGCCCCCGGCCCGCCGCCCGGTCCTCATTATCGGGGCGGGAGAGTTGGGGCAGCGGGTGGCCGGGTTGATCCGGGAGTATGCCTGGACCGGCCTGCAACTGGTGGGCTATCTGGACGACGACTTGGGCAAGCGGGAGTGTGGCCTGCCGGTGCTGGGGACCCTGGACGATGGGGCGCGGGTGGTGCGGGAGTACGGCGTGGAAGATGTGGTGATCGCCCTTCCCCGCCGGGCCCACGAACGGCTTGACGGACTGGTGGCAACATTGCACGAGTTACCGGTCCGCATCTGGGTGGTGCCCGATTACTTCGACCTGGCCCTCTACCGGGCTTCGGTCGAAGAGTTCGCTGGCATCCTGATGATCAACCTGCGGGCGCCGGCGCTGAACGACTACCAGCGACTGGTCAAGCGGCTCTTTGACCTGGTCGTCGGCGGCATTCTGACCCTTTTGTTGCTCCCCGTGATGGGGGTGGTGGCCCTGGCGGTCAAACTGGATTCCCCGGGTCCCGTCCTTTTCCGCCAGCTGCGGGTGGGGGAGAACGGGCGCCTGTTCACCATGTACAAGTTCCGCTCCATGGTCGTCAACGCGGAGGCGCTACAGGAGCAGGTGAACGAGGTGCGTCCGGACGGATGCATTATCCACAAAAAACCGGACGACCCCCGGGTGACGCGGGTGGGGCGGTTTATCCGGCGCTACAGCCTGGACGAACTTCCCCAGTTATTCAATGTACTGAAGGGGGAGATGAGCCTGGTGGGGCCGCGGCCGGAGTTGCCCTGGCTGGTGGAGCGGTACGAGCCCTGGCAGCGGAAGCGCTTCGCCGTCCCTCAGGGGATCACCGGCTGGTGGCAGGTCAACGGCCGTTCCGATAAGCCGATGCACCTCCACACCGAGGACGACCTGTTCTATATTCAGAACTACTCTCTTTGGCTGGACATTTTGATCTTGTGGAAGACGGTGTGGGTGGTGCTGAGAGGGAAGGGGGCGTATTAGGGAGCGGAGAGGTTCGGGTGATCGATGTTGTGGAGTCCAAGAGAGTTGTTGGAGTATGGCGGACACGGTGTGGGCCCAAGAGGGATGACCCTTGAGAGGGCTTCTGCCCCTTTCTGTAGGCCTCTGAATGTCCCTTCAGCCAAATATTTCTCTCTATCTCAAACTGGCTGATATCCACGGCCCTCTGGGGCGCACTGAGGACGCGGTGCGATAGTGGCCCCGGGTGAAACGGGAATCCATGGGTTGAACCCGTGAAATTCACAAACTCTTTGATTTCTCGTATCGTCCATTGGGTGCAGAACATCGCGTTGGAGCGGTTCATTCTGATATTGGCGCTGGTGAACGGCCTCCTCTACCTAGCGCTGGTTCCGCCTTGGCAACACTACGACGAACCGACCCACTTTGAATATGCCTGGCTCATCGCCAGCCGAGGGAGGTTGCCCCGGCCAGGGGATTATGACCAGGACATGCGGCGGGAAGTGGCAGCCTCTATGATAGAGCACCACTTCTTTCGCGGTCTCAACTTTACCCCTAACTTCCTCTCTCAAGACAAACCCATCTGGTTGGGGGTCTCCGAACTGGGACATCCTCCCTTCTACTACCTGTTGGTGGCCTTCCCCCTGAAATGGATTTCCCACAGTGATATCACCTTTCAATTGTACATCGCTCGTTCGGTTTCTCTGCTCCTTTACCTGCTCAGTATCTGGCTGGCAGGACGGGTGATGGCCGAACTGTTGCCACAGGATCACGTTCTCCGCTGGGCGGTGCCGGGGATGATGGCACTTCTGCCGGCCTACACCGACCTGATGACAGGGGTCAACAACGATGTAGGAGGGGTGGTTGTTTTCTCATTCTTCCTCTGGGGCGCCGTGCGGATGATCCACCGAGGTTTCTCCTGGGCCCGGCTGATCTGGCTCATCCTAGCGGCCGTTCTCTGTCTGTGGACCAAAAACACCGTGGCGATAGCAGTGTTGCTGATACCTGTCGTCCTGGCTCTGACCATGTTCCGGGGCTCCCGACAAAGGTGGGCATGGCTGGCGCTGGGAGGGTGGATCTTGGGGCTCCTGGCTGCGCTGGTGGAATGGGGAGACGCGGCCTTTTGGTATCGCCAGACCGACCAGGAGAGGCCTACCCGGGAAGTGCGGGCAGAGGCCCCGTGGGGGAAGGCCGCGCTGGCTATAGAGATGACGCCTGAGAAACCAGGGCGGAGTCTGAGGCAGCCGCTTCTGAGAGCAAATGTGGAAGCATTGCGTGGTCGGGAAGTCACCCTGGGGGCATGGATCTGGGCATCGGAGCCGGTGCAGATTCGATCGCCTATACTGAGTGATGGAACTCAGAATATTTGGAGATCTCTGGACATTGGAGTGGCTCCTGCTTTCTACGTGGTCACTGGCACCGTTGCTCTGAATGTCGAGTCCCTGCAGGTTGTCCTACAGCCTTTGCTGGACCGGACTCTCAAGACAACAGTCACCGTGTATTATGACGGGCTTGTCTTGGCGGAGGGCATCCGTCCGGCAGATCCCTCCCCGGTCTTTGATGATCCCGATGGACAGGTAGGGGTGTGGGAAGGGAAGCCTTTCATGAATCGGCTCCGCAACGGTTCCGCCGAGGCGGCCTGGCCCCGGGTGCGGAGGTGGGTGGAGCAGGGACTCAGCCGCTATGTGCGGGTGCCGATGGCTCCCGGTCCCTTCCTGGCTTCGCTGTTAGATGTCCAGTGGAGCGGGTGGGTTTATCTTCCGACCGCGCGCACACTGCTCCGGAGTTTCTGGGCCTACTTTGGCTGGGGCCATGTACAACTGGCATCTCCATGGTACTGGCTTCTGGAGGGATTAACCGTCATTGGCATGGGGAGCGCGCTGGTCGGTGGGATTCGCCGGTGGAGGGGGCTTTCCCAACCGGCGAGGGCCACTGTGGCGCTCTTTCTGCTGGCCGGCCTCTGGTTCTGGCTCAGCGCCCTCCTACGCGTCCTGCCCTACCTGCTGGAGCGCCCACTTCCGCTGATGCCAGTTGCCCGCTATACGTTTCCGGGTATAATTTCTACCACATTCGGCCTGACCTGGGGATGGCTGCAGGTTGCCCCTCCCGATGGAAAGCAGAGGGTTGCCGTCTTCTTGATGGGGGCAATGGCGGTGTTGAACGGCGTCTCACTGTTCACCATTGTGCGTTTTTATCAGTTTTAGGAGGTGTTACGATGGCTCACTGGGAAAGGAGAAGCATTCGGACACTGCTGGCAGGATGCGCCGCGCTGGTCGCGGTGTTGGCCATGTGGGGCGCTCTGAACGGAAACACCGCAGCCAATTCAAGTTTTTCTGCCCCCGCCTCGGCCCAGCCTGCCAACGGCCAACCCACATTGATGGTTGCCGGGCCAGACGTCACACGGCTTGATGAGGTGGTTACGTATAATGTCCATTTTACCGGCTCCTTGACCAATCTGGGAATCTATTATCTATTTCCCTTCCATTTTACGGTTATTCGGACGGATCCGGTGACCTCCTCTTCCAGCCCTGGTGTCTTGCGGTGGGCCTCCGGCCAGTTAAGTGGGCGCAACACTCTGACAGTTACCGGACAGTACAGATTAGGGGGTTGTTCACCTGCGGTACATACAGCGGGCTTCTTTGACCCCTACAATTCCCAACTCCCAACAGATTCCAAGATGACAGTCATTTCCGACCTGCAATGCGCTTTTCTGCCTTTAACCTTGAGAACATACTCTGCCGAAAGATAAAATTTTGACAGGATGTTGCTACCTGAACTTTGGACTAACTTGCCAGGCTGGATTTTGTGGAAATTGTTTTGGTATATATGGGTGATCTATGCCTTTTTGAACCCATATGTGGGTATCACCCTTGGGTATTTCTAGTTTGTCCAAGGTCCCATCGCTACGAAGGTGTGGCTGGTGGTAAAATAGGGGGGTGATGCATCAAAATAGTTCTGAGGAGGAGACAGTCATGATTGTAGAAACAATCACCTATCGCTGCACTCGTTGTCAAAGCACGAACATCGAGTTCTTTTCATTGACCTGAAGATTGCAGTGCAGGATGTATCTCATGCAATCCTAACGTGATCTGGAGTTCCATGATGCGAAAACAGGTTTCTCTCAGCCTCGGATTTCTCCTAACCGTTCTGGTGCTTGGGATGATCATTGCTCTTACAGAAATGGGGCCAAACAGCATCGCGGTCACTGAGGTCTCGCTGGCCCGAAGTGAGGCACCCCATGCCCTTTTCGCCTCTGACTCTATCAGTCTCTACCTGTCCGTTATTATGAATAACTATCCCTGGATTTCCCCCTTTGGGGCAGAATCCAACCCTCTGCTACTGCCAGGTACCAGGATATACACCCGGACGGTGGACTTGGGAGTCGGTTGGGTGCGGCTGAACGACCGCATCTCCTGGCGGCTGTTGCAGCCCCAGAGAGGCGGACCGATTCTGTGGGAAAACCTGGCGAGTTTTGAGAGCGAACTGCGCGCGCTGAAGGCGGCGGGTATTCGTCCCATTGTCATCGTGGATGATTACCCTCTTTGGGCTACCCTGGGCCGGAAAGGGGCTGATGGACAGCCCTCCTACTGCGATGCGTTGAAAGATGACGCCTTCGCCGATTATGCCCAGTTTCTTCGCGCACTGGTCGCCCGCTACAAATCGCCCGAGTTCGATGTGCACGACTGGGAATTGGGGAACGAGCCGGATGTAGATCCCCGTCTAGTCCCTTCCACCAGCCCGTTTGGGTGCTGGGGGGATATAGAAGATCCCTATTACGGCGGTCGGCGGTATGGAGAGATGCTGAAAGTGGTGGCTCCTGCGATCCGGGCGGAGGACCCAACAGCGCGGATCTGGATTGGTGGCCTGCTCCTGAATAGCCCGGGTATTAACGAGGGGCCGGGAAAGGGAACACCAGGGTTGTTCTTCAAAGGAATCCTGGAATCCGGGGCTGCGCCCCACTTTGATATAGTGGCCTACCATGCATATCCCACGTACATAAATCGATATCACGACTATGACCTGAATGCTCACTGGTGGACCTCATGGGGTGGGAATACGTTGGGCAAGGCAGCGTATTTGCGGGAAATTATGAATCAGTATGGCGTAGATAAGCCCCTGTTCCTCAACGAGACCGGGCTGATGTGCCCTGAGTATTACTCGTGGTGCACCCCCCCGGATGAGCAATTCTTCCAGATTCAGGCCAGCCACGTGGTGCGCTCCTTCGTTCGGGGTATCAGCGGGGGAATTCGCGGGTTCGTATGGTACACGATCAACGGGCCGGGATGGCGTTATACCGGTCTCCTGAACAGCGATGGCTCTCCCAAGCCGGTATATATTGCCTATCAGGTGATGATCCAGCAACTCCAGAACACGCGCTATCTGGGGACCACTGCCTATACCCAGGGCACGGAGGGATATACCTTCCGCCGGGGGTCTGAAATCGTGGATGTCGTCTGGGCGGTGGAAAATCAGGTGCTGACCGTGGACATCCCTCAGGACAAGTTTCTCCGTGCGCTGACCCGTGACGGCGCTCCCATAACCCCGACACTGGCAGGGACAAACTACCAGATTTCCGTGGGGTTTGAGCCAGTCTACATCGTTAAGCGACCGTGAAATGAGATGAGGGTGTCGGGGATTGGGCTCCGTTCCTGCCGGGCCTGCTTGGCGTTCATCGCAACAGGAGTTCTGGTTTTATTCCTGTTTCGCACAAGTTGGGGAACTGCTAATGCCCGGGTTCGCACAGGCATATCTCAGGCCTCTGTCTCCCCTTTCCAACCCCCCGGATCTCTGGCAACTTCTCTGACGCCCAGAGTTTACCTTCCCCTGGTCTTATCCTCTGGCGGATTTGATGGGGCTCAGGCAATCTGGCCGCATCCAGAGATCCCGGCCCCCCATGAGGTTGCCCTGTTCCGCCGAACGTTTACACTTCTGGAGACGGCTCGCCAGGCCGCGCTGAGCATCTTCGCCGACACCCGCTACGAAGTCTGGGTGGACGGTATCTGGGTGGGCCGGGGGCCGGCCCGTTTTTCCCAAACCCACCGGGAGTACGACGTCTACCACCTGGGCGAACTGGCAGCGGGGGACCACCTGATCGCCGTGCTGGTCCAATGGGCCCCTAACCAGCGACGCTCTGAATCCCTGACCCCCTACCTGAAAGTACGTTTAGAGGCCACCGATGCCCAGGGCCAGGTACTCACCGTCGTGCAGACCGATTCCACCTGGAAAGCGCTCCTCTCCGATGCCTGGCGGCAGGATGCAGCCCCAGTCCATTCGTGGCAACTGATCGGCCCGACGGAACTCCTGGACCTGCGCCGACTCCCCCCGAATTGGACGACGGCAACCTATTCCGATGCAGGTTGGCCTGCGGCTGTGGTCAAAAACGATGCGGGTATCCGCTACACCCCCCGTTCGATCCATATCCTGGAGGATGTGCCGTTGATCCCTACCCCAGTAGATGCAGGCCGCCTCTCTCCAGGATGGCGGATTGGGGAAGTGTCTTCGGGAACCATAACCATAACTTTTGTCCTGACTGCTCCGCTCCGTTTCTCTGTGGAAATGCTGGCAGAGCCAGCCGCCTCCCCGACCGACACCGTGCGCCTGGATGGCGCTCCCCTCTCCTGGATGCCCGCCCCCCCTGACCGCCCGGATGTACTGGTGGCTTCCCGTGATCTGGCCCCGGGCTTTCATTCCCTGTCTTTTCTGAACGTCCCCAGCACTGGCGCGACGTTTGCTGTTCCTGTTTCTGGAATTCAGTATAATGGTTTCCCCTTCCACTGGGGCCCCCATGCTGGCCGGCGCTCGCTTTTGGCAGAGCCCATCTCGCTGATTGGTATCGTCACCACAACAGTCGGGACGGAGGGGATCAGCCTCTCTTTCGGCCAGGCGTCCGCCTACGTCGTGCTGGACCTGGGGCGCGTGGTGCATGGGCGACTGGTCGCGGAAGTTTGGGGGCCGGCCGGGGCTATCGTGGACATCGGCTGGGACGAACGGCTCTGGATGGGGAGGCGTCCCCTGCCGTATCCCGGTTCCCTTCACCGGCAGTGGAACCAGGTGGATTCGTGGGTCCTGGACGGGTCTCTCCGTTCCATATCAACTCTGGACACCCGTGCGGGGCGATATATCTGGATTGCCGTGTGGGAAGGCGCCCCCGTCTATATCCGGAATTTGCACGTATTGGAAGAGCGTTACCCTGTTTCTCAGCGGGGGACGTTCATCTCTTCGGACCCGCGACTGGACCAGATATGGCAGGTCGGCGTGGATACCCTGCGCCCCAATATGACCGATGCCTACACCGATACCCCTTGGCGAGAACGAGGCCAATGGTGGGGAGATGCCTATGTGGAGTTTCAGATCAACCGGGTTGCCTTTGGGGATACCACCCTTCTGCGGCGAGGGTTGGTCCTGATGGCCGAAGCCTTTACCAATGGCGAGCCTGAGGCCTTAGCCCCCAATGGTGAAGGCATTCTTCTACTGGACTACGGGATGCTGTGGGTCCAGGCCCTTCGGGACTACTGGCGACTGACTGGCGACGGAGCCACCGTACTCCAATTGTATACCCCCCTCCAGGAACTGCTGGAGTATCTCCGGGGATACGAGCATCCTGATACGGGCTTACTGGACGTGCCGCCAGGGCATTGGTCGCAGACGGCGCTGGTGGACTGGCCCGCCTGGCATAGCCGATACGGGCAGTCGGCCGCATTGAACGCGCTCTATTACCGGACCCTGCTGGATGCAGCGGCGCTGGCGGAGAGCATAGGCGATTCGGCCAGCGCAGCGACCTACGCACAAAGAGCGGCCAGACTCAAGGAGCAGTTGAACGGAAATCTCTATCTGGAAGGGCAGTGGCGATATGCATCCTCGTCGCTGGACGGGACTCTTGTAGCGCCTTCGCCCCACGCTCAGGCCTGGCCTCTGGCCTGTGGCATAGTGCCCGAAGAGAGAGAACAGGCAGTTGTCCAGGCCCTGCTGTCTTTGATCTCCCCAGACCCTTCTCAGCCCAATGTGGAGATTTATGGGATGTACTGGGTGCTGCGTGCGTTGGGAGAGACGGGGCACATTCCGGAGGCTCTCACCCTGATCCGGCGATATTACGGTCGCCTGTTGGACCTGGGTGCCACGACGTGGTGGGAAGGGTTCAATGCGCATACACAGTATACGGCCAGCCTTTCCCACGGCTGGGGTGGAGCCCCAACCTGGTTCCTGACCACCTACGTCCTGGGTGCGCGGCAGGTGGGTCCTCAGCAGTGGGAAGTGCGGCCGGCGCTCATTGGCCTTGAATCCGTCAGCGGTACCCTGCCCCTGGGCGAGGATGTCCTCTCGGTGGGCTGGGAGCGCCCCGATTGCGAACATGCATTCCTGAATGTGAGAGCCCCGACGGGATCTTCTGGTGAAATTTTTATTCCCCGCGTGGGACCCACGACCTCTATTACCCTGAACCAGACCCTGGTATGGGAAAACGGTGTCCCTCTGGCTGACTTTGTTTTTAAAGAAGGCGATGGGGTCCGTATTGGGCCTCTTGCAGCAAGTGGAACTTATCACTTAGATATTCGGCAACGATGCTTTTCTACCTATCTGCCCCTGGTTGTGAGTGGGAGGTCTGGCTTTGGCGAATAATCATCGGTTGTCCAAACTGGCCGCACGGTTATCCCTGCTGTTGCCCCTGATGGTAGGGGCTTTTCTGAGGTTCGCCAGTTTGGGCAAGCAGCCTTTATTTTTGGACGAGGCCTTCACTGCTGATCTGGTGCTCCGGTCCTGGGAGGAGATGCTGGAAGTCATTATCACAGATGTTCACCCACCCCTGTTCTATATCCTGTTAAAGCCAATTGTCGCGGTTCTTCCCCTGACAGAGTGGACTCTCCGGAGTCTGAGCGCATTTTGCTCTGTATTGGCCCTTGCTTTGGCAATAGGTTTGGCGCGTCGCCTGGGCGGGCCGGCCATCGCATCTACGACGGGTTGGGTGCTCTCCTGGTCAGCCTTGCACCTATATTATGCCCAGGATGCCAGGATGTACGCCTTATTGGATGTCTGGTGGGTCCTTGCGGCTCTTGGGTCCCTTTCTGCCTTACGGGACCGCAACCCGCTGGCTTGGTTTGCCTGGAGTATTGTGACCCTGGCCGCAATCTATACCCATTTCTATGGCTTTGTGCTGTGGGGCGTCGGTGCCTTTGGGGGATGGATGCTCATCCTGTGTCGCCACAGGTGGCAGGACCTCCGGTGGTGGGGATTTGCGCAGATGGTTATCCTGACCGGGACAATCCCCCTGATGAACCTGTTCATCCGTGTCGCTCAAACGGGAGTCGGTGGGACGTGGGTTCCATCCTGGAGGGACCCGTTAGATCTTCTGGCATTGATGCTTCTGGGGTTTTCGCCTGTACGCACTCATTTCCTGAATGGACACTTGCTGGTCATACCTCCGTGGAACTTTTCAAGGGGCACGGGTGAGTTCCTGGCATTCATCCTGACAGGGCTTGCGTTAGGAGGATGGATCCTGAGGGGCAAACTCAGGATGCGTCATCTGAGATGGTTACTGGGTGTTTACGCCTGGTTGCCACTGTGCCTGGCAACCTTCCTCCTATGGGCCACTGACAGGCGGTTCTGGGCCTATCGCCCGTTCATCGGCGTAGCGACCCTGGCAGCCGTTGGCCTGGCATCCGGGTGGCACTTTTTGTTCTCGCGACGGGGGAGAATTGCGTTGATCGGGGTTCTCTTTGTACTGAACCTGGGTTCCCTATGGGCCTATGAGTTCCGCTGGGTCAAAGACTACGGCCGCTTCGCTTTCCGTGCCCTTTCCAATCAACCAGCATTGCTGCTGGACCGGCACTATGGGGCTAATGTGTTCTACTTCTACAGGCCGGACTGGGATGGAGAACTTTTTGGGTTGGTTCCTCGGTCTGACCATCCGTATGGAGTGGTCCGGTTGACCCGGGAAGGTCCTCTGCGGGGCCGAGCAGAAGCGATGGAGTGCGAGGAATTGCCTGTGCGGATCGCTCTCTACGACCCGGCGGGGCGTCGGTTCAGTGAAGGAGATCGCTGGCCCCCTTGCCTGCGAGAGCGAGAAGGTTGGCTTTTTAGCCCGGAGACAGGTCGTTGGGAGGTCGTATCATCTCTGATCCCTTGAGGAGGGAGAATGTCCTCCAAGCCTTATCCGGATACAGGTGTTCTCTTACCGTTTTTAGTGGTTGTGGGCATTATGGTGACGACCTTTTATGCGCTTTTCTCCTCCTGGGCCTACGACGATCCCTTCATCACCTTCCGCTACGCCCAGAACCTGCGCGTCGGGTTAGGGTTCGTCTACAACCCGGGCGAACGGGTGCTGAGCACCACCACGCCGCTGTACACGCTCCTGCTGGCCGGGCTGGGTTTCCTCTGGTCGGATCTGCCCCGCTTGGGCACGCTGGTCAGCGCGCTAAGCTTGGGGCTAGGTGCCCTGGCCCTCTATCAGCTGGGCCGGCGGTGGGATTGCCTGATGGCTGGCTTCGCGGCGGCTCTACTGTATTTGCTTTCTCCCATGATAGTCGCCACTTTCGGCGCGGAGACTTGTTTCTATGTGATGCTGATCCTGTGGGCCTTTGCACTGTATGCTGGGGGGCGGGACCTGGCTGCGATGGCGCTAGCGGCCTTCGCCACTCTCACGCGTCCCGACGGAGTATTGGTGGCAGTCACTATCGGCCTGGCCCTCGTTGTTCGGGAGCGCTATATCCCCTGGAAGCCATTTTTGATTTTCGGGCTTCTGATCATGCCCTGGTATCTGTTTTCCTGGTTCTACTTTGGCTCTCCCTTCCCCGTCACCCTGGCTGCCAAGCAACATCAGGCCCAGATGGCGATCAGCGATTCGTTTGCGGAGGGGTTCGTTCGGATGATGATAGGATACGCGAAGAATCCCCTCTACTGGCTACATGGTGTGTTGCTGATTCTCGGGCTGGGATATGCGCTGCGGAAGGCCCGACAATGGCTGCTCCTGGTAGGGTGGGGACTGCTTTATTTTACGGGGTACACCTTGCTAGGCGTCAGCCGTTATTTCTGGTATTATGCCCCCCTGGTCCCCGTATTTGTCGCCCTTATCGGGCTCGGCGGAGAGGTGGTGGTGAGATTTCCGGTGGACCGGTGGCGTTTCCTCAAGTGCCTCTGGCCTGTCCTGGGGCGTCTTATCCTGATGCTTCTGCTGTTCCCTCAAGCGCGGGACCTGTGGCGATTGGCGCATCGCCCTGACCCACGTGCCCAAATCTATCGGGACGTGGGGCTCTGGCTGGCGGAGAATACGCCGCCGAAGTCCAGCGTGGGCACGCTGGAGGTGGGCATCATCGGCTACTATGCTCGACGTCGGATGGTGGACTTCGCCGGATTGATCCAACCGGATGTGGCTCTACAAATGCGATACGAAACAACCTATGAGGATACCGCCCTCTGGGCTG
>Ga0209393_1000388_pt1 | contig 21948 bp, 26 predicted proteins | sample SSWtaG_2_FD_184117 | JGI IMG/M metagenome (GOLD analysis project Ga0209393, IMG submission 184117) | Hot spring microbial communities from Sandy's Spring West, USA to study Microbial Dark Matter (Phase II) - SSWsed_130316 (SPAdes)... | ecosystem: Environmental > Aquatic > Thermal springs > Hot...
AGGCTCGTATATCGAGGTGGGGAGATGATTCTCTGGTATCTAAGAGGATTCCAAGGCCAAAGCCATACCAACCAAGAGATGTCATAGCAGCTGATGTTAATGAGAGGAAGATAGTCTATGGGGATGATAGGATAAACAGGGATATAGACACAGCCATTGATAGGGCTTATAAATGGAAGATCCTTGCGGAAAATCTTCAGAGGAGATATTCATCAATCTAGATATCCAGCTTGGAAGAGGAGAAAAGCCATACTGAATAGAATCAGATCCTATCACAAGAAGGCTAGAAACATTCTTGAGGACTGGGCTAGGAAGGCACCGATTAAGATGGCTAGGCTAGCTGTGAGACTTCAACACGCATTAGCTAGAGAAAATCTCACTGGGCTCGTAGAAGCACTCAGGAAATTACCTAAAGATCATATGGCGAAGCTATTCATAATGGGATATTCAAGACTCGGAAAATGGATCGATTGGCAGGCTATGAAGCATGAAGCACCGCTAGCAATAGTGGATCCCAGAGGACATCCTCAAAATGCCCACAATGCGATTTGAAGATGGTTGAGAGTGAATATAGAAGATTGGGATACCCTAGATGCGGCTTCGAAGCTGATAGAGATGTTGCTGGGAAGCTCATTATAAGGAAGAGGGCTTTGAAGATGCTGGAGATCAAAATAGATTTCGGGGGAGTTCTGCTCCCCAAATGACAGATGTAAGTGAATAGATAAGGGAACCGATGAACAGCTAAAAGATATATTGGGATTGAAAGCTTTATGATAATAAGACCACAGATCCTCTCGCATCAGCTGGTGGGTGGAGATTAAAAGAGGAGGAGGTCAGTAAGCATCCCACAGAGAGCTCATGGAATGGTTTGGACTTCTATTAAGGCTGTTTTTGAATGCTATGGGCATGCAATAGCTAATTCAAAGGCCTAGAGGAGGAGCTCACATAGAGGTAAACACCCGAGGGTTTAAAGAGGTTGATTAGAGGGTGTCTCGAGGAAGTAGTCGAGGAGCTTGCTAGGATAATAAGAAAGTGTCTAGGGCAATACCTGTTAGCTTTCTTCAACCTTGATGATGCGACCGTAGATGATATCTATGCCGAGCTCTCTAGCTCTTTCAAGAGCCTCATCGAGCATGTTTATACAGACTACCATCCTCCTATCAGGCCTCCGACCTAGGATCTTCTCGAAGATCTCGCATTTAGAGTTAAACCACTCAACGTCATTCACATCAACCAAACTCTTAACCTCCATGAAGCAAACCTTGTCATCGTGGGCGTAGATATCCAGCTCAAGCTTAGCACCCCTCCTGTATTATTTACCATCTACATTCTTGAACGATAACTTCTCAACCCTTCTAATCTCTAAACCCTCACGCTCAAACACATCCTTGTACACATTCAAGATCATCCTCTCCATGTCAATACCCATCCTAGAGGTAAGACCCCCAACGTAGCCTCAATCCTAGCCAGGATCTTGCTATGTTCCTCTAATATTTTGCTATGCTTCTCTAGGACCTCTAATATCTTGTTAAACCCTGTGAATGTGTATGTCGCCAGTTTATCCAGAGCTTCAGCTATCCTTCTAGCCTCCTCACCTCTAGCCTCCTCTAGAGCCTCCCTTACAGCTTTCTTAACGATAGCCTCTAGTTCCTTAAACTTCTCCACTTCTGAAGTCAATAGCTTAAACACCACTGCTAAATTAGCGTTCCAAGCCTTAAATAGGAGCCCCGGACTCCCTAGTTATGATTAGCCTCTAGATATGGCCCTTTAGCCTCCTCTAGCTCTTGTATATTCTCTCCAAGAGCCTCCTATACATCTTCACTACTAGCAGTGTGACAGTGTCTAGCAGTAGTGTTTAGGCTTAATGTTGCAACTGAAGGTCTCGCTTTTTAGGGTGGGGCTGGCGATTTATAAGCCTACTTTCTTTGGCATTTTTCGATAAGATATTATATAAGTCTCGAGAGCCAACCTTTAGCGACACGCTATAAACGTGATAGACACAAAAGATTAAACCTATGCCTCCGAGGCTATGATAAAGTCTTAGCCCCGAGACCCCCACAAGGGATTAGGGATAACTGGCCGGAGGCTTCGGCAAAGAGATCTTCTATAGCATTGAAAGGGAAGGAGGTCAAATGGTTGACGGCTCCTCGCCCTAAATAGTTAAGCTCTCAGCTGTGATAAGCCAGACGACTGTCGACCTCAAGGGTCAAATGCTAGATCCATGCTTAAATATTACTGAAACATGATATATTAAAATTAAGAGCAAGGCTGATCTACTATAGAACCGAGCAAGATCAAAGAAGACCACTAGATCGGAGGATCTATTATAAAAATTAATTAAGGAATAGGCAGGAGAACAGGTCAACAGCTAAAAGATATATTAGAGTTAAAAGCCCTAATAATATGTAGACCGCAAATCCATCTGGCACAGTAGGTGGGGTGGAGGTTGAAAGAAAAGCATGCAAGATATCTGAACAGGGGGGAGGGTTTATGAAAGACGGCTGGGGTCTTCCAAAGTATTTGGTTTTTGCGGTATTGGTATCCAGCTTAATATTTCTAGGGTTTCAGGGTGTTGTTGATGCTATTGGTGATACCAATGCTCAAGGGAGCTCCGCGGATATCACAAATACGTTGAATATCTCTAGTACAGCTCCAGCTACTAATGAAGCGGTCACCAACGCTAGTGCTGTGCCTGCTAATACGACTACCTCCATGCCAACCAATACCTCTATAGATGTTACGGCCACTGACACCTCTACAGAGGCTACTGCAGCTATTGGTGTGGAAAACGTTACTGCTAATATTACTACAGTAACTGTTGTATCATATATAACCCTTCCACCTGTTACAAGACCTCCGAGTAATGTTGAGATAGCTAGATGGCTGTCAGGCGGGGTTATAGTTGGCATACTTGTTGGGCTTTCAATAGGCTATGCATTCTTCGCAAAAGGTGTTTCTATAAAAAGACAGCAGGTAGGTGGTAAAGGTGTTAAGGCTAGTGAAAGGATGGAAAAAAGGAGAAAGTAGAGTGCACTATTTGCCCTTGGCTTTTAGCTCATTCGCTGTTTTCACCATCTCTTCATATAGCTGCTTAGCCTCTCCAGGATCTAGGATTGCCACACTTGCAGCAGCAACGGCGATGCCGGCGGCCTCTCCAAGTCTCTTTTTACTCGGTACATAGATATATGGTATCTTCTTCTCATCGCATAGGAATGGGAGGTGTAAAACTACTTCCGGAGGCTGAACGTCTTCAGCTATCACTACAAGCTTCGCCTGGTTCCTCTCAACAGCCTTGGTAGTCTCGTTAGTCCCTTTCTTTATCTTCCCTGTTTTCGCGGCTTTGCTGACAAGCTCATATACCTTCTCAGCCACCTCGTGGGGTACTGAGAACCTAACATGGATCTTCTCTGCGCTCATCCTCATCCTCTCTCGTCGCAATTAATAATTGCTTTGAGACCTTATATTCTCTACAGGAGAGGATTGCTGAAAGACCCTTTGATCTTGAAGATCGGGGGTTCTGTAATAACAGATAAGAATAGACCTCTAGCTATAGATAGCATCTCTATTGAATCTGTGTGCTCCGACATAGGGAGAGCATATAGGGAGGGGGTTAGAAGATTGGTAATAGTACATGGGGGAGGCAGCTATGGACATTACATAGTTAAAAAGATCTTGGAGAGCAAGGGATACATAGATGAGGAGGGCTTCTCAGAGATAACCTGGTGGATGGGCGAGCTTAACAGAGAACTAGTTAGCAGGCTAAGAAATAGGGGGCTACCAGCTATATCCATTGCTACCCATGCGGCATTCTACGAAGAAGCCCGAGAATCCTTTAAATATTTGTTCGAGCCTATATATTTGATGATCGAAAGAGGCTTAATCCCCGTTCTATATGGTGATGCGATAGTCTCTAGGGAAAGGGGTTATGTGGTGCTCTCTGGTGACACGATCTCATGGCTTCTAGCATCGAAGCTGGGCAGCAAGAAGGTACTATTCGCCACAAATGTTGACGGGGTATTTGATAGAGATCCCTCCCAGCCTGGTGCTGTACTCCTGAGGGAGTTCAAAATATCAAGGGATATGGCGGTTCTCGATGGGAGCTCCTCTAGATATGATGTTACAGGAGGCATGAGAAGGAAGATTCTAGAGGGTATAGAGATTCTGAAGAGCGGTGTGAAAGCCCTAGTATTTAATGGCAGAAAAAGCGGGTATATATATAAGGCTCTTATCGGATATGAGGACATCGGGACGGTGATCCTGTATTGAGCACACCGTCGAGAAAACTAGAGCATATAGATATCGTACTGACACACGAAGTTGAGGGGCCCGGGACAACATGGCTTGAACATGTACATCTAATCCATAGGGCTATCCCAGAGATAAACTTCGAGGATGTCGAGCTGAGAATGGATTTCCTTGGCAAGAAGCTCAGAGCACCTATAATTATAACAGGGATGACAGGGGGCCACAGGGATGTTGCCCACATCAATAGATCTTTGGCTGAGGCTGTCGAAGAGTTTGGTATAGCAATGGGGGTGGGGTCTCAAAGAGCTGCTATAGAGGATCCCTCTAGGATCGAGTCATTCTCAACAGCCAGGAAGGTAGCTCCCAACGCCGTCATAATAGCTAATCTAGGTGCGCCACAGCTTGTCAAGGGCTATGGTATTAGCGAGGTTCGGAGGGCTATAGAGATGATAGACGCAGATGCGATAGCAATACATCTAAACCCAGCTCAGGAGGTTATACAACCAGAGGGCGAGCCCATGTATAGAGGTGTTCTTAAGAGTCTGGAGCATATAGCATCAGTTTTAGATAAACCGATAATAGTTAAGGAAACAGGGTGTGGATTGTCGATGGAGGTTATAGAGGATCTCAGAAGAATAGGGATTAAAATCATAGATGTATCCGGCTATGGAGGCACTAACTGGGTGCTTGTTGAGAAGTATAGGGCGCAGAGGAAGGGCGAGGATCTCAAGGCATTAGTAGCAGACGATCTATCTATGTGGGGTATACCAACCGCGGCATCCATTATAGAGGCTAGATATGCTGCTCCGGACTTCACCATAATAGGTAGCGGAGGTATAAGATCTGCTGTAGATGCTGCTAAAGCCCTCGCTCTAGGCGCGGATCTAGTTGGTATAGCTAAGCCTGCCCTAGAGGCATATTACTCTGGAAAGCTAAAGACATATCTTAATAGCCTTATACACGGTATAAAGGCAGTGTTATTTCTAACAGGATCTAGGAACATTGCCGAGCTCAGGCAGAAGCCTCTAGTGATAACTGGTGTGCTGAGAGAGTGGATGATCGAAAGGAGAATCGATAGAGAGGCGTTTGACATGGCTAGAAGAAGGTCTACAGGAATTGGTATATTATAGAAGTGGCATGTAGAGATCTAGTAGGACTTAATACCATAGGACATCAAACCTCTTATCCATATTTTAGTAGACCTTTGGGGGTTTCCAACCTATTAAGTTAATGGCATTAGCTTTTCACGATAATCCTGCCTTATATCTCTTTCTCCTAGTTTCCTTCGGTTTATCGACATTAGGAAACCCCTATCCTGAAGATCTACTTGGTGTGCTAACAATCCATATAAACTGTTTATGGATCTAAAAATTCGTCTGGCACTTTGGTTCTATATTTATTTCTCTTCAACATAATTATGTGTAGGTGGTTCCCCATAGTATTTCATATGATCACTGTTACTCAGACTCCTCTGGTTAGATTCAAGATAAGCGTTGAAGAGATAGCCAAGAGACTCGGGCATATTCAGGGTCATATAGATCTCTCGTTGCTTAAGGAGAGCGAAGACTATATATTAAGCCCAGGTGGAGTTACCAGGATGGTTTACCCATTTCTTCGCAAGCTTGTGAATATGGGTGGATCTCCTTGGTGGGTTTCGCTTAATCCTCAGGCTCCTCAAGTAGTAGTTGTTGATGGGATAAAGATCTATCACGTTTCTGTACCAGCCGAGAAGATAAAGGGATATGGCAAGGCGAAGGAGGTTATATGGGGCACTCTTCACATGATCGATGAGAGCTCTTCTCAGGCTCAGGATCTAATGTGGATGGATGAATATATAGATTATATTTATTATAATAGAAGGGTTGCTCAAGCGGTAGATCTTCTTGATCGTGAGGAAGATTTTGACGTGATATATGTACATGATTTTCAGCACATCCCGCTTGGGACTATGTTGACATCCATGAAGCCCAGGATCTTTAGATGGCATATTCCGTTAGAGACAAGCCTAATACCGGATTCATGGATTTCCTCGTTAGATCTTTATCTTAATAAATATGATACTATAATTGTAAGCAGCAAGAGATACTCGAAGAACCTAGTTGAGATGGGGTACAGAGGTAGGGTTGTTGAGATGTACCCATATATAGATCCTACGCAATATAAAACCCCTTCGAGGGATGAAGTAGAGAGGTTTGCCTCTAGATATGGAATAGATCCTGATGATAAATTGATTCTTGTGGTCGCTAGGATGGATCCCATGAAGGGTCATGACAGAGCTATTAAAGCCCTTAAGCTTGTTAAAAAAGAGATTCCAGAAGCGAGACTTATGCTTGTTGGAAACGGCAGCTTCTCAAGCTCGAAGAATGGGATAGGGCTTAGCAAGGGAGAAAGATGGGCCAGGTATCTCTCTAGCTTAGCCAACGAACTCGGCTTAGCGGGTTATGTGATAATGACGGGGTATCTGGGACAGAGAGATCTTGAGGCAGCATATTCAAGAGCAGATGTTATTCTTCTCCCATCTATTATAGAGGGATTTGGTCTTGTGGTTGTTGAAGGTTGGCTATATAGAAAGCCGGCTATTGTTAGCTATAATGCTGGTGTAGCAGATCTTATAAGGGACGGCGAGAATGGCTTCATAGTAGACCCGAATGATATCGATGATATCGCAGCGAAGATCAAGATAATTCTGAAAAACTATAAACTCGCAGAAGAGCTTGGCACGAGGGGATATGATACTTCCAAGAGATGTTATATCGATACAATATTTAAGGAGGAGATGGAGATTATAGAGAAAACTATCGAGGGTAGATAGATGGCTTTGGAGGAGTTTATATCTATATTCCAAACGATATATCCGCTTTCTTACTTTATAGGTATAGTCTTGGCAACATGGCTAGCGGTAAAAATTGTGGATAGTATTGCGAAGAGGGCATTTTCGATATTCCCCCACCTAGTTCTAACAAGAGTTAGAAAAGGTGTTTCTACCTTCATATGGATTGTTGGGATCCTTATTGCTATTGAGCAGCTAGGTCTTAGAGCAGAGATCCTCATAGCTATAATAGTTCTTCTAGGTATAGCAGTTATCATTGCTCTCCGAGACGTCCTATCTAACATAGCGAGCAAGTACTTCTCAGATATATATGTTCCATATAAGGTAGGGGATAGGATAAGCATTGCTGGATATACGGGATCTGTAATAGAGATCAACCCTCTTGTAACTGTTCTTCTAACAGATGATGGGAAAACCATATCGATACCTAACTCTTTCTTCACATCTAATATAGTTGTTAATGAAACTAGGGAAGCTTGGAGAGAGATCCTCATACCGATTCTCGTTGAAAAGGGCCTCGATATAGCTGAAGTTGAGGCAGAGATATTGAAGAGGGTTAATAAGCTTAGATCAAGACTTGACGATAGATTCCCACCAACATTTGTAACAAGGAGATCCGATGGAAGCAATGTTGAGATTGTGCTTGTTGTGAGGATAAAGGATCCGATGGATAAAGACACTATCGCTAATGAGATAAATAGAAGGGTTTTAGAGGCTATAGAGCATGTGAGAACCAGATCTAGAGATAAAGCAGGGCAAAGGACGCGATAACATTTAGTCTACATGTTAGTGGCTCCTAAAGCAGGAAATGTTCTGAGGTTAATATATTTAAATTTGAAAAATATATTTCTTGGTGTCCTGTATGAGGAGACTAATTATTGGTGGTGAATTGATCGATACAGGATCTTACCAAGAAGTTATATCACCTGCCACAGGTGAAGCTATAGAGAGGATCTCTATAGCCTCGGATAGAGATATAGTTAGAAGGTCCATCGATATAGCTTATGAGAGCTTCGATAGGTTTTCAAGAGAACCTTTGATCAATAGGATAAGGATCTTAAAGAAGGCAGCAGATCTCATGGAATCTTCAAAAGAAGAGCTTGCCAGAACCCTCTCAATGGAAGCTGGAAAGCCGATAAGAGATGCTAGAATAGAGGTTTCTAGAGCTATATCACTTTTCAGGATAGCTGCTGAAGAGACTAGGATGGTGTTAGAAGGGAAGGTTCACAGAGTTGATGCATATGAATATCCGCCCGGTAATGAGAACAGGATCGTATTGGAGATAAGAGAACCAATAGGGGTTGTGGGTGCTATACTTCCTTTTAACTTCCCACTCAATAGCTTTGCACATAAAGTTGCTCCAAACATAGCTATTGGCAACACCGTAGTTGTTAAGCCTGCCTCTGCAACACCGCTTTCCGCTCTTGAACTCGCCTCGATCCTCTATAGAGCTGGGCTTCCAAAAGGAGTTTTAAGCGTCTTGCCAGGACCGGCATCTATAGTTGGGGATGAGATTGTGAGTAGTAGGAAGGTGCGGGGCATAACCTTCACAGGATCTACGGCTACGGGTCTAGCTATAGCGTCGAAAGCCGTCTCAACAGGGAAGAGGGTTATGATGGAGATGGGGGGTTCAGATCCCATAATAGTCCTAGAAGATGCAGATGTTGAGAAGGCTGCTCAGATCGCTGCTAGAGCTAGATATGAATATGCTGGACAGAACTGCAATGCCGGCAAAAGGATCATCGTCCATGAGAAGATAAGAGATAAATTTACAGAGCTATTCCTGGAAAATGTTAGAAGAATAAGGGTTGGAGATCCTCTTAGTGAGGAAACAGATATGGGGCCAGTTATCTCTGAAGACTCTCTGAGAAACCTTGAAAGCATGATCAGGGATGCTGTTGAAAAGGGTGGGAAGCTCCTCCATGGGGGTGAGAGGATGAGGCTGAAGGGCTTCTATCTATACCCAACAGTTATATATGAACCACCTTCAGAATCAAGGGTTCTGAGGGAAGAGGTGTTCGGGCCTGTAGCGCCTATAGTTAGCTTCTCCAAAGAGGAAGAGGCTATAGAGCTAGCCAATATGACGGACTATGGGCTCCAGGCTGCGATATTCACAAAGGATATAGTGAGGGCCCTGAGAATGGCTAGAGAGATAGAGGCTGGTGGTGTGATGATAAATGATAGCACGAGACTCAGATGGGATGCACTACCATTTGGAGGTGTCAAGCTAAGCGGGTTAGGAGGTAGGGAGGGGGTGAGAACAACCATACTTAATCTAACAGAGACCAAGATCATATCTATAAATATTGCCACATAGCATTTTATTAAAAAGCTTTCAACAAAACAACATCTCTTGTCGATAGAAGTGTATATTTGCAACCATGATGATCCTCATTAGGCGGGGAGAGATCTTCATTTTTAACAAGGATAATTATATTGCTCCAAAACATACGTTCCTTGGTAGACTGTGGATCCATGTGTATAAGGAGGAGCGTTTAAACATATTCACCTTATTAGAATATGAAGAGCTTAAAACACCAAAGCCCAGCTATATGCTTCTAGGATTGCCAGATACAGGGTTAGTAGGGGTTATAGCTTCATAATACCTTGTGAAGAAGCTCAGCGTAAAGGAGATTGGAGGTTTTATCTCGAGCTATATGGCGCCCATAGCGTCTACAGTTAAAGGTGTGGCGAAGCCGTTTGACCCTTGATGGTCGTCATTATCGATTTATGTTCGCTTATCGAATCAAGGGTCTTCCTCCTCACCCGCTCTTTCATTGGTAGCACTGCTACCTCGAGAGCGAGGTCATAGGGTATTGGGGCCAACGGCACGGACCCCTTGAGAGGCTCTCTCCAGAGTTTGGAGCAGAGCTCCTCACAGCCTAGTGATAATATGCAGGGAGCCTATAAACACAACTTCTAGACATCAACTACGAAACAGCCCCTATAAGGATCTTTGGATCTAATAATATTATATTATTATAGTCTATAGCGAGATCCTACCAGATCCTAGGGTTATCCACGCATTGAGTGAGGCCATTATCCTATATGCTCAAAGAATCGGTATAGATCTTGTAATCTCTATAACAGGGCTTCCTATTCAAAACAGGCTTGAAGTTCGCTAAGCTCAATGCTTATTTCGTTTCATCAGACCATGAACTAATAAATAGGCTCGTTGAAAGAAGGTTAAAGATTTGATTACAACTGAAAGCATCGCCCTTTAGGAGGTCAGGAACATATGGCACCTCTCTACACATAATAATGGGAGTATGGAGGGCGGGGGATATTTAAGAAGAAGGTTTTAAGGAAATTATGGATATCGCTAGGAGGATTCTCAGAGAAGTTAGATAATAATATTTTATGATGTTGAAATGCTAGAAAGAATGGCAGACGTATCATTTCTACTCTGAGCACTCCAAGATCAGGAGGGCTATTTAGAGCCTCTATATACTATAGGCACTATTGAAGGTGGGTATAGATTTATCATAGAGCTCCATGTGCAGATAAAAATTCTATTGAGGTGAGTAGTATAAAGAAAACTATAGAGCTTAGGATGAAAATATCTGGGGATAAGATCAGAGCCTTAAGCACTATGAGGTCTAACCAACAACCTATTTGGGGATATAGGTTATATGATCTACTTTATGAACCAGATCCAAATAAGATCCAAGTTAAAGTGAAAGTAGGCTTCATAGAGCTTATAGTTATGAAATAGATTTTCAATAGATTTATGGGAAGAGTCTCTCGGGATCTCGTGGAAGTAATCTAGCTTCCCTTATATTTGGTAGCTTGAGTATCTGCATCACAACCCTCTCAAGACCTATCCCCGCCCCGCCATGGGGTGGGGCTCCGTATTTGAAGAACTCTAGGTAGAACCAGAAGTTCTCCGGGTTTAACCCCTTCTCCCTAGCCTGCTCAACTAGGACATGGTATCTATGCTCTCTCTGTCCTCCCGTAGCTACCTCCAGCCCTCTGAATAGTAGGTCGAAGCTTAGGGTCCACTCTGGTTCTCCAGGCTTTCTCATGGCGTAGAAAGGTCTTACTTTCCAGGGGTATTCTGTGACAAATATAAAGTCCGAGGAATACTCTTTCCTAGCATAGGTCCATAGCAGTTTCTCAGCCTCAGAGTCTAGATCCTCTCCATATGGTATTCTCTTACCCATCCCCTCCAACACTCTGTAGGCATCTCTCATGGTTATCCTGGGGAACTCCTTAGGCACAAGTATATCTGATGCTCCATAGCTCTCTATGATCTCCTTTGTCCTGCTATTCCTAAGGACGCTCTCGATCACATATTTGAAGGCCCCCTCAGCCACTTTTAACACGTCCTCAAGCCCCTCTATAAAGCCTACTTCATAGTCTATCGAGTGATACTCTGTTAGATGTCTCACAGTGTGGTGCTTCTCAGCTCTATATACAGGGCCTATCTCGAATACCTTCTCAAAACCAGCTATTACGCCCATCTGTTTATAGAACTGAGGTGACTGGGCTAAGAAGGCCTGTCTATCGAAATATACCACAGGGAATACCTCTGCCCCTCCCTCTGTGGCTCCCCCAACTATCTTTGGCGTGAAGATCTCTATGAAACCGTTTGATTTGAAGTATTCTCTAAATGCATTGGCAACCTCAGCCTCTAATATGAATATCCCCATCACCCTGGGATTTCTAACATCAAGCCACCTCCACCTCAATCTCGTCGAGAGATCCGATTGAAGTGAGCTTCCAACCTCTATCGGTGCAGGCTCGACCACCTTAGATACAACTTCTATCCTTTCAGCAGCTATCTCAGCACCGCCCGGGGCCTGTGGATTTCTCCTGAGAATCCCAGTTACACATACTACATCCTCTCTATCGAGTGAGGCTATCGCCTCTAAAACCTCTTGAGAGGTTTCTCCAGCCTTTCCAACGATCTGTATAGAACCTTCTCTATCCCTCAATATGGCGAACTTAACCCTGCCGAGATCCCTTATCCTATCGATCCAGCCGCAGACTCTATATCGATTTCCATCTACACCAGCTCTAAGCAGATCCTTTGTATATACCGTCTTCATACCACCCCACCTATCGCTGCATAATCACTATATATGAATACGGTTTCAGAAGCTCTTAAGGCCGCGCTTCTTACATGTTGCCTAAGGCCCCTAGGCTATATAAGAGGAGTATATAATCTATTTTCTATTTAGGTGGGGCTTGTGAGCATTCTAGGTAGGGGGCTATTCGGCTTAGGGGCTAGGAGTCTCGATAGGAAGAAGCGTGAGAAGGCCGAATCTATGTTGATCATGTTGAGAAGTCTATTATCGAGAATCGATACATATATATCTAGGCTGGAGGAGAGGGAGAAACAGCTCTTCAACAAGGTGGTAGAGCTAACCTCGATAGGGGATGATGCTAGAGCTAGAATAGTTGCTGGGGAGGTTAGCCAGATAAGATCGGTTCTTAGACATATGACAGCCCTTAGATATATAGCAGAGGGGATAACCCTCAAAATAGAGAACTACCTAGCCATCGGACAGGCTGCAGAATCGCTGGGACCAGCAATAGCAGCCCTAAGAGAGATCAGAGGGGTTTTCAAAGGTCTCATACCAAGTATGGAACTAGAGGTTCAGATGATAGAAAACGGCTTAAAAGAAGTGATAATAGAGTCAGGGGAGTCTACGGCTCCGCCTACATGGTATACCCCCCAAGCAACTCAAGAAGCTAAGAAAGTATTGGAGGAGGCATACGCTATAGCTGAAAAGAAGCTTAGAGAAACATTCCCCCAAATATCGAAGGAGAGTGAAAGATCTAGCTTGAATAAATAATATATCAGAAGATCATGATAAAACGCTAATTTAATTTATCCACATACCAATCTCACAATCAACAATGTCTCTACCAAAACTATTTCTAGTCTAACGAAACGCTTAAATACATCTAATCACACGTGAGTACTTGGTGAAGTATGAAGGCTTTCGAACAAGCTGTCGATGACCTTTAAGAGAAAAGTAGCCTCAGGGGCTGTTTCGTAGTTGATGTCTAGAAGTTGTGTTTATAGGCTCCCTGCATATTATCACTAGGCTGTGAGGAGCTCTGCTCCAAACTCTGGAGAGAGCCTCTCAAGGGGTCCGTGCCGTTGGCCCCAATACCCTATGACCTCGCTCTCGAGGTAGCAGTGCTACCAATGAAAGAGCGGGTGAGGAGGAAGACCCTTGATTCGATAAGCGAACATAAATCGATAATGACGACCATCAAGGGTCAAACGGCTGGGCTAATACTGTGGTAGGCAAGCTCTAGAGAGGTCTTCAATGCCTATAGAAATATGCTCCAAGAGATGCTCGAACATGCTGTGGAGAATAGAACATCACAGTCTTCACCGCACAGGCTCTTCTACAATAGATTTGGAGAGATCCGTTCCTGGCTATCAACTAGGATTATCAAGGGGTTCTATTGAGACGCTGCTAGGAGAGCGAAGCCGTTTAGAGAGTCGAAGAAAAGGGGATGGCTAAAAGTGATAAAGCTGAGGTGAGGAATATAGCGATTGTATATTCTGGTACTCGGGGTTGGAGATTGATAGATAGGGCTATCGAGCTGAGGACACATAGGATTGGATAGGGATCCACTATAGAAGCAGTAGGCATCTGGATAGAAACCTCTATGGTGTGTGGAAGCTCTCTACGTTAGCTTAAGCTCATGCTAAGGGGTAGGGAAATTATTATCCACCTAATGTTTACAAAAGACTTTGAAGTAACATATGATCCGGATAATGTCGTTTCAATAGATGTATAGGATAATGACGCTCTAACCGTTTTCATAGATAGAAAGCTGTGCAAGTCTACAGAATAGAGGCTAGCCTTGGAAGGACAGTTATCTCCTACGCCAAGGGGGGATTGTCAAGAGCAGATCCAATGTGGATATGAATAATTAAGAAGGTCCTCAGAAAGCTTAGAGAGAGGAGAAGAAGCAAGATATAATCTACAAAACAGAGATAATTTTGTTGAGTAGATCGCCATGAGAGACAATGCTATGGAGGTTATAGGGGATGCCCTTAGGTGTGGGAGAAGGCTAGCAGATGTAGTCAATAGCAAGCCACTATATGTTGCTGAGGCTTCGTAGGTGTATTCCTCTAGCATAGATCCATTAACTAGAAAGCCTATTCATAGATACACCCTCTCTTTGATCCGCGTTGAGGTGAAAATGGATGTTTAAAATCAGCTTATGGCTAGCCAGGTTGGACAACGGATTAGCCTTAGATAGGTGGGCTTACATCTGCATTTGGGGGTAGAACTCTCTTAGGAGCCCATCATACCGGGCTCCAGGCTTCAAAAACCAAAATTAGAAAGCTAATAAACATCACCCCGCCCTGTAGGGCGAGGCTTCCATGTTGTAAATCTAATGGGCCCGCGGGGATTTGAACCCCGGACCTCCGCCGCGTCAGGGCGGCGTCCTAACCGGGCTAGACGACGGGCCCTCATAAAATGAATTATCTAATCCTGGCTATAAGCATTCACCTATTACTGCTTGATGAATACATCAAACATATTAGATTTAGGCAATATTTCTGATGAGTGTTCTATGCTCTTCGGAGAGTTAATAATGCCAGTATATAATATATATAATATACATAGGCTGTATCGGATTTAACGATAGGTTTAAATATCTGTGAATACTTATAAATGCTTGAGTGTTAGAATGGTAGAGAGTTGTGGCATCATTCGCCTCTAAGAGGTGAAATGTGTTGGGGAGATCGCTGAAGACACTGACTAGAACTGTTCCTCTGGATTGCTACGCTAACAGATACGCCAGGAGGGCATTTAGATAGATTGAATCTGCATACAGAGAGATGCTGGATGAAATGGCTGACTACGCCTCAGATGGGAGCCCAGTGGCGTTGGGCTCGACCGGCGCCCATGAGGTGTGGGTGAAGCTAGTGAACCCACACCGAGGCGCAACCCAGCTAACAGAGCTACAACTATTTACAAACACCATCAAGCACCGTTAGCGGGAAAACGCTTTGTTAAAGAGCTTTAAATTTGGATACTTAGCTATGTTGTTGGGCCAGGGCTCCTTGGCTGCCCTGGTTTCTTTATAAGCTCTTTGGGGATCTTGACTAGCTGGATCACCCCTTGTGTCTGGATAGAGTAGATCGGGATCCCTGTATTAGGATCGTGGCCGACCTTCATAACCCCTGTGACTACTACCTTGAATCTTAATATGGTGCCATCTTTAAGCTTGATCGTTATCCACGGAAACTCTTCGGCCTCGAACTCGATAACCTCAACCTCGCCTAGGGGTTGTGGGAATGGGAGCATTTCTAGATCGCCTAGCCATAATTGCCTAGAAAGCTATTAAGCATCACAGACTATGTGTAGTAAGAATTACATGTAATCATATTTATAAGTCTCTTTTATTACATATAAGTTGGTGGTGCTATGAGTAGCTTTGATGTAGAGGGTTTTAAGAGGCGTGTTGATGAGGCTTTCAAGAAGATCGAGGATGGGGTGAACGAGCTTGAGAGGAGGATCGGGTCTGGGGAATATAGGCCATTTAGATGGGCTATGAGGGAGCTCAGAGATCTTGTGAGGGAGTTTAGAGGAATTCTCAACGAGCTAACCGAGGAGCTGAGAAAGGCTAAAGAAGGAAGCGGTGGAGGAGGTGATGTTGGGAATATTCTTAAAGAGCTTGAGGATTATATTGAGAAGAGGGCATATAGCCTTAGAGATAGGATCATGGATCTCGCAGATAAGATCAAGGCTAGATATGGGCTAGAGAGTATCATACCTATTAGAATGTTCGAGAATATAGGGAAAACAGTGGCTAAAGTGATCGAGGAGAGTCTAGAGACCTTTGAACAGGCTGTGGGGAGGGTCTCAACCACGGTTCTCTCTGTTAGAATAAGCGATGAAGATCTCAGGATAATAGATAGCCTGGTAGAGGGAGGGGTCTTCAGAAGCAGGAGCGAGGCTGTAGCATTCTTCACCCACAGAGGTATAGAGTGTAACAAGGACTGGATCGAAAAGGTCAAGGACAAGCTAGAGGAGATAAGAAGGCTCCAAAGAGAAATAAGATCGGAAATCGACTCACAATTCCACGGAAGATCTTCCTAGCCCTCATAACTCTACTAGCCATTAGATAGTGAGAATTTAAGAGCCAGCCTCCTCTCAACCCAAGAGAGTAGGAAGTTTAGATCTTCCACCCTTTCAACTCCACAGGATCTGATTGCATCTAGGATATAGATTTACTTAGCTACATTTTAGTAGCCTAGATCTTGGCTGGCTCTGTGATGTCAAGAGGGATGTAGATGATCTTAGAACTCACCATAGTTCTGGAAATATCTCTTTGGAGATCTCGTCCAGCCTTCTCTTTATATGCTGTAGAACCTCTGCCAATATCTCCCCATTGTTATAACTCTTCAATATATCCTCGAGCTCCTCTCTCCCCCTACCCCTAAGCATTCTAATCTCTTCAATTAATAGGGGTATGGCTCTCACAATATTATCTACTATAGTTATATCCGCAGCCCTAGCCGTTCTCGATAGAGGGTTCAAATCTACAGCAATCACCTTCTTACCCATCTTCTTAAGAGCCTCAGTTCTATCCCCATCCTCAAGCGCTACAAATACAACGTCTGCGATTAAGATACCCTCTCTACTCACCCACCTCCTCTCACTACTAAGCCATGGTATACCCTCGACAACATCGTCAACCCCTAGAACCCTCTCAGCCCCTAGCTCGAGGAGTTCTCTAGCTATTTTCTCAGCCCTCTCCCTAGTCCTGTGGAATAGATTAACCTCTAAAGATGCCCCCAATTCCTTTGATAGCCTAACAAGATCCTCTGGAACAAGGGCAGCTGTGTTGCCATTAACACTTATCACAGGTCTTCTAGCAAGTAGCAGGGATGCGGCAGAAGCCCTTATAGCCTTTCTAGCAGGTTCTATAGTCCTCTCACCTATTAAGTAGTCGAAGCACTCACCCCTCCCATGGGCTATGAGGCCCTGGGGAACAACTATACCCCTTATAAACCCCTCAACAAGCTTCTCCCTTATAATCAGCGACTCCCTCCTAGGATGATCTGGAGGTATCCACGACATCTAGGCAGCCCAGCTCTTCTAAGGTGAGGTGGCTTATAAACAGTCTAAAGCTGCTGATCAGCAAATATGATCTCTAAATATAGTCGGCTGCACATAATTACTAGATCTAGCAGCTCATCTGGATAACTCCTCTAAACAACCTATGCCCCTCGACCCAATGTTGAAGAGGTGGGATTTATAAGCATTGCTTGAAATATAGAGCTAAGATCCTAGGTGGGGGATATTCTTGTTGAATCGAGGGTGAAACCTTCATATGCCACCCTATATATGCCGAAGACCCTTTTAACAACTCCTCTAACAGCTGAGGCGATCTCGCTACCCACCCCCCTCTCATGGGCTATCACGAGGATGGATTTCTTAACATAGTAGCCGAGTAGATACCCTTTTCCACGGTATGGGGTGAGGGTTTTGTCTAGAGAGCTCTTTAGATCTCTGTCTAGAAAGCCAACCTCTTGGGAGAATCTGTGGGATAGTTCTATAAAGCTCTCTAAGCTGGGATCCTTTTCAAATTCTCTATAGGCCTCTTTACCATATCTATAGATCTTCTCCCATAGACCTTTAAGCACATCTGCAGTGGTGATCTGCCTATCTATCTGGGCTAATATAAACTCAACAGATTCGAGTGCAGGGTCCGTTATAGCTATTGCATACCCGATCCCTGGGACTCCCGGCTTTAACCTCATAACCAGACCCCCACCAGTGATCATAGCTATCACATCTCCTAACCCTGTTAATGCGAGTACCTCGGCTCTATGAGCTATTCTAGAGGCCTCCAAGATATCCTCCCTAGATCTGCAGCCCCTGCCCTCAGCCCTCAGAGCCTCACACGAGATGGCAAGGGCTGTGAAAGCGCTTACAGCACCTCCAACCCCTGGAGGCACCGAGGATCTTATGTGGAGGCCGTGTGCAACCCTCCTCTCACGGGTTATAACCTCCACCGGGCCTTTATCTAAACAGATATCGCCAACCTCCACGATACAGCTACCAGCAGGTTTTTCATAGGCTATCATCCCAGGCTCCAGAAGTATTCCAACACCGAGTGAGCCTGTTGAATATGGATCTCTACCCCTCAAAGGAATCCAGAAGCCCGTTACGTGGTGGGGCGCTCTATAGATCGTATATACCACCGCCTATAGGTCTGAATTCACGTATTTATAGCTAGCTCGGATAAAAAGCTATCTCAGCTGGGGGAGAATGCTATGTCATCAACGCTTCTAACTATTCTCCCCTTATATAGGAAGTCTATCTGTCTAAGCGCAGCATATAGATCGAATTCTGCGAGGGCTGAGATTCCGTCTATGGGGACTATCACGTCGAACCATCTTAGAGCTGCGCTCCCAGCTGTGTGGAGCACGCATATGTTTGCCACGGTACCGGTTATTATGATGGTATCCCTTCTGAGAACCCTGGAAAGGACATGCTCTAGATGTGTTCCATAGAAAGCATCATATCTAAGCTTTCTAATCACTATATCGCCCTCTTGGGGCTTCAGCTCCTCAACGATCTCAGCCCCCCATGTACCTCCAACAGCATGTTCACCCCAGATCCTAAACTCGAGATCATCTCTCATGTGCCAATCCTGCGTATATATTATGGGAACACCATATTGCCTTGCCCTTGCTAATAGCCTTGATATATTGGGTATAGTCTTAGGAGCTTCTGGCACAAACAGTTTTCCATTCGGATGTGCGAAGTCGTTCTGCATATCAACCACTATCACCGCTGCTTTCCAAGGATCTACAGATACTTTCTCATAGATCTTTATATCAGGTAGTTGCACTAATTTCCGCATAGACCCCACCACTGAACATATGTTCGGAAAAATATATTTCTTCAAAACTCTTTGCTTCTATCTATATAAGTTCCATGTGGAGTTGCTGGCTAGCCGCATTTACCCTCCCCAATGATGCTAGATATTATTTATAAGTTCTATTGACCCCCTAGCTATCTTTCTAGAAGCATAAACTCAACTCCCAGTTTCCTGCCAAGGAGCAGCGGTATTTTCTTCGATAACTCCTCGTAAGAAGCTTTTACAGATGCTACAGCTGCAAGTTTATGCCCTCCCCATCCACCCCCATAGATCTTCACAAGCTCATCTAGAATCAGATCCCCAAGCCCGGCTTCTCTACAGAATTCCTCTGAGCATCTACCCACAACCCTTGTCTCGCTATTCTTCTCCGAGATCACTATAGCAAGATCGCATCCCCCTCCTATTAGGATCTGGGCTGCAGAGGCTTCATAAGCGCCTACATGAGTTATGCACAGCAGTATCTCTCCACTCCTGTAGATCATAACCCTTGACATGGCCTTCAACCTAGCTATCCTCTCATCTACCCCAGGAGATCTTCTGATGAGATGTAGAGCCTCCCCGATCCTTGCCCCCCATCTCATTAGATATCTAGTAGCTTCTATAGCGATTATCGAGGCCAGTGTGAGGGTTCTCGTGTCATATAGAATACCAGCTAGGATCTTGTTGGCGAGCTGGGGATCTGGGATATCTGTGGAGGTCTCCTCAAGCATTAATGTGCATAGCTCTGTAGTTGAGGATGCCTCGGGATATACAATGCCTGGGTATCTAGGCTCCTCCCCACTCAACATATGATGATCGATCACATAGACTGTGTCGAAGGAAGAGCACTCAACCGATGCTCTTCTACATGGTGTATCCACTACCAACAAGATCCAGCCCCTCTGCAGATTCGCCGGGCAATCCCCTATATATCCTTTAGAGAGAGCATCTTCATAGACCCTCTTCGCCAGGGTATCAAACCCCCCGTTAGATATATAGCATGGAAATATGTTCGAACGGCTTTTAATAAGCAGAGATAGTGCAAGTGCTGAGGAGATCGAGTCTAGATCAGCTGAGGGATGAGAGACTATCGCCACTTTCTTCTCCTTCGAGAGACCTCCGATCTCTTCTCCAACCCTTCTCAATATACCTCTCAGCTTCTCTAAATCCAGCATCGATCACCTCATCGACTATTTCTAAAAGCTTCTCTCTGGATCCTGATGAAGAGATTATCTGAAGATCTATTCCTAGGTCAACACCGTCTGAAGATCTTCTGATGCTGATGGCAGCAACATAGTGCGCCTTTCTCCCAAGCCTCTTCTCAATCTCCCTCTCAATTTTATCCTCTACCTTTAGAGCCACCTCTTCCCATAGATCCCCTCTATCCTCGTTAGCCCCCTCCGCCTTTTCTACCATAGTATCTTCCCAATATCTCGTTGATCTTTGCCTCTAGATCCTTTATCTCGCTATTCAAACCGGCCTCCTGCCTCTCCAAAGCCTTAAGCCTAAGCTCAAGAATATCCTTCCTATCGCTCAGCTCCTTCTCAGCATCATCCTTGGAAACCCTCACCATTAGATGCCCAGCACTCTTAAAAACAAGAGCATCTGGAGCAGCCCCCTTTAAAAGCTCCAAGGCTCTCTCAACCTCCTTCAACTCAGCCTGGACAACCCCTTTCTCAGCCTGGACCTGCCCAAGCCTGGCCCTCAGCTGTTGGAGCTTTACAGCATATTGCTCCAACTCGGGAGGCACAACCTCTGCCAAGCTACAACCCCAATATAGTGGAATATCTACCCTTATTAACTAGAGATCCCTCTCAAACAGCTTACAACCGAAAGCCTCGCCCCCTTAGGACGATGAGGAGGTCAGATTGAAGACCCACTCTCCGGAGAGAGGATGAAGTTATACTATTAGCCTAGCTATGTTTTTCGGTTCACAGCTGTTATGGATACACGGTAAATGTTTCCAAACACTATGGTCATTAACTTCCTTGATATAGATAGTGTGCGGAGCCCCTACGTCTCTAACCGAGTGCAAACCCGAGAAGAGTGGGAAGAGGTCTCAGCTATATAGCTGGGCAATCATAAAAGGTATTGCTTCTATCATGCCGGTGGAATTCTCAGCTATGTACGAATAGACATTGAAACCCCCACTGAATTAATGGTTATAGCTGTAAGCTATATTGATAAATAATATTTACAGCTAAAAGCGTTTCCCCGCTAACGGTGTTTTATGGTGTTTGTAAATATTTGTAACTCTGTTAGCGGGGTTAGCCCTAGGTGTGGGATCACCGGCTTCACCCGCACTTCATGGGGCTCTGTTGAGGGGAACGCCACGCCCCGCCCATCTGATTTGAGGTGTTTCAAGCCAATATTGATTGCACCTATAACATCTCTATCCACGACTAATCCGTTGCTCAGCCTTGCTAGCCTCATCTGTATTTTTAATATCTTCACCCTCTACTCCTCTCAGCGCAACGCTAATCATAGAGGGGGCATGGTTTTTGATGGGCCTTTCGCTAAAAGGGTTCCTTGATGAAGGGTATGCCTCTGAAATCTCAAAAGGTATAGAGGCTTTGTTCTTCAATACCTCTACTAGTTTACCTACACACCATTGGTGGATCCCATTCTTCAGATTTTTTCCTAACATTACTAGCCATTCTATCCTTACCCCTATGGGCGTTTCCAACAATCAAGGCTGCACCGTATTTCCTAGAGATCTCCTCTATTATCTTGGCTGTCTTATATATGATATCTTCTTTCCTCTCCTTTTCCCGCAGCTTTCTAAGAGTTTTCCTAACACCTCTATCCCTCGCAGATCTACCGATGGCTATCCTCTTACGCCTCTCGGAATATGCTATAACGGTTCTGCCAATGTTAGTTTCGATCCTGTAGATCTCATATAGCCTCCTATTTATAAACACAGCTAGAGTAACTTTGTTCTCATTGGTATCTGCCGTAACAACATTATCAGGGTTATAAGATACCTCGAACTCCTTTGTCAAGGTTAGATATATAAA
>Ga0209393_1000394_pt1 | contig 21722 bp, 23 predicted proteins | sample SSWtaG_2_FD_184117 | JGI IMG/M metagenome (GOLD analysis project Ga0209393, IMG submission 184117) | Hot spring microbial communities from Sandy's Spring West, USA to study Microbial Dark Matter (Phase II) - SSWsed_130316 (SPAdes)... | ecosystem: Environmental > Aquatic > Thermal springs > Hot...
CTGAAGGGCGAGGCTTTCAGTTGTAACGGGCTTACAGTTTATTCTTATATACTCTCCATGCTATTCTTATATTGTGGAGCCCCTTTAGGGTGTTGTGGTTTGCCTGGCTCTAGTTGTGAGGTTTGTGGTAGGTCTTCGAACTCTCTTCAGAGGGTTTCTATTGAGGGTAGCTTACTGCTAGTATGTCCCTCCTGCCTCTCTAGGCTTGGCTCTAGAGCTGTTATTGTATGGGAGGAGAGGAGGAGGGTTGTGGAGCGTAGGGTTAGGAGGGCTAGGGATAGGCTGGAGGATGTTGATCTCGTTGAGGATTTCGGAGAGAGGGTTAGGAGGGCTAGGGAGGCTAGGGGTTGGAGTGAGGCTGCTCTAGCTCAGAGGCTTAAGGTTAGTGTTGATGTTGTTAGGAGGATTGAGTCTGGCAAGCTTAAACCCTCACTACAGCTTGCTAGGAGTCTTGAGAGCATCCTTAAAGTTAAACTTCTCATTCCAGCAGAGGAGGGGTTAGAGGCTGTAGGGGAGCTGAGGCCTCTAACCTTCGGTGATGTTGTCGTCGTGAGGAGGGGTGAGGAGTAGCCTGGTTGAAAGAGCTTACTTAATAATACCTAGGGGTTTGGAGGATCACCTAGAGGAGGCTAAGGTTCTAGCTGGGGTAGCTGGCTACGAGATTGTAAGGGTTTGGAGGAGTAGGTATACGTGGAGGCTCGGCCGGGGGCTTATAGAGGAGATTGCTAGGAGCTCCGGCATCGATAGACCTTCAACCATAATATTCTACGGTGATCTTAAACCGTCAACAGTATTCCAGCTAACCAAGGAGTCGAGGGTTAGGGTTATAGATAGGGTTACCTTGATACTAGAGATTTTCGTTAAACACGCTGGTAGCCGTGAAGCGCTATTACAGATAGAGATGGCTAGGATTAAACATGAGCTACCGCTAGTCAGGGAGTGGATTAGGAGGAGTAAGCTTGGAGAGCTCCCAGGATTCCTAGGGCCTGGAGGCTACGCTATAGACAGTTACTACAGGCAGCTAACAAGTAGGCTATCAAGGATCCAGCGCGAGCTTGAAAGGCTAAGGAGGACTAGGAGGGTTAGGCTTGAGGGTAGGAAGAAGCATGGGATGGTGCACGTGGCTATAGTAGGCTACGCCTCAGCGGGTAAGACATCCCTATTTAATACGATAACGGGTGAGAGCAAGCCTGTCGGGGAAGAGTATTTCACGACACTCCAGCCAAAACACACAGCTGTAACGGTTAACGGCGCAAAGGTAGTCTTCATAGACACAGTAGGCTTCATAAGAGATGTACCGCCCGAGATTATTGAAGCATTCTACGCGGTACTCGAGGAGATAAGAAACTCTGATGCTATAATATTCGTTGTAGACGTATCTGAGGATGAGAGAACACTAAAGGAGAAAGTAGAGGCCGGCTTCAAGATACTATCTAAGATTGAAGCTCTAGGAATACCAGTTGTAGTAGCAGCTAACAAGATAGACGCTATAGATGGGAGGAGCCTAGAGTCCAGGTTGAAACTAATTGAGACCCTGGCATCTAAAACAGTAGGGCAACCTAGGATAGTGCCCATATCAGCAACCAAAAGAATAGGCTTAGAGGAGCTCCTAACAACAGTTACAGAGGTCATTGGAAGGGTAGATCGTAGTAGTGTTTCCCCGCTAACGGCATAGCTGTAGTTCCGCTAGCAGGGTTGAGCTAGCTCCACCCACTTTACCGGCTCCTGTTAAGCCTAACGCTATAAGAGCCCCCACTCGATTAGATAATCTAAACCTAAACCAAGGACCCCACGGGAACCCCCCAGGGTTCTACCATTGATTTCGCTATTCTCAGGGTTACCTTCAACACTATAACCCCCAGTCCCCTAAACCTCAACGCGAACCACCTGGGAGCCGTATGTTTTAATCCGCACACTATCCAAGTATTTACAGGTTTTCACAAGTATTTAAACCGTTAAAATTGCACTACCTCCTAAGCTTCATATGATACTTGGAGCACAGGGGGAATCCGGGTCTAGGGATTCGTAGTATAACGGATCCTAGCTTAGTGCCATATTTTGAACTCTATACTCTCCAGTAAGCGACTTTCCACGTTCTGATTGGATTTTAAAGGGTGTTTTTGGGTTTTTAACACAGTGGTATTAGCTGGTTTTCTGGGTTTATATCATTGGCCGGCTTACTATTACTGGTGGAGTTTTTGGCTTTTACTAGGGATGGTGATGTTTGTGAGAGTGTTGAACTTAGGGTTTTAAGGGAGAAGGTTAAGGTGTTATCTCAGGTTAAAGCTAGTTTGGAGAGGGATTTAGAGTATTATAGGGGTGAGCTTGCTAAGCTCCTAGCTCCTCCCTATATTGAGGCTGTTGTGCTGGAGGTTTTCGATAACGGTAGGGTTCTTGTTAAGAGTAGCTCTGGGCCTAATCTCGTGGTTGACGTGTCTAGTAGTGTTGATAGATCTAAGCTTAGGGTTGGGGCTTTGGTTGCATTGAACAGCCGTGGGTCTACTATAGTTGAGGTGCTCCCCTCACGTTATGATCCAATAGCTAAGCTTATGGTAGTGGAGGAGAGGCCTAGGGTTACCTTCAGCGATATCGGGGGGCTCAAGGATCAGATTAGGGAGCTCCAGGAAATTGTAATACTACCACTTAAACACCCTGAGCTCCTAGTAGAGATGGGCGTTGAACCCCCGAAGGGCGTTCTACTCTACGGCCCCCCGGGTACGGGGAAGACGTTGCTAGCTAGAGCTGTAGCCGGAGAGGCTGGGGTAACGTTCATAAGCCTTGTTGCAAGCGAGCTTGTGAACAAGTATATAGGAGAGGGGGCTAGGCTTGTTAGAGAGGTTTTCAGGCTAGCTAGGAGTAAAGCCCCATCCATAGTGTTCATAGACGAGATCGACGCTATAGCGGCTAGGAGACTCGATGTAGGGACTAGTGGTGAAAGGGAGGTTCAGAGAACAATGCTACAGCTACTAGCAGAGCTAGACGGCTTCAACCCGCTAGAGAGGGTTAAGGTTATAGCGGCCACGAACAGGCTAGACATACTAGACCCAGCACTCCTAAGACCGGGGAGATTTGATAGAATAATAGAACTACAACTCCCAGACACGCAAGCTAGACTAGAGATACTTAGAATACACACAAGGAAAACAAGGCTAGCGGATAACGTAGACCTACTTGAAATAGCAAAACTAACAGAAGGGTTCACCGGGGCCCACCTAAAACACCTAGTAGTAGAAGCGGCATACTCCGCCATAAGAAGAAACTCAAAGGAAATAACACAAGAAGACTTAATAGAAGCATTAAACAAGGTGAAAAAACACAGAAGAGAAGCCATCACACAACTACAATCACACATATAGCCCTCTAACCCTTAATGTGAATTAACATCAAGAACCTCCCACCTCACATCATAGGAGTCTTTAGAAGCCCTCTACGGGGTCACGGATTGCAACTGAAAGACATCACCTCTCAAGGCAGGAATGGGATAGAAACACTTACAATTTACAATGCTTAACCCCTCCAATACAGCCAGGGAGGGCCCTAGAGGGCTACTCTCGAACATGAAGGTTTAGAAAGTGCCGGATATGCACTCTATATCCTCCAAGGCTTTGAATCCATAACCCTGAGCCCCACAAGGGATAGGGGTAACGGGCGGAAGCCTGGCCTGCTGGTATCCCCAGGGGTGTAGTCCGTAAACTTCTCGCCCTGAAGGGTGGGGGATCCTTGTCCTTTAAGGCTAGGAGGAGGTCGGCTATGTCTATCCGCTTGGGAGGGCTTGAGCGCTTTTCCTAAATGGGCATGTCTGCCAGTATCTTTCACATTTGTGGATGAAGCTTCTTACGATAGGTCTTTCTAGGACCTCACACCATCCTATGTAGTAGCCTTCTCTCTCTAGGACTTTGAAGAACTCGCATTCAGATGATGGTTTGTAGTGTAAAGCGTATATGACTGGGAACATCACTTTATCCCTTTGAGACAAACCGTTCACCCGCATAGCCTTCTACGTCTGAGCTTATTAGGGTTCAACTATAGTTCCCTTAGCCCCTTTAACTACGTTCCTGGCTTCCTCGAGTAAACCTATATGGGCTCTTCCACCTGTCTTCTCGACGAAGTATATTGCAGCTAGGACCTTAGGCCCCATCGTTCCAGGTGGGAATTCTCCATCCTCATAGTGTTTCTTCAGCTCCTCCACCCTAACCCTCTTTAACCATGTTTCTCCAGGCTTACCATATCTTATAGCTACACCAGGCACGTCTGTTAACACTACTAGAGAGTGTGCTTCAAGTTCTACCGCTAGGATGCTAGATGCTAGATCCTTATCTACCACAGCCTCTACAGGTTTTAAGCTTCCGTTAACCATTGCTACCGGGATCCCTCCTCCCCCAGCCGCTACCACAATATACCCTTGGTCTACGAGTGCTTTGATGACATCTACTTCTAGCACTTTTAAAGGCTTAGGGCTTGGAACTACTCTTCTAAACCCACCTCTAGGATCTCTCTTCATAGCCCATCCTAGCTCTTTTGAAACCCTTCTAGCCTCCTCTTCCTCATAGTACCTCCCAATATACTTAGATGGATTGTAGAACTCAGGGTCGTCTAGTGATACGAGAACCCTTGTAGGGATTACTACTACACGTTTCCTTAAACCTCTCCTCGCTAACTCCTCCTCAGTAGCATGTGCTATTAGGAAGCCTAGCCAACCTTGGGTCATAGCTACAGCCAGGTCTAATGTTTGCCTTGGCATGCTACTTGGTAGGCTATCGAAAGCCTCTATTAAGTAACCTACTTGAGGCCCATTACCGTGAGTTACCACCAGCTTAAACCCCTCTTCAACTATATCAGCTAAAGCCCTAGCAGCAACCCTAACACTACTCCACTGCTCTCTAGGAGAACCGCTACTACCACGTGGTGTTATAGCGTTACCTCCTAGAGCGACTACCGTTAGCACGCTCTTCCACCGCTAGGCTTTACTAATTCTACCTCTAACTCTCTCTAGGAACTCTTCAACAGCCTCCTCTATGGTAGGTCCCTCGATAACCTCCACCTCATAGTAGGCTCTCACTATCGGCTTACCTGGGTTGATTAACCTCCCTAAGTCTATAGGGCTACCTGATACTATAACGTCAGCTGGCACCCTCCTAAGGGTCTCCTCTAGATCTCTAATCTGAGCCTCATTATACCCTGTACTCGGTACAACCTTACCCATGTGAGGGTATTGTTTGTAGAGCTCCGCTATGATCCCTACAGCGTAGGGTCTCGGGTCAACCACCTCTCTAGCTCCGTACTTAAGGGAGGCCACGTAGCCCGCGCCATAGGAGGCTTCTCCGTGGGTTACTGTTGGCGAATCCTCTACAACTACAACCCTCTTACCCTTCACTAGCTCGGGCTCCCTGATGTAGACGTTGCTTACAGCTACTGATATCTTAGCTCTTGGGTTAACCGATCTAATGTTCCTCTTCACCTTCTCAACAGCCTCTCTACCAGCTTGATCACTCTTATTTATTATAACTAGGTCTGCTAGCCTAACATTAACCTCCCCAGGGAAGCTTGAAATCTCCTGTCCCGACCTCATAGCGTCCGCGACTGTTATCATGTAATCTGGTTTAATGAAGGGCCAATCGTTATTACCCCCATCCCATAGTATCACGTCAGCCCCCCTCTCAGCTAGCCTTAAAACATAGCTGTAGTCAACCCCAGCGTAAACCTTCAACCCCATCCTCACATAGTGCTCGTACTCCTCCCTCTCCTCTAGGGTAACCCTCCTTGAATCGAGATCTCTTATGGTCTCGTAAACCTCTACAATACTACCCCTAAGATCCCTATAAGCCATAGGATGCCTTATAGGGGACACCTTAAACCCCTTCTCCAACAGTACCCTAGCAACCCTCCTAGACACACTACTCTTACCAGCCCCCGTCCTAACAGCTGTTACAGCTATAACAGGCTTACTGGAGCCCAACATAGTCTCCCTAGGCCCTAACACCATGAAGGAAGCCCCTGTAGCTAGAACCCTGCTGATAAGCCTACCGACAGCCTCATAAGTTAAATCACTGTAGGAAAGCACAGCTAAATCAACACCCTCCCTAGCTATAACGTCCTCAAGCTCATCCTCAGAAACAATAGGTATACCATTAGGATACAGCTTACCAGCTAACTCTGCAGGGTAAACCCTACCACCCACCCCAGGAATCTGAGTTGAAGTAAACGCAACAACCCTAAACTCCTCTCTATCACGGAAGAACACATTAAAGTTATGAAAATCCCTCCCCCCAGCACCAAGTATAACAACCCTAATAGGCCTATGCAACAAAACACCACCTCCCAAGATAAATATAACATAGAAGGAACCTATAAATAAAACACTGGAACACAGAACATCCGCTACAACTGAAAGCCTCGCCCCTTCTAGGGTGGGGATGAACCTTTAAAAGATCTCATCTCCTTAGTTCTAGGCAATGATGAGTATAGTGTTTGAGAGCCTGTGGAGGGTAGCCCTCCAGCAAGGAGAACAATCTACACTGGAAACACCGGATACCCACACCTCCTGGGAGTGATGATAAAAGCGTAGAAACCGTAACCCCAAGCCCCGAAAGGGGTAGGAGTAATGGCCCGGAAGCCCGGCCCGCAGTACACCCTCAGGAGAGTGTAGCCCGCAAATCTTCCTGCCCTTCGAAGGTGAGTGTTCCCCCTGTTAGAGCGGTTTACGCCCCCCAGGGTTCACCTCTGTCATTTGGGGAGCAGGGGTCGGAGCTTCTCGTTACTATAACTTATAAACTCTTCTCTTCCTCCTATCCCGCTTCAAAAGGCGAGGTTTTCAAGTGTAATAGGGTGTAGAGTGGAGCGATACCCTTTACCAGCTAGCAAAGTACTAAAGTGAGGTAAAACCGCTACACGGGAGAAGAGTACACGTAATCATAGTTGAAGGATAGCGTTAAACCACATAAACCTATATAACCCCGGAAGAGTTGCGTTCAGCGTATCTACTCGTTAAGCTTAGGGTATTAAAGGGTTGGGCTTTTTCCTGTATCGGGGATGGTGTTTAGGGTGGGCGTTGACTTTAAGAGTACTTTGGTTCAGCTTGTTTCAAGGGGTTCGCGTGTCCTAGCTATTGTAGTTCTGCTTGCTCTCGTTGCTATTGGGGCTTACCTTAGGATGCTCCCAGCTATAAAGTATGGGTTGGAGCTCGACGAGGCCGACCCGTGGTCTATGTATTGGATTGCAAAGCATTTCCAGGAGAATGGGCTTTTAAGCTTTGGGGAGCTCCGTAGGGTCACGCTATTCTGGTACCCTTATGGTAGGGATTTCCTGGCTCAGGAGTATGTTGGCACGTCTTGGCTAGCTGCTTTAACCTACCCTATAGGGGGGCTTCTTGGTTTAACATTGAGGGATTGGATTGCCTTATTCCCTGTTTTCTCCGGGGTTGCCACCATAGTGCTCTCATACGTTCTAGTAACCTCTATTACAGGGTCTAGGCTTGGAGGCCTCGTATCAGCTTCAATATTCTCTCTAGCTCCAGGTGCTATAGCTAGGACTACTGTGGGCTTCGTTGAGAAGATGGTTGTAGCAGCCGTCTTCATAACCCTCTTCTACATACTACTCGTTAAAGCTCACGGGAGCTTCGGGCGCCTTAGGGTAGTCTACGGTGTACTTTCAGGCTTCTCGGCCGGGCTAGTATCCTTCATATGGGGTGGTTATCACTTCATAGCTGTTTCAATGGCTTTGATAATCCTTTTAGACCCCTTAGTCTACGGGAGGCCTAGTAGGGATAGGCTTATAGTCTACGCATCCTCCGCGGCCCCCTTCGCACTCTTAACCTCCATGTACCCCGGTGTCGGCTACGACTACTTCCTAGATGGTTTGGGTCTTAGCGTGGTAGGGGCTCTCCTACTCTACACTGTAGAGACGTACTGGGATCTCCTGAGGCTTAACAGGTTAATCCCCTACAGTAGGGCTATTCACACCTGGATCTTAGCTGTAGCGGTTATTGCAGGTTTAGCCGTTATAGTAACTGGGGTTTTAAGCGTCCCGGGCAGGCTACTTCTAGCTCTCGGGATAAGAGAGTTCAGCCCTCTAGCTGAGAGTGTAGCAGAGCACAGCTCCCTCCCGCTAAGCGCTCTCACTAGGGAGATAGGGGTGCCCTTACTCCTCTCCATTGCAGGTCTCGCTTACATAGCTTACCTTAGGTATACTGGGAGAGGTGGCGGTTTAGATCATGTGACCCTAGGTTTAATCATAATGGCTCTGCTAATGTCATACGCCTCCTACAACATGGCATACTTCCTCCAGATGGCCTCCTACTATACAGCTGTAGCTGCGGGGCTTGCTGTAGGCTTGTGGATGTCAAATGAGAGGATTATACGTGCTGGGAAGCGTAGGGGGCAGGTTTTTGTGGACGATCTAAGGTTCTTTATAGCCCTAGCCCTTGTGGTATTAGTGTTGCTAAGCTCAGCTTACTACGCTAAGGCGGGGTACGATGTTAGTAGCGTTAGAGCACCACAGATACTCACATCAGGTCTAGGCCTTCTAACGTCGCGTGATAGGGTTCTAGTCCCCTTGAATGACGCGTGGTATAGAGCGTTAGACTACATTAAAGCTAACACGAGCGAGGACTCCCTAATAATAACCTGGTGGGATTACGGCTACTGGGTTTCAGTTGGAGCTGAGAGGCGTACCGTAGCGGACGGCTCAACGTGGAATGAAACGCAGATAAGGATACTAGCAAGGATCCTAACTGGAAATGAAGATGAAGCTTCAGCACTCCTACCAATGTTTAGAGCGGAGCCCGGCAAAACATACCTGGTGTTCTACGAAGGCTACATAATGATGATCCCAGCAAACGCCACCATAGGCTACGTCGCGCCGATACCACAGGTTTCAACATACGGGACGACCACTATAGTAAGCCACGGTGTAACAGACTTCCCCAAATCGTTCCAAATGCTTAGAATAGGCTATAGAATAGACCCCTTCGCCCCGACACCCTTCGGGACCAAGTATTCAAGTGAATCTAGGGTACAGCAACAAAGAGTAATACACTTCCCAGGATTCACTGGAAACCCTACGAGTAACGTTAACCTAGTCCTAAACTCTCTAATATACAGGTTAAGCTTAGAAGGCATAATGGCTATAAAGGAGAAGGGTATAACCAACGGGTGCCCAGCTCTAGTAAATGTAACCCTCATACCATCAGTCTACGACCCCACAGCGGGCTTAATCCCGGTGCTCGTAGAGGGGCATAGCAGAAGGTTCGCCCCCGAAGCTATCATAATGTCATGCTTCCACACAGAGGAGCTCCTAGAAGCAAGGCAAATTTACGCTGTAATAGTATTCATATTCAAGTGGCTCGGCTAACCACTATAAAATCGTGAAGGAAGCAGATACCTCCAGAGTAGCTGACCTCCCCCCGCCCTGAAGGGGCGAGGGTTCCCTTTAGGGCTGGGAGGAGGTCAGGCCGTTAACGGGAAATGCTTGGAAGCCCTCCCCCTTTAATCTCTAGGAATCCTAGGGTATACTGGTGTCTCCCTTAGTGCTTAGTGGGTCTCAAGGTAGCCTTAGGGGTTACATTGTAAGAGCTTTAACAGAGGTTAGGAGGGCGCAGGTTAGGATTAGGGTTGCTAGGTCTAGGCTTGAAGCTTTAAACGACGTAGAGGGGGTTGTTAGGCTTGAAGCTTTAAACGAGGTCTTGGAGAGGGTGGCTTTAAGACTTGAAACACTCCTAGTCCTGGGTGTCGCCTCCTCGGAGCTTCTAAGAGCGTCGCTTGTAGCTGTTAGAGTGTTAGAGCTACTTAAGCAATACGCGCCTCCAGATGTTAGACATCTTGTTGCCGAGATCCAGCAAGCCCTAGAAAGAATACATAGCATGACAGTCTCCTCGGAGCCCCTAGAAGTGAGCCCTAGGATAGATAGCTCGGACGTGGAGGATGTTCTAAGAGAGGCTATCGAGGTGGCGAAGGCAAGGCTGGAAAGCCGGGGTGTCAAGCCCGTAAAGTAGATTAACCCTAGACCGCATAGCATAACTCTGGATGAGGAGTCCTAGCCAGGCTGAGCTGTGAGGAGAGGATCACAGACCGATGTTTAAAAGCTCTCGCACAACGCTTTAAACGAAAGCTTTAAGAGCCCAACCAACCATAAATACTATACTGGGACAGCGGGGTAGGGCAGCCTGGCAGCCCGCGGGGCTCATAACCCCGAGGTCGGTGGTTCAAATCCACCCCCCGCTACCACTCTTAAACAAGTTCTACGAGCCCCCCGGCACAATACACCTTGATCATTACGAGAGGCTTCCGCTCTAGCCTCGTACATCCTCACTATCTATAGGCTACTCCAATTCTTGACCGTAGGTTTAAATACTTGTGAAACCTTGTAAATACTTGGATAATGAGAGGATTAAAACACACAGCTCCTAATGATCTGCGTTGAGGTTTGGAAGGCTAGGAGGGTTAGGGTGTTAAGGGATCCTAGGGGGTTCTTGTGGGGTTCGTGGTTTAGGTTTAGATTATCTAAACTCAAGTGAGGGCTCTTATAGCGTTACTTAATAGGAGCTGGTGAGGTGGGTGGAGCTAGCTCAACACCTGTTAACAGAGCTACGATTATACCGTTAGCGGGGAACGTTTAGCCATGTAGTAGGGTCTTGGAGGCTGGGATGGTGTATTGTTTTAATACCTTCTCTCCTCCCCTCTAGATGCTTGGTGGCGTGTTTTGAAGCTTGTTTACGTTGTTTTGGATGGTGCTTCTGATGGTTTTAGTGCTAGTGCTAGGGCTTTGGAGCTCTCCTATAAGCCTAGCATAGACTCTCTGGCCTCCCACTGTCTCTGTGGTCTTATGCATCCTGTTGGGCCTGGTGTGGCTCCTGAGAGTGATGTTGCTGTTTTATCCCTCCTCGGCTACGAGCCTGAGAGGAGCTATACTGGTAGGGGTCCTCTTGAGGCTTTAGGTGCTGGTGTCCAGTTCTCTGATGGGTGGCTTGCTCTTAGAGCTAACTTTGCTACAGTGGATCCTGTGTCTCTTAGGATTATTGATAGGAGGGTGGGTAGGGGTCTTCATAGCTGGGAGGCTCGCGAGCTCGCTGAAGCTCTTAATGGTATGAAGCTTGGTGGTGGTAGAGCTGAAGCTGTTTTCAAGGCCACTGTATCTCATAGGGGTGTGCTTGTTATAAGACATGTTGATTACAGGCTCTCGGCTATGATAAGTAATACTGATCCAGCTTATGAGAGGAGGGGATTTATAAGTATAGCTCTCCCATCATACGAGCCGTATGTTAAGCTATCTAAACCCCTAGTTGAATCATTTGAGGCTAGGCTTGCAGCAGATCTAGTTAACGAGTTCACAGTTAAAGCTATAAAGATCCTAGAAGAACACCCTATAAACAAAGCTAGAGAGTCGTCAGGGAAGCTTAAAGCTAACGCCATACTCCTAAGGGATGCAGGTGATAGGAGACCGTTAACAGAACCCATAAGGGAGAGGTTCGGCCTTAAATTCGCATGCATAGCTGAGATGCCAGTGGAGATCGGAATAGCTAGAGCCCTAGACATGAAGGTAGCAGAGGTTAACGTGGAGAAAGTAGAGAGCAGGAGGGAGCTCCTAGAGTTAGAAGCTGAACTAACATTGAAAGAGCTAGAGGAAAGCGACGCAGTATACGTACACCTAAAAGGCCCAGATGAGCCAGGGCACGATGGAGACCTAGAAGGTAAGATAAAAGCAGTAGAGGAAATAGACAAGTACTACTTCAAAACGCTCCTAAACAAGGTAAACCTAGAGGAAGCACTAGTAATAGTAACCTCAGACCACTCAACACCATGGACCCTTAAAGCACACAGCGAGGACCCAGTACCAGTAATGCTATCAAACCCTAAACTACCAGAGAAGAGGAGATCATTCAATGAAACGGAATGCAAACAAGGAACCCTAGGGGTCATAGAAGCAGGCTACAAACTACTACCAATAGCAATCAAAACACTAAAAACGCTAGAGAAACACACAATCCAATAAACCAGCATGACCAGCTTAAAAACATAGACCTTTAAGCTAGGGAAAACGCTGTAAACTATTATACTATTAACCAGTTACAACTGAAAGCCTCGCCCCCTTCAAAGGGCGGGGAGGAGGTCAGAGACTAGGAACCTTTAGTTAGACAGGAGCTTCTTGAAGGTAATGGGAGCAACGGCTCTAGGTTCTTGGAGAGATTTTAATGTAGATATGTGCTCAGTTCTGTTAGGGGTTCGGGCTTCACGGGGCTTGATGTAATTTGGCATCAAGACTTTTCCCTTAGCTTCACAGCCCTTGAGAGCCCCATTTCACCGTTTCACCCACAAGTCTAGGTTAAAGATTTAAAACCTATGGAAGCCTGCATACTTACCAGTTGACCCCTGGGGTTTCCCGAGACCCGGTAGGGAGAGGAGCCGCTAGGTGACTAGTGGTGAGACCCTGGGGTGAGGGGGCCTGGGGGACCGTTGGGAGGTAGATTGTGGGAAGCCGTTCACATATGAAGGGCTATGAACCACCATCTACTGAGAAACGGTTAAGTGGTGTTGAGCCTTATGTTATGTTCTTATAGGGTTTAGGTTTTGGTTTAGCTGTATTGGTGGTATTGGTTTGGTTAGGCCTTCCCTTAGGGTTAGGGGTTTGAGGAGGGTTTATAGGAGAACTCCAGGTGGTAGGGTTGTGGTTCATTTTGAGAGGAGGAGGCCTGGTGTGCCTACTTGTTGGAGGTGTGGTAGACCTCTAGGAGGCGTGCCTAGGGGGGTTTCCTCTGAGGTTAGGGGTCTTTCTAGGAGTGAGAAGAGGCCTAATAGGCCTTATGGTGGATATCTATGCTCAAGTTGCTTGGCGGAGCTTCTATCGAGGGCTGTAATAAGAGGGGGCCTTTAATAGTCATATCGGGCCCCCCGGGTGCTGGTAAGTCTACTTATGCTAGGAGGCTTGCTGAAGACCTTGGTTTAAGATACTATAGTAGTGGGGTTTCCTTTAGAGCTCTAGCTAAGGAGATGGGTGTTGATGTGGTTAAGTTGAATAAGCTTGCTGAGAGCGATCCGAGGATAGACTTGGAGGTAGAGAGGAGAACTATTAGTGTAGCATGTGAGGGCAACATCGTGGTTGATAGCCATATAGCGGCGTGGATACTAGCTAGCAGGGCCGACGTCCTAGTCTACGTTAAAGCCCCTCTCCTCGTAAGAGCTGAGAGGATAGCTAAGAGGGATGAGAAAAGTCTTAAGGAAGCCTTAGATGAAATCCTGGAGAGGGAGGAGAGCCACTGGGCTAGATTTAAAAAATTCTATGGTGTGGACACCTTAGACCTCACAATATTCCACCTAATCGTAGATACAAGTGTCTACGACGTGGAGGAAACCTATAGGATCATAAAAACAGCTGTAGAAGCACGGATATCAAAGTTAAACTATAAACAGAGGGCTAGCCATGGAGGGGAAATCTTTTAAACCCAAAACCTAACCATTAACCCCTAGGTGTTCGGAGATGCCAGCTATAGAGGTTGGAAGATTATGTGTGAAGATAAGGGGTAGAGAGGCTGGTAGGAAGTGTGTAATAGTAGCTATTATAGATCAAAACTACATACTAATAACAGGCCCTAAGAACCTAACAGGCGTCAAGAGGAGGCGTGTTAACATAAACCACGTAGAACCTTTAGATAAGAAGATAGATATAAGACCGGAGGCCGCAGATGAGGAGGTTTTAGAAGCCATTAGGAAAGCAGGGCTAGAGGACTATATGAGACAACCGGTTAAACCGCTAATAGCTCCCCTCGACTAGCCTTAAGGATGTCAAACAAACTTTCACATACAGGCCTAGGAGTATTGATAGCTTAGTAACAGGTTTGTAGATGAAGATTTAAGACACGTCTGTGAGGTTAATGAGTGGGGTTAGAGTTGGAGGAGTCTACGGGCATTGATTTAACAGGGTTAGGGAGGAGGTTTATTGAGGGTTTGGGTAAGAATTGTGGATTTGAAGAAAAGTTTCACGTTAAGGTTGATGAGGGAACTAGTGAGAGGCATGGATGGATCCCGACGATGAGGCCTACTAGGAAGTATATTGAGTATGGTGTTATTAACCTTGATAAGCCTCCCGGCCCTACTAGCCATGAGGTTGTAGCTTGGGTTAAGAGGTTACTTAACGTTCAGAAGGCTGGTCACGGCGGGACCCTAGAGCCCCCCGCTTTTTAAGGGTGAGGGGGCGGGGATACCCTAGGGTTACTGGTGTTCTACCTATAGCTTTAAGTAATATGACTAAGCTTATAGGCTATGTTATGCACTCTTCCAAGGAGTACATGTGTGTTATGCAACTACATAGGCGTGTTCCAGAAGATGATCTTAGGAGGGTTCTTAAGGAGTTCACGGGGACTATATATCAGAGGCCTCCTCTTAGAAGTAGTGTTAAGAGGAGTGTTAGGAGGCGTAATGTTTATGAGATAGAGCTCCTCGAATACTCTGGCAGCACTGTCCTCATGAGGGTTAGCTGTGATGCCGGGACGTATATGAGGAAGCTGTGCTGGGATATAGGGTTGATGTTAGGTGTAGGAGCCCATATGAGGGAGTTGAGGAGGATTAGAACGGGGCCTTTTACGGAGAACCTTAACCTCGTTAGGTTACAGGAGCTCTCTGAAGCAGTATATGCTTGGAGGAGTGAGGGTAGAGAGGATTTAATTAGAAAGGCTATAATGCCGGGGGAGGTTCTCGTATGCCAGATGCCTAAGATAGTGTTGAGGGATACAGCTGTGGAGAGTATAGTTAATGGTGCTAAGCTTGCGGCCCCGGGTGTGGCTATGGTTAGTGATAGGGTTAGGAGAGGGGATTTAGTAGGTCTTCTAACACTTAAGGGGGAGCTTGTAGCTGTAGGGAGAGCTTTAATGGGCTACGAGGAGGTACTTGAAGCCGATAGAGGTATTGTTGTTGAACCTGTTAGGATCATTCTAGAACCAGGCTTATACCCTAGAGCTTGGAAGAAGGGTGAAGGGGGTCGAGTAGCGTGAAGCTTCTTGAAGACATAGTGGGAGAAAGCCCTGTGGCGCTAGCACTGCTCATGTCGACTCTAGCTATGGTATGCACCACCGCGGGGGCCTTCCCAGCGCTCTTAGTTAGGAGAAGGCATGATACTCTAGATAGCTTGATAGATGTAGGGCTAGGGTTCAGTAGCGGGGTTATGATAGTAGCTAGTTTTACAAGCCTCCTCCTACCATCCATAGAGGGCGGTGGCTTCACACAAGCACTACTAGGCTTCATAATAGGGGCTCTAGCTATAGCGGCTATTAACGAGATCCTACCCCACGAGCATATATTCAAGGGATTCGAGGGATGGCATGCCGCTAGGGGTAAGGTTAAAGCGGCTTGGCTTGTAGCCTTAGCAATCATAATACATAATCTGCCAGAAGGTTACTCTATAGGAGTCGCCTCAGCCTATAGTGGTGTAGAGGGCGTTAAGGTAGGGTTAGCGATAAGCTTTCAAGACATACCTGAAGGGCTAGCCGTAGCCCTCCCCATACTAGCTATAACGGGGAGTAGGGGCTTAGCACTAGTAACAGCGGCTTTAAGCGGGTTCACAGAGGTCATAGCAGCTGTAGTAGCGGCCTCCTTTTTCGGAAACCCACATGCACTATACCTAGGCCTCTCCTCCGCAGCAGGGGCCATGGTGTATGTTGTGAGCCACGAAGCTTTACCAGAGAGCCATAGGGGTGGTAGTGAGAAGAAAGCTACAGCTGGCTTCTTCCTAGGATTCATAGTAATGCTATACCTAGACACGATTCTAGGCTAACGTTAACGTAGTTTAAAACCCGCCTCTCTAAGAAGCTTCACATAAAGCAGGTTTAGGGCTAGCTTCCACCATGGCAGGATCGGGGATTCCAGTAAAAGCTTCCACACCTTACTAGCTAGCTAGACCTAGAAGAGCGTTAAAGGTAGGGAGGGCTTTAAAGATCTCCCTCTTGAAGTATAGTGTTTCCCGGCTTCCACAATGTTTTTAAAGCGAGTGTTAACTGTTAGACGCTGGGGGTCTGGATTGTCTAGAGGCGGGGTTTCTAGGCTGGCTGAGGCTGTTAGCTGGTTTGAGGAGGAGCTTAAGAGGTTGTATGATGAGGCTGTCTCTAAGTCTAATGACCTGGTTAGGTTTGGAGATGATATGGCTAGGGAGTTGAGGGAGGATGTTGAGGCTATCCTAGCAGGTATTATTGCTGATCTTAGGGAGGAGGCTTTAAAGGTTGAGGAGTCTTTAAGGAATGATTTTGAGAGGAGGCTTTATGAGGAGCTAAGGTCTATAGAGCTTAAGTCTACCGCTAGGTTTGAGAGGGCTGTTAGAGCTGTCTTTGAGGAGGTTGTGAGGATAGCCCGCGGTGTCTAGGTTTGGTGGATCCTGTAGAGTACTCTCAGGCTATAGTGGTGGCCAGGTCTATTAAATCTAGGCTTCTAAGAGCTGATGTACTGAGGGAGGCTGCTTTAGCTAAGGATCTAAGTGAAGCTTTGATAACGTTAAGGGAGTCCATCTACCCCGGGGTAGGGGAGGCTAAGACTTTAACCCAAGCTCTTACATCCATATGGGGCGGGTACTTTAAGACAATAAGGTATATGGCTAGGGTTACTCCGGGCGAGGCTCTCAACATAGTATTAGCTCTTGAAAGGGAGGAGGATTTAAGAGATCTAACTATTACAGCCTATAGGTCTGCTCTAGGTAAGCCTGTTGAGGAAAAGCTACCATCATCCTTCTATGAGGAGACGCTAACATACAATGTTCTAAGGGACCCGGAGCTTCTAACATCACCACAGAGGATCTTGGAGTTCACAGAGGGTACATGGGCTTACAAGTACGTTGAGGTAGCCTTAAGGGTTATGAGGGAGCTTAAAGGGGGGACCGCACCCCTCTGGGCTATCCCACTCCTTCTAGTAAAACTATACAACGACTCCATGGAGGGTCTAAGCTCCTCGAAGAGACGAGGGCTCGAGAAGCTACTCTGCCCCCACATAGAGTATAAGCTACTCTCAGCCCTGGTTATGGCCAAGCACCTAGACATCCCATTAAGGTTCATAGACCTGGTTATGGGGGGGAAGGCTGCCATATGCGGTGTAACACTAGAGGAGCTTAAAGGCTTCTATGAGAGGGAAGCAGACCCAGTAAGCTTAGCGAGCGAACTCAGAGGAGTGCTCAAGGATATAAGAGTTGAGGGTAAGAGCGTATACGAGATAACATTCAACTCAATGAGGAGCTCCCAGCAAAACCTAAAAGCTAGGGCTTTAAGCTCCATGTCAGGCTACCCCTTCAACCCAGCCTTCATAACAGCCAGCCTAGTACTCCTAAAACTTGAGGCTCAAACACTAGCATTCATAGTATCTTCTAAAGAGTATAAGGTTAAACCAGCAGATATAGTGGAGAAACTGGGCTTAGAAGCCCTCTAAAGCAGCTTAAACCTCTCCTAAAACCAGCTAAACTACAACGATCCCGATGTAGGTTTAAGTATTCGCAAGAATCCCGGCTACGTAGCCTGCCTCACTCCTACCTAGAAGAGGAGTGTCTTCCGATCTCAAGAGCTTATTGATGATCCGCCTGGATGGGAGCTCTGTGTCGTTAGGCTTAAATGCTATCCGCGATCTTGTAGGGAGGGCTCTCGCGGTGGAAGGTCTTTGATGCTTGCTAAGCATGGATTAATTGGATACATGTTAAGGGTCGAGGTGGATATATAGCATTCTAAACTACCACTCCATAGGGGGGCGGGGGTGGCTAAGCTTTACTTGATGAGCATTAAGCCTGTGTACGCTAGAGCTGTACTGGAGGGTCGTAAGAGGTTTGAGTTGAGGAGGTTGGCGGGCTTGAAGCCCCCTGAGGAGGGCTCTACGGTAGTAGTTTACGCTAGCGGCAATACTCAAGGCATAGTTGGCGAGTTTAGAGTGGGGAGGCTAATTATTGGGAGCCCCGAGAAGGTGTGGGAGCTTGTTGGTAAAGGGTATTATGGTGTAACCTCTGAGGCTTGGAGGTATATTGAGGGTGCTAAGAGAGCTGTAGCTATAGAGGTTAGAGAGCCTAAAACCTATGCTTCAACCGTGAAGCTGGAGAAGATTAGGAGGATAATACCTGGGTGGAACCCGCCTCTTAGCTATGAGGAGCTAAGAGAGGGGGATCCCTTCTACGAGCTTATAGCGAAGTACCTGGTAGCAAGGGTGGATTAGGGTGGAGCACTCTACATGGAAAACCTGCTAGGACGTGGAGCCTCTTTTAACCCCAACATGTATAGCTATCGCCCCCAGGTTTAGCTCGTAGTATCTAACATTATCAAGCCCCGCTTTACTCATTATCTCCGCTAGCTCCTCCCTAACAGGGAATTCCATAAGCGATGTGTGCATGTAAGCGTAGGGATCACTCTCCCCTACAATAATCCTACCTAACACCGGGACTACAGCCTTAAGGTATATCTCGTAAAGCCTCCTATAGAACCTATTAGGGGGTTTTGACAAGTCTAGTACCACCACCCTACCCCCCCGCTTAGTCACTCTCACCATCTCCCTTAGAGTTACAACTACGTCCTCAACATTCCTAAGGCAGAATGCCGCGGTGGTGCAGTCGAACACTTCATCTTTAAACGGTAGGTTTAAAGCGTCGCCTTCAATAAACTCCACTAAGCCTAAATAGGGGGTTTTAGAGAGTCTAGAGCGTGCTAATGAGAGCATTCTAGGTGAAAAGTCCACAGCGTACACTCTACCACCTAGGTGTAAGAGCTTCGCTAGCTCTAAAGCTAGCATGCCAGAGCCCGTGCAGACATCGAGACATAAGCTCCCACTAGACACTCCGCACAGCTGCGCAGCCTTCCTCCTCCACACGTTTTCAAAACCCAAGCTCATAACCTTATTCATTAAATCATACCTTGAGCTAATCCTATCAAAGATACCCCTAACATAGTATGACTTACCCGCGGACCCTACCATCTCCAGGCCCGTTAACTAGGTTATAATGATGGGCTATAAGAGCTATGATCCGGGTTTTAAAGTTGGTTATGGTAGGTTAAAGGGGTTCAGGCTTCATGAGACTTGATGCCAAATAACATCGAGCTCCTTGAAGCCCTTGGCTTCACAGCCCTTCAAAGCCTCCTTTCACCGGGGCCCATATCATTGGGCTTCACCCGTTCAGGGTAACCCCAGACCGCGGCTCCACCATCATCGATTCCTCAGGATCCTAGACCGCGGGGAAACCCCCACATCTTAGGTAGCCTTAGCGTTCGAATTCACGCCCCACCTTGGGTCTTCACCTTAAACCCGCGTCTGGGGCACCTCTCCATCAAAATGTGAACACTTATAAGCTTATATGAAACCTGAAACAGTTGCGAAGGGCTTTAGCTCCACTTATCCCCTATTAAGCTAACCTCAAGTAGCTATTGTTTAACTCGGCTGTCCCCTGCTTTCACCACTGGGCTTATGAGCTTATGTAGTGTTGCTATAAGCAGTACTAGGAGTGTGATGTTTCTTAGTAAAGCTATTTTCTGTGTTAACCCTTCTAGCGTCCACGGATTGCTGTTTACTAGATCTCTGAAGAAGGATACTATTATGAGGCTGTTGGCAGCGTCAGCTATAGAGTATGCTATGAGTGCTGGGCCGCTTAATGCTAGTACCGCCATCGGTGTGATCATCAGCATCATCTGGGGTGTGAATACGTAGTTAAGCACTATCGGGGTTGCTGTTGAGGCGAAGAGGAGCTCCGGGAGCTTTGTGGAGCTTCTAGTGGAAGCTACGAGCACTACTGCTACAGTAAATCCTATTGCGAAGGAGGCTAGAACCCTATGTAGGGGGCTCCATATGTCTCTTATAAGCGGCATGTATATGCAGTTCTCGCAATACCAGCCTGCATGGTGGTTTACAAACTCTATGAAGCCCTCTGGTGAGATTATGTAGAGGAGGGCGTAGGGGGTTACTCCAGATAGTATGAATGCCACCGTGTAACCCGTCAATCCCCTCCTATCCCTTAAGGCTAGGGTTGCTGCTAGAGAGAGCCCAGCTACAACTGTTAGTAGCTTCGTTGAGACAGAAAGGCCTGCCATAAGCCCTGATAGCCTATAATCGCCTCTCACGTAGAAGTAGAGGCTGGCAACGAGGAATAAAGCTGCTAGGACGTCCCAGTTGTAGATCATGTAGACTGTTGTTGAAGGTAGGAGTGGGATTAGGAAAGCCCTCCACCGCCCGGCTCCATAGCTCTTTAGAAGAGAGGCTACCAGTAGCATCATTACTAGGAATGCTAGGGATATTGTAATGGCTTGAATCCTATAGTGGATGAGTAGAACTCTATTAACTAGCTCACCGTAATCCTCAGGGCTATAAACCTTAGGAAGACCAACCATTATACCAGTACAGGTTGAAACAAGGAATAGGAGGCCTACAAGGGGAGGGTACTCGAACTTATAGTCAACATAGGGTATAGGACAGAGCCTATACCCCTTCATAAGAGCCTCAAACCTATCAACTTTAAACCAAAACCTGGTATCCCCCGGGTTAAAGCGTGTGTTGAAAACACCGTGAACTATATCACTATACTTAAGCCCAGTTTGAACCACGGGAGTTTGAGGATCATGTAGGTAGTATGATAGGGATATCGATAGGCTAACAACCACTAGCAACGCTACCGCAGAACGTACTACCATGTCATACCCTCCATAACAGGGGATTGTGGGAGGCTTTAAATTACCTATGAACCGCCCTAGGAGGAGGACCCTCGCCCCCTTCAAGGCGGAGAGGAGGTCGGAGCTAGCTATCTAGAAGCGTGTCCAGAGAAGAGCGGAGGTGACAGCACACCCTACTATGGCTATATGCATAATGGTACAGTAGAGGCATAGGGCTTTAGCTACCACCAGTTCTAGGTATACAAGGTACGGTATTACACTTAACCCTGCTAGCGAGAGCATTAAATATGCTGACAGTAACCCCCTCCCCTTGTAGGCTAGGCTGAGCAGAGCTATAGTAGCTAGTACTAGGAAGTATACTAAGGCAACCTCAGATAGGTGCACTCCTAGGATCCTAGCTTGTGGGATAGCGTAAACTCGAGGGCAGCTCAACACATCAAGGCTAGCAGGGCACAGGGAGCCCCCACTCCTAAAATCTAGGTAGCCCAGAGAAGCCGCTACCAACCCTATTAGTGAGAAGAAAAGATAGGATGTGGTAACCCGGTCTACTCTCATCCTAACCCTCTTCAGGCATCCTGCCAATAGGCCCGTGCTCTAAGTAGTAGTTAGGATTCCTCTCGAAAGCTCTTCTACAGGCATCGCTACAGAAGTAGTATATCTTGCCTTTATAGACAGTCTTAAACCTGGACCCTGTTGAAACCTCCATACCGCAAACTACATCAACAGGCATTCCTGGGACCCACCTAAACTAGTGTTTATGAGGCTCCTTCTGCAACTTACCTAGATAATACTCTGGATCGCTCTTAAACTCCTCTAAGCAATCCTCACAACAGAAATAGTATGTTACACCCTTATACTCAAACCTGTAGGGCACAGTCTCCGGGACATTCATACCACAAACTGGGTCTTTCGGCATACTCTACACCACAAACTAAAGGTAGCTAGACGTTTAAATCCCTAAGTTAATACTCCTAAACATAAAAATTATAGGTTGTAGCTAAAAGCGTTACAACTAAAAGCCCCGCCCCTTCAAGAGCGGAGAGGTCAGTAGCACACGGGGTTAAGGGCTGTTTCTGTTTTCATATTCACTTGTTTCACCTATATGCTTTGATGTACAAGCCTCGTAGTGCTA
>Ga0209393_1000396_pt1 | contig 21698 bp, 17 predicted proteins | sample SSWtaG_2_FD_184117 | JGI IMG/M metagenome (GOLD analysis project Ga0209393, IMG submission 184117) | Hot spring microbial communities from Sandy's Spring West, USA to study Microbial Dark Matter (Phase II) - SSWsed_130316 (SPAdes)... | ecosystem: Environmental > Aquatic > Thermal springs > Hot...
GCGAAATTCAGTGGCAAATCGTCTCTCAGTCGGTTTGCCAATTGAGTGAAGCCCTTGACAGCGTGTTCCAAATCGTTCCGACGCTGATACAACCGAAGCAAAAACTCATATGCGGGCAAAAAATCCCTCCGCAAGGCAATCGCTTTTCGGCACAACTCAATCGCTTCACCAAGCCGATTTTGCTCTGCTGCCTTCTGAGCCCGTTCAAGTAAAACTGTGGGATTGGGGATCGGGGATTGGGGACTGGTGAAATCTTTTTCGTTAGCGAGCCAGTGTTGGACGATAGCACGGTCGTTCGGTGGCAATTTGGGAGCAGCGGTGTTGAGCAACTTTTGGGCATCATCAAAGCGGTTCAACTGGACAGCGACGAACAAAATTGCTCCTGCCAACTTGGCATTGGTTTGAAACCTTTCGGCAACTCGCTCAAAAGCAGTTTCACGCCAAAGTTGCAATGCTGCCTCGGCGTAAAGGTTTGCTGCCATTGGCTCGCGAGGAAATTGTGCCAGCAATTTCTCCGCCTCGCTTAACGCTGCAGCAGGTGCTTCGGCTTTAAGCATAAGGCGAACCTTTTCTGCTCTCAGCATCGGGTCATCAAGGAGACGGTGAGCCTTCTCCAAAATTGCCAATGCTTTCGGGATTTCATTTGCTCGCTCCCAAACTTGAGCGGCTTGAGAAAGCGCCATTAACTTTACGCGCTTGTCAAGGACAATTTCCGCAAATCGCTCCCAAACTTTCACCGCTCTTTCAGGTTCGTTTGCCAACTCCCACAAGCGCGCTGCAGCCTTTACAACTCGTTCATCATGAGCGAACATTTGCGACCTTTCCAACCGCTGAGCCGCTTCCTTCGTCTTGCCTAACTCGTCCATCCCTTGCGCCCACCAAATCAGCAACTCAGGTGAAGGTTGTTGACGCAACAGTTCATCGCATAACATCACGACTTCCTTCGCCTTACCTTGACAAAGCCAAATTTCAACCAAAACGCCAACAGCATCAAGGAAAGGGACGAGGGACGAGGGGCAAGGGACGGGTGAAATCTTTGATACCTCGTCCCGCGTCCCACGCCCCACGACCCGTTTAAGGAATTGTTCCGCTTCAACCCACTCCACTCGCTTTGCGTGCCAAATTCCCATCAGAGCGTTCAAGTGAGGGTCGTCGGGGAAGCGTTTGAGTGCGAAACTAAGTATGCGACTTGCTCGGTCAAACCGACCTGATTTCATCAACGCTTGTGCCCTGAGAATTCGCCAAAGCGGTTTGTCTGGTTGACGGCTTTGCGCCCACTCGTAAAGTTTCGCCGCACGCTCGTAATCTCCCAATTGCTCTTCCAAATCCGCAACTTCGGCGATGATTTCAACTGGCAGTCTTCGGGCGATGGCTTGGTCGTAAGCCATCCTCGCCTTTACGGCATCGCCCAAATCTCGGTAAAGCCGAGCCAAATGCAAGAAAGGCTCAAAATCGTTGGGACTCAATTTTGACCATCTCAGTAAACTTCGCTCCGCGTCTTTGTAGCGGCGCAGTTGGGCGTAGCATTGTGCCTCAGCCTTGACAATTTCTGCATCTTTGGGAAACTTGCGAGCCAACCAACGGACATGCCACAACGCCTTTCGCCATTCGCCTTTTTGGCTGTAAAGGTCTGCGAGGGCTCGGTGGGCATCGGAATTTTCGGGTTGTAAGTGCAAGGTGCGGCGAAAGTATTTGATTGCCCTTTCAGTTTCCCCCGCTTGCGCAAACAACTTGGCGCACTCCATCGCTAACTTCGCATCAGTTGGAAACCACTTTGTGAGCGTTTCAACTTGCTCGGCGGCAGTTTTAATATCGCCCAGTTGCAAAGCAATGCGAGCCAAAGTTAGACGGGCTTCAGGTTCTTTCGGTGACAGTTGGACGGTTCGTTTGGCGTGATGAAGTGCTTTGCGGAAGTTACCTTTGCGTTCATAGTAAAGTGCCAAGTGGTATTGAGCCGAAGCCAAATCGGGGAGACGGTGAGCCAACCAGCGAAGGTGATGAGCAGCATCGTCCCAACGGTCAAGGGCAATCAAGATTCGGGCGAGATGAACGCGAAACTCGGGTTCGTCGGGCATTATGTGAACGGCTTTCCGCAAAGATTCCCTCGCCTCGCTCAAGTGACCGAGATGCTCTTGGACTTGCCCCAACGCAGACCAAACGGAAGGGTCTTTGGGCAACTTCTGGGAGAGCCAACGCAGATGGGGCAACGCTTGAGCGAATTCCCCAAGTTGGAGCAAAGCCTCTGTCAAAAGTTTTCGGGCTTCAAGGTTTTCAGACTGTTTTTTGACGAAGGGTTCAAGGGTCTTCCGAACCCCTTGCCATTCACCTTTTTGCGCCAACTGCTTTGCTTGTTCTAAAACGGTTCGTTCCTGCCCTTTTGGGGGCGTCGTCAGCAATGGTTGTGTCAATCCCAAACTAACCGCTAACATAATTGCAAACCAGCAAAGGAGCGAACGCACCGACATCTTCACCCTCAACCTACCTTTCGGTTTGCGTCAAGACTTCCCATCGCTCAAAGGGAACACCATTGCACTTCCACTCTTCAAGGTTCTGGCGGATGAACTCCGCTACCTTCTCGCCTGGGGCAACAAGTATCATGAGTTCTTTCCCCTCGGCGTTGCGCAGCATGAGAATGATGGCAGGACCGCCGTAAGCAGGTCCGTAGCGCGTCAGCCAACCAACTTTGGTCACTTGAGAGAAGCCGCGAGCCATCCAGTTAAGGAGGTAGTTGAAGTTCAAGTCAGGCGAAGGCGACCAAGTTTGCTCGGCAAGGGTTACAATCTCTTCAGGCGAAATCGGCTTTACATCAATGGTGATAGAGCGCTCTGATGCAATTGCCACTTTTCTCACCTCTGCATGGGGAAAATTTCCGATTCGTCTTCTTGAGCCACTTCGTTGTTCCGAACCCTTTGCTCATCACCCTTTCACGCCAAAACTTTACCTGAAGTTGTCATCTAACCTGCCAACTCACCTTTTCAAAAATAACCCCGTTTCGCTCCCACTCTTCAGCGTTTTGTCGGATGAATTCGGAAACTTTTTTGCCAGGGGAAACGAGTATAGCCACTTCCCTCCCGTCAGGATGACGCAGCATGAAAAATATGGCAGGACCGCCGTAAGCGGGTCCATAGCGAGACCACAATCCAACACGCATCACTTGAAAGCCTTTTCCAAGCCAAGCCATCAAATACTCAAAATTCATGTCAGGCTTTGGTGACCAAATCTGTTCCATTTCGGCTAAAAGTTCGTGAGGTGAGCAACGGCTTGCTTCTGCGACAATTTGTCGTGATTGAGCCTCAATCAACCTTTATCCCTCCTTAATGGTGGGAGGATTGCCTTCGCCCAAAGTCTGCCTTTGCTCAACAACTTTGTAAAGCGTCCAAAAGCGGTTTCCAAAAATGTCAGAGTAAGTGACCACCAAATGGAGATTCCAAGGGATGCGAGGGATTGCAACCTCTTTAGAAGTTTCAGAAGCACCGATGGGTTCTAAATCAACTGAGTAAATTATCTCGCCCGTGTCTGGAGCTTGTATATGGCAGCAGACATCTATCGCTGCACCTAAGCCAATATTGCTGATCAGGTAAAAATCCGTTGGCGGTGGCTGAGTCCAGATAGTTGATGGAAAGAAGGGTGGTTCAACCCTCAAAATTGGGCGGTGGGCTGCCATTCTCGTTCGCTCGGCTTCGCGAAGTTGTGCTTGCATAGCCTCAAGTTGCTTGTCCATCAACCGTCTTTGCTGCACCATCACCCAAAGGATGGCAGCGTAAATAGAAGCGATGACCAAGTTCAAGGTAACCAAAGCCAACTCAAAAGCGCTCATCACCCGCCACCTTTTTCGCCATAGACCTCGTTCGGGTCAAAAACCCGTTGCTGGAAAACCTCCAATTTGCCGTCCTGCGTGACCTTTCGGAAGAAGCAACTCGGATAACCTTCGTGGCATGCAGCGCCACCGACCTGTTCAACCTTCACGACTAATGCATCGGCATCACAGTCCACGAGAATTTCCTTCACCAACTGAACTCGCCCTGAGTGCTCGCCTTTCATCATCAGTTTCTGGTGACGCCTTCTCCAGAACCAAGTTTTGCCGGTCTCAAAAGTGAGCCGAACGGCATCTCGGTTCATGTAAGCCAGCGTCAAAACTTCACCGGTGTTGGCATCTTGAATGACGACTGGAATTAGCCCGCTGGCATCAAATTTGAGTTCGTCAAGGAACTTTGGCTCACCCACTTTTCCAGCCCTCCTTGTCAGCGTTCTTTGGCGGAAATTTCCTGCGGAGAAAGAATTTTGCGCATCACCAAGCCGGATGGCACTTTCGGGACAAAGTATGTGGTCTTGGGCGGCAGACGATAACCCTGCTCAGCCACCTCGCAAACCAACTCAAGTGGAATTGGGCGCAGCAAGATTGCCATGTTGCCTTCCCGCTGCGCGAACTGGAAAGCGGATGTGGAATCGTGGGTGTAATCAATTGTCAAGTCAGAAGGTTTAAGCCCAACGGCTGCGAAAATAACAGGCAGAACGGCTTGGTGGAGGATGGCAGTGTCAACTTTCCTCAACGGCAAAGGCAATTGCTGAATGTATTGGCTCACACTGCCTTCAACGCCAGTAACAGTCACGAGCAAAGCCTGCCCTTGAGCGACGAACAGGAACGGGATACTGTTGGGGTCTTGGAAAATTTGCGACAGCATCTTTTCGTCCCCTTCCCAATTGACTGTAGCGACGCGAAAGTGACGGCGAACTTCCTGAAGCACTCGCTCCGCATCCTCAAAATTGGAAAACTGGACGAGTCGGTGTGTAGGGAGAACCGTTGCATTGCGTTGGTAGTCGGCGATTACAATGCCGATAAAGTTCGCTGGATGGTTTGGGTCGGTTTTCGCTCCCGGAACTTCCTCGCGGAAAGTTAGGGCTGTTTCATACCTGTGGTGTCCGTCTGCTATCACCAACCATTGCTGAGCCAAAAGGTGATTGATCTCTTCGTTGAAGGCTGGGTCAGTTATTCGCCAAACAATATGCTCAACGCCGTCCAATTCTCCGCGCAACCACGCAGGGGCGGAAGTTGCCCTTCTTAGCAATTCATGCCATTTGCCCGTGTCATCGCTCAAAAGCCCATGCACTTGCCCTAACTCTGTTCCCATCAAGCGAAGCAGTGTCAAGCGGTCACTTTTCGGTTTGGGCATGGTGTGTTCGTGGGGGCGAATCAAGCCGCTCTCGTAATCCAGCAGGGGGATGGTGGTCAGCAACGATATGTGTTCCTTCCTTTCCCTGCCGATGGAGAACCGCTGAGCGTAGACGAAGACGGAAGGCTCTTCCAACTCAACCAGTGCTTGCTCTTCAAGCCACTGTTTCCAAAGTTTCGCAGCCTTTAAGTAACGGGACGGGTCATCGGGATTTAGAGATGGCGGCAAGATGAGCCGAACGACATTGTATGGGTGTTTGGCGAGAAGTTGTTCGCACTGTTTTGGGTCAATGACATCGTATGGTGGAGCGATAAGTTGGCTCAAATCGCCCAAGGAGGGATTGTAAACGACGGGGCAAAAGGGGACAGACGAAAGCCCATTTTTTTGCATTAGCGAAGCCCCCCTCCAACCAAAATCACTTCCGTAACTGGTTCTTTCAAAATCTGCTCCTTCACGACCTTTCGCTGAACTTCCAATCTGTTCTCAGCCGTGATTTCCAGCACGACTTCCTTCAAGCCCTCCTTTCCCCTTTGTTTCGTGATTAGGGTGCCTCCGGGTAGATGGGGCTCAAATCGCCTCTCCGTCTTGAAAGGCACGCTTTCCTTCCTGACGAGTTGATAAACGCAGACGACGGTCACAAGGGGCTTCCCTAATTTGACCAGCAACTTATCCCCAACTTTCAACCTGTCAAGGTTTTTGTCCGGATTGAGTTGTTGCAACTCCTCAAGGGTCAAACCATAACGGCGAGCGATGCGGACGGCAAATTCGCCCGCTTTAACGACATGATACTTCGGTGGCTCAAGCCCACCTATAAGTTTCTGAGCGGCAGTTTCCGCATCGGCAACTATCTCGCTGATCCCGATTTTACCTTCACGGATGACCACCTTTTCCCTAAACCACGGCTCTTTGAAAAGGGTGACATTCTTCGGTGTGAAGTAGGCTTTGACCAACTCCAAAGCCTGTTCAGCTTCGCTTTTGCTTTTGAGTGCAGTCACGATTTGGTCGTTGACCACAATGAGCCACGCCTTCTGAGCAGGAGAAACATTTCTAAGCAGCAAATTTGAAGCCTCAAAAGGGCTCACCAGTTTCAGACCTGAAGGCAGCGGCAGATTGCCGATGTCAACAAGTTCGGCAAAGTCAACATCGTGACCGTATTGCTCTTGAAGTTTGCCTTTAGCCAATTCAACGGCTCGGTTGGCTAAGCGGAAGTTGCTCACCCAAGCAACGGGTCTGCCATTGACAAAGATGGCAACTGGCAAATTAGCGCGGCGATAAAAGACCAAAAGGCTCAAAAGCCCCAAAATGATCAGCCAGTAAACAACTCGTTCACCCCAACTCAGCCCTGTCCGAAGCATAAGGGAACCACCCCTTCACGGGCTATACTGCCCTGCGCAGGGATTTGAGAGCCGGAAGAAGTTGAAGGCTTTACGGTCTGGTTTTTACGGTCGCTTCAGCCTTGACTGCCTTCTGTTGGTCAAGTTTTTGCAGCAGAATTTGCCTCACTTGATCAATTTGAGAATCGCGGGTTCGGTTGCGTTCTTGCTCCACCAACTTTGCTACCGTCTCATTATACAACTTGACGACTTCCTTGTTCGTTCGGTCAAGTTGCCTTGCTCGTCCAAAGCAAATCAGTGCATCTTCCAGTTCTTGGGCTTGGAGGTGCTGTTTGCCTCGCTCTAACCAAACAGCAGACAACTGAGCATTGCGCTGTTTCTCTTCGGGTGTGGGTTCCATCTTGCGGTCAGGCTCCAATCCCTTGTTGGCATGGATGTCGTATCCGCTCGGAGTTAAGTAACTTCCAGTAGTCACAATCAACGCCCCACCGCCACGCAAGTTCACAACAGTTTGGACAGATGCTTTCCCAAAGGTCTTCTCACCGACCACTTCAGCGACTTTATGGTCTCTGAGAGCGCCAGCGACGATTTCGCTCGCGGAAGCGCTTCGGTTGTCAACCAAAACGACCATCGGACCTCTCCAGCCTTTGTAGAGCGATGGGATGGCTTCAAATATTTGTTCACCCTCTGTCCTGCTTTTGACAGTGACTATAGGACCTTTAGGGATGAAAATGCTTGCGACTTCAATCGCTGCGTCTAACAATCCACCTGGGTTGCCACGAAGGTCCAGAATCAAAGCCTGCGCACCTTTGCCCTTCAGTTCGTCCAGAGTCTTACTCAACTCTGGTGCGGATTTTTCGTTGAACTCCAGCAGCCTTATGTAGCCCACCTTGTCATCAAGCATCCTCTTTTGTAAGACCGGGATTTGTATGCGTTCTCGGGTCAGAGTGACATCAAATGGTTCAGGTATGCCATCCCTTTGGATTGTCAAGATCACTTTCGTTCCGCGCGGACCCCTGATCATGCTCACAGCCTGATCCAAAGTCATCTTGTCTGTCGGCTTCCCGTCAATTTTGAGGATTCGGTCTAAGGGGCGCAAACCCGCTTTGTCAGCAGGTTGTTCCGGGAAAACGCTCATAACCGTTAGCCTCTCCTCCCCGGTGATGGGGTCAACAGCGATCGTCAGTTCGGCGCCAATGCCTTCATATTCACCATGACTTCGGGTCGTGAATTGTTCCAAGTCCTCGGGCTTCAAATAGCGGGTGTATTGGTCGCCTGTGGCTCTAAGCAGACCACTGATTGCGCCGTATGTGATTTGGTTCTCGTCAAGTTTGTCTGGCGCATAAAAGTATTGCTGCAAGCGGATGTAAACTTCAGCCAGTCGTTCCACAGGTCGCAGCGACGGTTGAGATGGTTGAGACGATGGTGTTTTTTCTTGAATGGCTGGAACCAAACCAGGTCCCAAAGAAACCTGCAAAGGCGGCAATCCACCCTTGCGGTTGCCAACTTGGTAGCCAGCAGCAAAGGAGAAGATAACCAACAACGCTACTGCAAGGCTGAAAACTCCCCCTACCCTCTTTTTGTGAGTTGTTGCCGCATTGGTTTGTTGCTCCATGAAATATCGCCTCCGTTTCAGTCACCATCTTCAATCCATTCTAACGCACTGCCAACGGGTTGATAGGTTCCCCGTAACGGCGGACTTCAAAGTGCAAATGCGGTCCAGTTGACAACCCTGTGCTCCCAACGAATGCGATAACCTGTCCTTGCTTCACCACTTCACCTTCACCGACCAGAATGCGGGAGCAATGAGCGTAAAGGGTAGCCATTCCGTCCCCGTGGTCAATGATTACAGTGTTGCCATAGGCTCTTCGCCATCCAGCAAATACCACTACCCCATCCGCTGCTGCTCTAATCGGTGCTCCTGATGGTGCAGAAATGTCAACCCCGTAGTGGAACTTCACTCTTCGGAAAATTGGATGGACGCGATAACCAAAGCCTGAAACTATGGGACCATCAACGGGTCGGATAAACGGACCAGTCCACGCAGGGATAGGGCGAGGTTGCCTCCTTTGAGCACTTTGGAGTCTACGCAATAAAGAAGCAATTGCCCTTGACTCTTCCTCCCATTCTCGCAGCCATCTCTCATAAGTCTCGCGTTCTGTTTGAACTCGTCTCAAAAGCCGTGCTTGTTCCGCTTCGGCGGCACGGAGTTCTTTTGTTTGCTCCCCAATCGCTCTTCTCAAAGACCCCAAGTGTGCTTGCTGCCTTCTCAGTTGAGCCTCTTGGTCTTCAAGTTCCTCTTTGGCTTGTCGCGTGGTCTCAATGACCCTCTCATCGTGGTGGAGGATTCGCTGGAAGGCATAAGTCCTGATAGCAGCGTCTTCTATGTCCCGCGAGTCCAAAACGAAGGCGACATAGTCGCTGGGCGGGTGCTTGTAAAGTTGACGCAAACGCTCAGCCAAGATAGACCTGTGGCGGGAAAGTTTCGCCCTCAACTGCATCACGCGAGCCCTCGTTTGGGAAAGTTGGCGGGAAACTTGAGCGTATTCGCGGTTAAGGGCAACCAACCTAATTTTCGCCCGAGCAATTCTCGCCCTTGTCTCCCGCAATTGCTCCGAGAGGGTTCGTTCTTTACGGCGCATTTCCCTCACTTTTCTCCTCGCCATTCTCTTTTGCCGTTCTAACTCTTGTTGGCGCTTCTGCAAAACAGGAGTGCTTGGCACCTTACCGCGAGACAAAAGTGACCTCCAATCCCAAGCATAGGTTGATGAAACAATCAGAAAAATTAAAGCCAATCCTAATGCAAAGGTTCGCATCCCCCTCACCCCAACCATTTAAACCATGCAACGACTGCAGCAAATATTTTGACATCCAAGTTTCAGCCTTTCAATATTGCCCCAAGTCAGTGTCATAGAACTCATCTCAAAACCCTTGCAAAGACAAGGTTAGGATGTCAGTTAATCAATTGGCATAGGGTATCTTCCCTGTCTTTCCTTTGACCACAAACTGCGGCATAGTCAATCATGGCGATTGTCTACCGGACTTGGAGGTGGTTCGTCAATGAGGCGAAGAGTGAATTTGAGTGCAGTTGCAGTTTTGGCTTTGTCGTTGGTCTCTTTCTCCGCAGCCCAAAGGGACATTCTTAGAGACATTGCGAGGGCCTTGAGGGAGCCGAGACCGGCTGTTGAACTTTTGAGCCGAACACCCATGTTTGTGGTGACCAACGACGAAATCATTTTCAACTTGTTCCGAACTTACCTCCCTCCTGTCCACTCGGCGGAGTTCGTGCCGATTAAGGATTTACCGTCTCGGATTGACGAGTTGGTGACTACTGAACGCAGTGTTGTTGTCATCGTTGACCGTTCGCGAGGCGATTTGACAATTGAACAAAGATACATTGTGCCCTACGACCTAACCCTTATCCGCCGCCAAGATGTTGTGATTGCATCAGAACCCGTTCAAGACTCCAAAGGAACTCGCTACCGAGTTTTCATCTCGGCACCGTCTCACGCTGCTTTGAGGCAAGCCATTGAACGGTTTTGCCGAAGGTTGGTGAGAGAGCCTCGGGACATGAGATTGCAGGAAGCGACTCCCGTTCCCATTTGCGTCGTTATCACCAATGCGGGGCAAGAAACTGTCAATGCCTTTGCTGAGCGGACGAATGTCAACTTTGTTTGGGCAACGCCCGAAACGATTGCGAGAGTTCAAGACCTGTTGGTGACCGAGACTGAGATTTACTTGTTGCTCCCGCCAGTTCCGCCTTCAATTCGGGAACGGCTACCTTTCAACCTGAACCTGTTATCCCCTAACCAGAGTGTCGTCGTCCGCAAAAACAAAGGTGGCGATTACTGGCAAGTTTTGCTTTACGGGGCGTTCCCTCAAGCGCTAAGAGGGCTAATCCGCCGTTACGCCGATGTTTCAACTGTGCCGCAAGAGCCTGTTGTCCTCACTCACCCTGTCATCGGTGCGGTTAAAAGGTTGCTTGTTGTCCCGTTTGGAGACATCGTTTACTATCGCGACCGAGTCGGAGATTTTGCCGCCCAAGTTTTCCGAGCCGTTCAAAATGCAAGATTTGCTGCCGATACAGTTACGCCAACAAAACCACCCGAACCACTTTATGATTGGAGCCCGTTCCAAGATGGCACCATTGAACGCCGATTCATCGTTGAGTTAGCGAAAGCCAACGATTCCGACTTGGTCCTGACGGGAAGGTTGACAGGCTTTGACACCCAAACTGTTCGCAGCCAGAGATTGTCAAGCCAACCAAGCCCAGCGGCTGACAAGCGCATTTGGGAAGTCTCAACGATTCGGGTTGAATCCGTAACGGCTCGCTTGCAAGTTTGGCTCTACGAAGGTCAAACGGGCGAACTCATTTGGAGCAAAACGGTAACGGGCACTACGACCAAAGAGACCGTTGAAAGCGTCCGTAGAGTTGAAGCGGCAAAACCGCCGCAACTTCAACCAGACCGAGTTTCAATGTTCATCCAAGATGAGCGACTTTACGCTTCTGCTGCTACGGCAGCGGTGTCGGAACTCATGACAGTGATGCGAGAGGAAATTCAGTGGCTCGCCCAACCTGGTCCTGTCGTTGTTAAAGTCGCACCCACCGTCGTTGAAGGTCTCATCGGAGGTGTTGAGATTGACAAAGATACCGTCTTTGTCTACATTGACATCGGGCTCAACCAAGGCATCAAAGTTGGAGATACCTTCCGCATCTACCGAGAGGTCTCCGTCAAAACTGAGCGCAAAACTGTTAGGCTTGAGGAGGATTTGGGGGAAGCCATTGTGGTGGCTGTTTACCCCGAGGCGTGCAAAGCGAGAGTCATTTTTGGTGCTGATGCTGTAGCCCGGTGGAAAGACGCTGCTTTAAGAGCAAGGTTCGTTCCTGCCCCCAAACAGCAGCCTGAACATCAAAGCGAAGTCAAGCCTGAGAGTGAAAAATAGTCAAGGCAGCAACTGCCGGCTAAAGCCAGTGACATGAAGAGTTTTTTGAACACAATTCCACTGGCTGAGAGTGTTCTAAAAGTTTCCTTTGTGGCTTCGTGCCACAGGCTTCACTTTATCGCCGTTAGCGCAAAATAAGTCATCTATGCTACGGACTTCAGCCTTTAATTGATGGCGCAAACAAAAGCAAACCATGCTACGGACTTCAGTCCGTAGTTGATGACGGGAAAAACTTGAGCGCCGACTTAGAAACGGGACGAGGGTCGTGGGACGAGGGACGGGAAAATTGGGAAGGTGAGGTTCCTGCCGAACCCAATTTTCGGCAGGTCGTGAGGTGGGCAAATCGGCAGGTCGGGAAAAGGATTGTGCTCAACTGTAGGTTTGCCCTCCCGAACTGGCTGAAGCCAGTGGCATGAATAGTTTTAAAACGCTCTCCCCACTGGCTTGACATTCTGCGTCGCGTGCGTTATCCTAAAAACGCCCTCTTGGTCTTCCCTTTGCCGTTAGGTTGTATGGTTGGACGGCAAGGAGGTTTTTTGTTTGGGGCAAAAGGAGGGGACGAGGGATGCATCAACTAAGGTGGACAGTGCTGTTTGCGACGGTGATGGGCTGTGCCGTCTCGGTAGTTTGGCTTGCCATTGCTCAATCCATACCACCCTCAAGCCAAAGCCAACCCTCAAGCCAACCTGCTCTTTCAAAACCAGAAACCGTGCAAGGATTTGAGGATGTCATCCGAGCCCGATTCAACAGCGCACCAAAAGAGGCTTGGCAGGAGAAAAGTTCAGACTCACTTTTCGTTCCTGAAAACACGAAGGAAGCATGGCTGAGGGTTTTGAGAGCCTTCAACTTGAACCCACCCTCCCGATCTGAAGGCTGGAAGTTCGCCAACTACGGTTGGCTGCGGTGGCGCAAGGCACTGGCATCTCGTGCAGGTAACATCCGCCGCTTTAGGCTACTAACGATGAGAGCAACCGCCTACTGCCCAAACGGGTGTTGTGGTTCCCCATATGGAAGAACAGCGACAGGGAGAAAAGCGGAGTATGGTGTTGTCGCTGTTGACCCGAGAGTAATTCCTCTGGGCACAGCCCTCTATGTTGACCGATATGGCTTCGCCATTGCCGCCGATACGGGAAGGAAAATCAAAGGCGCTCGCATTGACCTTTGTTTCCCAACCCATCGTGAAGCCATGAGGTTCGGAACGCGCTCTGTCAGAATTTTGATTTTGCGCTGAATTGCTACACCTGAAGTTGAGCGCAGCATAATCAATGATGGGCGAAGAGAAATGGAGCGTGTCCGAACCGTTGTCGGCATTGACCCTGGAACAAAAAAAATTGGCTACGCTGTAATCACGGAAACGAACGCAGGTTGGCAGGTCGTTGACAGCGGTGTGTTTCAATTTTCTCCAAGGTTGCCAGTGCATCAGCGGCTGGCAATGCTTTATGACGATTTGCTTGAATTGCTCCAAGACCATCTCCCCGATTGTCTCATCGTTGAGGAACCCCATGTTCGCCCATTCGGAATGAAGTCTGCCCTCGTTGTGGCTCAAAGCGTTGGTGTCGTGAAATTAGCAGCGGTAAAGGCTGGAATCCCTGTCGTCAGTTTCCCATACACTCAAGCCAAAAGAATTCTCACAGGGAGCGGAAGTGCATCAAGGGAAGTTTTATCAACAGCAGTTCAACAATTCCTAAAATTGCCTGAGTTACCACCTTGGCAGGATGCCATTGACGCTATAGCGTTCGCGTTGTGTTATTGTTTGCTCACCCCTCACACCGAGGAGGTGCAAATGGGCAAATGATTGGGCGATTGAAAGGGCAATTAGTTGAGCGACACAATCAAAGGCTCGTCATTGATGTCAATGGGGTTGGCTATGAGGTTTTTGTCCCCGGTGTCGTCGCTCGGTGGGCAGAAAGTTTGAAGATCGGCGACGAAGTTGAACTGGTCACGCTTTATTTGCTGCAAATGGAACCAGGTCGCGCTACACCAATGCTTTTGGGATTTCGCAACGAGTTGGAACGAGAGTTTTTTGAGAAGTTGCTTTCAGTGCCTAAATTGGGAGTTCGCGGTGCGCTTCAACTTTTTGCCGTCCCTATGGCGACTTTGGCGCGTGCGATTGAAGATAACGACCAAAAAGCGTTGATGAAGTTGCCGGGGGTCGGGCGTCAGAGGGCTCGCGAACTGGTAGCAGCGTTGCAAGGCAAAGTCGCAAAATTCGCCTTGCTCGCCGAAGAAGAAGCGCCAACCCCACTCGTCACCGATGTCATCAGCGAAGCGATGGAAATTTTGCAATCGCTCGGTTATTCCCGTTCCGAAGCCCAAAGGATGATTGACGCCGCCTTGGAACGCTTGCCCAAACCGTCAAGCACCGAAGAACTCATCCGCACCGTGTATCAAGTGCAGAGGGAACAAAGGGAGTGAAGTCAGAATTTGGTAAATGGATGGTGATGGAGGGTGAAGAGAGGGAAAAGTCTCCGAGTGTTGCTGACAAAGAGTAGGCTTGAAAAGGGTTTGCTGGCAATAAGCCGAAAGTTTCAGCGGCTATTTCCCCCTTCAGTGCAAAAATTGACGGTGTTTTTTGACGAGGAAACGACTCCTTATCAAAAGCCATACACTCCATATGAGAGCACAACTCGCGAATGCCGTATTTACAACCTTCGCCAATGGTTTCGTAAGCATCAAGCAACCGTTGGCGATTGGGTTGAAGTGATTGTGGAAACAAACGGTTATCGCCTTATCTTCCGCAAGCGAAGCCAGGAGGAAGCCAAATATCGCAAAGAGTTGCAAGATGCTGAAGTTGTTGCCGTTGTCATTAACGGCGAAGAGCGACCTGTTTATCAAGCGCTTTTGACAAAATCTCACCGACCAACAACACTGGCTATATCAGGTTTCTTTACCCTTTGGTGGGCTTATAGTGCTCTTGCTGGATTAAAACAATTTCTCGCTTAAACTACGGTGATGCCTATGCGCAAGAGGTGGGTGGCGCCAACACCGACAGAAAGCGATGACGAGCAAATGTTGGTGGCTCTGCGACCTCAACGGTTGGACGAATACATCGGGCAACGGGTAGTCATAGAGCGGTTACGCATCGCTTTGGACGCTGCCAAGCAGCGGGGTGAACCTTTGGAACATTTACTCCTTTACGGTCCGCCCGGCTTAGGCAAAACAACCCTCGCCCACATCATCGCTAACGAAATGGGAGTTGGCATCATAGCAACAACTGCCCCTTCTTTGGAGCGGGCTGGCGATGTCATGGGCTATCTGCTCAGTCTTAAGCGGGGCGAAGTCTTTTTCGTTGATGAAGTTCATCGTCTGCCCCGCCATGTTGAGGAGTTCTTGTATCCCGTGTTGGAAGTTTTTCGCGTTGATTTCAACTTGAGCAAGCGACCGGGCGCAAAACCCCACAGGTTTGAATTGCCTCCCTTCACTTTCATCGGCGCAACGACGAAAGCAGGTAACTTGTCCAAGCCACTCCGTGACCGCTTCGGGTTAAAGTTCCGATTGGACTTTTACAGCGTTGACGAATTAACACAAATTGTCAAGAGGGCGGCGGAACTTTTAGGCATCGCCATTGACGACGCAGGGGCAATTGAAATCGCACGAAGGTCACGAGGGACACCGAGAATTGCAAACCGATTGCTGAGGCGGGTCAGAGATTACGCCCAAGTCAAAGGCGACGGTCGCATCACCGCAGAAATTGCCCGTCAAGCATTGGAGATGGAAGGGATTGACGAACTTGGGCTTGACCAACTTGACCGCGATTACCTGACCGTGCTTATCCGCGAGTTTGGCGGCGGTCCAGCAGGGCTTGAAGCAATTGCTGCGATGCTTCAGGAAGATGCCCGAACCCTTGAGGAGATGGTTGAGCCGTTTTTGCTCCAAATCGGCTTCATCCGCCGAACACACCAAGGTCGCGTCGCAACAACAAAGGCTCATTTGTATCTCGGCTTTGAAGTAACAACACCGTCTCAACCTTCGTTGCCTTTGGTGGAGGGCAAAACTAAGCATCAAAGTGAGGTTGTGGGAGATGACGCCCCGTGAGCGTTTCCGAGCGATAATTCGTGGGCAAATGCCCGACAGAATGCCTTACATGTTTGGCGGACCAAGAGCGTCCACATTCTCTGCGTGGCGGAAGCAAGGGCTGTCGGAAGAGCAAGAGAAAAATTGGAGCAAGTTCATTGGCGAGGAAGGTTTCATCGGCATAGGCAAGGTCAACTTCGGTCCAATACCGCCTTTTGAAGAGCGAGTGATTGAAGAAAGGGGCAACATCCGCATCTGGATTGACCACTATGGTGTCAAGAGGATGGATGCAATTAGGCAACCGACGCCCGGCTTTGCGACCCGCAAATACATTGAGTTCCCCGTGAAAAACAGGGCTGACTTTGAAGAGATGAAGAAGCGCTATGACCCTCGCTCTGAAGAGCGCTTCAAGCCAATACCTGGCGAGAACCTCAAGCCGACAATGAACCCCGACGGCTACAGAGTTTATCAAGCGACACAGCATTGGAGGGAACGCATTGAAATTTGCAACAACAGCGAACTGCCAGTGAGCCTATCGGTTCCTGGGCTTTGGTGGACTGCTCGTGACTGGTGCGGCTTTGAGGGGCTTTCCATCATGTGCATTGACAATCCGTTACTTGTGCACGAGATGATGGAGTTTTGGACTTGGTTCGTCATTGAGTTGCTCAAAGAACCGCTGCGCCACATCAAAGTTGACCTCGTGATACTCAACGAGGACATGGCATACAAGACCGCATCAATGATTTCGCCAAATATGATGCGCGAGTTCATGCTACCACGCTACAAGCGGCTTTACGACTTCTTCAAGTCCAACGGCGTTGAGTGCGTGATGATGGACACTGACGGTCATGTCTCGCAGATACTGGAAGTGTTTTCCCCGACAGCCATTGACGGGCTGCTACCCCTTGAAATAGCGGCTAACAACGACCCAGAGGTTTACTTGCGCAAGCATAAAGGTCTTGTCCTGATTGGCGGGATAGACAAGCGTGAACTGCGTTTCTCCAAAGAGCGGGTTCGCGTTGAAGTCGTCAAGCGCTATCGCGTGGCTCGCCAATTCATCACTTACATCCCAACCGTTGACCATGGTGTGCCGCCAGACATCCCATTGCGCAACTTCCTTTACATGGTTGAGTTGATCAAAGGTTTCGCCAACGGCGAAGACCTTGAGACATACGAGCCGCCATGCGAATTGGAAAAGCAACTTGGCGAGATTGAGGAGATGTTTGACCCGCTGAAAGCCATTGAGGCGGCTTGGGCAGAGGAGGACTAAGTGCTGCCATGCTATGGGCTTTAGCCCAAATTTGATGACGAAACCTAAAAACCTTTCATGCTATGGGCTTTAGCCCATAGTTGATGACGCATTTTTCTGAGCGCCGACTTCAGTCGGCGAATTTTCTCTCGGAGGGTCGGGCTCCTGCCCGACCGCAAAATTTTTGGCATATCGGGATGGTCAGGCTTCTGCCCGACCAAGAAATTTCGGCACGACGAAATTATGCTGGACGCTTTTACTCATCACGGTGATTTTTCTGGAGGGCAGTGCTCCCGCACTGCCGAAAAATTTTCAGCGCATCAAAAGATGCGCCCTCCAGTTTTGATAGCCTGCTTTAGCAGGCTTCGTCTTTGTAGCCACCGACTTAAAGTCGGTGGGTGTAGCCAGTGGCAAAATAGTTTAGAACACGCTTGGCAAGGTAGGCAGTGCAAAAGGCATGGCGTTGGCTTGGGGTTGACGAAAATTTGCTCGCTCAAAAATGCAGCAGGAAGGGGAGACGGATGAAAAGGCAATGGCTTTGGCTTTCCGTTCTTTTCTTCGTCGCCCTTTCGTTTCTGGTCTGGCACACCCACCAACGCCGACCACTTGAGGAATTGGGGCGGGAATTAGAGCAGTTGCGGTGGGAGGGAGAGCCGACGAACCTTGTTGATTTGCTTCCTCCCATCCCGCCCCATCAAGACGGGACGCCTTTCTATCAGGCTGCCATTCAAAGCCTGCAAGCCATTCAAGCCATCCTGCCTGAAAGCGTTTGGGACGAACTTGACAATTTCGCCAGCCTTCAGCCGAGGCAGCAAATCAACCTCGTTGATGTGGAGAAGGGTTTAAGAGCGGTTCAGCCTGCGTTGGAGATGCTTCGGGTGGCGCTGACTTATCCCCACCTGCGGTTAGTTGACTGGCAAGTAGAAAACCCTATTGAGTTGAGGTTCCCGCACTTGTCAGAGATGCGCCAGTTTGCTCGCTTACTTTCGGCAGAGGCGCTTTGGCGAAAGCGGAAAGGGGATATGGAAGGGGCAATAGACAGTTGCATCGCCATCTTGCGGTTGGCTCGGCGGATAGGTGATGAACCTTCGTTCATCCACTTTGGACTTCAAGGCGCTATCTTTGCCATCGGCACGGACACGATACATCAGATTTTGGCAGATGCGGACGCATCCCCGCAGGCATATCGGGCATTGTTGCGGGAGTTGCAGGCATGGGATATTAACCGCGATTTTGTTCGGGGATTACAGATGGAGCGGGTGATGGTGATTTGGCTTTGTGATTGGATGCGGGAAGAGGCATCGCGGCGGGAGATGCAAGCCATGGTGTTTCCCGCCGTTGGTCGGCGACGAATTGAGTTGACTTTCTGGCTGAAACGCAAGTCAAATTTGATCGCCCAAAACGAATTGCTTTTGCTGCGACACTATCGTCAGGCTATCACCCTTGCTCGGAAAGGTATGCCCTACGATTGGGCTAAAGTATTGCAATTAAAGGAAGCATGGGATAGGATGGTGAACAGACCCGCTCAATCTACTCTTTTACTGGGGGGCACAGAGTTCACTTGGAATCCGAACGCCGTTGCTGCTATGGCGAGGTTTGAATTTCCTGGCAAGTTCCTGAAAGCCACATCCCTTCAAACCCTTCAACGGTTGAGCGAAACAGCAATTGCCTTGCGTTTGTATCGGCAAGAGCATGGGCGTTATCCTGAAAGCCTTTCGGCGTTAGTGACACGCTATTTGCCTTCTGTTCCCATTGACCCCTTTGACGGCAAGGCGTTGCGTTATCGGCGGGAAGGGAAAGGGTTTCGCCTTTGGAGCATCGGTCAAAACCGAAAGGACGATGGCGGAATGGAAGGGCTGCGCCGTTGGACAGAAGGTGACATCGTCTGGGTGGCGGTCAAGTGAGGCAGATTGCAAAGGCGAGGTGAAAAGGCAAGATGCGATGGATACTGGTTGGATGGCTGATTTGTTGGAGTTTTTCGGCGATGGCGCAAACGCCAACGGCATTGGTGGTCATCCGCCATGCGCCACCGCACGGGCTCGTGATGGCGAGGGTGAATTTCTCTGCTATCGTTCAACGCAAAGCCATTAGTTCGCTGACAACAAGCGATTTGAGGGCGCAACTTTCGGATAGGCGTCTCATCCCTGTCCAATTCGTCCCCGATAACGAGCGTTCGCTTTCAGGTTGGCTCTTTTTGCGGTTGCCAAGCGGTGGAAATTGGACGATGCAGTTGTGGATGGGACAGGGGACAAGGGACATGGGACAGGGTGAACAAAATGGCACAGTTCGCATGAAGCATTTCACCATCGTCCACGATGCAAAACGAATGGGTGGGTTGCCATCCAGCATCGTGTTTGCTGAGACGGGCAAAACTTTTGACACTTTCGCTTGGAATGACCGAGTTTATCATCGCGAGTTGGGCGGTTTCCTTTTGCGCAATGACCCTGACCCAAAAGTGCAGGTTTTGTCTCAGGGCGAAATTGCAACGGTCGTGCGAGTGAGAACGCGTTACTGTCAACCCGACGGTAAGCAACCGCCTTCTCAGCCTGAGGCTGTTTACCATTGGGTTTACTTCCACGACTTGCCACTCGTTTTCGTGACGGCTACAGCAAAGCAGCGCGAAGCATTTGCATGGCACGAGTTGCATTTTCTGGAGTTGAACTTCCCCGACGAAAGTTTTCGCCAATGGGCTGGTGGTGAGCCGCTACGGGAAGGCAAATTTGAAGCATCGCAAAAATCCTTCGGCTTCCCTGAATGGGGAGCGTTGATTGATGGGCGAAATGTCCTTGCTGTCTTGCGAAGCGGACAGGCTCTCTTCCACGACGGTCGTGGAGGTTACGGCACTTATCTGCACGCTCACGGCGACGCCACTTGGCAAGGATGGCAAACGACCGAAATGCAATTTTCGGCATGGCTGCTTGTCGGCACTTTCAACGAACCTGTCACGACGATTCGTTCTTTTCTCAACCAACTGCCGACCGATGCGCAAGTCATTGTGACGCTCCCTGAGGTTCGGAACGCTGTCGCAAAAGCAAAAGGATGGCATCGCTCCCTTGCCGAAAGGCTTGAAGCATTTGGGCGGTTTGACGAGGCAGTTCAAATTGCTGCGGGCAAAGTGCCGAAGAATTGGTTGCTTGAGACAGCGGGCGATTTGGGGTTGGCGCTGGAACGAACAGAAGACGGCATCCGACTGCAAAGTTTGTTTGACCGCAAAACGAACCGAGAACTTTTAGCAACTCCGTCCCTGCCTTTATTCCAAATCACACTTCGCCATTTGCCGACGAAGCGAGAAGTTCAATTGAATGCTGACTCGGGTTGGAAGCAAGTTCACTGGCAACGCATAGGTGACGGCATCTGGCTTCTATGGCAGCAACCGAAGGAAGTCGGCAAAGGTGTCATTGTGAGTTTGGAAGCAGGTTTGGTCGCTAACTCAATCATCTGGCAGATGAGCATCACTAACCTGCCTGCTGATTGGAGCATCCTTAGGGTCACTTTCCCGCAACTTGCCATTGCCGATTTGGGTGAAGACGCTGAAGTCTTCTTCCCGCGTGGTCCCGGCGAAGTTCAGCGGAATTTGTGGCGACGCTCCTTCACCTATCGCAGCCTTTATCCCAACGGTTGGGCGACTATGCAGTTTGTCGCTGCATACAATGGGACACGGGGCATGGGACAAGGGACACGGGAACAGATGAAAGGTGAAGGACGGGAGGGCGAGGCTCCCGCCGAGCCAAATTCATCGGCAAGTCGTGAGATGGGCAAATCGGCAAGTCGGAAAGGATGGGCTCACCAGAGGTTCGCCCTCCCAAAAAACATGCCTTCTCGGCAATGGGAGGGCGAGGTTCCTGCCGAGCCCACCGGCATTTATGTCGGCGTTCACGACCCAAACGGGAATGCGAAAGACATTGTAGTGCGAAGTGAGCCACAAATGAAGCGAGTGATTTTGGCGTTTGAACATCCCGTCCCGAACATGGGCGTTGGTGGCAACGGGTTTGCGTTGGCAGGCAAAGTTGTCTGGCGAATTTTGCGGGGCAATTGGTTTGATGCAGCGATGATTTACCGAAACTGGGTGCGAAGGGAAGCAAAGTGGTTTCCAAAGGGGACAAGGGACACGGGACAGGGGACACGAAATGACACACCGTCATGGATGCGGGAACTTTGCGTTTGGGCTGTCGGTGGTGGCTCACCAAAAGACTGCGTGCCAATCGTCAAAGAGTTCGCCAAGTTCATGGGTGTGCCTGTCGGCTTCCACTGGTATAACTGGCATCAAATTCCCTTTGACAACGACTACCCGCACTATTTCCCGACGAAAGAGGGCTTTGCCGAAGGGGTTCGGGAGTTACAGCAAAGCGGAGTTTTTGTGATGCCTTACATCAACGGGCGACTTTGGGACACAAGAGACAAAGGCACTGAGGATTGGCAGTTCAGCAAGGTGGCACTGCCAGCAGCGACGAAGCGGGAAGACGGAACTCTATACACCGAAAGTTACGGCAGCAAGGAAGCGGACGGAAGTGATGTCAAGTTAGCGCCTATGTGCCCGACGACAAAACTTTGGCAAGACAAAGTGCGTGAAATTGTGCTCAAGTTGTTCAACGAATTTGGTGTCAACGCCGTTTACATTGACCAAGTTGCTGCAGCGCCACCAGCGCTGTGTTTTGACAAAACGCACGGTCACCCGCTTGGTGGAGGTTCTTGGTGGAACGAAGGTTATTGGCAAATGCTGGATGCCATCCGAAAAGCGATGCCGAGAGACCGAGCGTTGACGACCGAATGCAACGCCGAGCCGTTCGTGAAGTGGTTTGACGGCTACCTGACTTGGCATTGGCAACACGACGGGCAAGTGCCTGCGTTCCCTGCCGTTTATGGCGGCGCAATCCAAATGTTCGGGAGAGCCTACCGAGGCGGACCAACGAAGGATTTGGCGTTGCGGATGAAAGCGGGGCAGCAACTTGTTTTCGGCGAGCAAATTGGCTGGATTGACCCAAACAT